>FWPV01001333.1_pt1 | contig 69375 bp, 51 predicted proteins | sample 2228371 | NCBI WGS metagenome assembly FWPV01 (sample SAMEA103939776, study PRJEB20133) | metagenome
ATTTTGAAAATATAGTTGATGATTTAGTTAATAAAGCTGAAAAACACAAAGGTCAATCAAAATCCCTCTACTCTCAAGCCGAACAATTACTACTTTCTGAACTGGGGCTTTTGGACTGGAAGCCAAAGCACACACTTGCTTTTATTAAAAACTATTCTGACACTCAAAAAGCCGAGCGGATAGACGCAGAGTATTTTCAGCCGAAATATGAAGAAATTATTGAAGCGGTTAAAAAGTATAAAGGCGGCTTTGATGAGTTAGAGAATTTATCAAACCTAGTCGGTCATCCATCAAACCCGCCGTACGAGACAGGAAGCATAGAAAATAAAACTTTTATCATTACACAAAAACATCTTGCTAACTACTTCCCTGCAGATAACTTTTGGAATGATGAAGAGGCTCTTTATACAACAGATGAATTTACAGAAAAAAATAAAAAATTTCTCTTACAAAAAAATGATATTATTCTTTATTCCGTAGGTGCATATATTGGTAAAGCAAATATATACAATGCTGATATAAAAGCAACTATCGGTAGTTTTTTAACTTTAATTCGTCCTAATTTAAACAAAATAAACCCATTTTACTTGCTTGTTTTTCTTAATTCAAAAATTGGGCAAGAACTCACCAGAAGAAATTCAAGAGGACTAGCTCAACAATATATTTACCCATATGATACAAAACAAGTTACCATTCCAATCTTAGATGTACGAAAACAAAAAGAAATTGAGAAGTTAATTTTAGAAGGTCAAAAATATCATAATCTATCCAAATCCCTGCTTGAAATAGCCAAGCAAGGCGTAGAAATAGCAATAGAAAAAGACGAACAAGAAGCGGAAAAATGGATTGAGGATAAATTAGAGGAAGTTAAAATAGAAGTTTGAAAAAGAATTTGCCGCCAAAGAAAAACTTGAAATCGTCGCTTCGCTATGCGAGGCGCAAACCGCCAAAGAACCCGGCAGAAAAATTTTCGGAGAAATGTTAGACCGGATTTGAGCTGGCGGAGCCAACGGAATTTTGGCTTGGCATCCGGATAGATTGGCAAGAAATTCTATTGACGGCGGAAAAATTATTTACTTGCTGGACACAGGAAAAATTAAAGATTTGAAGTTTCCAACTTTCTGGTTTGAAAACACGCCGCAGGGAAAATTTATGCTTTCAATCGCTTTCGGCCAAAGCGAATACTATGTGGATAATTTAAGCGAAAATATCAAGTGGGGTCATCGCCAAAAACTGCGAAAAGGAATTTGGCAGGGATTCGCGCCGCTTGGATATTTAAACAATCACCGAACAAAAGAAATTGAATTGGACAAAGAAAAAGCGCCATTAATCAAAAAAGCGTTTGAGCTTTACGCCACCGGCGAATATACCTTAAAAGCCACCAGGCAGTTTTTGGCGGACAACGGAATAAAAAGTTGCCGCAATAAACCTCTTTCTGTTTCCTGTGTCCAGCGAATGCCCAAAAACCATTTTTACTACGGAGTGTTTAAGTTTAATAATGAAATTTATCAGGGAAGCCACGAGCCAATTATCTCCAAGAGACTTTTTGATGCTGTTCAACAAGTGATGAATAACCGAGGTAAAAAGAAAAGAAAAAGAAAACACGAATTTGCTTTTTCCGGTTTAATGCGTTGCGTAAACTGCGGCTGTATGATAACCGCCGAAAAACAAAAAGGATATAATTATTATCGTTGCATCAAGAAAAAGCAAAAATGCGAAGAGAAGTATTTAAGAGAAGAGGCGCTTGTTGAACAGATAAAAATTTTATTCAAAAAGTTTCTTTTCCTGAGGATTGGGTAAACAATATGCTTGACGAGATAGAAAAGGAACGGGAACAGGAACAGGTAAAAGAAGAAACGAAAGTTTTTGTTCAAAATCTGCAAGCCAAGAAAACAGAGATTGAAGCCAAAGCCGAAAATTTACTTGATCTGTTTATTAGCAGAAAAGGTATTGAATCAGAAGATCATCAGCAGAAAAAACAAAAACTTCTTAACGAGAAGCTGGACATTCAACAGAAAATAAAAGATTTTGAACAAAAAGGAAATAACTGGCTCAAACCAATGAAAGAAATGATTTTAGCCAGTAGCCAAGCCAAAATTCTCTTGTCGCAAAACGACAATCAAGAAATTCGAGCATTCCTAAAAAATATCGGCTCGAACTTTATTTTGAAAGATAAAAAATTCCAATTTGCGCCTAAAATCGGCTGGCGAGCCCTCGCAGAGGGCGAGCCAGCAACCTCTTTTCCCAACTGGCGGAGGGTGTGGGATTCGAACCCACGAGCGGCTTTGACACCGCTACGGTTTAGCAAACCGTTGCCGTAACCACTTGGCTAACCCTCCCTATCGTACCGCCTATTATACATCACTGTCTCGTGTAGCTAGCGGGATATGTGTAGAGATTTGCGCGTGCAATGTGTAGGTTCTCAGAGTCTAGTACCCCAGGTCTGCCAAACTGCTGTTTTGTTATACTGACTGTGTGGGCAAGCAAGCCAGAAGAAAAAAAGAACGCAGGTTGGAGGAAGCTACAACCGGCGATTTGCGCCCGGAATTTCAGGGAGTTTTATCCGGAGGGGAAGGTAAGAAGTTATCTCAAGCCCCCATCAAATCCCTAAGGGATATTTTTAGCTTTTTTAAAGTAAATTTTCATTTTGTCGTAATTGTAATGATCTTGGGTATTATCGGTTATGCCAATGGGCTTAACGGTCAGTTTCTTTCCGCGGATGACATTTCTGGCATTGCAAATAACTCCGGTTTGCGGGATTTTGCCGGAACGGCAAAATCCCTAAGTCTCACTCAGATTTACGCTTCGGCTGTGATCAATGTTTTTGGTCCAAACCCAGCCGTCTTCCACATCGTCGCTTTGCTTTTGCATCTAGTTAACACTCTACTTGTCGTGCTTTTAGCCTATTTGCTTTTTGGCAAAAAAGTGGCTTTTTACGCGTCTCTCATTTTTTGTCTTCTGCCAAGCGGTAGCGAGGCGGTCTTTTGGATTTCCGGCATGGGCTATCTTTTTCAGGCCACAATTTCGCTACTTTGCCTTAACGCGTTTTTCATCTATCGGGCAACAAGGTCGGCTCGTTTTTTATACGCCTCACTGGCCCTTTACATTTTTGGACTTGTTTTTTTGCAAACCCCGTGGCTGTTTACTGTTCCCTTAATAATTATGGCTTTGGACTTGTTTTCCGACAAAACAAAGTCGCCGGTTCAATCGGCTTTTGCCAGGTGGAAAGTGTATGTCCCATACCTCATGTCGACCGGGTTTTACTGGCTAGTCTTTATGAGTGGCAGATTCGTCGCCCGCATTACCGCTTTGGTTACCGATTATTATGTCGATCCCTACAAGCAAACGGGGTTGATTTTTAGACTTCCGTACACTATCTACAAAACCGCGGAGCTATACCTGGTACCTTTGCGACTAAGTTTCTTTCACGAAGAAGCTTTAACCCAGCAAGTTTATTTCATGATGGTGGCAGTAACAATTGTTGTCTTTGGTTTGACTTTATGGCTGTTGTGGAGAAAGTCCCTGTATGGTGTTTTGATGCTTGTGGTTATGTTGTCTATTGCCCCAACTTTTAGTCCGGCGCAGGTGGCTTGGTTTATTGCGGAACGATACCTATATTTGGGTGGCGCATTTTTTGCAATGATGCTCGGTTTACTGCTTGTTAAAGTCGACAAAAGTGTCAAAACTAGGAATCTCGCGATATATTTACTTGTGGGACTTTTGACTTTGTATACATTAAGACTTATAACACGGGCGAATGTCTTTAAATCCAGCAAAGCGTTATGGACAGCTACGCAAAAGCTCGCTCCAACTAGTTACCGCATTTATAACAATTTAGGCGATGTTTATTCCAACGAACAGGACTGGCCCAGGGCGATAGAAAACTTTAAAAAGTCCATAGAACTGGCGCCCGATTATGCCGACGCGATTCATAATCTGGGTTACACTTATATGCTAATGGGTGACTACGAGAACGCCAAAAAGTATCTAACGGAGGCCTACGAGAAAAACAACCGACTTTGGCAAGCGCTAGAAAAACTGGGCCACATAGAGCTTGCGCAAGGGAACACTGAAAAGGCAAAAGAGCACTTTGCTAGAGTTAGGCAGGCCAACCCCACGATTCAAGGTTTACCCGACATCTGAGCGCCGTTACCCGGTTATGCGCTTGCGCCTTTGAAGTCTGCGTCTTATGTCTTTTCTTTTTTGCGCGTCGCGTTTTTTCTTTTTTAGCGCCATAATGCTCCTTTAATAAAAGTCGCTTTGTTATCCCGTCAACCCACCAACTTAACAGAAAACTTCATATGCTTAACGTTCCCATTGGCGTCGGTTATTTCCAGTGTACCGCTTTCCCGGTAGTAGTCAACCAACTCCTGCGCCAGAAGCTCGCGGTTTTCTTTAAGCTCCCGCATCTTTTCTTTAATTTCTTCCTGATAGCCTTTAACCAGCGCCGCGCTCATAATCCTGTCCTTTTTTTCTTTGCGGGATTTTTTAATCTCCTCCTCTTCCTCCAACATCTTACCGTACTCAGGGTTGTCCATCAGCGCGTCCTCCAAGTCGGCCTTTAGCCTTGTTAGTTCTGCCGTTATGTCGTCCAAAATCTTTAGCCTTTTTTGTATAACCTCCTGATTCACGCCTGTTAGCCTACCTTATTTGCGGGGTTTTGACAAGGGCTTTTGTAGTATAATGTTGACGCTTTTGGTCGACGGGGTGTGGCGCAGTTGGCTAGCGCACCAGTATGGGGTACTGGGGGTCGGCGGTTCGAGTCCGCCCACCCCGACCAGGCTTTAGGGGAAAGTAGTAAGCCGAGGTTACAACATTGAAGCCAAAATACACTTTAGAACAAATCAGATTTGCTTCCGGTCCCGACACATTCATACGCGCAGTAGAGATTTATGAAAATGGTGGCATAAGCATTTTTCAAGAGCTTATCGCTTGTTATACCGCCAAGGTAACGGGCAAGAATTCTTAAAGAATTAACGGATGTCAAAAAGAGCATTACCCACGCGCCGTTCTATTTAAAGAGCTATACCGGTCCGTCAAAAATCTGGTTTGCTTATCAGAACAAGCCTAGCGAGAGGGTTCACAGACTTACGGAAATTGTTTCCGTTTTTTTCGTCAGTAAGCAGATCAGTGACATTTTGGTAGATTTACTTTTACGACTTGGAAACAAGCTGGCTACTACAATCGACGATTCCGATGGGACAGTGGGCGGATTCGCGAATGAATTGGTTGGTTTATTGCTGGAATACGCAAAGCTGGATCTCGCCTGCAAGGAGTCGTTTATGGTTTTTGAAACCAAAGAAACCGGTTTTAGGTTAGAAGAACCGCTTAAAGAAATGCTGGTATAATTACTCTTAGAGTTAAACCTGAGTGATATTTTATGGATTTTCACACCGTTGTACAGAAGGTTAGGAATTTGCTGGAGGATAGGAAAATTCCGTACGACTATTTTGAACACGAGCCCGTACGCACCAGCGAGGAGGCGTCAAGAATTCGCCCAGGTTACAGTTTAAAGCAGGGGGCTAAGGCGTTAATCGTAAAGGTCTGCCTTAAAAGTCCTGCCGATACCGCCACTGGTATTTCTGATGTTACTAAATCCAACGGACAGGGTTCTAGAGAATATAATGTAATGTTGGTGGTGCCGGGTGACGCTAAATTTGACAGCAAAAAAGTCAAGAAGCTATTAAGTGCCAAGGATTTGCGCTTTGCGACGGAAGAGGAAGTTGGGAATCTTACCGGAGGAGTGCAGGTGGGCGGCGTGCCTCCATTTGGTAGTCTGTTTGGTTTGACGACTTATATGGATCCGCAAATATTGCAAAACGACAAGATAATCTTTAACGCGGGGGATAGGAGGGTAAGTATAGCGATCTTGTCGTCTAATTATGTTGCGTTGGAAAAACCGCAGGTTGCGACGATTGTCTAATGCCGGATAAAACACAGGGATACACCCCCCCACTTTCTTAGTTTTTAGCGGAAGTCCATTTTAGTGTTCTGCTATTCGTACTTCTAGACCCGAGGAGTTTCCAAAGATATTGGGGTTGTACATTTCGTACGCGGAGGCCGGAGGATAGATGTATATCCCTGGTGTTGTAGCCCTTACCTTGTAGGAGTACTCGTAAACTCCCGGATACAGGGTACCGGCAAAAAAGGCCGTCACATCGTCCCTATATTCTGTTCTAGCATAATTTCCATACCACCAGTAATCTGTGTTTTGTTGGGTCAAATCCTTTGGTCTAGAACCGGCCAGGATTTTAGAGCCCGCTAAATTCATGTTTATAGACTCAACTCCCGCCGGTAGATAATCCTCAATCAACACATCGTTTCTTGTTGATGGTACGACTAGCGTCAGTTTTACCCAAAACATGTCCTTTTCCTTTAACTTGCTAAGATCCACAGGCTTCCCCGAGTCGTCAAAAAACTCTCTTACCAAACTCAAGCCATTCTCTGTGGGTTTATAGCGCCTGTCCCTGAGAAAATATTTATATAGGATTTGATAATACAAGGCCCCGGTTCCGGATTTTTCGAATTTGATGTCGGTATGGACGTTTTGTTTTAATTCCTTGACTGGTATAGACTTAGAGACTGTTTGGAACAAATTGTCGTTGGTGTATTCGCCCGACAAAACTTCTAATGTGTCCAGAAACACCTTAAATTTATTCTTGTAATTGGCATTTCCTCTATTGGAGAGCCTAGTGGACGCGACTTCCAAAACTTTAGCGGTAGTCTTTGTGGAAATCCAAAAGTTGTCGTTTTGCTTTTTCTGCGATAGATACAAAAGCGCCTTGTCTATGTACGGGTGGCCAGGGTCATATTTGCTTAGCAAATCTATTACGCTAGCGGTGGTGGAAACATCGCTGCCATAGAAGTCGTAAATTTTGGAAGGTTCTTCCCAATTCACCAAGGTATCCGAAGTCTTTGCCAGGGCTAAAAGCTCATTTTTCAAAGTGTTGGCTTGTTTGGCGTACTGTCCGCCAAGTCTGTATAAGTAATCCGCCAGATAAGCTTTTGCCTCCATATTCATGGCTCTTCTATTGGTTAGTAGCGTTTCAATAGCGTGGTTGTTAGTATAATCTTTTCCAACCGAATATAGTAAGTAGGACAGCAGGTTATAATTCTTGTCAACCGAGTTTTGTTGTCTTATCAAATACTCCTTGGCATTCGCTAGTGCGCCGTCAGGAATTGTAAAGCCCAACGCTTTTGCTTGGCTCAGCACATCGTAAGCATAGGCAGAGAGTAGGGGATCAGATTTTATATCCTGTTGTCTGGTATTTGCTTCCCACCAAGTCCACCCACCATCATATAGCTGTCTAGCCGTTAAGGTTTGTATTTCCCGATATATTCTGTCGGCAAGCAGTTTTTGGCTGTAGGTAAAAATGGTCTCGATGGAGTATGATTTTTGAATTTTATAAAGGGAAAGAGTCGAGAGAAGACGGCTTGAAATTTGTTCTGTGCACTCGTAAGGATAACTGCTCATGTAACCGTAGGAGGATAAGCTCTGCAGAAGAGGGCTGGGGAATACTGCCACATCTATTTGCCCTAGGTCTGGAACTACTGTATCTGGGATGTTTAGTTTCTCTATGGTGGAGCTTTTTATTTCTCCAAATGAGGAGCTTGCCTGTTTAGCATAATGATTCTTCACCGGTATCTCGACTTCCACAGAGTCCAAAATTTGGCCCCCGTATTTGGCTGTGGACTTTAAGTTGACGCTCTCCGTTGAGGTAATTAGGGAGTCGACCAAAAACTTCTTCTGTTCTTTTGGTTTGAGGGTTTGAGTTATTGCGCTGTTTGATTTCAATTCGAGACCATCTCCTTCTAGCAAAAGGGTGAATTCTTTAGTCTCGTTAGAGTTATTAACAAAAATCGCTCCTATTTTAACCTCGTCCCCGGTGGAGAAGAAGCGGGAAACAAATGGCCTGAGAACATAGTCTTTTGTGGTTAGGGTTTTTGACTCGCCCTGACCGAACTGCCCGGCCGAGGAATGAGCCTTCCCCTCAATCTTCCAAGTCGTCAAGTTGTCTGGTAGTTCAAACTCCACCTTCGCGTAGCCGGAAGAGTTTGTTTTTACGCTAGGCAACCAATAAGCCGTGTTCAAAAATTTTGTTCTGGTAGTTTCAAAAAACTCGTTGTTTTGCCCTCCTCCGCCTCCCTTAGATCCCTTGTCTATGGCAAGGTTTACTCTGTCTACGGAAACCGTAAGCATATGCGAGGTATTTACGGTTAGGGGTTTGTTGTTATAGTAGTAGTCAAAAATGTTTGTGGGGTTTTTCCCTGACATATCCCAGATGGCTTGATCCGTGACTGCTAGAGAAAGATCGGCGCTTACGGGCGAGCCGGATTTGGTTTTGGTTACTACTTCCAAAGTGACTTTGTCTCTGGGAGCGTACTTTCCCTTGTCGGTTCTTATTATGACTTCGAGTTGTCTGCTGTCGTCTTTAACTTTTATGGGCGCGTAACCTAGTTTGAACTCTGCCGGGCTTTCCGCGCTTAAGCCGGCCTTAGGCGCCATGACGGATATGTAGGAATTCGGGAACAGGTCCTTGGTTATTTGGATGTCAAAAGCCTTGGATTCCCCGCCGGTTTCTGTCAAGAAGTAGCTTAAGACCCCGTCTCTTTCAATAGTGACCAAAGACTTTGTAGCGTATTTGTAAGGGGAGTCGGCAAACACCTTGGCGGTTTCCCCCACTTGGTATTCCGCTTTATCGGTGATGATGTTAATTCTATCGTTGTTGGCGCGCAAGGTCTCATAGCCCTCGCCAGAAACCCAAACCGATGTGGACGATGAAACTTGATTTCCAAGGCTGTCTGTGGACTTGGCTACAATACGGTAGATTCCACCTTCCTCGGGTTCAAAAGACAAAACCCCGTAGCCATTTTTATCGGTAACTAAAGATTTTTCCTTCAACAGTTTGTCGCTGGGTTTTGACGAGTAGAAATAATTGCCGGTGTCTGGATCCTTTTCCTTGATTGTGTTCCAAGTGCGTCGATAAATTTTTGCTTCGATCTTCTTTTCTCCAACCTCCACCCCATCGTGTCCCACAGTAACAACCTCTATTCTTACATCATCTTTCGTCGAGTAGACATAATTTTTAGGTTTTAAGCCTATATAATAATTTGCGGGATGCACGGTAATCTCTTTTGACGCGGCCACAGCCTGGTTATTAAGGTCCTCTACCATAGCTTCGACGACCAATTTTTGAGTGGAGGACTTAGCTAGGGCGGCGGGCAACTGTATTCTCAAGTTCCCGTCCGCGTCGGTTGTCTTAGTGCCTTCCTGGAGGACCTTTCCTGACTGGTACTTGTCAGCGGGGTTATACATATTCCAGTAGTAATTTATGTATTCCAGTTCGGCAAAATCAAAATAGTGGTTTTTATTCCAAGTAAAAGTGGAATCTTTTACTTTTACGGTATATTTTACTTCCTTACCTGCCATTGGCGCGCCAAAATAGTACGAGGTATTTATGGTTACAAAGTTTGGCTGCCCTCTGGTATAAGATTCTTTGTTTGGGGATATATCCAAATAGAACTCCGGTTTGCGGTATTCCTCAATCTGGAAGTCGTACCTGTAATAGTATTTGTTCAAGTAGCTAAGCGCGAGTGTGTAGTATCCGCTTGGTATTTGCGCGGCCGTGGCGTATTGGCCACTAAAAGCGCCGTTTTCGTCCGTGGTAAAATCCTCTGAGTAAACTTTTGCCCCCTGCGAGTTCGTTATAGTCACAGTCACGGTTTTGCCAGCCACGCTTAGGTAACTGTTACCATCGGCATTTTTTAGGATGCCTTTAAATAAAATAGTTTCACCGGTCCGATATAAGGGCAGGTCGGTATATCCGTACAGCTTGAAATTATCATCATCCGCCCGGTATCCGCCATAAATTCCAAAATCGTACTTGGATATGCCTATATCAAAGTTGGAGGTAACCAAAGAAAAGCCGTTTTCATCTTCTACCGTGGCGAATATGCCGTATCCTCCGTGGTTGGTATTAGCTTGAAACACGCCGTCGCTATTAGTCTTTCCCTCGCTCAACAAGGTTCCGTCGGCCTTATATATTTTTACGGTACGATTTTGTTGGGGGCTTGCTGTTTTTTGGTCTACAACCCAAACAAAGCTTTGAACGCCGTTTTCTTTCAGCGCGGCTACGGAGTCCGTAATCATCACAACGGCGTTATCCTTTAGCTTCTCGTCCGGCGCCTCAATCTGCAGAAAGTACAGGCCTGGTGGCAGCGGGGCGCCATTTTGAGCGGTAAGTTTTTGTACCGTCAGAGCTCTCTCGTTTTTCTTTTGATTTAAATTCGTTTCCCACTCGATTATCTTCTCGCCGATTGGAGTATATTTTTGCCAACTCATGCAGTTGTAGTACTCCCGATTTCCGCAGACTGACCTAGCATAATCGTAGTCATACTTTAACCGATACAGGTTGCTAAATTCTTGTATGGAGAGTTTTGACAGGGAATAATGGAGTCTTGACACATTTATTGTGCTTATGGCAACTCTAGGGTCTAAGTTGTAATCGTAAGCTAAAAAGTAGGTATCGGTGGATTTTATGCCCATAGAGGGTCTAATGGGAGCGGTAGTAAAACTGTACTTGTAGTCCGACTGCATATTATACCCATGCGCGCTTTTTACGGCCCGGGGTATGTGTACCGTGTATCTGGTTTCAGCCGTAAAATTACCCGTTAGGGTAATGTAGTAGTTTTCGTCGTCACAGTATTCCCCGCAATCGTGGATACTAAAATTCTCGGGCTTGGGGGTTATTGTTAGACCGGCTTTAATTGAGGCTAGATCCATTTTACCGTTAAAGTAAACCGTCGAGGAATAGAGATCTGGCGCGCTCTCACTTCCGTCCTCTGGATAAGTTTGAGTAACAATTGGATCCGCCACAGTTGTAAAAGACCAGTTTCTAGCAAGGATGGAGGCGAGCTCTCCGTTTTGGGGTTTAAGGCCCGTTTTTAAGTCGACATAGTAGGTAGTGGCTTTCTTAAATCCTCCCGATATGTAGACCAGATAAGTATTTTTTGTCTTGTAGTCCTGCAGTATTGTGTAAGAGTGGGTTTGGCTGTTTGAATCCGTTAGTGTTAAGGACTCTTTTAAAGAATTTATGTCTATAGGCTGATTAAAGGTAAGGCTGATGGGCGTGTTAAGAGCGACATTCTTTCCTCCGCTGGCAGGCGTAGCGCTAGTAAGTTCCGGGTAGTTCGAGGCAAACGACCAATCGTAGGATGTTAAAATTGTTTCGCCATCCAACGCCGTAAGGTCTGTTTTGAGCTTTACGGTGTATAGTGTGGAGTCGTTATAAGCTTCGTTTGGGGTGAATTTGTATGCCGAGGATCCGAGCCATTCACCCTTTCCGCCGATCGTCGGGGTGACTTCTATTGGAGCTTCCGCGCTTATTTCCTCGTCGTATGTTGAAATATCTATCATGGGCCGGTCAAAAACTACCACGATAGGGGCTTTGCCGTCTTGGGCCGTTTCTGCTGGCGCGTAGCTTAAAACTTTTAGGCCTCCGACGGTTTCAAATACCGAAGCGGTTCTGTCGGTAAACGGCAGGCCAAGTTGTTGCGGAATTGGCAGAGTAAAACTGTACGAATATGTACTTCCCTTGGCAAGCTTTTTTTCCGGTGTGAAGACCATTGTGTAGTCGTTATCCCAACTAAAAGCGCCTTTGACCGCGGGATTAATTTGCAGACTTTTTTCTGCCACGACTTTTGCCACTTTCTTGTTAAAGGTGATTTGTATTTTTGAGTCAACAGGCACATCTGTGGCGCCGTTACCGGGGAAAGAGTATATGATTTCCGGAGCTTTTATTTTCTCTAATATCCATGGAAGACTTGCGTATAGCGCGGAGGTAAATACCAGCGTCGTTGCGAGTAAGATTTTATTTTTACGACTAAGTCCACGTATTTTTACCAGAAAATTTTGAGCAACTGACAGAAATTTGCTCATCTTTGGGCCAAATAGTCGCGCAAGCTTTTGACCCAGGGGGGAATCAGCGAGTCCTAGAACTTCCTGTTTGACAGCCAACAGGATGCTCAATATTCGTTCTCTGATTTTATTTATCATGTTTAAAATATCATAGTAACTCAAAAGTCACTTGTACAGACTCCAAGATATCACTCTGCCCGGTGGTTCCAATTAGCTTTAAGGTATGCCTTCCGGGTTTGGGTGTCCAAATATAACTAAAGGGCCTGCTTGTGGTGGCGATCTCTTGGCCGTCTAATATCCACACGATTTTATCGACATCTTCTCCGGCTCGAGCTTCAAAGGATATGCCGTTTCTGGAGAGCACCCCATCGATTAGTTTAAAAACCGCGTTTTGTCTAGGGTTGATGACTTCCAATTCTATTGGTTTGTTTTGTAGATTTGGGGTCACGCTTGTGGCAATGGGTTTATCTGGGTTTTGGTGCTTGATGAAAAGGTCACTGTACATGTCCTGGCAGGGGAGGGTTAGCCCGGTTTGTCTACAGACTCTTCTGCTTTCAATGTTTTCTGGCATATCAAAATCCTCATAGGTTTCGGATTGATAGATTTTCTCAAAAACTGCATTCCAAATTGGGGCAGCTCCAGTCACCCCCGAAATATCTATCATGGGGGAGTGGTCGTTGTTGCCGGCCCAAACTCCAAGAGTATATGTTTTGTTATAACCTACTGTCCAAACATCATGCCAATTAGAGGTGGTGCCCGTCTTAACCGCAGTTTTTTTAGACAGATTCAGCAGATTTTTCTCGCCAAAAGTTAGCATTCTGGCTTTGGGGTCGCTCAAAATATCGGTGACTAGGTACGCGATCTCCGGACCGTCATTTCCCAAGACTTGTTTTGGGTTTTTAGGTTCATGACGGTAGATAAGATCGCCCCGATCGTTGGTTATTTCTTCAATAGCGTAGTATTCCAAATAGTTTCCTGATCTGGCTATGGTGGCGTACATGTTAGTTAAATCCAAAAGCGTAACCTCGCCTCCGCCCAAGGCAATGGCCAAATCGTAGTCTGTTTTGTTGTAGGATTTAATGCCAAGCGTACTTGCCGTCGTTATAAATTTGTCAACGCCCAGCCTGCTTACTAATTCCACAGCGGGCGCGTTGAGAGAAGACGCTAACGCAGTTCTTAGGTTGACATTGCCGTGATATACATTGTCATAGTTTTGGGGGATGTAGCCATCGCCATTTTTGGTGACATACATTTTCTTCTCGTCGGAAATCACATATGAAGGATAGTAGTCTTGACTAAATGCTAAGACATAGATCGCCGGTTTAATGGCGGAGCCTGGTTGTCGCAGGGCCTGCGTCATATTGATGCTCCCGTCGATACCAGTGTCAAAGTAGTCGACCCCGCCGATCATGGATTCTATGGCTCCGGTTTTATTGTTCAGTAACACCAAGGCCGCGTTGGACACATTGTGGCCGGGATCCAACTTTTTTAGATTATGTTTTGTGATATCAAAGAAGGTTTTTTGTTTGTTTAAATCTATGGTTGTTGTTACAATGAGGGATTCACCATTTTCTATGTAAGTTTTTGCACGCGGAATACCTTTTGCCGTTTCTAGCACATAATCCGCAAAATGGTAAGACTCCGTATTTTGGGGAGTGTGAAGTTTGTCGACAATAATGGCTTGCCCCAGCGCGGAGGACATTTCGTCGTCTGTAATTAGTCCGTCATTCTTCATTCTGAGCAAAATCTGTTCCTGCCGGCTTTTGACAGTTTCATAGTTTGATATGGGATCGTAACTATAGGGTGAGGCTATGATAGCTGACAGAAAAACGCTCTCTGCCAAAGTTAGATTGCGGGCGCTTTTGTTAAAGTAAATATTGGCAGCCGACTCTATACCGTAGGCCCGGTTTCCAAAATACATCTCGTTGAGATACATCTCTAAAATTTGGTCTTTTGTTTTGATTCTCTCCAGTCTAAGAGCTGTGATAATCTCCCTAATTTTCCTGAGGTATTTATTGGGATTTTCTGCCTCGGAGAACGAAACCTTTCTAACCAATTGTTGGGTTATGGTGCTGGCTCCGCTGATGCCATGACCTGTCAAGTTGTTTTTTACCGCCCTAATTATTGCCAGGGGATCTATTCCCGGGTGGTTGTAAAACCGCTTATCTTCTGTCGCTAGGACGGCCAGTACAGCATTTTGTGGAAGCTGGTTTAAAGCCACCTCCCTCTTGTAGCCCCGAGCCCCCATAAACTCATATATCAAGTGTTTGTTTTTGTCGTAGATTTTAATCGACCCTTTTGTTGTGAGATTTGGATAGGTCCACCGCTCGATTGCAAGGAAGGCGCCAAATACAGCCAAGATAGAACAAAAAACAAATGCCCTACGGAGGTTCATTCTTTGCGGTGACATTATCATATAAGTATTTTACTAGAACTTAGAATTTAGGCATGTTGGGTTTGGGGTTTGACCAGCTTTGCCAAGTCAAAAAGCACGGTAATGCCCAAACAAAGTCCAATAATTAAGAGCCAGCTCTTACTTTCAATGGGTGTTGTTTCAAAAAAGCCGGAAAGTGGAGTGTAGATAATCACCAAAGTTGCCAGGACGGAGCCTATGGCCGCCCAAACCAGATGTTTGTTGACAAAGGGGGAGCGGGATAAGACGGGCTTTCTGAACGACCTAAATGTAAAGGCTGTAATCACCTCCAAGCAGATAAGAGTTGCGGTAACCATGGTGGTGGCGGTGAGATGGTCTTGGCGCCGCAGATTGATGCTGAAGTAATTTGCAAAAAGGGCAAACATCGACATTAAAGCGCCCGCAAAAATTATTGTGCCTATAACGAACCTGCTGAGAATGGTCTTTGCGCCCCTGGGTTTGGCTAGCATGATATCGGGGGATGTTGGGTTAAAGCCTAGGGTGATGGCGGGAATGCTGTCTGTCACCAAATTCATAAACAGAATCTGAATAGCTGTTATTATAGGGACTTGCCAACCGAACTTGGGGGCTAAAAGCACGCCTATGAACAAAATTACGAGTTCCGCAAAATTGCAAGAGAGCTGAAAAGCGACAAACTTTTGAATGTTGTTAAAAACACCCCGGCCTTCTTGTATCGCGGCGACTATGGTGGCAAAATTGTCGTCTTTTAGAGTTATGTCGGCCGTGGCGCGGGAAACATCTGTACCGTTTTTGCCCATAGCTATGCCTACATGCGACTCTTTCAGCGCGGGCGCGTCGTTGACGCCGTCTCCCGTCATGGCTACAATGTGCCCCAATTGCTTTAGGGCTCTAACGACGCGTATCTTATGTTCCGGACGCACCCGCGCAAAGATGGTTGTTGTCCTTACGGCTTCCTTTAACTCGTCGTCGCTAAGGTCGTCCAGCTCCACGCCTTCCAAGGCCTTTCCAACAAGTCCTACTTGTTTTCCAACAGATATTGCCGTTTCAATATTGTCTCCTGTGATCATTTTAACTTCTATCCCCGCCATTTTTGCTGTATGGATTGCTTTTGCTGCCTCTTCCCTCGGTGGATCCTCCAAACCCAACAGTCCGGCAAAAACCAAACCCTCTTCTTGGTAAGGCATATCTTGTAGCGCCGACGCGTTTACCCTTTTATATGCCAGCGCCAAAGTTCTGTAGCCGCCTTGAGACATCTCATTGATCAGGGCGCGGACGATTTTTTTGTTGGGCTCTGCCAGGTCGACTTCCTTTTCTCCTCTAGCCAGCTTTGAGCATTTTTCTAAAATTACTTCCGGCGCGCCTTTAGCGTAAATAATTAATTCGTCTTTGTTTTGATTGTTTTCGTCCACTAAAACCGACATCATTTTTCTTTCCGAGCTAAACGGAACCTCCTCTATCCTCTCAAAAGAGAGATTTTCTCGGTACACACCGGCTTTGGCCGACAAAACCAGCAAGGCGCCCTCGGTTGGAGATCCGCTTACTGTTACCTCTCCTCCGTCTTGTATTCTTTCGATTCGCGCGTCATTGCATATAATTGCGCACTTCAGCAATTTTTTTAGGTCGACAGGTACTTGGTCGGCGGGGTGGTTTCCCCCGCTATGTTCTTGGTTGTAGGTAAGCGCGCCACGGGACGCGTGTCCACTCATCTTGTTCTTGTCGTTTGCAGTTAGTAAGTCGTCCGCCAACCCCGAAAGGATTTCAAGCCCCCTCGACCCATCTTTGTTAGTCCTAAACACCTTGCCATTCAAGTTAAAACCCGCCCCGGAAACCTCGTACATATCGTCGCCACAGAAAATCTTTTTTACCGTCATCTGTCCGGTGGTTATAGTTCCCGTTTTGTCGCTGCAAATAACCGTTGTCTCGCCCAGGGTTTCAATGACACTCATCCTATTGACTATAGCGTTTTGTTTTGCCATTCTACCCGCTCCCAACGCTAAAGTTGTCGTAAGAACCACAGGCAACCCTTCCGGAAACGACGAAACAGAAAGCGCCACTACCAAAATTAAAATGTCTGTAATACTTGCCCAGTCAGTAGAAGGGTTTCGCGCAAACATCAGCGCGCCTGTGGCTAGCGAAACTAAGACCCCCACCATCACCATGTACTTTCCTATGGAGTTAACCTGTCTTTGCAAGGTTAATTCCTTTTCCGCGCCGGAGATTAAAGAGGCTATTTTTCCAAACTTGGTGTTCATGCCCGTGTGGAGCACTTGCGCCATGCAGTGTCCGCCCACAACAAAAGATCCCATATAAACCGTGTTGGTCTCATCGCACTTTTCCGCATGTTCGCAAACACTCTTTTTTACTTCTCTCGACTCTCCGGTGAGAATTGACTCGTTCACGGACAACGATCTTTGTTCCACCACCGCGCAATCCGCCGGTACCCTCTCGCCGGTTCTTATCAGGACGACATCTCCGGGTACCAGATTCACGCTCTCCACCTGTTGCTCCCTTCCATCCCTTATTACGGTAGTGAATTGGGTAAGCATGTTCTTAAGGGCCTCTACAGCCTGCTCCGCTCTGTATTCTTGGATAAAACCAAAAACAACTACCACAATAACCACCGCCACGAGCGCGTATGTAGTTTCTGTTTTTCCCACCGCGAATGAGATAATAGACGATACTGCAAGCAGATAGATAATAAAATTACCCCTAACCTGCCTAAGAAGAATCTGCAAAGGCCCGTGTTTGCCGGTTTCCTTTATGTGATTAGGGCCGTACTTTTCAAGTCTTTTGGACGCTTCCCTTTGGGACAGTCCTATAACTGCTTGGGGCATGGATTCATTATACACATTTTGCGTAGCCAGAACTGATTAAAGTAAAAAGAATGACAAAACTAATATGCAAACAAGTATACCAGAATACATAACCAGCCCCTTTTTGTCTGGCTTGTTTTTAAAGGCCCAAAACCAGTCGTCCGAATTTTTAAACTCCAAATGCTGTTCTGCCAGCCGGTACATGGAGTTTACAAACGCGGAAATTACCAGCGCCTTGGCAAAATTGCTGGCGGTGGAAGACACAACAAAAATGCTGGCGCCTCCCAACACCAGCTGAAAAATGGCGCTATTGAGGGTTTTTTCCTTTAAATCGTTTTTGTGGTAGTAAATGTAACTTGCCAGACCCTTAAAGTCCTTGTGGTGTATATAACCCTGTACGGATTTAGAAAACTCGCCCGCCGGGTCCAAGAAGTAGGCGTGGATAATGTAATCCAAGTCCAAAAAGAACGACCCTATGAGCGCGCCCAGCGCCACCAGTATTATTTGGACGGGATTTTTTTGGACTGTTAACGCTAAAATCGCCGCGGACACAAAGACCGCCAGCAGGAGAGGGAATTTATAAAGGTCGAGCAGTTTTTTTACCATTAAGTCTATTTTACTAAATTCAAATCCATTTTGTGTACAGCTAGTATTTTGGATTCGCAATACTGACAGACGACGCCACCGCTTCTCTGATAGTATTATTGATATGGTAAACCAGAAAATCAGGATCGCCTTCATGTTCTCTAATAAGTTCGGGTGTGAACCATTGGTAAGCGTAAGCCTCCCATTCGGCTAGTTCCTCGGGCATAGAGGGATACCTGGTGGCTTGCATTGCGTGAACAATTTCGTGCGACAGTTGGTTCGCCCTAGCTCTTAGTGCCCACCGGTCATCAGGTTTAAATCCCTCGACTACGACTGTGTTTCTTCTAAAGACATCCTCAGAGAAGGCCACAGCTCCCGCATCGGGGCGCTCGCGGAAATAGGTCTCAAATTCGTGTTTTGGTCTGACATCGATCCCATGTTTGGACGCAAACTCTTCTATCTGATGGATATATCCGACAGGATCGTCCCATCTTCCAGCACATTCGGGAAGTCCATAGCCTACCCGCACTCTCTCTCTGAAGTTCCAAAATTCGCTCGGTTTTATCTCGTTGTCACCAGCGTGCTCATCCGCTTTGCGTAATATCTCAAGCATCGCTTCCTCGCTCGTGGATCTTTCGAGTTCATTTTCCATCATTAGAATCTCTTTCTAATCTTTCCATTCTTAATTCCTTTAGTTTCCACATAAAGAGTTTGCCCAAACCCAGTTTTTTGTCCGTGTCTAAAACAAACGTCAGCGCCGTCTCGAGGAGTTTACGGTCCTCTTCCTTTGCCAGCTTAATATAAAGCGTGCGGTGTTTGGCGTCGCGCAGCTTTTCTGCCAGCATGTTACCATACGCCTGATACTCGTACTTGTTACGGTAGTCGGCAATTACATCCTTTTCTTTCAGAATTTGCGAGATTGACTGCATATGTTGGCTCCATTGGTAGTCCCGCCGTTTTCATGTCGTTACATCAGGCTTTGTGGACTTGGTCGTAAGCGATTTTGCCCACAAACGGCAGTTGATATTCCTCTTTGCTGTAGGCCTTCCACATCAGGAAAAACCACAAAGCCACGCCACCAACGGTAACGAGGGGCGACAAAACAAAGCCGATTAACACAACATACAAGCTTGAAGCAATGGCGGAAGCTCCGTACCAAACAATTCCAAAAATTATGGACTGAAAGGCGTGAAACCGCGCAAATTTGTTTTCTTTTTCCGTAAGGAGAACCACAAGGCCCATCGCAAGAGGAACCGCGTAGGCCAGAGTTGCCAACACATTGGGTTCAAGTTGCGGTTTGGTGGACTGATTTTGGGTATTCACCGTGCTTTCTTGAGTTGGAGTTGGTTGTGTTTGATCGGCTTCTCCCATGGGTCCAGTATAGCACATAGCGCAAAGTAAAACCCGCGCTCGATGGGGTAATCGAGCGCGTTTAGTTGTATAATCGCTATTGTTTTGGAGTTTCCGTAAAATATGTCGCAAAATATAGTCAAAACTTGGCACAAAGAAATCGTTAACGCCCTAGCCCGTCACGGCAAAGAAGAGTCAAACCGTGTCGACTCGCCAAAATACTTGGGAACCAGCAATAAACTATATTTGCTGAATGTTGCTAAGGAAAGGCAAATCGCTAAGGACTTTTTAAACCGTCACAAAGACATTACCGAGACTCAATTTTTGGCCTTGCTTAACGCGCTTTACGCGGGCGACTCTTTTAACGAGCGCACTTTTGGCACCAAACTGTTGGCCTACAAAAAGCAGTTTAAACCGCTTTTTACCCCCGCGCGGATTTACGATTGGCTCGGCAAGCTTTCCGGTTGGTGTGAGGTGGACTCGTTATGTCAAAGCACTTTTACGGCGGACGATTTAGTGGCCGACTGGGCTAACTGGAGCAAAATGCTGGACAAATTATCGCGCGACAAAAACATTTCCCGCAGGCGGGCAAGCTTGGTGTTGCTGTGTAAGTCCGTGCGGACAAGTCCCGATGGACGACTTGCGGAGGTGGCCTTTGCTAACCTGGATCGACTTAAAGATGAAAAAGATATTTTGATATCTAAAGCCGTCTCATGGCTCCTGCGCGATTTGATAAAGCACCACCGCGCTCGCGTCTCCGATTTCTTATCCATCAATAGTGATACCCTGCCCAAATTCGTTGTCAGAGAAGTCCAAAACAAACTTGCGTATGGCACAAAGTCTATAAAGAGTGACACGATGTCATCATGACGGAGCCCCATGAAGTCTTGGATAAAATAATTTACCTCTACTAAGGTGTATGCCCGCGATTATCGTGTCAACACTCAACTTCATAGCTTTTCTCCCACCACGGATTTAGTTGTACAATTTCATCTTTTAGCATCATCAGGATGTAGTCTACCAAATAATAGTTGTGGAGTATAGTCTACCTAAGTTTTTTAGTAGAGTACAATCCGTGAAGGGGGAGTTAATGTTGTTATAAAGGTTTTCTTTGGGACTTGTGCAGGGCGACGATTTCCTTTAGGGTGGTGGTGTCGGTGGGGGACTTGTCGTCGCGGAATCTGATTAAGCGCGGGAAGCGTAGGGCGTAACCGCTAGTGTGGACCTGAGAAACGGAAATCTCATCTCCTCCAAGTTCTACCACAATTTTTGGTTTGACCCAAACATCGGGACTAAGCGCCTTTGGAATAAGCACATTTGGCAACGGCCCAGAAACCGACTCACCTTCCTTGGTTTTTGCGCCACCAGCATCCTCAACTTGCTGGACTTGGAGCTTGTCGCACCGGTTTTTGAGTTCAACCCACTCCTCGTCCCTTAGTCCCGTCCCTACTTTAGTTAATGTGGTAAAAACCTGTTCTTTTTCGTTCCAGATCCCGCAAAGAAAGCCCCCAATGCCAAAGGTGGCGCGATTTCCCCGTCCAAAATAATAACCCAAAACCACGCAGTCCACTGTGTCCTCTAAAATGTCCGTGTTGGATCTTTTTAGCTTGATCCAGCTGAATTCCCTGGCTCCGGCGCGGTAGGGCGCGTTGGGGTTTTTGATCATGATTCCCTCCAGATTTTTTTCTTTTGACGACTCAAAAAACTCCCACAATTCGGTGGCGTCAGCTACTTTCTGATGATAAGCGATTTCTACAACACCCCCTGCGGTTAGTACTTTTTCTAAATGTTCGTGCCTTTGGGCGAGGGGTAGGTTTGTGAGGTTTTTGCCGTTTAGGTATAAAATATCAAACACCACATATTTAAGCGGGATTTGTTTGGCGTACTCGCCTACATTGTGCTTGCGTTTTCTTTGCATCATTTCCTGAAAGGGGATGTATTTTCCGGTTGCTGGATCAAAGCCAACGGCCTCGCCGTCCAAAATCACACTTTCTGCCTTAATCTGCTTTAGCGCGGACTGTGTAATGTCGGGGAATTGGTAGGTGTTTTCTTCCAAGTTGCGCGTAAAGGTTTTAACAAGTATTTTGTTTTTGTTAAAGCCAAATAAGGGATTTTGCTCCAAAGTTTTATCCAAAAGTTGTTTTTTTCTATCCAGGTGCAGTTGTACTCTGGTTCCGTCTAGTTTATATTCTAGCCAGCCTTGGCCTTCCATCTTTTCCAATATCTCTTGAGGATCGCTCAATCTTTGGGCTTTTTGCGACAGCACGGGTACGCCGGTTTCTAAGCCGATGGCGTTTAGTCCCGCGAGACCCTTCTCCTTGATCATTCTAGCGATTAGGCCTATGTTGGGATGAATATTATATACTTCTTCAATTTTCCTGCTTGCGGATTTGTCTCCCGCAACAATTTTAGATAGAGCGTCTATAATGGTCTGCTCGGTAAAGCCTAATCTCGTGGTTCCGAGCACAATTCTTACTGTGTATTTAACAGCAAGAGGCGAAAGGGTCTTCAGTAGACCCGAAAGTTTGGTTATTTTTCTATCCTGCGAACCCGGCCCTTCGTCTTCCGCAATGTTGAGGAGTTTTTGGTGAGTTTGGAGGATTGTTGTTTTATTCTCAGTTGCGCCCTTAGTTCGTAAAGCCAGATTCATTGCCGTGTCGCCCAAATCCCCCGTGTCTGAGTACAAATTATCTACTTCCTCCTTGTTTACACCGTAACAGAGCTCTAGAGACCGGGCCACCATTTTGTCGGCCATGTTAAACTTGATTTGATTGTAGGGCGGGTTCAAATATCCTAGAGAGAGAAACAGCGCCTGTTCCGTTTCTTCCGCCGTTAATTGGTTTATAAGGTCCGCTAGGATTGCTGTGATCTCTAGGCGTTTGGCGGTTTTGTCCAATTTGTCTAGATGGTCGCAGAGTTTGTTATATTGCACAGATAGATTTTAGCACTAGCTTTTTAGTTTGTATTTGGACGACTTGGTACTGCCAAATTTGACCACAACACCTTTGTCGATGAGAGTTTTTAAGTCCCGCAAAACCGAATCCTCTGAAACCGACGGGAAAAGGGTGGAGAAGTCTTTGTTGACCATAGTGCCGTAATTGGCCAAAAAGTGCACAATTCGCTCTTGTCTTTCTGTTAAGTCCGTCAGCCCTTGGGCCACAGCTGTTTTGGTCTGTCTTTCCCCGAGCATGACTTTTTCTTTTATATCTAGAGCGTCGTACGACATGGCCTCTGAGAAGTATTCCAGCCAGTAGGTTAGGTCTCCCTCGTCTTTAAAAATTGAGTAAGTGGCTTTTTGGTACCATTGTCGGTCCGCCATAAATCTCTCCTCATACTTTAGAAAGCCTTTGACGCTATAACCGCGCCAACGGAGGGCCATCCTGGTAAATATATTGCTCACTGTGGGGTTTAGCTTTTCAAAGGGGCTAATAACCTCTAACCTGGCCCGTAGAACACCGGCAAAGATTATTGGATGCGTTTCTAGAGCGTCTACACTTTGGCACCAGTCCATAAGTTCTACTAATGCGGCTAGGATTTCCTCAGGATCTAGATATCTAGATATTTTTTGAGATCGGTATGGGGCTTTTACCGCCTCGTCGAGACCTAGTAAGGTTTGGTAAATCCGCTTGAGGCAAGTATTTGAATATTCTTCTGGTTCGGTGGCAGACATATCCACAACCTTTACAATGTTGGCCAAATCTGGTGGCGCTATCTGTAAAAGTCCGTCCAGAGCCATTTTTACCTGACTGTCGGCGAATTCTTTACCAAGCTCGGTAGAAATTGCCTTTACCAGATTGTACGAAGCTTCCTTTTGGATACTCTCTTCCAGTGTAGGCAAAATGGGCGTGTTTTCTGCCAGCGCTTTGGCATATTCCACCGTGGCGATGTTTTTTAAAATTCTGTTTGTGATTGTGTATTCGGGCAGGAACATTTTGCCATAATATTTGCATATTTCCCGCAGGGTGTAAAGCGTTATAAGCTAATTACTTTTTCAGCCCCAGCGTTATGAGTAGCTGAGGTAATAATAGTTTGTTGTTTTTGCACCATCCTTCCCAAAGTTAGCTGATGATCACTGTCCAACTCGGAGAAAATATCATCTAGCAACAGAACCGGTGGGGTACCAGTCTTTATATCTATCAAGTTAAGCTCGCACATTTTTAAGGCTAAAACTCCCGTTCTCTGCTGGCCTCGCGAGCCGTAATGGGCAATGTTGTAGTCCCCAAGCAGAAAGTCAAAATCGTCGCGATGGGGACCCACCAGCGTAGATTTAGCGTACACCTCATGATCCGCGTGTTTTTCTAGCCTTTCCTTTGTTAGTTCATTCATTTTGTAGGAAATTTTTGCGGATTGGTCTTGGTTTGATATCTTTGCATAGATTTGTCCCAACCACTGGTTTAAATTCTGCATTAGCTCCTGCCGTCTTCTTTGTATATACATGCCACTTTGAAGCAGTTTTTCAGTCCAAAAGGGGAGTTCATCGCGCCCCAAGGAGGTCTTATTTATTTTTTCAAGCAACTTGTTTCTTTGGCGTAGAGCTTTTGTGTAAGTAATGTGTTCTTCTGCGTATTTTTGGTCGACTTTGTAAAGCAGATCGTCTAAAAAGCGTCGACGCAAAGAGGGCGAACCAGTAAATATCTCTAGATCCTGAGGAATAAAGAGTGCACAGTTAAACATCCCGGCAAAGTCGTGGAGTCTTTTGGGCGCGCCATTAAGCCTAAAGATTTTTTGAGAGTAATTGTTCTGAGGGTTTTCGCGGACAATTGTTACTTCCAATGTATCGGTTTCCGATTGTTTATGTGATTTCACCGTGCCTGCGACCTTGGCGAATTCTCTTGTTGTCATTCCGGCATCAAAAGTGTCCGAAGGCGGTTTGCGCAGATTTAAAACCTTGTGGTTGTAGATCATCTCGTGGTCATATCTAACTCTAAAGGATTTCCCTGTCGACAAGAGGTATATTGCCTCCAATATATTTGTTTTACCGGATCCGTTTTGTCCCACAATTAAATTAACTCCGTCCGTAAAACCAATTTTAAGGGCTTTGTGGTTTCTAAAATTATTAAGCTCTAGGCTTTGCAGATTCATTTTTGGCACACAGGGCAAAAGTATGTACCCCTGCCTGACAACTTTTTGTACTCGACCTTGGATTTGCAGTTTGGGCAATAAGATTTTCCGTAGATTCTAAAGTGGTTTTGATGGTTTCCCGGTTTACCGAAAATGTCCACATACGCCTTATCTGGTAAGGTAGAGCCGCGGTGGGCTATGCCCTCCAAAAGGATCTTTTTAGCCGCCTCCAAAAGATCTTTTGCGGACTCTAAGGTTAACGCGGAAGTTTTAGTTTCCGGATGAATTCCAGCCAACCAAAGCGCGTCCGTAGCGTAGATGTTGCCAAGTCCGGCCACGATGGATTGTTCCAGCAACGCATTTTTGACGGTAGTAACTTTCATTTTTAGTCGAGACAGAAACACCTCCGTTGTAACTTCCTGAAATATTAGGTCTGGTCCATACTTGCTTTTGAGGGTTCTAAGTTCCTTTGGGCTTAGCAGGGCCGTTTTTCCAAACATCCGCATGTCGCAAAACCGTAGGAGTAGCTTTTTATTCTTGTTTGACATCGTTAGTTGGACTTTTTGGTGCGCCGCTTTTGGCGATCCGACCTTGTGTAATAGCAATCTGCCCGTCATAGCTAAATGAAAGGTCAGATAATCGCCGGTGGATAGTCTGGTAACAATGTTTTTGCCCACCCGGCCGACTTTGGTTATTTGCGAACCAACTAAGCCCTTTGCGTATTTATCCACTGACGGACTAACTTTGTACTCTTTTTCAATTTCCACACTGTCAATACACCACCCCGTAAGATGTCTTTTTAAGTCAGATGCTATGGTGTGGACTTCAGGAAGTTCCGGCACGGCTTAAATCCTCCCACTTCTGCGCCACAAAGTCCTTAAATTCTCGTTTGAATCTTTCCGCGCTAAACTTTTGGGCTGATTTGATGGCCTTTTCCGGGTTATACAGGCCCGCTTCAATATTTTTGTCAAACTCGTTAATTTTGTCCGCCAAATTTTGGGGATTTAGCTGATCAAAAAACATACCCGTTACACCCTCTTCTACAATTTCCAAGGGCCCGCCGGAACGGTGACATAACACAGGCTTGCCGTAGGCCAAGGCCTCAACAGGCGCAATGCCAAAATCTTCATGGTCGGTGGGGAAAATAAAGCCCTTGCAGTTTGCCAGCAGTTTGGCCTTTTGTTCGTCAGTCACAAAACCTAAAAGTTCTACATTTTGGGTTGTCATCCCCATGTCGTGGACAATTGTAGCTTTTGGTTGGGCGTCTATTCTCGGTATTGCCAAAGTTTCTATTTTTGCTTGCGCCAGCTTCCTAAGCCGTCCTTCCTCCTTTCCTGTGCCAGCTATTTTAAGTTTGTAGTTTGTTAATTTGAACGCCTCAATTAGTAGGTCGATATTTTTATAGGCGGCTAGACGAGAGATACATAGATAGTAACTATCGGCAGGAGTCTTGTCAGGGATTTGAGAGATGGGCGTTTTGCCCTGGTGGGGCAGGGGCCCGCCTTGAGAAGAACCCGCAAGGCGACCATTCGGTATGTCAACCGGCGGATAGATAACATGCGACTCCCGTCCGTAAAACTTTTTTACTCTTTTTGCCACTTCCTGCGATATTGTCAGGATATAATCCGGTTTTTGGGCGGCCGAGTAGTCCCACATTAGCAAAAAGTGGTCGATAACTTTTAAGAAGGGTTTAAAGTACCATACATCGCGTTTTCGTCCCTCTGTCGCGTAACCATACAGGAATCTGGGTGGTGTGTAGATGTAGCTAATATGAAGCTGTTGCGGATTGGTAATCACGCCTTTTGGCCAGGCGGTGCCTTCGCTAATTATTATGTCGTACTCTCTCAAATCAAATCCTTCGTATACGAATGGCATTAAAAAACCAAGCCAGCTGGGCGCCCACCCACGGGTTATTTTTTGTTTCAACAGTCTGTCCGGCAAATTTATTGGCTTTACAATTCCCGCAAAGATGTCAGCCTGGGGAAAGATGTCCAGAATTGCCTCTAGAGCGCGTTCGGCGCCACCGTATTGAGTGAGTTGGTCGCGCACAATGGCAATTTTTAGGTCGGCAAAGTTTTTCACCCCGATATTATTGCATATTCGCGTTTTATATGCTTTTATTGACGCATGTCCAAAGGATATGCCCATCCTTATTTGCTTGTTGCTATTGTAGCTTTTATTGGCGTAGCCTTTGCGGTTGTTACTTCGTCGTCCAAACTTTCCGGTTTTGTTTTAGGCTCGCGGACCAATAACCTGGACACTTTTCAAACCAAGGCCGACGGACTTAAGGTTACGGTACTTTCTCCAAGCTCATCTTGGGATTTGATGCAGTATCTGTGCAAGACGCGTGAAGAATGCGAAAAGTCCCAAACATCCGGTAAATGGTGGGCAACGGTCAGCGGCGCTCCCACAACCGAGGACGGCCACGAGGTCTTTATAGAAAGATCCCCCGCGTGGGAGGATTACGGGTTTTTAAAGGTGATGGTTAGGCAGGGTGGTTCTGTTGGAGAGTACTTAAGATTGGAGGGCCGAAATACCGGTAGTTATTACATTGTGGATATTAAGACTAGTTTGAGTATCGGTGACGTATTAATTTTTAAGTAACTTATGCGACCGTACATAGAATTAGGGACCGATGTTATTGGGAAAATGAACGCTGAGGGTTTACGGCAATCATTTCAACCGCTGGAGGTTGTGGGGAGTGCCCGCGAAGCTCTGGGCAGAATGCCGGAAGGAAAAAGTGGCATAGTGTTAGGGGCAGGTCCAAACACTACCGAGTGGAGATCCAGAGGTTGGGTTACATTGGATGTGGATCCTCAATATGGTGCTGATATAACAGGTGATGCTAATTATCTGGAAAGATTCGTACCCGATGGAAGTTTGGATTTTGTCTATGCGGAATGTATAACTTTTGATCCAAAGGCTGAGAGAGGGGTACATCCGGTCAGGTTGTTGCAACAGGCCAACCGAGCTTTAAGGATGGGGGGGAAATTGATAATTCAAACAGCTAACGCATACAACGCTCCCACTGGGAGCACATTACCAAAGAAGGAAGAATTCGCTGAAAAAATGACAAATCACGGTTTTAAGACAGTTGTTGAGAGCGGGGAGGTACATGTATACGAGGACCCAGGTGGTGGAGAATGTGTAGAACAAAGAGTTGTTTATTATGGTCAGAAAGTCGCAGAAGGTTATTCGCATAAACAGAGAGTAGAAACAATATGGTAGCTTTTGCTAAACTAAACCCATGCAACTTGTCGCCCGAAATTCTGTCCTATGGGAATATCTGACGCCGGAACAGCAGGGGCTTATCCAAGACGGCGAGCTGTTGCTTACTCAAGCCCATAAAATGCCCCACGGGGTTTCCGATTTTTCCTATTTAGTCTTTCCGTTTTCCAAAGCGTATGAGGGCTTTTTAAAAAAGCTGTTTTTGGACATGGGACTGATGCGCCCGGAGGACTATTATGGGGAGGATATTAGGATTGGTCGCATTCTAAACCCCCATTTTATGAAGGAAAACGGCTCGGTCTATAATCGAGTTTGCAGGCGGGGCAACGAGAATGGGGAAAATTTAGTCGCAGAAAAGCTTTGGTCGACTTGGAAAAAAGGCAGAAACTTGGTTTTTCACTACTTTCCGCACAATTTTAGACGGTTGTCCTTTGCGGAGGCTAAGCAACTGAGTGAAGAGATTGTAGAAGCCATGAACTTTGCTCTGGAAAAGTGCGACTTGCCGGCAGTCGCGAGTGAGAAGGTGGAAAGCATTGCCTACGCTTGATGTCCACAGCAGTTTTGGGTGCTCGGGTGGGTGTTAAATCAATACAAATTTTGCTTTTGTTTTGCGCGCAGAAAGAACCCAGTCGGTTAATCACAAAACATCGGTTATAATGTTTCCATGTCGATGTGTGAAGACAAAAAAAAGGTGGTCGTGGGATTGAGCGGGGGTGTAGATTCTGCGGTGGCGGCATATTTGTTAAAGTCGCAAGGTTACGAGGTTACGGGCGCGCACATGCAGTGTTGGGATTATTCCAGTGAGACTTGTAGAGGCAATGAGGATAGAAGCGACGCGGTGGCGGTTTGCGGTCAGTTGGGCATTAAGTTTGAGTTTTTAAATTTTGAGAATGGGTACAAAAGTAAGGTGATTGACTATTTTTACTCAGAATACCAGGCCGGTCGCACGCCTAACCCGGATGTTTTGTGCAATAAGGAGATCAAGTTTGGACTTTTTTTGGACTGGGCTATGAGCAAGGGTTTTGATTATGTGGCCACGGGACATTATGCGAGGATAGACTGTGGTGTTGGGAAGCACGCCACGGCGTCTTCGTCGCGTGTGGAGGGGTACGAATCGGGTGCTTTTGGCGAGGGCGACACGATGGATCGAGGCGTCGGGCGTCCCGCGGAGCGGGACAGGGACCCGCGCCGAGAACATCGTGCCGTCCGGACAGAGTCGCGGTTTCTAAGACTACTCAAAGGCGTGGACGATAGCAAAGACCAGTCGTACTTTTTATATCGTCTGACGCAAGACCAGCTGGCCAAGATCCTCTTTCCCTTAGGTGGAATGAAAAAAAGCGAAGTTCGGCAAATTGCCAAGGAGCAAAAGCTTGTGGTGGCGGACAAGGCAGAGAGTATGGGTATTTGTTTTGTTGGTGAAATCGATATAAAGGAGTTTTTGAAGGAGAGGATAAAACCCAAGGAAGGTGAGCTGATTTTAAAATCCACAGGCGAGGTTATTGGCCGACACGAAGGGGTCTGGTTTTATACCATTGGCCAGCGTCATGGTTTTGAGTTGACAAAATATGTCGGTCTACCTTTGTATGTGGTGGGTAAAGATGTTAATCAAAACCGGTTGATTGTCGGCTATTACAATGACTGTTTAGTTAACAAATTTCGAGTTACTGACACACATTTTATTTCCAACGACCCGCTATTTGCAGACTCTGAAAATTCGCAAAAAGTGGGCTCCAGCGATCACTTTAGCTGTCAAGTTCGTATCCGCCACTTAGGTCAACTTTATGGCGCCACGGTAATAAAATCGGTGCCGGATGTTTGGGATGTACTTTTAGATCAGTCTGCTTTTGGTGTCGCCCCCGGCCAGTCCGCGGTTTTTTACCGGGGCGAGGAGGTTTTGGGTGGTGGGGTTATAGTATAGCCCTACAAATTATCGGAGATACTAAAACTCACTTCTGGTAAATAAACTTTATCTTTAAATAGACCCAAGGTATCAACTCGGAGTAGAGGGGAATCCTTTGTAGGTTCGTAGTTTTCTGCCAAATCCGATGAACGATATAGTACGGCAAAGACTCCCTCCTTTACTATCTGGGTTGCGGTCAAGTACTCCTCCCAGGAATCTCCGCCGTCTAGTGAGAAAAAAATTTTGTCCACGCCCGTTCCGTCTTCACCGTCCGTGGCTGTCAGGTTAATTGTTGGGTAGTCCACATACCACCCATCCTCTGAAGCTCCGGTTATGGTTATGCTGGTTGATGGGGGATCTGGGTCTAGTTTATCCCCAAAAACCGCAAACTCGCTTAAATGGTCGGTAAAACCCGTAATTTTCTTTGTCGTCTCGTCCCATATGGAGGCTATTTCTTCCCACAACTGGTTTTGCGCATTAAAGTGTAAAATTTTTAGGGACGACGGGACGATACCAGAGAGATTTACTTGCGACAAGTCAAAGGTTAGTTCCAACAAATTGGAAAATGAAGTGACCGCGTTGCCTAGATTATCAAAAGCGGTAAACCTTGTGGCTGTGCCCTGAATGTATTTTATAGCCAGGTCAGCAAGTTCCATGTTGCTCTGACCAGATTTTTGCGCCTTTAGAGTAACTTGTTTATTCAAAGAGTCCCGTGGTATTGTCAAGGAGGCCTTTCCAGCCGAAACCGTCCCGCCCTCGTGTGCTAGGTAGATGGAATTCCCATCCAATAAATCCTCCCAAAGATAATAACTTTCTGTTCCTGTATGATTGCCCAGCGCATCTGTCCAACTAAAAACCTCCCACGGATCTTCCTTGCGTTCGTCCTGCCATGAGTAAGGGTCAACTCGGCCGTCAGGTACATCGTCCAGAAAATTGCCGTTTTGATTTTTGTCGTATCTAACGCCAAAATGTAAGTGTGGGCCTGTGGTGTTGCCCGTAAGACCAACCAATCCAACTTGCTGACCCTTATCTATCCATTTTGGTTCTTTATCATCGGCTGTAACAAACCGGCCCTCTTTTTGTAAGTGTAGGTACTGTGTTTGATAGCCGTTTCGGTGATCTATCTTGATAGTGTGGCCTCCCCCGGCTGAATACGAATAGGATGCAAAACCCGGGGCGGGCGCAAGTATAGGCGTGCCATACTTAAGTCCAAAATCTACACCGTCGTGGCTGGAATAATAAAGTTTGGGCGCTTTTTCTTTGTCACCCCAAAAATTTACTGTAGTGTCAGAATCTTCTTTGGGTTCTGACTTATAGCCATATGCTAATAGGGGATATGCGTGGTCAAAATATGCAGTAATTGCGTCCGTTTGCTCGTCCATGTTATTCCGATCCCAAAGCTTATCCAGAAAAGGTTGCGTCCTTGGCACATAGGGTGGGACTTTGTATCTAAACAACCCGGAGCCTGGACTTACCGCAAAAATGAAGCCGGGCGACGCCGTTAAAGGCTTGATCTCTCGCACATAATTGACCAGATCTTGGGTTGGGTTCACCGTTTCCCATGTCAGACCTTTGTCTAACGACTTCATAACGGTGTAATATCCCGTGTCGTTGCTGTGGGAGGACGCGTAATAAACCCCGTTATAGTAAGCCAACGCGTAGCAGGGGTTTGGGCTCCAGTTATGCACCGGCGCAAAGTTTTTTCCTCCGTCAGTCGACCTGTGAATTCCCTCGGTAGTGCCACTACAAGCCAACCAAATGTTATTTTGCGCTTCAAAACCTTGCAGATAGCCGGGCGCTTTATCAAAAGTGGCCCAAGTTTTGCCACAATCCAAGGAGATGTATGAGTTGTAATAGTTAGAGGTTGTTACGATGTTGCCAGTGACATTCACCCGCAAATATTCCCCACTTTGGCCAAAAATCCCAGTTTTTCGTTCCCAGGTTGCCCCTTGATCAAAAGATACCCACAAACCATGGCTATAGGTTCCGAGTATGAGGGTATTTTGACAAGAGGCTATTGCGCCCGACGAAGCATTGGGGCCAATGTGCGACCATGTAGCGCCTCGATCGGTTGATTTGTACAGTCCCGGAGCCTCCGAAATGCCCCAGTAATATACCGTGGCGTACAAGTTTCCCGCGTTGTCAAAGGCAATATCAGTAACGCCCCGGTCAAATAGCCCCATTTCCTGCCAGGTTTGTCCTAAATCATGGGAGAAAAACACTCCATTATATGGATAAGCGTTCCAATCGCTGGAAAACTCTCCCCCGTAAAGGCCCCAGGGCGTTACTTCCAAAGTGTAAAAGTTTTTGGGTGTCTGGAGGGTTTGCCAAGTTCCGGGTTCCTGGTTTATATTTAGGGCGTAGGCGCGCCCCGCAAGGCTTGTCGACAAGGCGTAAAGTAAAGCCAAACCGCGTAACATAAAGGTCAATCTGCCCATACCCACAGCATGCCAGAAAATATTCAAATTACAATATACTTATCTCTAATAAATATAGAATTTTGACATTTATTTTTGAGGGTTTACAATGGCTGTTATGGTTTCAATGTTGGATCTACAATATAAAAACCCTTCCTTGAGAAAAGCCCAAATTGAGGGTATTTTCTATTTTCTCAAGAATATGGCTCCGTTTGGGTCCTCTCGACTTATCACATTAACCGGTCTACCCAAGGAAACTTTGCGCGTTTTTAAATCGTCAATCAGGGAATTGTTGGAGCCTGCCGATGGTGACACTTTGGCCCTAAACGCTTTGGGTAAAGACTTTGTCGACCAAATTAACCCCCAGCCCTATAGTTGGTCGCTAGTAACCTTTATGGATAAGAGACTAAAAGCCAAAGTTCTGGAAGTCAGAGACGCTTTTTGCAAAGACCCTAAGCGGGAACTTGACCAATTTTTTGCTTCGGCGGAAACCTCCGTTGCCAAAGCGTTGGTAGTAAAAGCCAAGGGGCTTTTGGCGGACAAGGCAAAAGTTGCGCTGTTGGGCGACGACGATCTAGTCAGTTTGGTTTTAGCGCTAATCAATCCGAATCTGAAAATCGTGGTATTTGAATTAGACAAGGATATTTTGGACATAATAAACAAGGGCGCCGAGCTTTTGGGTATAAAAAATATTCAGCTTGCGCCTTACGACGCTCGTGGCAACCTAGAAAAACGCTTTATCAACATTTTTGATGTTGTTCTTACTGATCCGCCATACACAAAGTCTGGCTTTGCCTTATTTCTTAAGCGCGCGGTGGAACTTGCCGGCTATGACGCCAGAAAACAGCAGGGTAAATACATCTTTATCCATTACGGCGCCTCCTTTAAGTCGCCCGAAAAATTTATCAAAATTCAGGAAGTTATCAACCGCTTTGGTTTGGTGACGGAAGACTCCATCTTTAACTTTGCTCGCTATACCGGCGCGGAATCCATAGGCAACGCCAGCTCGTTGTACATTTTGCAAACCACCCCGCACACAAACGCGCAGGCCGTTATTCAGCCTCAAAATATTTATACATTTGAAAATCAGCAGGAGGAAAAGTTCCCGTATGTCGACCATTTTGTTATCAAATTGACCAAAGTCCCGCAAAGCATCCTAGAGTCCAAAAAACAGCTCCAAAAACTGGTGGGAGAATTTTGCAACCTGCATAAGCTTAATGTGGCGCGGTCCGATATCTACAAATTTAAACCCCATGGTTACTCGCTGACTTTTATTTTGTCCAACTCCAATTTGCTAGTGCACACCTGGCCGGAGTTTAGCGCGATCCATATAGATATTGTTACCTGCTCACCCCTTTTTAACAAACAAATTCTGGGCGACACTTTAGGCCGGTTGTTCCAAACCCAGTCTATTGAGGTTACGCAGGTGGAATAATGTCCTGAGATTAATATTGGTTGATTTATTACCTGGTTTGTGCTAATGTGTCTCTACTGGAATTGGCGCCGGTTCGAAAAGTAGCCCTTAGGCTGCCTTCTTAGCTTCTAGCTAAGATAGAACCGGCGTATATTATTATAAAAACCAGAAAACACAGGGTTTTCGCTTGCGGTTTCGTTTTGATAGATCAACCCAGAACACATATCCGCCAATTGGATTAGTTCGTCATTTTTAGAGTCGCCAAACTTTATATTCGCCACTTTAACGGGTGTATTATTTCTGATTGATTTTCTAATTTTGGACTGGTAACCCCTGCTTCTTTGGCCGTCAATTATTATCTGCAAATTTAGTTTATTTGGAGATGTGTGTTGCGAGATATTCCCGATTAAAGCAGTAACGCATTTTATGTAATCTGGGTATTGGAGGGCTGATTTTTTAACAACCAGTCCGTAATATTGGCATTCAAAGCCCTTCGCTGTAGAGTAAAAAGCAATTTTGATATTGTCTTTTGGTCTGTGGAATTTGAATTCGTATGAATTTGGAAGATTCAACTTTACTTTGAGATCGGTTATCGCTTGGGAAGCAATTAGTCCGGCCAAATTATCGTCAAAAAGCACGCCTGCTACAACAAACACTTTTGATGAGCTAGGTTTTATGCCAAGGTCGCCAGACTCGTCAATAAATAGATACTGTTTTACCATAATTAGGAAGTTGAGCAGGGGAGAAGGTTACAAAACATATTAGCAGAATTTCTTCTTAGTTCAATCGTGTACGATTCTCGAAGATTAATTAGGGTAGCTAGCCTGTTTCTTGCCCCTACAACAACGCCCTTGAGGTTGCAATTTGCAACCTCAAGTTTTTTTTGGAGAAATGCTATTAACCCTTTTTTAAAAGATAGAGATATTCGATATTCTTACCTTTGGCTCCTAAGACGGGCGACTGGACGGATCGGACGACAGAAAACCCGGAATCTGCAATATCCCGCTCCACTGTTTGCAAAATCGAATCGACTTGATCGGTACGGTTAATGTCCCATGCATTTTCTTTATGACTCCCGCTGTAATTTCCATAGTCAGCCTCTTTGTCTGGCCGACCCTTTACTTGCCGACTCTGTCCTCCGGCCTCAAAACTCAATTTGACCAAAGAAATTACCCACCCGTCGACCCTTAAATTTTTGTATGCTGACGGCAAAATCGCCGATTGTTTGGTCCAGCCGGTATCTACGGTGATCAGACTCACTTGTTCCGGAAGTTCCACATGCACGGCGTTGGTTCTTTCCAGCGCCACAACCCGCGCGTCGTTGCGCAGTTTCCAGTCCAAAAGCCCATAACCCGTTTCCACCGCATAAACCTTTTTAGCCCCGTGTTGCAGGAGACAATCCGTAAAGCCTCCGGTTGACGAGCCAAAATCCGCGCAAATCAGCCCGCTCACATCCGTTTGGAATGTTTTTAGCGCAAATTCCAGCTTTTCCCCCGCCCGGCTAGCATATTTTTGGTTTGGCACCGCTTGACTTTATCAGTCTCTGTGAATAAATTCAATTATGCGGAAATACCCTTTGTTAATCGCCTTGTTTATGGTAGCTTCTGTGTCCATAGTTTTGTTAATACCTAAATTTTTTCCTGTTTTAAGTAATAAGAATGGGGAGCGCAGGTCTGTTGACAAGGTTAAGATACATCGGTCACCTTGCTTTGGGTGGAATAGTAAGGAAGGTTGTGGGACGGTAGTAGAGAAGGATGTTCAGGAAATAAAACTTCCGATAACGAATAAGGACGAGGCCCTAAACTTGGTTCAGCAACTTTATCCAGAATTTCGGGATCTTAACAAGTCTCTTAATTACAGCGAATGTTCTAACGAGATTCCATACAATCCGACGGTACCAGAAAATAAATGTTGGTGGTTTGATGATAACGGAGGGGTTTGTGGGCCTCATTACATTTTTGTTCTTGTACCAGTGAATGGCGATGTCTACGAGCTTGGTTTTGTGGAAGAGCACTGTGTTTTACGGTAAGGCGGATTAACTTTTTTGGTCGTAGCGCTTTTAGCCTACCCAGGTACTTTTTTGCTACTTAATCATTTTACTTACTCGATATATAAACCGGCATTTTAATTCTGGCCGAGGATACTCAGCATTATTTATAAAGGCAAATTCCAGCTATTCCCCCGCCCGGCCAGCGTATCTTCCATTAAATGTTTTGACTTTACCAGTTAACGCTCTGTTTTAATACAAGCGATATGCGCAACCATTTTCTCTTAGCTATACTAACCATAATTAGTTTAGCGTTTGGGTATTACATAGGCTTTCATTCAGGTATTGTTAGGGTTATAGAAGTTAAAACGGTCAATAACCCATCGATGATACGCATATACGACAATTATAGAGACGGATACTACCTGGAAAATGTCGGGAAGTATCAACTCCCCTTGGAAGATCGCGGACCAGTCTTGGATATACTGTTAAGTCTGTATCCTCAACACCCGGTGGATGTAGAGAAAACCCTAACTTTGAGGGATTGTGTCAGTGACCGTATCCCTACTTTTCTTAAGAAAGGGGGATGTTGGCATTTCAATACTGGGGATACTATGTGTGGTTCTTATAGTGACAGCGCGTATTTAGTTGTAGCTACGGGAGATATATACATAGCACATTATCTTAATGAGTGCGCGCTTCTGTGACGAGGTAGTTAATAAAATCGGCGACCCTCATGAATCTTTGCTGTACTTTTGCAGGTTGTTGACACGCGGGCTTTGTTTTGCTATGGTGTCGTTTGTCCCCGCTCCTTTTGTCGTACTAATTACTCAGTAGGCGGGGCATCAGCTCTTTGAAAAGTCAAAAAGCAAGTATAGGTAAGAAAGTCCTTTTAACTATGAATTTGTCAAAACCGCAAAAGTCCAAAAATATCAAAAGTATTTGAGGACAACAAGCTAAACAAGCAGAATTCAAAGGTTGAAAGGCGAAAAGAATGTTTCTTTGAGAATTTGATCCTAGTTCAGGACGAACGCTAGCGGCGTGCCTAAGGTATGCAAGTCGAACGGTCTTGTAGCAATACAAGATAGTGGCGAACGGCTGAGTAACACATAGGAATCTACCCCTAAGTAGAGGATAGCTCGGCGAAAGCCGAAGTAATACTCTATGTGGTCGCAAGATTAAAGTCGCAAGACGCTTGGGGATGAGCCTATGGCCTATCAGGTAGTTGGTGGGGTAAAAGCCTACCAAGCCTATGACGGGTAGCCGGTCTGAGAGGATGTACGGCCAGAGGGGGACTGAGACACGGCCCTCACTCCTACGGGAGGCAGCAATTGGGAATTTTGCACAATGGACGAAAGTCTGATGCAGCGACGCCGCGTGAAGGATGAAGGCCCTAGGGTTGTAAACTTCGATCAAGCGCCGGCAAACTACGTGCCAGCAGCAGCGGTCATACGTAGGGCGCGAGCGTTGTCCGGATTTACTGGGCGTAAAGAGTTCTGTAGGCGGTTGCGTAAGTTAGAAGTTAAATCTCTCCGCTCAACGGGGAAACTGCTTTTAATACTGCGCGACTAGAGACATCTAGGGGACAGCGGAACCTATGGAGGAGCAGTGAAATGCGTTGATATCATAGGGAACACCAAGGGGGAAGCCAGCTGTCTGGGGATGCACTGACGCTAAGAGACGAAAGCGTGGGGAGCGAAACGGATTAGATAGATCCGTCCCCGCCAATGGCGGGGGAAATGGTGTCCTCCTTAACAGCGATGTTAGGGTATGCATCCAGCTATATCGGTGAAGGCCTTTGCACCATGGGATTTACACACCCGCAAAGGTTAACCCCGAGGGAAGTCCAAGTTATGTATTGACTTTAGCCAAATTTAGTCAAAGTGAAAAGGACCCCGTAGAGACTATGGAGGTAAGAAGATAGTTGGTGTAGAATGCTATTATGCAGACTGCACCTTTGTCGGATCAATGTATAAGCGTAATACTTGGATCGTTGTTGGGAGATGGTTCATTAGCGTTGGATAAGCGTTATAAAAACGCGAGATTTTCCTTTAAGCACTCCATCAGCCAGAAAGACTATTTTTTTTGGAAGGTTGGTTTGCTGACCGAAATTTCCGGCGATAAGAATCATTGGTATCAGGGTTTGAAGACTGGTGTGGACGGATGGGGCGGACCAAAACTCCGCTTCCAAAGTCGCGCGCTGGATCAACTAACCAAGCTTTATAACCTGACAACGCAAAGAGGAAAGAAAGTTGTTAAAAGAAAGTGGTTAAACCTTATGACTCCGTTAGCTCTAGCCATTTGGTGGCTGGATGACGGTTCGTTGGTAGCCAACTCCAGAAAAGGCGTGTTTTGCACGGATGGCTTTTCTCTAAAGGAAAACATGATCCTGAAACGATATTTATCTGTTGTTTGGGGAATTAATGTGACTTTAGCTCAAAGCTCTGCAAAGCGTCACGCCGGAAACCGCTATTATCGACTTTATGTAAGGTCGACGGAACAACTTCAAGACTTTTTGAGCATAATTTTACCTTTTGTAAAGGTGGAGAGTATGCTTCCAAAGGTATTATTGCTGTACAAAGATTCCCAACTCCAGGAACGCTGGATCTCTAAAGTAGCAGAGTTAACGGGCTTTTCCCAGGATATTGTTCAAAAACATGTTCTGGCTAAAAAGTCCAAATACAAAGCTTATAGAGAATGATATAGTCCGATCCTTCCGGTAACGGAAGCAAGACATTTTGGTTGACAGATTTGTTGAATTTGTCGATCTTGTCAGGAATTGACCCGTGTAGTCCACGCCGTAAACCATGCCTGCTAGATACCTGGAATTTTTTGGGTGTCGAAGCTAACGCGTTAAGCAGGCCGCCTGGGGAGTACGGTCGCAAGGCTAAAACTCAAAGGAATTGGCGGGGTCCCGCACAAGCGGTGGAGCATGCTCTTTAATTGGCTGCTAACCCAAGAACCTTACCCAGATTTGACATGCTACCGTGTGTAGTCCCGCTGAAAGGCGGGATGATCCTCGGATGGTAGCACAGGTGTTGCATGGCTGTCGTCAGCTCGTATCGTGAGACGTACCCTTGAGTGGGCTAACGAGCGCAACCCCTACCGTTAGTTGTATCACTCTGGCGGAACTGCCCTAGCAATAGGGAGGAAGGCGGGGATGACGTCAAGTCAGGATTGCCTTTATGTCTGGGGCTAGAAGCATGCTACAATGGCGCGCACAGCGAGAAGCAATTGGGCGACCATGAGCAAATCTCTTAAAACGCGTCTCAGTTCGGATTGGAGTCTGCAACTCGACTCCATGAAGTTGGAATCGCTAGTAATCGGCGGTCAGCTATACGCCGGTGAATACGTTCTCGGGACTTGCACAAAATAAATGCGCTTGGCAGCGCTTTGCTTCTTTAGTGAAGCCAAAGATCAGAACCAATTGACATTTTAGTCGGCTTTGGTTGGCTGGTTTTTGTGACTAGGTGGTGAAAATCCACCCGTCCCGCCAGAGGCGGGACAGTAGTTGAGGACAGGACCTAGTCCGTAAGGGCAGGTCTGAAGGGTCCAAAATACAAACGGCAGTCTTCCGGCGAAAACGGATGTTTTGACCATGCGTGTGCACATGGGAAAAAACCTAGGAGTTGACTTTGTCAAACTACTAGAAAATCCGGGAGGAATGTCGGAAAAAGTCTAAAGCGTAACCCAAGGAGATCCTAATAATAAGGGTAATTCTATAAGTTGTTAGGAAGTCAGCTGAGTCCGTAGTACTCTTGAATGTTGTTCCAACATATGTTAATTAATCGCTATGATTGGTAACAGTTCGGTAAAAGAGGAAGGGACGAATTTTGCATTGAATCCCTACTATGTTGTAGGTTTTGTTGACGGGGAAGGCTGTTTTAGCATAACCGTTAACAGGCATCATGGTCGACTTTCCGAGGTTCGGTTAATTTTTGCAATCGAGCTAGAGGAGTCGGATGGAGAGATCCTGGAAAAGATTGTTAACACGATAGGTTGTGGGAAGATTTACAGGTTAGTCTACAAAAACCATCCAAAATGGCATCCACACTGCAAGCTTAAAATCAGCAATATTAAGGATATAAATGAGAAGGTAATACCTTTTTTCACCAAATATCCGTTGCAGGCAAAAAAGAGAATGCAGTTTGAGAAATTTTGTAGAGTAGCCAAGTTGATTAGTGAGAAGAAACATTTGGGAGACGAGAATATCCGGGAGATTATTCGCATCAGGGACGAGATGTAGAAACTCGCCGAATGCGCTAGACGCGCTCGTTCGGTGGGGTGGGACAATGAATTACTTGATCCCGATCACCGCCCGTCACGCCAGCAAAGCTGGGGCTACCCGAAATCTCTGCGTTGGTAGGGCTCACGGTAGAACCAGTGATGAGGGTGAAGTCGTAACAAGGTAGCCGTAGGGGAATCTGCGGCTGGATCACCTCCTTTCTAGGGAGAAAGAACAGGTTTTCTCCGCGACCATGAAGGTTACAAGACCTCGGTTTAACGGGAGAAAACAAAGTTGACAGGGGTCGGATACTTTAATGACCTTGCGTCAAGCGAGCCCGATTCTGAGGTCAACTCCGTCTGACCAAGAAACCCATAGGTTAGACGCGTAACCTCCATAACTCACGGAGGCTTGGGTAAGTTTTAAGGTAAGCTTAAAACCTTTAAATGAGCATTCTTTTCGCCTTTCTTCTTTTGAAGTGTTAAAGACTTAATTGACTAAAGCTTAGTTAAATATGACCGGCGACGGCGCGGACACACGCAAGCAGGTGGTACTTGGGGTTGTTAAAAACGCCCAGGGCAAGGTGTTGATTGTGAGTCGCGTTCATCCTGAAAAAACCACCGATGGACGGATGCTATCTTGGGCCTTTCCCGGCGGGACTATTCGCCAAGGTGAAACCGACGAACAGGCCTTGATGCGCGAAATGCGCGAGGAAACCGGTTATGAGGTTAAAGTGGTCAATAAAATTTCGGAACGCGATTTCCCAGGTCTTTCTGTACATTTAAAATATTTTAAATGCGAGCCCGTGAAGGTTAAAACAACGGTGATCGAAGAGACCCACGAGATCGACCGCGTTAAGTGGGTTGAACCTAAGCAGTTAAAAAACTTCTTTACAACTGACATGGACCCAAAGGTCGCGGAGTATCTAGGTTTAAATCAGCAACACTGTTGATCAATTTGGTGGGTCGAGAAGGAGTCGAACCTTCGACCTCTTCCTTATCAGAGAAGCGCTCTAACCAGCTGAGCTATCGACCCGCAGTTTCTTCTTTTCAAGTGTCAGTATTATATCCTAGATTATGCATGCTCACAATCTTTTGTGCTACTGTATGGTCATGAGAAAGTATTTTGGTTATTTCCTAGACTTTATTTTGTTCATGCTAATTTTAGCAATTTCCTGCCAATTAATGCTGACTACATTAAAGTACGATGATGAGAAACACCTCATCTTACCTGCTACTAAGGTTTGGTCGGACTTTACAGTAAATCTACCACTAATAAGGTCATTTTCAATTGGCGGTAACTTTGACAAGTTTATTGCTGGCCGCTCTCCGGAGTATCCGGTGTTTCCAGGTGAGCCCATTAAATATCATTATCTGTTCTTTTTTGTAGTGGGAATGCTAGAGAAATTAGGTATGCGTATCGATTGGGCGCTCAACATCCCTAGCATATTAGGCTTTTTTCTCCTGGGGTCCATGATTTATCTGTTTTCCAAGAAAGTATTTAAAAGTAGGTTGGTTGGTCTACTGTCTGTAATTTTTTTTCTTTTTAATGGGGCTTTTGCATTTATTGACTTTTTTAAAACGAACCCAATATCTTTAAACACTTTTGTTGATATAACAAGTAATAATAGATTTTGGGGTTTAGCACCGTGGGCAGAGGGTAACATAGCCTCATCTATGTGGAATCTCAACATTTATACTAATCAGCGGCATTTGGCTCTTGCTTTAGGTTTTGTTCTGCTCTTTATGTACACTGCTTTACTTCTGGAGAGTAGACCTTGGAAAAAACAAATCCCCCTAGCATTGCTCTGGGGCACTACATTAGGGTTTTTTCCGTATTTTCACCAGCCCGCGTTGTTGATCGTCGCAGTAGTTATGGTGTGTTATTGGCTTGCGATTACCTCGTTAAGAAGATACCTTTTTCTTATCGGTGCAATCAGCGTGATGCTAATACTTCCGCAGGTTGCAGGCATTCAACACGGTTCTGCTGTGGCAAACTGGCGTCCAGGTTTTATTATTAGGCCTCCACTAAATTTTGCAAACATCGTTTCTTTTTGGTGGCAGAATTTTGGTTTTCATATGGTGCTGATTCCGTTTGGTTTTATTCTTTTGGGGTGGAGGCAGAAAAGGTATTTTATTCCGATTTTCTTTGTTTTTTTGATCGGTAGTTTATTTACATTTTCTCCTGATCCTGCCACAAACCACAAATTTTTTAATTTTGTACAAATACTAGGTGGTATGTTGACGGCATATGTCGTTGCTCTTTTTTTGAGATGTACGATCCTAAGCAAAAAACTTGCTTTTAAAATTATCGGCGGGTTTTCTGGGATTTTGCTTGTACTATTTTTGACCCTGTCTGGGATAATGGACTACTTTGCTGTAATAAACGATGTTTGGATTCCGATGCCTGATGTGAATGCACATCCGGTGACTAGGTGGCTTGTTGATAACACAAGTAAGGATGGTCTCTTGCTAAATAGTAGCTTTTTTGCTCCTTATCCATTATCGGGACGGAGCATATTTTTAGGCTGGCCATACTTTAGTTGGTCGGCGGGGTACAATGTCAACATCCGTCAGTCGGAGTTAAAAAATTTTTTGGAGACAGATTCCCAGATCGAGCAATGCGTTTTAGTCCAAAAATACGGTATCGACTATGTTATCTTAGAATATCCGCCCCAAGAACCAAAGGAGTTTATTCCAAACTACAGCACTTTTAAAATACACGGTAGCCCAGTTTTTGAGTCCGATTATAATGGGGTTACTTTCTCAATCTACGATGCCAAGTCTTATTGCGCTATTAAAAAATAATTTAGTACACGGTTTGGTGCTGCTTTTTTGTTTTGTTTTTTGGACAAAGATGTTCCGCTTTGAGGACGGTAATATAGTAGCTCAAACCGTACCGATATGGGGAGATTGGGCGCTTCATGCAAACATCGTCTCTGGATTTGCTTACAAACCCCCTGCTTTGTGGTTCTTACATCACCCAGTTTACTATGGGGAACCGTTTTCTTATCCTTTTTTGGCCGACTTTATTTCCAGCATATTTATGAGACTTGGTTTTAACATCGTAGACGCCTTTGTGATACCGAGCGCTCTGACTACTTTTTTATTTTATCTTGTTGTCAAAAGGCTGTTTTTCTTAATTATCCCCAGTATGGCGACAAAAATCGGTTTTATGTTTTTTATTGTGTTATTTATTTTTGGCGTTGGGAATTTGTCCAACAAGGTACTAGTACCCCAGAGATCGATGTTGTTAGGCCTTGTGTTCGCCTTGTATGTAGTGGGTTCTATTCATCGACATTTCTCTGTTGTGGCAGGTCCCAAGCGTGAAATATTTTTATTGGGACTATTTGGAGGGTTAACTATGTTAACTCATCCGCACTCGCTCGCGGTGCTTGCATTAACTTCTTTCTGTTACGGGTTAGTTAAGCGCCAATTTAGTAAATTATTATTTTTTACTCTTGGTTTATTTTTAACCGCATATCCACTCTACCTGATTTTCTATAGTAACAGTCTTTCGGGTGTTTTTTTTGGAAAGATAAGTCCACCATTCTCAAACACCTTATTTATCGACGGACCCTGGTTATTTTTTGTCATGTTATCTGTGCTTGGTTGTTTAGTAACAGGCAACTTAAAACACCCATTGATTATTAGTGCGTGGTTAGTCTTACTACTCTGTGGTTTTATCAGGTTTCAACCCTGGGAGTGGGATAATACCAAACTGCTTGTTTACGCCAGTCTATATATGAATGTATTCATTGCTATTTTTATCGCCGACTTAATAGCAAGAAACAGAAAGAGTGTCTTATTGATCTTTATTCTAATCCCTCTGTTAACGTATTCGAGTATAGCGCAATGGTTCAAAGATCTAGCACCCGGAAATAAAGGCTACACCTTGTGGTCAGAAACTGACCTAAAATTTGTTGAGGATTTCAGATCTATCGTCAGGCCGGACGCATTGGTTTTGGTACAGAGCTTTCATAATAATCCAGTAGCTAATCTGTCCGGCAGGCAGATTTTAATGGGCTACGATGGGTGGCTCTGGTCATACGGTATTAATTACTACGAAAGAAAAAGTGAGGTCGACAAGTTTTACTTGTGTGACGGAGAAGCAAGTATGTTCGACAAATGGCCTGTTGATTATGTTGTTTTCAGAGTACCGGGCTGTGACAACTATAAGTACCTTAAGTTAGTTATGCACAATGATAATTATTGGATTTATCGAGTAAATCGGGGGGACGATGTGTAGGCGAATTGATTACAAACCCGTACTTGTTTTTCTCCTTGTTGCCGGCGCGTTTATTTTTCGTGTTCATAGAATTGAGATTCCCGTAGCTTGGGTGTTTGATGAGATTTATCACGCCTATACTGCCGAGTTTTACGCTCTTAACGATCCCCGAGGTTACGAGTGGTGGCATCAGATCCCGCAGGGTTTGGCGCTGGAGTGGCTTCATCCGCCGGTAGAGAAACTTCTGATGGCTGTAAGTATTCGAGTATTTTCCAAACCAACTATTTATTTTTCCCAAACAGACCCTCCGCTTGACGCCAAAACCACTTTTGCTTGGCGTTTTCCCACGGCTGTTTGCACCTCGCTGACGGTTTTGGTCATTGTTCTTATGGGCATACGCATGTTTAACTTTTGGGTGGGTTTTTTGGCAGGCATCTTCTACGCCGTAGACCCGCTTGCTTTTGTCCACGGGCGCTTGGCCACCAGCGATGGCATTTTTACCTTTTTCTCCACACTCGCCTTTTACCGTCTGTACATTTTTTTGGTCGACTATCCGCATAAGTATCTCAAAAATCTTTTGCTGTTGGGACTTTGCGTAGGGCTTGCCGTCAGCACAAAATTTACCGGTGTTTTTAATATTTTTTGGTCGGTAGTGTTTATTGTTGGTCTTTTTATTTATCGGCACCTAATTAGGTCGGTTGCATTTGCCAATCGCGCCCAGTTAGAAAAATCAGCTGTTTTCCATAGCGCATTTAGGGCCGACTATTCTATGGACAAACTTTTTGTTACTTTGATTATTTTGGCCCTTACAATAATTAATGTTTATCTTTTCTCTTATCTACAATGGTGGTTGCAGGGACATACTTGGCAGCAGTTCTACGAGTTACATAATCAAATTGTGCGCTATCACATAGGACTAAAGGCTACCCACCCCTTTAGTTCGCACCCGCTTTCTTGGCCGATCATGCAGAAGCCGGTTTGGATTTTTACGGGCCACGACGAGTTTGGTAACGAGCTTAATATTTGGTCAACGGGCAATAAATGGACTTGGTACGGCGGACTTGTTGCCGTTGTCTATTTTGTCGGACTTTTATTTGCGCGACTTTACAGCGCGGTTGGGCAGGGGGTTGAGCCCGGCGAGCTAAAAGGGAATAAGAAAGTTACTCATTTTAACTTAAGCAATATAAATAAAATCTTTGTGGATTTTTTGTCGCCTAACAACTTAAAAACCCTCTTCCTGCTCGCCGCCTATTTTGGCATGTTTCTACCTTGGGTGCTCTCACCGCGAATCATGTTTATTTATCATTATCTGCCTGCGCTGCCGTTTTTATTCTTGCTGTTGGCTTTGGGTTTGGTCGACTTTGCATACAACCTCAGCCGTTGGATTGGTGCTGTTGGTGTTAAAAAGTCGGATTGAAGCTCTAACATATTCATTTTTCTTAAAATTAGTTACCTTGCCTTTGGATTATTTTCTGCTGATGTAATGCGCAAACTTGCCAAACCCCACAGTCTAGTATAAACTACTCACAGCAATTGAGGGAATCTAGCTGGTTCTTGGGGGTAGCACTGCTTTTTTATAAAGCGTAGTTTGTAAACACCTGTCCACCTAAATATTAAATTGCACTTTCTGTCTGCCCTTTTACAAGTTTAAGTTTTAAGTGGAACAATTGAGTGAAAAAAACTTTAATATCCCAGAAGGTGTAAAACCCGATACTATGGAGACTAGTGATGTTCTGGGTGATGATGGTTTTGGAAATTCGCCAGAACCTATGACTAGAAGGGAGTTTTTGGGAATTTGCTTTTCGGGTTTTGGTAGCCTACTAGTAAGAAAATCATTAGGAGCACATTCCTCAGATGAGAGTCCACGAGTAGCTGACGAAGTATTATCTGGGGCCGTAGAGTACATAATTAGACCAATAGACCAAAATACACCTGAGCAACAAGAAAAATGCGGAGCGAGACTAACCTTTTCTTATGGTGCAATAGAAACTTTAACGATTAACCCATATGGACCATATGGTTGGTTTTATGGGGGATTTCTTTCGGATTTGAAAAATAACGAACGCGTACACCCGCCAAGGACTTTCTATGATAAGGTTCTATCTGGAGCTGAAGTGGCTTACAGGTGGTATCTACGGCACAACCGTGACCGCAACGAGCCATATCAACTGCAAATGGTGCCTCCGGGAGCTAACCCCTCGGAAGTGGCAGAAAGAGCCCAAAAAGGTATTTTTAGATGCTACGAAATTACCACTTTAGCGCATTGGGGGTTTGGAAAAATGGGCGTCAGGACTGTACCCTATGTGGTGAGTTGGGTTTCCCGAAACGATGGGAGGTACTATGTTCACTCAAATTTAGCAGTATGGATGAATGGGACATGGTATGTAGTTGAGTCGACCAACGGCACTGTTATGCCGCAGGGGGAATATTACCAATTTTTAGACAGTTTTTACAATTTTCCCAGAAGCATATACACTGGCAGACCTATTGTCCACATAAACCAAATTTCGGTACAACGCAATACAGCTTGTAAATGAGATGCGTCAAAATGTTGTTTAACTACATAATCCCGCTTACCCTTTTAGGATACTTTTACTTTTTTAACTGCCGCGCCGGTTACAATTTGGCTTTTTGGACAACAAAACAATCAGCTGATAATTAATCTGGACAGCATGTTACTTACACAACAAATCTTTGGACGACAAAGTTGCCGGCCTCGATCGTCAGACTTAACACAAGAAACTCACAATCACAAAGGAGTCTCACCATGTCCATGCGTAAGTTTTCCCGTTCGGCACGGCTGGTCGCCATGCTAATCATCCTCTCCGCTTTGCTCGCAACATCGGCGAGCGCCGCTCCCGCCCGCGAGGGTGGGCTCGACGGGTGTCGCCCGAGCTATCTCTCGGGAAGCACCTTCTTCGTCTACCTCCAGGACGATCTGGGATGTCGGCCATATTTGGTGTATTCGGCTACGTACATACTCCTCGAGAAGGAGTACCCGAATATTTACCAAAATACGCAGACCTCTCTGACCGACCCCCGCTTTCCGAGCTGGACCATCGTCTACCAGGTAGGTGGCGGTGAAGCTGTGGATATCGTGATGCAAAGGTGATCGGCCACTGGCAGGCTGGAGGAGCGGGTATACCAGACACGGCCTGCAGGCGGTGGAACCCGTGTCAGGGATTTTACATACGCTCTCCCGCCAGGGTGGTCGTTCATCAACTGAGCTCCGTCCCCCCCCCAATCGACGGTGCTGGGCACAATCCCCACAACCCAGCACCGTCGGTAGTCCTACAGTTTCATTACTACTATTGATTACCAATCCTTATAGATCTAATATTGACATATTAAATTGTTGAGGTTAGTCTATACTTGAGATGGGTATATTTTCAAAATTCCCTTTTTGTTTATTTACACCACATAAAACAAATAAATACGCTATTCCAAAATCATTGAGCGTTTTATTAGTGGTACTTACCTGTTCCGCATCTTTATTTTCCAACCGTACTTATGCTTCTTGTGTAGGTGGGGAAGAAGTATATATTTGCCAGGTCGATTCGGCTGGCTATTCTTGTTCTTGTTATGATGGGTACTCAACAACCTGTGATTCTGTTGAGCCAACATGGAATTCTTGTTTGTTGAACGATTGGCTGTGTCCTCCAGGTCAGACCCCCCCTTGTTATGGATATATAAATCTTTTTAAGCATTGGGATTGTACATTCGGAGATCATTCCCCTTGTGGCGGAGGCAGTCCAGGGTGCTTTTTGCCTGGCACCCAAGTGTCAACCCCGCAGGGGGATAAGTCCATAGAAACTTTAAAACCCGGAGATGTTGTTTTTAGCTTTAACGAGCTTACCGGCAAGCGGGTGTTAAACACAGTCCAAAGTTCTCCCGTCAGAACAGTTTCTGAGTATTACATTATTAAAACCGAATCGGGCAGGGAAGTTAAAACAACCGCGGAGCACCCGTTCTTTACAGGCAGACTGGTTGGGTCGGTGATGGTGTCGTCCCAGTATACAAAAGTTAAGGACTTAAAGGTGGGCGACAAATTATTTGTGGCGTGGGACGTGGGCTTGACGCCGGAGGTTATTAGGGACATTACAGTGGTTAAGGAGAGCGCACAGGTTTACAACTTGCATGTTGCGGAGGAGCCCCACAACTTTTTCGCTGGCGGGTTTGGGGTGCATAACAAAGATTGTACTGGGATAACCTATTCTGTTACGCCGTCGTCTCCGATTTCTGGGTCAACATACTCGGTTAATGTTAACCGTTGTTCCGGTACTTCTTGTAACAATAATTGGGACGATGTTAGCTTGGAGGTGTGTAGTAGTGGGGGTACTTGCTCGACTTATTATTACGATACCTTTGGATCTTGCGATTATGGCAGATCCGGTCTTACAGCGGGTGTTGCCGGTACTTACACCATGCGCTTGATGGTAAACAATGGAAGCTGTTCCTGTAACCCATACAGTTTTACCGTCACTTCCTCTTGCGGAGACGGCGTTGTTAACGGTGAAGATCAGTGTGACCCTCCGGGTTGTTACGGAAATGGTACTACATGTACAGGTGCAAGCCAGTGTTGTGGAGGCTCGTGCCTGGGCGGATCATGCAGTGGCACACAATGTACCTACTCCGGTTCCTGTACTTCATCATGTCAATGTCCTCCTGCTCCGGCAACTCCCACACCAACCCCAACTCCAACCCCAACACCAACTCCCACACCAACTCCCACACCAACCCCAACTCCAACCCCAACACCAACTCCCACACCAACTCCCACACCTACACCAACCCCAACACCAACTCCCACACCTACTCCTACACCAACCCCCACTCCAACCCCAACTCCTACTCCAATAACGGGAATGGTGTGTAACTGGACTCCATGTACACAAGGATCACAATGTTCGTCTAACTATTGTTATGGAGGTTACTGCAGAAACAGCTTATGCCCAACATCAACGCTAGGTGCAGGTACCCAAGCTGTATGTTCTTGTCCGGCACCACCAACTTCCGCACCTACACCAACCCCAACACCAACTCCCACACCTACACCAACTCCAACTCCAACCCCAACTCCCACACCTACTCCTACACCAACCCCCACTCCAACCCCAACTCCTACACCCGTACCTGTGTCTTATGGGGTTGTGGGGTACGTCTTTTATGATGCCAATAATAACGGTATAATGGACGATGGCGGTTTGTCGGGATGGGAAAAGGCCCCGGATGTAAATGACTCTTGGAGATGGACCATCACTGCAGTTCATAGCGCTGGTAGTCCTTCTGCTTCCACCAACTCTACATATGGGGGTTGGTATGAAACATCCTCTTTGATTACCGGTCGATACGATGTTACTGCAGGAGACAGGTCTGGGCATACTAAATCCACTACATATGTTTTTACTACGCCATCAAAAAAGGATGCCTGGGTTACGACATCCGGAAACGGGAGGGCGGATTTTGGGGTAATAGCTCTTTCTGCATTGCCAACTCCAACCCCAACTCCAACACCTACACCAACACCTGCTCCAACCGTCGTTCCCGTTCCAACGCCCACACTTCCGTCCGGCAACACTCCGTGTGAAATTCCTTTGGGATTTAGTTCCTCAACCACATGCTCATATGTTAAGATAAATTCGCAAGGTTTGTTTTTTGAAGTCGAAAAAGCCTGTCCATAAAATTTTAGAAAGGAGAACCATGGACCAAACAAATTTAACTAGTAGCCAGGCTGTTGGGGGCTCTAATAGCTCCAAGTACGCTGGCGTGGCTGTGGTAGTGGTTGTTTTGTTGTTGTTAGCGGTGGGTCTTTATTATGTAGTTAGTTCCGGTATGTTGGGGGGCCCGCCCGAAGGTGTCAAGCAGCCTGTTGCCGGCACGCCCATCGTTGGGTCGCCAGAAACCCAGGTCGTTAAGCCGGATTTTGCTTATACAGTCAAGTCAATAGACGCAACCACTATAGTTTTAGAGGGTTTAAATGGGGAATTTATTTTGCCTACGGATGCTATGAGTGTTAAGGCTTACGCTGGGTTGACAAAAGACGCACCCGCCATGGCGTTAACGGACCTTAAAGTAGGCGACAGCTTAAACATGGAGTTTATCCCCGGTCAATCTGCTGACTTGTTTGTGTCGCGGATGTAAGAATTTTAGTATAATCAGTCCGTGAAAAAGATTTTAACGGGCGACAATACTACCGGGCGACTGCATTTGGGCCATTATGTTGGCTCGCTGGAAAACCGCGTCCGCCTGCAAAGCGATTACAAAACCTACATAATCTTGGCGGATCTGCACGCGCTGGCGTACCCAAAATATGTCTCTGATGTCCAAACGGTGTCGGATTCAATTCTAGAAGTTTTGTTAGATAATTTGGCTGTGGGTATTGATCCGCAGAAGGTGGTTTTTTTTCAAGACTCCGCCATTCCCCAAATTTCTGAGTTGGCCATGATTTTCACCATGTTGGTTTCTCACGCCCGGGCTCTGCGCAACCCCACTATAAAAGACGAAATTCGGGATAAGAACTTGGGCGATAACTATAGTTTGGGTTTTATAAACTTTCCTATTATCATGGCGGCGGACATTTTGTCTGTTAATGCTGACCTAGTGCCGGTAGGGGAGGATCAAATGCCTCATCTGGAACAAACAAATGAGATTGTTCGTAAGTTTAACTCGCTATATGGGACGACTTTTAAGGAAGTTGTGGGTTTGGTAGGACGAGTAAAAAGATTGATCGGAACGGATGGTAATGCCAAAATGTCAAAGTCTTTGGATAATTGTATTTACCTTAGCGACGACGAGGACGAGCTAAAACGCAAGGTAATGAGTATGTACACGGATCCCAAACGCCTGCGCGCCACAGATCCGGGGACGGTGGAGGGTAATCCGGTTTTTATTTACCATGACGCTTTTAATCCTAATAAAGATGAGGTGGACGACTTAAAAGCGCGCTATCGCGCCGGCAAAGTGGGCGATGTGGAAGTCAAACAAAAGCTATTTTTAGCCCTGAACACATTTTTAACTCCAATTAGGGAAAGGCGGCGATATTACGAGGAGCATTTGGATGAAGTGCTGGGGATGTTAAGATCCGGTAACCAAATTGTCCGCCAAGAAGCCCAGAATACTTTGGACACTGTGTTATCCGCGCTTAAGCTAACCAAGTAACCCCTTGCAGTAATGCCATGATCCGCAAGTATTGACAGAAATCCGCGCAAATGATAAGTTACACTTCACGGAATGGAAAGTTCATCCTTCTCTCCGCTAAAGCGGGGTTGAATACGAAGCTCTGACACTTTCTGCATAACATGAGTCTATGTCTTTAACCCGCGGTTGCGGGTTGAGGCGCAATGCGGACCTGGGCCTTAGGGCCTGTAGCTTAGTTGGCAGAGCGCTGCGTTTGCATCGCAGAGGTCACGGGTTCGAATCCCGTCGGGTCCACCATAATGGTTATTAGGGATCTGCGAGGATTCGAATGCCGGGGTCCGCGTAGGCGAGCGAGGCGGGATCGACGGTCTGCCCAGCAGGGCAGGACCGGTGACCGAATCCTGTCGGGTCCACCATAGTGGTTGATGGTGTTTAGCCGTCAATAGCAATGTTGACGCGGGGCTTATGATGCTGATAGCATGTCAACCAACTTGAAAAGCGCATAACATGGCGCTAGAACCTTGAAAACCAAATAGAAGATAATCATTCCGCCCCACCGGCGGGATGAGACAGAACAAGAAAATTTCATGAAAATCGTCATGGTAAACCCGCGCAAGCGGAAGTCTACCAACACAAAAAGAACTTAATGTGCACGGAGGATGCCTTGGGTTTTTGCGGCGAAGAAGGACGCGCCAGGCTGCGTTAAGCTTCGGGGAGCTGCCAAGAAGCGCTATCACCCGGAGATTTCCGAATGGGGAAACCCCGCCTACAGCGATGTAAGGCGACCACTTGTCAAAATTTTGCGTCGCAAGATGCAAATATAGACATTTAGGAGCGTACCCGGTGAAGTGAACCAACTCAGTAACCGGAGGAAAAGAAACAAGAATGCATTCCGTTAGTAGCGGCGAGCGAAAGCGGAGAAGCCCAAACTCGAGATTTAAGCCCGTAAGGGCGGAAGCGCAAGCTTCTACTTGTCATCGTCATTTTGAGTAGTACGACTTAAACGGCTATGCGTGACTTTTGATGTGCGCGTAGCGGTTTTGCGTGAGGCGCTTACTTGCGTAGCTTTTAAGTAAGCGCCGATGCAAAACCGCGAGCAAACAAGTCGTGCTAAGCAGAGTGACGGTGATAAACTCGGGGGTGCGGATTAATCCCGTCCCGTAAAGTCGGGAAAGAAGTTACCAAGCGCTTTTATAGGAGAACATTTCTGGAAAGTTGGACCGTAGGGGGTAATAGTCCCGTATCCGAAATAGAAGCGCCTTCTTGGGTTAATCCAGAGTAGCATGGGACACGAGAAATCCTGTGTGAATCTGGCATGACCACATGCCAAGGCTAAATACGCAAAAACACCGATAGTGGACCAGTACCGTGAGGGAAAGGTGAAAAGAACCCCTGTTAGGGGAGTGAAATAGAAACTGAAACCGTGTACAGACAAGCTGACAAAGCCTCGCTTAGCGGGGTGATGTCGTGCCTATTGAAGAATGAGCCAACGAGTTAATTTTACGCGCTTGCTTAAGTCGTTTTCGCGACGGAGGCATAGGGAAACCGAGTCTTAAATGGGCGCCGCGCCAATTTTTAAGAAGTGGCGCAATATAGGTGCGTAAAATTAGACCCGAAGCCAGGTGAGCCAACCATGGGCAGGTTGAAGTCCGCCGAAAGACGGATGGAGGACCGAACCGGTGTATGTGGAAAAATGCTCGGATGACCTGTGGTTAGTGGTGAAACGTCAAACGAACCTGGTGATAGCTGGCTCTCCCCGAAATATATTTAGGTATAGCCTTACTTTCCCGCTTTGGGCGGGACGATCCAGTAAGAGGTAGAGATACTGAAAAGAATTGGGGCCCGCGAGGGTACCCATTCTTACCAAACTCCGAATGCTTGCTGGTGGTGTAAGAGTCAGCAATGGGGGGCAATCTCCTGTTGCGAGAGGGAAACAGCCCAGACCATCGAATAAGGTCCCTAATTTCTGCTAAGTGGGCAAGGAAGTGGAACTGTTTAGACGGCTAGGAGGTTGGCTTAGAAGCAGCCATCCTTTAAAGAAAGCGTAACAGCTCACTAGTTTAACGGTTCTGCGCCGACAATTTAACGGGGCTAAGCAGAAAACCGACTTCGTGGTTCCGTTACGCAATGCGTGGCGGGAGGTAGGGGAGCTTTGATGTCGCCTTTTTAAACAAGGCATAGCTGTGAAGGCGCGTCGTGAGGCGCGCTGGAGCGTCATCAAGTGAGTATGTTGGCTTGAGTAACGAGAGCAGCGTGAAAACCGCTGCCGCCGTAAGTCTAAGGTTTCCTCCGCTATGTCAGTCAACGGAGGGTTAGCCGGTCCTAAGGTGAGGCCCAAAGGCGTAGCCGATGGATAGCAGGTTAATATTCCTGCGCTGGTGTAAAAGCGCTAACACCAATGGAGTGACGACGCTGGATAAACTGAGCCGGTTAAAGATTCCGGTCCAAAAGGCAAGCTAGTTCCCGTAGGCAAATCCGCGGGGGCGCTGGAGAAGTCCTAAAAGTGAGCCGATGGAAAGGCTCTTAATTGGGCCAATTTGGTTGAGTCGCGCGTCCGAGAAAACCTTCTAGGGAGTTTTTACACCATCCGTACCACAAACCGACACAGGTAGACGGGTAGAGAATACCAAGGCGAACGAGTGAACTGTGATTGAGGAACTAGGCAAATTGCATCCGTAAGTTCGCAACAAGGATGCCCGTCGCGCGCAAGCGCTGGCGGGGGCACAGAAATGGCTCAAGCGGCTGTTTAACAAAAACACAGGTCTCTGCTTAACTCGTAAGAGGAGGTATAGGGGCCGACGCGTGCCCAGTGCCCGTAAGTCAAAACCTGCGGTGAGTTTGCGTCGCAAGACGCGGACAAGCTCTGGGTCTAAGCTCGGGTGAACGGCGGTCTTAACTATAAGGATCCTATGGTAGCGTAATCCCTTGTCGGGTAAGTAGTAAACGAGCCCGTATCGGCTTATAACGGGAGAGCCTTTAAGTTAGTGTTTATAGGGAGCACTCGTGCAGACTTAATGGCAATCACGTGGGAACCCCGATCAGCGGGGCCCGTATCGACTCTGGTTAAAACCAGGATGCAGGTCTTATGTCGACTAATAAGTCGCATAAATCTTAATCTGCATAATACGCCGACTCTCGATTCAAAATTGAGGGAAGATATAGTCAGCAATGTCAGAAATGATAGAAGAAAAGCGAAGTTCCGACCCGCACGAAACGCGTAACGACTTGAGCACTCTCTTAATCACAGGCTCGGTGAAATAGAACTACCGGTGAAGATGCCGGTTACTTGCTGTTGGACAAAAAGACCCCGTGGAGCTTTACTGCAGCTTGACATTGGTGAGTTGTTTTAACTGTGTAGAGTAGGAGGGAGATTTTGCTACGAAAGTTGCAAAGTCGCAAGTGAAACACCTCTCTGTTAAAGCGGCAAGCCTAACTATCCCGCATTACCTGCGGGGAGGACAATGTTTGGCGGGCAGTTTAACTGGGGCGGTTTCCTGCTAAAGGGTAACGCAGGAGCACAAAGGTTCCCTTATCCCGGATGGAAATCGGGATGTAAGCGTAAAGGTATATGGGAGCTTAACTGCAAGACACACAAGTCGCGCAGTTGCGAAAGCAGGTCTTAGTGATCTTCCGAGTGCCATGTGGGTGGCCCGGAACTTATCGGATAAAAGTTACCCCGGGGATAACAGGCTGATCCTACCCGAGCGTTCACAGCGGCGGTAGGGTTTGGCACCTCGATGTCGTCTCGTCGTATCCTGAGGCTGGAGTAGGTCTCAAGGGTTGGGCTGTTCGCCCATTAAAACGGCGCGTTGATGGGTTCAGAGCGTTGTAAGACAGCTCGGTCTCTTTCCACAGCAAGCGTATGAGTTCTGAGGGGGGTTGTTCGTAGTACGAGAGGACCCGAATGAACGAACCTCTGGTGTTCCAGTTGTCACGCTAGTGGCATCGCTGGGTAGCTATGTTCGGTTGAGATAAGCGCTGAAAGCATCTAAGCACGAAGCTCGCCCCAAGATTAGAACTCTCCCCGCCTCGGCGGGGCGCAACTCGTAGGAGACTACTACGTTGATAGGCCGCGGGTGTAAGCACAGCAATGTGTTGAGCTAAGCGGTACTAATGTTTGCGACTCTTTTTGTTGATGATTTAGCATGAAATTTTTGTTGACACCTGGTTAGCGCTTGTTGACATTTGTTAACACGGGCCAACTCTGGTTGACAGGTTGATGCGGCTTGCCGTTTTGACCTCATCTTCTATTTGGTTTTTAGGGTTTTACGCCTAAAATCTCGGTGATGATAGCGGTAGGGACCCACCTCTTTCCATTCCGAACAGAGTCGTTAAACCTACCAGCGCCGAAAATACTAGAATATGACTTCCGGGAAGATAGGTCATCGCCGGGGTTTTGGGCGTAAGCTGACATTGTCGAATTGTCAATATGAAAGCAAGAAAAGTTCACAATAAGCAGTCAAGCATGAACCAGCTGATGAGCGGTTCCTTGTCTCTCAAAAAGTTTTCCGTGGGAGATGTTGTGGAGGGTTATGTCGTTGCCGCGCGGGAAGATGAAATACTTTTGGATATTGGGGCCAAATCGGAGGGTGTTATCACCCGCGAGGAGTTTGGGGATCTAAAGTCAAGTCTTTCCGAAATCAGACCAGGCGACACTCTAATAGCGCAGGTAATACAGTCAGAAAGCGATCAGGGCTATACAGTTTTATCTCTTAAGCGCGCGGAAAAGGAACGCAAATGGCGAGATGTGGAGCAGATGTACAACTCGGGTATTACCTCGGAGGCGCGTGTGCTGGAGTACAACAAAGGCGGACTTTTGACTGACTTTATGGGTTTGCGAGGGTTTATTCCGCTTTCCCATCTTGACCGAGTACATTTTACCGATGATGTAGCTAAATTTGCCCACGGTAGCGAGGCCGAGATCAAAGCTTCACTTCAAGTCCTGGCGGGCAAGGTGTTAAAAGTCAAAGTTATTGAGTTTGATAAAGAAAAGAATCGTCTTGTGCTGTCCGAAAAAAAAGCCTTAGAGCACTATTCCGAAGAAGCCAGGGCCAAAAGGTTAGAGCAGGTGAAAATGGGGGACGTGGTCGAGGGTGTTGTTACGGGTGTTATGCCGTTTGGGGTTTTTGTGGACCTGGACGGGATTGAGGGTTTGGTGCATATTTCCGAGATAGCCTGGGAAAAGGTGGCCAATCCGGCCGTTTATTACAGCGTGGGTTCTAGTGTTAAAGTTAAAGTGATGGGGGTTGACGAAGAGTCAAAAAAACTAGCTCTTAGCGTTAAGAGGTTGACTGAGAATCCCTGGGAAGGGTTGGAGGACAGGTTTAAGGTGGGGGACAAAGTTAGGGGAACTGTTAGCAAGATTGTACCTTTTGGGGCTTTTATCAACATCGGCAGAGGTTTGGATGGGCTTTTGCATATTAGTCAGGCCAATGGTCCTTTGCAGGTGGGAGAGGAAGTTGAGGCTACGGTTATCGCTGTAGATTCGACTAATCAAAAGCTGTCTTTAAGCCTAAAGTCACAATCCGAAAATCCGCATGAGCAAACCGACGAAACAAAATGAAAATCTTTCTTACTCGAATAAGCGCAAGAGCCCGTAAAGTGCTGGAGAATTTTGGCGACCGGGACAAGATACAACTGGATCAGTTGGTTCAGCATATTGTGGAAGCGGGGGGCATGGGCGCCAGAATTATTAAGGAGATTAAGGGTATCTCCGGTTTTGTTCATACCGCGCCTTTGTCAATCAAGGAAGTTTTAGAGGAGGCCTACTTTAACGCTATTTTGATGGGCCACAGCTATGTGGGTACAGAACATTTGTTGTTGGCGGGGCTAATTTTGTCAAAATATCCGCAATCAGAGGAAGTAAGATTGGAGGTGCAAAAAGCCAACTCTCTTTCCGTTACCGTAAAAAATCTTAAGGCGGGGGGAAAGAGCTCGCATTTGGCCTCCCACTCTCTGGATTTAACCGCCAAGTACAATATTTACTCAAAAGATTTACTCGTAGATAGAAAAGAAGTGGGTAAGATGTTCACAATTTTACTGCAGAGGCACAATCCTAATGTAATGTTGGTGGGGGAGGAGGGTTCCGGAAAAAGATCCTTGGTGGATATTATGGCGCAAAAAATTGCCCGTACCGATGTACCACGGGATTTTTTGGGAGCATATGTTTTAGACTTTAACTACAACGGTTTTGTGGCCTCCTTGCCTTCTGCCGCGGTTGCTTATGAGAACGCCCTTAAAGAGTTGAGTAATGAGGTTATGGAGTTGGGCAATGTGATCATGGTGATAAGACGCTTGCCCAGCATTGTGATGATGGGGGCCTTTAGGCAATTTGTGGAGTATTTAAATATTGCCGGCGCCAGGTTTGTAGTCTACTCGGAAGATGAGCCGGGTTCTGAGGAGCTCCTTTCAATATTCACCGAAGTGGAAGTGGAAGAGCCCGAAAAGAAACTGGTAATAGACATGCTTCAAATAGAAGCTCGCAACTTGGAGAAGTTTTTTGGGACTAAAATTGGGTTGGATGTTATAGATTACGCTTACGAGAGAGCAAAAGTTGCGCTGAAGGATCAAAGTTTTCCTCAAAAGGGCATTATTCTTCTGGACAAAGCGTGTTCTATGGTAGCCTTTGAAGAGACTAAGTTGCCCGCGGGGCTAAAGACTCTGATGGATACGCATGCTAAAACAGAGGTAAAAATGTCAGATTTGCTAGTCTCTAGAGATTACGATAGGGCGGGAGCTTTGAATAGGAGATTATCCAGGATACAAAACAAAATTTCTAGCTCAATTAAAGAACTAAGATTCCAGATGCGGCCGGTTACCAAGGCGGATATCGATAAAGTTCTTCGCGAGGAAAGTTCAGAAGAAGAAAAAGAGTACAAATTAGGCGCTAAAAAACTAATCGAGCTGGAAAAGCGCCTCAAGCAGAGGATTATAGGTCAAGATAGGGCGGTGGAAGTGGTTGCCAAAGCTTTAGTTAGGTCTCAGATGGGACTTAGGCCTAAAAACAAGCCTGTAGGTAATTTTTTGTTTTTGGGGCCCACGGGTGTGGGTAAAACAGAGTTGGCAAAGGTCTTAGCCCAAGAGGCTTTTGGAGACAATGCCTTGATACGATTAGATATGAGCGACTTTGGCGAAAAGCATACAGTCTCAAGACTTGTGGGCGCCCCGCCGGGTTATATAGGTTACAACGAGGGTGGGGAGTTAACATCAAAAATTGCCAGAAATCCCCAAAGCATAGTGCTGTTTGATGAAATAGAAAAGGCGCATCCAGACGTAATGAACATACTGCTCCAAATAATGGAGGAAGGTCAACTGACCGATATGAGGGGCGATGTATTTGATTTTTCTAAGGCTGTAATAATTTTAACCAGCAATTTGGGTACAGAGGCTAGTCATAGGAGAGATATAGGTTATGGGGGAGGTGCCAAGTCGCAAAAAGTCTTGGAAGAACGCATTATGCAAAGCGTTAAGAGTGTCATAAAACCGGAGCTTTTAAACAGGTTTGATGAGATTGTGATTTTTAGGCAATTGGAAAAGCCCGATTCTATTAAGATTCTAGACCTATTACTTAAGGAAGTTTACGACAATTTGGAGGCAAGGGGTATTGGTTTTAGGGCTAGCCCAAAGGTAAGGCAGTTCTTACTGGATAAGGGTTTTTCTATGGAGTTTGGAGCCAGAGCTCTGCGCCGGACAGTAGAGAAGGAATTATTGGACAAGATTGCGGCCTTTCTATTAACCAAAGAGCAAGGGTTGTCCACGGCAAAATATGAGCCGACCAAATCAAATAAGTCAAATAAGGTATTAGGCAAGGCAAAAGTAACCACAAACCCAAACGCAAAAGCGGGCGCGATTGCGGGCGGCTCGCGGGTTAGGGAAAGCGCGTTGGGGTTGGGAAAACACCCCAAATTGGGTGAAGGGCTGAGGACGATTACCGTGGAGGTAGTGGAAGGAGGCCTGATTGTCAAAGATTAAAAGCGTTTATGTTTGCCAAAATTGCTCTGCCGTGGTACCCAATTGGGTGGGGCAGTGTCCAAAGTGCGGGGAATGGAATACACTTTTGGAAACCCTGGGTACAGCCACAAACTTAGGAGCGAGTAAGAGTTTTGTTCGCGGTTCTGGGCTTGGTTCGGTTAAAGCCCTATCTATTGTTGATTTAGAAACGCTAGATAAAATAAAGGTTTCTACATTAAAAAGGCTGGAAGCAGGTATATCTGAATTTGATCGCGTTCTAGGCGGAGGCTTTGTTCCTGGTCAAGTAGTTCTGCTGGCCGGTGAGCCAGGAGTAGGTAAGAGCACATTAATTACTCAAGTCTGTAAAAGTGTAGGCGACAGAAAGGTTTTATATATATGCGGGGAGGAGAGTCCAAGCCAAATAAAAGTTAGAACAGAGCGGATGGGCTACGAGGGGGCCAATCTATTCACTTTGCAGGAAACCGAGCTCGGAGCTATTGAACAAGTTTTATACTCTAACTCCAAAGACTCTCAAAAATATAAAAATACAAACTTTGACTATGCGGTGGTTGATTCCATTCAGACTATGTACACAAAAGATTTAATGTCACCTGCTGGATCCATGGCTCAAATACGGGAATGCGCTCAGAGGTTAGTTAGGGCAGCAAAGACCATGTCAATATGCGTCATATTGGTTGGGCATGTCAATAAGGAGGGGGATGTAGCGGGACCAAAAGTTTTAGAACATGTTGTGGACACGGTTTTATATATGGAGGGTGATTCCCAACACTTATATAGGATCTTAAGAACGACAAAGAATAGATTTGGACCAGTATCTGAAGTTGGAATTTTTGAAATGGTAGAGAATGGTATTAAGGAAGTCAAAAATCCCAGCGAGTTGTTTGTTAGCAAGCACAAGTCTAACATGATAGGATCGTGCATTGCGGTTGCCATGGAGGGATTTAGACCAATTTTGTACGAAGTCCAGGCTCTGGCGGTAAAAAGTTTATTTGGCTATCCAAAGCGCGCCGCGAATGGTTTTAGTGTTAACAGATTGCAAGTTTTGCTCGCCGTTCTGGAGAAGAGGTGCAAGATACCGTGTTATCAGTATGACATCTACCTAAACATTGCCGGGGGGTTTAAGGTGTCCGATACAGCCGCCGATCTTGCGGTATGTTTAGCTTTGACCTCAGCCGTGTTAGAAAAACCCATTAAATCAAACACAGCCCTTTTTGGGGAGGTAGGGCTTTTGGGAGAGATACGACAAGTTCCGCATGAACAAAAACGCGCTAAAGAAGCAAAAAGACTTGGTTATCGGACCTTGGATTCGCGCGAGTGGGTTAATGACTGCATTAAGGCGCTAATATAACCTAGCTTCAATTCTCAAACCGATCCTCATTACATCATTTTTCTCACAGCAAAAAAAACGCCCCCGCGTGGGGCGAATGACCGGCACCTAGCAGGGGACAAAAGCCCTTACTTCTGAGCAGAAGGAAGAGGGCAATCTGGGACCAAGTCTTGCAAATCCTTGAGAACAATGCAAGCTATGTAGATTGCTAAATCACTATTTTGTGCCTTTAGTGAAGGGTATAAACTAAAAAATTCCAGACTTTCTGAGCCCTTTAAGTATTTCCCATCTAGCCTTTTTCGTGCCTGCCAAAGTGAGCCAATCTCTACTAGGATACTTTTTTCTTCTGTCAATAAGGATTTCCACAATGTCGCCGTCCTTAACCAATGTGTCCAACTTTACTATCTGTCCATTAATTCTGGCCCCGACGCACGAATTACCAACATCTGTGTGCACATAGTACGCAAAGTCCAACGCCTTGGCTCCTTTGGGCAGTTCAATAATGTCCCCCTTGGGAGTAAAAGCGTAAACATTGTTGCTAAAATGTTTTATTACAACTTTATCGTAGGAATTATAGTAGTTTAGATCTCTCACCCAGTTTGGGTTTTTCTCCAGCTCCCGTTTAAACTTTTCTCCGATCTTGTAGAATAAGTGGCTACAAACCCCATACTCCGCCTCCTGATGCATTTCCTGCGTTCTAATCTGGACCTCAATGTGCAGATTTGGTTCCACAATAAAAGTATTATGAAGCGACCTATAACCCGTGGGACGGGGCTTTTGAATATAGTCGTCGCGCAAATGGGGGATTTGTTCCCACAAAGACTTTAAGATATCCTCAACCTTATAAACTTCTTCCAGAGATTTGGTGATTATTCTCATCGCGCCTATGTCGTATATGGCGTCAAGAGTGTCGTCCACCTTTATACCCCGTCCAATGTACCTCTCCGCCTTTCTGTAAATGCTGTAAATGTGCTTAATTCTGTGGGAAATTTCCGCTTGAATACCCTCAGCGCTGAGAAAGTCGATAATCACGGGTATAGCTTCGCCAAAAAAGCCCTGGATTCTGGCGGTTTTTTGCTCCACTGCTTTTGCGATTTTAGCGTACATGCCGGGATTTAAGATTTTAAACGACTCGTTTTCCAGCGTATTTGTAAACTGAGGTAAGCCTAACATTTTGGATATGGGCGCGTATAAAAATAGGGTCTTTTGCGCCACCTCCTGTCGACTTTGTGGGGGTAGGGCAAAAGCGGTCTCGATGTTATGACATTGATTGGCAAGGGCCAGCACTAAGACCCGCATATCGCGCGCCAGGTTGATATAAGTCTGGATTATATAATGCTCGTTAAAGTTTTTTGCCGGGTTTTTTTGTTGTACGTTCTTTTGCGACAGATTGTGATAAAGCTCCGTAATTTTGCCGACCTCTTCGTCAATCTCCCGTTTAATGATTTCTATACCGTCCTTTACGCTTCGGGGTAGGTGGTGGGTAAACGCGCTCGCCAGAATTTTTTGGTCGTCAATCCCAGCCAGAAGCATTTTTTGGTAAACTGCATCAAGGTGGCTGTACAGGCTTTCGCCCGACTCCCGCTTGTCGTCGCCGTGATATTTTTGCGCCAGCGCTTTGGCTTTTTCCAGCAAATTGTCCATGCTTTTATTATAGCTTAAATTCAGATAAGAAGTAGAAAGTTAGGGCTTAAAAACAACGCCAAAAAGGTAGGTATTATATACATATCCTTTACAAAAAAGTCATAAAAGTGTAAAACCAACATGGGATGTGCCAACGCTACGCCAGGGAAGTGGGTGCCGAGTTTAAACCGGTTTTGTGGAACTTTAACCCAAACGAGAGCGCGCTAGTGGACATACTCACTAAACCTAACCCATAGTCTTGACAAACCCTCCCCGAAACCCTCCATATTGCTTGCCTATACGCTAGAGTGACTTTTCCGTATACCCGACTAGACAATAAGTGTAGTCTAGTGTAGACTAAGAGTCATGGGCAGCGAATTACTAAAAATGAATCCGTGGTGGTCGCAAGACTATGACCCCAAAATAGCTGAGGAGTACCCCATGCCCAAAAGATATGCCTACAAGGAGTTTATGGATATTTTTCTTGGCACCCAGCTTATGATTTTTATAAAAGGCCTTAGAAGAACAGGAAAATCCACATTGCTTAGGCAGGCTATTTTAGAACTTGTCGATAAGGGAGTTAGTGGCAACAGTATATTATATGTGCTGTTTTCACAAACCTACAATGACCTTGAAACCGTCCTTAAAATGGCCAGTGAGTACGATTACCTGTTTTTGGACGAGATTCAGTACTGCCCCAACTGGAAAGACCAGCTAAAAGTTTACTATGACATCTACGGAAGGCAAAAGAAAATTGTGTTTACGGGGTCGGCAACACTTAACCTTACCGGCCAAAGGGAGTCTTTGCTAGGCAGGTTCATGCCCATCAACCTCTTGCCTCTGCCTTTTAGAGAGTATATTTGGCTTAAATACAGGGTTACGGAGCAACATTACGCGTTTAGCGCAACGGAAAAAGAATGGGAAGATTACATATCCTACGGGGAATTTCCGGAGCTTCTTACCATACCAAGTCAAAACCTAAAAAATAAGTATCTTAAAGAAACCATCCTAGATCCGCTAACCACGCAAGATGTCGAGCTTTACGATGTGAAAAAAAAGACCGAATTTTTACAACTTCTTAAAGTTCTTGCTCAAAATGTCGGCCAGATACTAAATAAAACCAATATTGCCAGCGAGATTGGTTTAACCAGAGTTTCGGTAGACAGGTACATTAGCATCGCTTGTGATATGGGCCTTATATACTTAACATCCAATTATTATCCTAGCGTGAGGGAGCAAACCCTCTCCGACAAAAAGGTTTATTTTACTAGTTTAAATCTGGCTTTGGTTCTTCTTAACATTTATTCTTTTAGCGACTTTGCCATCAAAGATATTAAAGGACATATTTTTGAAAACTATATAGCAAACACCTTAAAAAAAGACTTAGTGGGGGAGATGTTTTACTTAAAAAGAGGACGACAGGAGATAGACTTATTTTTAAAGGGTGGGGAGCTTACAGCTTACGAAGTAAAATATCAGACAAAAGCGCATCCGTTTGAGATTAAGAAGTATAAAAATTTAGGACTTAAAAACGGCGCCAAAAAGGTAGGTATTATCTATACGGGCAAAACAGACAATGACCGAGGACTAATTAACTTTCTGAATCTCTGACAAACCTAACCCATAGTCTTGACAAGCCCCCAAATTCATTTGGTAAAAAAATACAGAAAGTACGACAATCATTTCTTGATTCTCCATTTTCAAGTATGCTAAGCTAAATTTAGATTTTAGAACCCGCCCACATCTTGCTCCAGTTTACAAGAGCAAAAAAGGCGGGCTTTTTGGTTACTGATGTCTGCCATGCAGTCTTGCCACAGTGAGATTTATTGATAAAAACCAAAATGTCGCAAACTAAACAACCACAAAAACCAAATTACGCCTTTATCGACGCGTCCAACCTCTTTTATGGGGGAGAAAAGAGTTTAGGTTGGAGAATAGATTACCTAAAACTCCTAAAATATTTAAGATCTAAATATGGTGTAGAAAAGGCCTTTTACTTTGGGGGAGTAGAAATTTACGACTTTGACTACGACCGTCTCCTAAATTACACAGTGCCTTTAGAAGAACTAAAAGACTATTTAGAGAACCTTGTAGAAACTCGCGCCAACGACTTTAATGAAGCCCAACTGTTTTTAATCGGCAGACATATCCAACGCGTCAAGTTTTATCTAAGGCTTCGAGCCTTTGGTTACAGCTTGTTTCTAAAACCGGTCAAACTTTATGTCCAGGAAGATGGGTCCACAAGAAGAAAAGCAAATTGCGATGTCGACATGGCCTTTTACCTTATGAAAGAGCGAGAGCATTATGCTAACGCGATAATACTTTCCGGCGATGGCGATTTTCTACCTGTTTTAAAATATCTCAAAGAAACAGGCAAAGGGGTTACTATTTTGGCAAGAGGGGAAAGGACCTCAAAAGAATTGAGACAATTTGCCGGACCAAATTTTAGAGATTTTGTACGACTTAGAAATCAGCTGGAATATAAGGGCAAACAAAAATGAGTGGACATGCGAGATATCCACTCAAAGTTTAGTAGAGCAATTTTAGCAAAACCCCCAACCACCGTCAACCTAACCTATAGTCTTGACAAACCCGTTGTGTTACAAAATTAACACCAAATGGCAGATGATGTAAATACCCATTTACACCGAGTGTCATTTGATGTAAAGTATTTTTCACGGCCAAGCGCTCCGCTAGCCGATGTCGTGGTCTAAACCATTATGCTAAACACTACTTATTTTGACATTGCTAAAAATCCCTGGTGGGAAGAGGGCTTTAAGCCCACAGACATACCGGAGGCTAAATTTGTGCCAAGGTTTGCCCTGGCTGACCTAAAAAGAATGTTTTATGGTAGCAATTTAATGTTGGTAATTAGAGGTTTAAGGCGACTAGGTAAAACTACGCTAATAAAGCAATTAATAGCCGATGTTTTGCAACAAAAAAGGTACCCCCAGGTCAAAATATCTACTTTGTGGAATTTACCGAACAATATAACGACTTAAAGCTGGTACTTTCCCAAATCCCCAACGACTCTCTTACAATCATAGACGAGATTCAATATTGTCGCGGATGGAAAGACCAGATTAAGCTCTTTTTGGACACATATCCACGCAAAAGGGTAGTTGTAACCGGGTCGTCGAGACTGGATAGTGGCGTGAAGGGCGAGCCACTAGTGGGAAGGTTTCTCCCGTTAACTCTAACACCGCTTACCTTTAAGGAGTATCTAACGCTTAAGTATGGACCAGACTTTCACCCGGGAGTGGTGTCTCAGAAAGCATGGGACGATTACATCTTTTACGGCGAGTTCCCAGCTACTTTAAACTTGAGCGATCCGGCTTTGAAAATGAGGTACCTAAAGGATTCTGTACTTTTGCCACTACTTTCTAAGGATACCCTTTATTACGATGTGGATAAAAAGACTGAATTTAACAAGTTCTTTATGGTTTTGGCCTCTAATATGTGTCAGGAATTAAGTAGGAAGGGCATGTCGACACAAATAGGCATAGCCCGTCAAACTCTGACAAAGTATCTTAATGTGCTTATGGATTTAGGTGTATTAACTTTATTGCCAAACTACTACAAAAGCATAAGAAAGAGCGTAGCGTCAATTAAAAAACCGGTGTATCTTTCCACCAATCTTGCTTTGGCCTCTTTGGACATTACAGACTTTACCAACCCGGCCTTGGCAGATTTTTACGGCCATGTCTTTGAGAACGCCATTATTGCCAATTTTATTAACGCGAGCGAGTTGGGGGACAAGTTTTATTATTGGCGACATGAGAGAAAAGAATTGGATTTAGTCAAAGTGAAAAATCAGGCTCTAACCGTTTGGGAAATAAAATCCTGCCAGCAGATAAATAGTGGCGCCATAAAAATGTACAACAGGTATGCGCAGGAATTGGGCGCGCAAAGTTTTAACTTGATTCACGGCGACAACTTTTTGGACATACTCACCAAACCTAACCCATAGTATTGACAAACCCCCCAAAGTCTGGTAGGATATCCCTTGTTAGCATGTGACGGACAGCAGTCCGCCCGATTTTTCTCCTGCCTTATAACTCTTGGTTGGTTGACCGCAAAGCGCAAAGTTTGTGCTCTGTGGTTAGCCAATTAGGCTATGCACTTTAACAAGTCGCGGGTTTAATAGTTTTTTGGACGACTCCTGGGGAGCGGATGGTTTGAACGCTCTGGTTTTGCATTTAACTTATATGTACGACTTTTATGTCGACCAATTCGGTCCGACCTCTAATTGTGCATTTTCTCTGCTGGCTAACTCAAGAGCATAAAATTTGTGCTTTTAGGCTAGCCAATGTACCTTAATCCCGTAAATGCGGGATTTAGTTGTAACCGTTGACTTTGCAAGGATAGGCTAGTTGAAAATTTAATAGTGTCTACTTTTGTATCTTCCTGAGACTAAGATTGGGCGAGCATCTTGTTTACAAGTTTTACGACTTGTAGATAAAGTTCTCGCTCAATCCAAACCACATGTAGACATAATAGACATAGATAGGAGGATTAGATGAAGAAGGTCAAAGTCGCGTTCGCGTTAGCGTTGGTTCTCGTTGTGTTGGTGGTCGTCGTTTGGGGAGATGATTTGCTTGGCTCCGCCACAAGCGCCACCGCCACGCCAATCGCCACACCGACACCCGTCACCAACACCTACCCCGCGTTGACAATGGCCGATGTGGCACCCTGGATTGCCAAGATGGGGGCCAATGGCCATCCGGGGCACGATGTTGCCGGCAATACGCAGTGTGCGTATTGGTTGGATCCAAAGTTCATTGCATTCGGTGACGACACGGGACCCAACACTTCCGGCGTTGAGCAGTCTGGCGTCTTCCGGTTCGACTTGGCGGCCATCGCCAGGTACAAGAACCTTCCGGAAGGTGCCGTCTTCGTGATAGAGGCCAGCTGGGCGACCTACAAAGGCGTCGAGTACGAGCAGGCTTTTCTGATCACGAGTGAACGGGACACTGTGGACGCCAGTGGCGCAGCGATTTTCGCCCTGCCGAACCCAAAGTCGGTTGATCCGTTCGTCGCTTTGCGACAGGCACATCTGCTGTGCCGTGGCTACGAAGACTCGATCGTTGATTTCAGGTCGGGAAGCCCTGTGGTGAAGTACACCGCGAGGAGTGTCTCGGCACTGATTGCTCCGACGAGCGCGTCGACGGCAGTCGCACCCGCGACGACCAAAGCGCCTACGGCGACTCCCGCAAAAGTGAACCCCTCGGTGGTGGATACTGGCATCGATGCCACCTACAGCTTCGGGACCCTCACGGGAACCGTGGACAAGGCTGTGTGTGTGGAGTTGAAGGGTGCTTCGGGTACGCTTGCAGTCAATCTGACGAAAGGCGGTTTTGCCACTTCCGGACGGGTTGACGCCTCCACGGATTGGCTCCTGGCCAAATCCTCTGGGGTGGGCAAGTATGCCACTTCTTGGAGCGGCTGGCTCATCTGCTTCGATGCGAACGCCGACCAGGCAGTGGCTTCGCTCATTGCCACGGACGGCAATGCCAAGGGCAACGCCCGCGTCACCTGGCAGCCTGCCAAGTAAGGAACAGAGAAACCTCCAACAACAAGCCATACGGCGTAGTTTCCCTCACCGGGGAGATTGCAAAGTATGGCTTGTTCTGTATCTGTGGGGTACTATTTAGTCATGTGCGGAATACTTGGTCACTATGGCGAGGGTTTAAACAGAAACAAGTTTGAAGTTGCTCTAAAAAGTATTGCTCATCGTGGCCCTGATTATAGCGGTACAGCGTATTTGGGAAATTGTGCCTTGGGGCATAATCGGCTGTCAATTATTGATCTTTCTCCGGCAGGTCGGCAGCCTATGTTCAACTCTGATAAGACAGTCGCTTTAGTTTGTAACGGCGAGATTTATAATTATATAGACCTCCGCAAGCAACTCCAAAGAAAATACGATTTTGTTTCTGCGTCGGACTCCGAGGTGATTATCCATGCCTATGAGGAGTGGGGAGTAAATTGTTTACAAAAGTTTACTGGCATGTATGCCTTTGTCATTTACGACAGAAAAAAAGACTTGTTGTTTGGCGCGCGCGACAGGTTGGGGGAGAAGCCGTTAAAATACTACTGTCAAAACGGGGAATTTATTTTTGCTTCCGAGGTTAAAGCTATTTTGCCGTTACTTTCCAAAAAACCGGCGGTTGATTTTGAGGCCATTAGCGATTATTTAACTTTTCAATATGTGCCTGCGCCACGGACGGGATTTAAGGATATTTATAAACTCCCGCCGGCGCATTATTTTGTCTATCAGCACGGCAAACTTACCGTGGAAAAATATTGGGATGTGGACTTTTCAAAAAAACTTGAGTTGCCGGAGCAAGAGTGGCAAGAGAGGATTCTGTCAGAGCTTAACCGCGTAGTAAAAGACCGCTTAGTTTCCGATGTTCCTGTTGGAGTCTTTTTGAGTGGGGGAGTGGATTCCGGAGCTCTCACCGCATTTATGGCAAAAAATTCTGCCGGCAAAATCAAAACATTTAGTATGGGTTTTGACGACCCAAGATATGACGAAACTGTGTATGCCAAACAGATCGCACAAATCTATGATACAGATCATCATGTTATAAAAGTGGATAATAAGTCCTTAATGAATAATTTTGATACTCTATTTGATTTCTACGACGAACCCATGGCAGATGACTCAATTTTGGCAACTTATTTACTCTCAAAATTTACCCGTGCCCATGTTACGGTTGCCCTAAACGGAGATGGCGGAGATGAGAATTTTGCCGGTTACTCCCGTTACACTATCGTAAATCTAGCTAAACTATTCTTAGCCGTGCCAAAGTTTGCAAGAACAGGTTTAGTCAACCCGGCGGTGGATGTTTTTGATGCGGTTAGTGCATCCAAGTTGTCCCGGAGAGCAAAAACTTTTTTTGCCGGACTGGACCTGCCGTTTTATCAAAGATATGTGGATTATAACGGCATATTTACCCGTCAAGCAAAGCAAAAACTGCTGTCACCTAATTTTTCTGAGGCTACTAAAACTCACAACTCGTACGATCTGTACAAAGATTTTTATAACCCGCAACTTACTGATCTTGATAATGCGTTGACCATGGATTTACACACCTATCTGCCGGAAAATCTCCTGTACAAAACCGACATAGCCTCTATGGCGCATGCGCTGGAGTTGCGGTCGCCTATGCTGGACCATGACTTTATAGAACTATTTGCTCAAATGCCGGCTAATTTAAAGTTAAATCATGGGGATAAAAAATACCTGTTTAAAAAAGCTTTGGTGGACAAGGGGATACTACCAAAAGAGGCGGTTTACCGCCGTAAGATGGGTTTTAGTTTGCCTTTGGATACTTGGTTTAAGCACGACTTAAAAACTTATGTGTTTGACCACGCACTAGCCCCCGTGCTTTGGGAATCCGGCATTTTCTCCAAGGTTGAACTCCACAAATTTGTTTACGACTCCTACAAAACTGATTTTAACCAGGGCAAGGCCATTTTTTCCTTATTGTGTCTTTCCAACTGGCTCCAGAAATACCACTCTGCCCATTAACCCATAGTATTTGCCAAAACCGCTATCTTAGACTATAATATCAACATCTGTCAGATCTTTGACAACATCTACTTCAGTAGGAGGGTTCCATGAGGAAGCAGGTCGTCTTGGTCATTGCGTTGGTCATTGCGGTTGTGGCAACCGCTTTGATTTGTCTTTCGACAGCCACAACCTTGGCTGCTCCCGAGTCGGGTGTCGACATCGTCGTCACCACGGGCGGGACCGCAGTGACTATCGCTACACCTGGGTGTCTGAACTACGACT
>FWPV01001334.1_pt1 | contig 69329 bp, 59 predicted proteins | sample 2228371 | NCBI WGS metagenome assembly FWPV01 (sample SAMEA103939776, study PRJEB20133) | metagenome
TTTTTTCTTGACATTAACGTTAAGTTTTCTTAATGAATGAACATTCATTCAGTGAATGAATGTTCATTCGTTTTTACAGGAATTTATCTCATATTGTTTTTGATGTTCATCCAAGAGGTGTGCCATCAAAAAGCAGGAAAAAATAACCAAGCAGAACAACAGCAAATATCATCAGATTTTAAATGCGGCTATAAAAGTATTTGCTGAGCATGGATATTTCAAGTCCACCATTTCCCAGGTGGCCCGGGAAGCCGGAGTCGCCGACGGCACCATTTATCTGTATTTCAAGAACAAAGACGACATTTTAAACAATTTTTTTAATTATAAAACGCGGCTTGTGTTTTCCGGATTTCGAAAATCCGTCCGAAAAGCCGCCAATGCCGAAGACATGCTCCGCAATCTTATCCGTCGGCATTTAAGCGAATTTCAGCAGGATCGGAATATGGCGGTTGTATTTCAGCGGGAAGCGCTTCAGTCCCGGTATATTGATGACGCATATATACGGGATATCGCCGCCATGTATTTTGACATTTTGGATGAAATCTTCACAAAAGGACTGTCAGACGGCACGTTCCGCAAAGATGTTCCCATAAGCTTAGGGAAAAGGCTCATTCTCGGCGCAGTCAACGAGGTGATCAATACCTGGGTTGAGGCCGGAAGCGCATATAATCTGGTTGAAATGGCGGATCCTTTGGTGGATTTGTTTATCAATGGCATCGGTTCCCATGCCGTGAAATAAGGGATATCAATAACCAACATATTTAAAAAAGGAGAAAGACGTATGGCTCAGCAAATTGCAGACCGGAGAGACATTGATTTTGTCCTCCATGAACAGCTCAATGTGGAGCAGTTCAGCAAACATGAACGTTACGCGGAATTCAACAAGAAAACCATTGATCTTATTGTGTCTGAAGCAAGAAATCTGGCTGTTAAAGAAATCCTTCCCACCCGCAAAGAAGGCGATGAAAAAGGGTGTGTTTTTGAAAACGGCCAGGTGAAAGTTCCTGAACTTTTTCATCGGGCATACAATTTGCTCAGGGAAGGGGAATGGACTGCCATGCCGGAGGCGCCGGAATGGGGGGGGCAGGGCATGCCCCGGTCCGTTGCCATGGCCGCTGCAGAATATTTTAACGGTGCCAATTATTCATTGATGATGTATCCAGGCTTAACCCATGGCGCCGGCCTTCTGGTGGAAACCTTTGGCACTGAAGAGCAGAAACGGCTTTATCTTAAAAATATGTTTACAGGCAAGTGGGGCGGCACCATGCTGCTCACCGAACCCAATGCAGGTTCGGACGTGGGCGCATTGGAAACCAAAGCCGTGAAAAATCCGGACGGCACCTATTCCATCACCGGTCAGAAAATTTTTATCTCCAGCGGGGAACATGATTTGGTGGAAAATATTATTCATCCGGTGCTGGCCCGCATTGAAGGCGCGCCGGCAGGAACCAAAGGCATTTCGCTTTTCCTGGTCCCCAAATACCGGGTCAATCCAGACGGTTCCCTGGGCGAATTCAACGATGTGGTGTGCGCCGGCATTGAAGAAAAAATGGGGATCCACGGCAACGCCACCTGCACGTTGGTGCTGGGCGGAAAAGGAAATTGCATCGGTACCCTTTTGGGTGAGGAAAATAAAGGCATGCGGGCCATGTTCCTGATGATGAATGAAGCCCGGCTTTTGGTGGGTATGCAGGGATTTTCCTGCGCCACCTCTTCTTATATTAATGCCGTAAATTACGCCAAACAAAGAATTCAGGGCCGCCATCTGCTCAATATGCTGGCCAAGGAAGCGCCGTCGGTTCCCATTATCCAGCATCCGGATGTGCGCCGCATGCTGCTCACCATGAAAGCGTATGTGGAAGGCATGCGCAGCCTGCTGTATTATGTGGCTTGGTGCGAAGATAAGAAAAATACCACGGATGACGCGGCTGAAAAAGAAAAACTCCAGGGGATCATCGACGTCTTGATTCCTGTTGCCAAAGGGTATGTGACGGACCGGGCCTTTGACGTGTGCAATTTAGGCATGCAGGTATACGGCGGATATGGATATATCCGGGAATATCCCCAGGAAAATCTGGTGCGGGACTGCCGGATCACCATGATCTATGAAGGCACCAACGGCATCCAGGCCATGGATCTTCTGGGTCGAAAGCTCGGGATGAACAAGGGCAAGCCCATCATGGATCTGATGGGTGAAATCATTAAAGTCATCGGCGAGGCCAAAGCTGTGGAAGCCCTTAAACCTCTGGCGGAAAATGTTGAAAAAGCATTGAACAAACTGGGCGAAGTGGCCATGCACATGGGCAAAAACGCCATGTCTGAAAAAGTGTTGCATACCTTTGCCTTTGCATATCCGTTCATGGAAGTATGCGGGGATGTGGTGATGGCCTGGATGCTCTTGTGGCGGGCGGTCATTGCTTCAAAAGCCCTGCAAAACGGCAAAAGCAAAGACGCGGCATTCTACAACGGCCTTATCAAGAGTGCCCAGTATTTTGCCAATACGGTTCTTCCGGTGAGCCGTGGCAAAATGAATTCCATTCTGACACTGGACACTGCTTTTATGGACATTGAAGAATCATCCTTCAACGGTTAAATTTGGCTGCTTCTGCTCCCTTTTCAAAAGGGAGCAGAATATCAAATTTTTCTTGACGCAAATTTTTTTTTTAATTACGCAATTATCTTTGTATTTTTTTTTTATTTTATAAGTTTTGCGCGTCTTATTGATGCAAAAAGCTTAAGGAAGCTAAAGAGCCAGCGGGGCAGTATGCCCTTAAAACCTTGCCCCATGAATAGAATGATTTGAAAAAAAGGATGTGTCATGGAACCAGTATTGATTTCTCCGGCCTCATATAAACTCTTTGGATTTTTCCCCACGGTTATTTTTTCCGTGCTGTTGCCTGCCGTTGGCGTGGGTTTATTTGCATATATCATGGCCAAACGGATTGCCCCCCTGGTTTTAGCCAAGCCGGATGAACGATTCGACCGGCCCAAGGAGCGGATTTTTAATGTGCTGAAAATCTGGCTGGCGCAGTACCGTCAGCCCCGATACATGCTTGCAGGTGTGCTGCACATAATTATATTCGCCGGTTTTTTGATTCTTTCGGTGCGCTCCACGGAACTGGTGATCAAAGGGATCAAAGACGGTTTTATCATGCCGGGATTGGATAGTTTTGTGGGTGATATCTATTATGCGTTAAAAGATTATGCTGCCACAGCTGTTTTTTTCGCGGTGGTGATTGCGGCGGTGCGGCGCGGGATATTCCGGCCGGATCGATATGCATATCCCAAGTCCTATGGACATGATCATACCTGGGAAGCGATCTTTGTTTTGGGAATGATTGCCACGTTGATGGTCTCGGAAAGCTTATATGAAGCCTGTCTTGTGGCTGCCCAGGTGCAGTCTGCTGGCCATGGAGAATTTCTTGCGCCGGCGACCCTGGCATGGGCGTTTAAAAACATGCTGTTAAATACCCCGGTGGAACGCCTTCAGTCAATTCATATACTTTCCTATTATATTCATGATATTACTTTTTTTGCGTTTCTATGCTTCCTTCCCATGGGCAAACATTTTCATGTCATCACATCGTTGTTTAACGTCTATTTCATGCGCCTTGAAAAAGGCAAAATACGCCCTGTGCGGTATGGGGTCGGCGATGATCAGCTTGACAGCCTGGAATCCTTCGGCGTAAAAAAATTTTCGGATTTTACCTGGAAAGATGTTTTGGATTTTTATTCCTGCGCAGACTGTGGCCGATGCTCGGATCAATGCCCGGCCAATGCGGTCAAGCGGCCTCTGTCCCCCCGGTTTATTTCGATCAAGGGCCGGGATTATGCTTTTTCCCATTTCCCTCTTAAAGGCGATTTTGTGCCCCAGGAATCCCTCATCGGCGATGTTTACAGCGAAGATGAAATCTGGTCCTGCACCACCTGCGGCGCCTGCGAGGAAGAATGTCCCTTGGGAATTGAATACATCAACAAAATCGTTGATTTGCGCCGCGGTATGGTGGATGACGGGAACGTTCCCCAATCTCTTCAAAAGCCTTTGCAGTCTTTGGAAAAACGCGGAAATCCCTATGGTAAGCTGGAAAAGAAACGTGCCGAATGGACTCAGAGTCTGGAAGGCTGCGATGTCAAAATGTTCGACGAAGGGGATACGGCCGAAACCCTGTATTTTGTGGACAGCATCACTTCCTATGATGAACGCATGCAGAACGTGGCCCGGGCCACCGCTAAAATTTTATGCGCCGCCGGCATTGATTTTGGGATTTTGGGCAAAGATGAGAAAGACTCCGGCAATGAGGTGAAACGGTTCGGGGAAGAAATGTTGTTCCAGGACCTTAAATCCCAGAACACCGAGGCGATATTGGCGTCAGGCGCCAAGAGAATCGTCACGGCAGACCCCCATGCCTACAATGCGTTAAAGAATGAATATTCCGGATTGCCGCCGGTGGAACACATCAGCCAGGTCATTGCAAGGAATGTCAAATCCGGCAAGATTAAATTAAAAGGTGTGACTGAAGAAGAAAAAGGACTGGTGTTCACCTATCATGATCCATGTTATCTGGGTCGTCACAATGGCATTTATGATGATCCAAGGGCGGCCATTGACGCCATCCCCGGCATCCGGCGGGTGGATATGCTAAAAAGCCGGGATCGCTCATTCTGCTGCAGCGGCGGCGGATTGATGCTCTTTTATGAACCTGAGGAAGAACAGCGCATGGGCGTGCTGCGGGTGAAGATGGCCCAGAAAGCCGGGGCAAACGTGATCGTGACTGCCTGCCCCTTCTGCCTGGTGAATATGGAAGACGCCATTAAAGTGGCCGGCCTGGAAGGCAAAATGAAAGCCATTGATCTGGGTGAATTGATTGCGGAACATTTGGAATGAAGAAATGTATTAAATAAGCTTGGTAATTAAATCTCCCCTAACCCCTCTTTGTTAAAGAGGGGAATTGAAGTCCCCCTTTTGAAAGGGGGATTTAGGGGGATTTAAAGTAATCAGTTTTTTATAAGGACTTTGATAATAACAGTAAAGGTTGGAGGAGGATATGGAAATTTTAGTTTGTGTCAAACGCGTTCCCGACACTGCTGAAAATGAAATAACCATTAACAGCGCGGGAAATGACATCCAAAGGGATGATCTGGTGTATTCAGTCAATGAATGGGACAATTATGCGGTGGAAGAAGCCATCCAGATCACAGACCGGGTCGGCGGAAGCGTCACTGTTGTGACCGTGGGCAACAGCGAATCCGAAGAGATTCTCCGCCGCGAAATGGCCATGGGAGCCCATAATGGTTTGCTGGTTTCCGATGATATGTTTGAGGGATCGGACGGCAAAGGGATCGCCACCTTATTGAAGGCGGTTGTTCAAAAAGGCAAATACGACCTGATTCTCACCGGTGCCCAGGCGGATGACGGCGCCGGGCAAATCGGCGGCATGTTGGCGGCCATGCTGGATTATCCGTATGCGTCGCTGGTCAATTCCATTGAAATATTAGACGGCAATAAATTGAAGGTGGGCCGGGAAATCGAAGGTGGGAATCAAGAAATGAATGAAATCGAACTTCCCTGCGTGCTTTCAATCCAGACCGGTATTAATGAACCCCGGTATGTGGGGATTCGCGGCATTCGAAAAGTGGCCTCTGTTGAAATCCCCACGTTAAAGTCGGGGGATTTGGGCGTGGATGCATCTTCTGTAGGTGCAGCAGCTGCGAAAGTGAAGCGTTTGGATTACTTTGTGCCGGCAATGGGCAAGGGTGCTGAGATGCTCACCGGCAGCATGGACGAAATCGTCTCCAAACTCGTTGAATTACTCAAAGCCAAAGGAGGGATCAAATAATGGCCGGACAGGTTTTTGCTTATATTAAACACGCACAAGGAGTTGCAGATGATACCGCCAAGGAACTGGTCATGGCGGCAAAAAAAATCAATCCAGGCGTTCCCGTGACCGCGGTGGTCACAGGCACCGGCGCGGATTTGGATAAAGTGTGCAAAGAAATGACCGCGTTTTATAATTCGGTGTGGAAGATCGACAATGCGGCATTGGCCTATCCCAATGCGGAAGTGGTGCGTAAAGCATTGGTCAATGTGCTGCCCAAAGGCGCTGTTGTGCTGCTTCCCCATGACACATTCGGCATGGATTTGGGCCCTGGACTTTCCATTAAAATGGATGCAGTTTTTATCGCTGACATTGTGGGCATTGATGGTCTTGAAGGCAACATTTTGAAAGTGGTTCGCCAGGAATTTTCCGGACAGGTCAGCACCCATGTGGCCGCGGATATTTCCAACGGCGCGGTTATCAATGTCCGCTCCGGAGTGTTTCAACCGGATGACAGTGTGGGCGGCGCCAACGGCCAGGTGGAAGACAAGTCGGGCGCTGTCGGCGATCTTTCTGCCAAACGCAAGTATCTAGAGACTGTCCAGGCGGCGGTGGGCGATGTGGATATCACCAAATCCGAAGTCCTGGTTTCGGTGGGCCGCGGCATTGAGGAACAGGACAACCTGGAAATGGTATTTGAACTGGCCAAGGCCATGGGCGCGGATGTTTCCTGCTCCCGGCCCATTGTGGACGCCAAATGGCTGGAAAAATCCAGGCAGGTGGGCACCTCCGGCCAGACCGTCAAGCCCAAGGTTTATCTGGCCTTAGGCATCAGCGGGTCCTTCCAGCATCTGGGCGGCATCAAGGGGAATCCCTTTATCGTGGCGGTCAACAAAAACCCCAAAGCCCCCATTTTCCAGGTGGCGGAAGTGGGCGTGGAAGCCAACATCCTTGAGTTTATCCCTGCCTTGACCGAGGCGATTAGAGGATAGTTTTTAAATAATTTTTTTTAAGTTATGAGACGTCAACAGACATAGAAAGTATGTCTTTCCGGACTTGATCGGGCATCCAGTATTTTCCAGGATCTCGGCTTTTGCCGAAATGACGACTTGAGAAATTTACTTGCCAATTTAATAAAAAAACCCCGTAAACGAGATCATGTCATTGTTTACGGGGTTTTTTTCACACATTGATTTTTTTATAAAATTATGCGCGCTGGCATATTCAATTTGTCGCAAAGCGAAAAATTTAGGTGCCTTCTTCCCAGGAATTTAAATAATCTTGCTGTTCCGGAGTCAGGACGTCGATTTCAATGCCCATGGCTTTTAGTTGCAGGGCGGCGATCTGGTTGTCGATTTCTTCGGGCAATTGGATGACTTTGGTTTCCAGTTTTCCGGCGTTTCGGACCCCGTATTCGCAGGCTAAGGCCTGGCCGCAGAAGGATGTGGACATGACCTCGCTGGGATGGCCTTCGCCGGCCGCCAGGTTGATCAACCGGCCTTGGCCAAGGATAAATATTTTTTTGCCGTCTAAAATATATTCTTCCATAAACGGACGGACCTGTTTATGGGCGGTGGCGGTTTGTCGTAGTGCGCTGATTTGAATTTCAATGTCAAAATGGCCAGAATTGGCTAAGATGGCGCCGGATTTCATCTGACGCATGTGCTCTAAAGTGATGATATGCTTGTTTCCGGTGACAGTGCAGAACACATCGCCGATTTTTACCGCATCGTTCATTTTCATGACTCTGAAACCGTCATAGGCGGCCTGAAGGGCCCGGAAATTGTCCACTTCGGTGATAATGACATTTGCCCCCATGCCTTTGGCGCGCTGGGCCACGCCTTTGCCGCAGCTGCCGTATCCGCAGACCACGAAGTTTTTTCCGGCATAAAGGAGATTCGTGGCCCGCAGAATGCCGTCGATGGTGGATTGGCCGGTGCCGTAATAGTTATCCACCATGTGCTTGGTCTTGTTGTCATTGACTGCGATCATAGGGTATTTTAACGCATTGTCTTTTTCCATGGCTTTTAGCCGGATAATGCCGGTGGTGGTTTCCTCGCACCCGCAGATGATGTCTTTGATCAGATGCGGATGGTTCTTATGGATTTCCGACACCAGATCGCAGCCGTCATCAATGGTGATGTGGGGTTTGGCGTCAATCACATAATTGATATACCGGTAGTAATCTTCTTTGGTTTCCCCCTTGTACGCCCAGACGTTAACCCCTTCTTCAGCCAGAGCCGCAGCCACATCATCCTGGGTGGAGAGCGGATTGCAACCTGTGATGGCGACCTCTGCGCCGCCGGCAATCAGGGTTCGCACCAACACCCCGGTTTCTTTTGTCACATGAAGGGCAAGGCCGATGCGGATGCCTTGTAATGGTTTTTCTTTTTCAAAGCGTTTTTTCACTTCCATCAGGGCGCCCATGTTGAGTTCGGCCAGTTCCATGTTGTTTCGCCCCTGCGCGGCAAGGGACAGATTTTTTACCTCATACGTTTTGCCTGTATCCATTGAAATCTCCTTATATCATGAAGTTGAATCTGCTTGATACCTTCTCAATGCATCAGGGTCAAGATAAAAAAATCTTATCAAATGGTTGCATGGCGATGAGAGTGATAAAATATTTGTGTTGCGAATCCGTGATGAATGGCATAGCGTTAAATTTCACCATGGACTTGGGATTTATGCAATTCATGGTGGGTTTTTACCCTATCATTGATCGAGGCGGTTATGAATCATCCTCTTCGCGTGGCGTTCGAACAACCGGATTTACATGAACTCACCCAGACATATACGGTTGTGGATATGCATTTTCATTCCCGGTATTCCGATGGAATGAATTTGATTAAAAGCATCGTGGCCCGGGCTAAAAAATTGGGCATCGGGCTGGCCATCACCGATCATAATGATATTCGCGGCGCTATTCGTTTGGATCATTATAAGAATGAAATGCTTACGATTCCAGGCATTGAAGTGACCTCCCGGGAGGGCTCTCACGTACTTATTTATTTTTATGATATCGAGACGTTAAAAGATTTTTATGAAACAGAACTCAAAGTCCATCTGGGCAAAAATGTCATGGCGTCTTCGGCATTGTCCATGGAAACGATTATAGAAAAAGCAAGGGAGGTTGACTCATTGGTGATTTTTCCCCACCCCCATTGCGCCGTGTATACCGGCATTTGCAATCCGATTTTTTCAAAGGACCGTCTTGCTGCCCTTTTGGAAATGGCGGACGGGGTGGAAGTGATCAATGCAGGCAATCTTAAGAAATGGAATCTCCAATGTGCTGTTCTGGGTTTTAATCTCGGAAAATCCATGATCGCCGGCAGCGACGGCCATCATCTCAATCACATGGGAAAAGCAGTGACGTTTACCCGGCGGGTGAATACACGGAAGGCTTTTTTGGATGCCGTGAAAGATAATCGGAATTGGGTGGTGGGAAAAGAAATTGATTTATTGCGCAAGGTGGCCAGCAACAGTTATAAAATTCGAAAAAATGTCAGAAATTATCCTCATTTATTTGAAAAAAACGTCCGATACAGCTATAGTTTGATCCATTCAAAAACCCGACAATTGAAAGATTCCATGCAAAAAAAAATCAATCCGCGGTTAATCATCGGCCGAAAATCCTCATCCGATGATTAACCGCGTTGTGTTTTGTCCGTTGTCATTGGGATTTGATCTCGATTCTACGCGGTTTGGCCGCTTCAGCCTTGGGTAACGTCAGCGTCAGCACGCCGTCGTTGAGTTTGGCCACGATTTTTTCCTGGTCAATCAGATTCGACAGCGTGAACTGACGGAAATATTTACCCACTTCATATTCGATGAGCAAATCCTGTTCATCCGCAGTTTCAAACGGTTCGATATCTCCGGAAATGGTCAGCGTATTTTCACGCAGATCAATGGTGAGATCTTTGGTTTTGACCCCCGGGAGATCCGCCAACACAATAATATCTTGATCAGTTTCAAATATATCCACCGGAGGGATAAAAACAGGGCCTGGTTTGGTCTGTTCCGGAGCTTGAACTTCTTGTTTTGCCTTGACTTGAATTTCTTTGCTGTCATGATGGCTCATGGTCAAACCCTCCTTTCCCTCATGAATTTGTTTGTCTTATTTTATTGAATGGTAATTTGTTTCGGCTTGTCGTCTTCTGATTTCGGGATGTTGATGGTTAAAATGCCGTCTGCCAGTTTGGCTTCAATTTGGTCGCGGTTAATTCTTCTGGGCATGGAGATGATCCTTGAAAAACGACCGAATTCTCTTTCTCGACGATGATATTTGGCATTTTTGTCTGTTTCGGTGAGCTTTCGTTCCCCCGAAATGGAGATATTATTGTCCGTGCTTTCAATGACAAGATCCGATGCCTTGACCCCCGGTAATTCCGCCCGGAGAATATAGGCGTCTTTGCTTTCAGTCAGATTGATAAGCGGAAAAACGCCAGCTGTTGCAAAAGCCGCGGGCCGGCCTTCAAAATGTTGAATGAGCGAATCGAGATTTCGTCTCATTCGGTCAAGTTCTTGAAAATGGCTCCGCCACCCGAAACCGGGAAAATCAAATAATCTTCTGGTAATCATCATATCACCCTCCTTTATCTTATAAAGTTAAGTGAACCCTACAACCCATCCCAGATTAAAAGATTAAACCATTAAATCAATGAGTTGTAATTTTTTCGTCTAAAAAAATAATCATCCCGGGCCGGATGTCAACGCGGCATGATGAATTTTTTCAAGGGCAGAAATGTTTTCTTGAGCGCACGTAAGAGGGGGGCCTGTGTGGCAAACAAACGCATTAAGCATGATTGCGCAATTTCAGGGCCACCGGATGGGGGTTTAAATACGTCTGCTGGGCCAGATAGGGTTCCTTATATTTGCGGACATAGTGGTTGATGAGCGTTAAAGGAACGATCAACGGCGTATATTCATTCCGGTATTGCTCGATGAGTTCAATAAGCTCGGATTTTTCATCAGCGGTCAGTTGGTTTTTAAAATATCCCAATATATGAAACAGGACATTGATATTTTTTTTGATGGTGGTTTTAAGGGCAAGGACGTCCATCATTAATTTTTCATAGCGATCATAAATTTCCGTGATGGACGTTCCCTTGGCGCCGGATGCCACCAGGCGGCCCATCTCCTGATATATTGTAGTGCTGTGGGACAGGAAAAGAAGCTTGTTGCGCGTATGAAAATCCACCAGGGCCTTCATTCGGCGCGGCTGTTTTAAGGTGTCCCGCCATCGTTTCAGCGTGAAAATGGCTTCAATAAAATTCTCACGAAGTTTGGGGTCATGAAGCCTGCCGTCTTCCTCCACCGGAATTCTTGGAAATTTTTCCATAAATGCCTTTGCGAAGATGCCGACGCCCTTTTTTTCAGGCATGCCTTTGGCATTATAGACTTTCACCCGCATCATGCCGCTGCTGGGAGAATCGGATTTAAAAATAAACCCGCAAAGATCTTCGGATTCCAGTTGGTTCAGACGTCGGGCGGCCCAGTTTTTCATGCGTTGGGTATGGTCTATTTGGGAGCGGGACGTAACCAGCCTCGGATGATTTGCATCCCCTGTCAGACGAAGGGTCTCCCGCGGAATTCCCAATCCGCATTCCACTTCCGGACACACAGGCACGTATTGCACATACTGGCCCAGGGTATCGGTGATAAAATGATCTTGTTTATGTCCCCCGTTCCATCGCACTTTTTCACCGATCAGGCAGGCGCTGATCCCGATTTTGATTTTGTCCATACATATCGCTCCATGGATGAAAATCTTGTTATGATGCATATCCCATAATGACGGATAATTTAGCCAATATCAATCTAAAGTTAAAGTTAACTTGAATTTTTTTCTTGATTTTGAGGAAATCTAAAGTTAAAGTTAACTTTAAATATTGATGAGAAGGATGGTCCATGTCAAATCGAGAATCTTGTTCCAAAAACACCTATACCATTTCAGAACTTGCCGATGAGCTGGAGATCAGTCCATCCAGCATTCGATTTTATGAAGAAAAAGGGTTGATCCGGCCGCAGCGAACACCGGGGAATCAGCGGGTGTATTTAAAAAAACACCGGGCGCGGCTGAAGATGATCCTTCGGGGTAAGCGTTTTGGATTTACCCTTGATGAAATCGGCGAAATGATCGGAATGGAAGACATGCAGATGAATGAAATTGAACAGATCGACCGCAGCCAGAAGTTTTTCGACAAAAAAATAGAAGAAATTCGAAACCGCCGGGCAGAATTGGATTACATGGAAAAGGACCTGCTTGCCTTTAAACAGAAACTGGAGCGGCGCCGAAAGGAATTGAATCATAAAGGGAAATAAAACACCCAATTGATAAGGAGGTTGTGTGGATTTTGATTTAACCAAGCAACAGGAAATGATCCGTAAAGAAGTCCGTCGATTTGCGGAAAAGGAAATTGCGCCGGTTGCCGCTGAATTGGATGAGACAGAGACCTTTTCCGCTGAATTAACCCAAAAAATGGGTGACATCGGATTGTTCGGCATGTTTGTCGCCGAAAAATACGGGGGTCAGCATTTGGATTACATCTCCTATATTATTGCCGTAGAGGAGCTGGCAAGGGTGGATGGATCCCAGGCAGCCACCGTGGCTGCCGGCAATTCGCTGGGCATCGGGCCCATTTATTATTTCGGCACTGAAGCGCAAAAGCGCAAATATCTTCCAAAACTTTGCACCGGCAAATATTTGTGGGGATTTGGCCTTACCGAGCCCACCGCAGGATCCGATGCCGGCGGCAGCAAGACCACGGCCGTGCTCGATGGCAATGAGTGGGTCATCAATGGTTCGAAAATATTTATCACCAACGCCGCCTGTGAGTTGTCTTTGGGCGTTACCGTACAAGCGGTAACAGGACGAAAGCCGGACGGCCGGCCGGAATACTCCTGTATACTGGTGGAGCACGGCACCAAAGGGTTTAAAGCCGTTCCCATGCACAAAAAAATGATGTGGCGGGCTTCCAATACAGCCGAGCTTTATTTTGACGATGTGCGCGTACCCAAAGAAAACATCCTGGGCGAACAGGGCGCCGGGTTTCATCAGATGCTTTCCACATTGGACGGCGGCAGGCTTTCCATCGCGGCCATGGGGCTTGGCGGCGCCCAAGGCGCTTATGAGGCGGCGCTGAAATACGCCCAGAAACGGGAGCAATTTGGAAAGCCCATCTGTAAATATCAAGCCGTTTCCTTTAAACTGGCCGATGCCGCCATTGAAATCGAATGCGCCCGAAATTTGCTCTATAAGGCCTGCTGGCTCAAAGACAACAACCGGCCATTTCAAAAAGAAGCGGCCATGGCCAAAGTTTATTGTTCGGAACTCATGGGCCGGGTAGCCAATCATGCGGTTCAGATCCACGGCGGATATGGTTTGATGAAAGAATATCATGTGGAGCGGTTTTACAGGGATCAGAAGCTGCTTGATATCGGCGAAGGGACATCCGAAGTCCAGCGAATCGTAATTTCTCGGTATATTGGGTGTTGAAATGTTAGACATTCATTCAGGCGGCACTATCTGACTTCTTTGACCCGCAGAATGTCAAAATTCGAATATGCAATGACGAAGTCAAATACTTTGAAATCTAAAGCCTCTTGGGGTTCAACTTTTATAAAATGAGGAGACGATGATGACAGACAAGGTTTTATTGACTGAGATTCAAGACCAAATCGCCGTGTTGACGCTGAACCGGCCGGAAGTCATGAATTCGTTTAATTTTGCTCTGCTGTATGCGGTGCGGGAATCCATTGACAATATCCGGTTCAATCCAGAAGTCCGGGTTGTCATCATCACCGGTGCCGGCGAAAAAGCCTTCTGCTCGGGCGCGGATTTAAAAGAACGGATGACGTTAACCCCCCAGGAAGTAAAAAAATTCATCTATACCATTCGCAATTTGTTTACCGACATCGAATATCTCAATAAACCTGTCATTGCCGCAGTAAACGGCGTTGCCCTGGGCGGCGGCACGGAGCTTCTGCTGGCGTGTGATATCCGTATTGCATCCACTTCCGCCACCATGGGCTTAACAGAAACCCGGTTGGCGATTATTCCAGGTGCCGGCGGGACCCAGCGGCTGCCGAGGCTTATTGGCGCGGGCAAAGCCAAAGAACTGATCTTTACCGGACGGCGCGTGGATGCCAGGGAAGCCCTTGAAATCAATCTGGTGAATCAAATTTGCGAGCCGGATCAATTAATGTCTGAGGCCAAAAACATGGCGGCCATGATTTGCGAATGCGGGCCCATTGCCATTGAACAGGCCAAATACGCCATCAACGCCGGACTGGAAACGGATTTGCACACGGGACTTGCCATTGAATCCAATGCCTACTGGATCACTATTCCCACTGAAGACCGGTTAGAAGGCCTTGCGGCGTTTCGGGAAAAACGAAAACCTGTATATAAGGGGAAATGATCATAAATAATTGTGTTGATGCGCGGATTCAGCCGGCCTGCACACCTATCTGCAATCAAAAGATAAAATCAACATAACGGAGTTTAACATGGATAATCGTGCGTTTTGGCAGAATGAAGAATTAAAATTAGATGAACGGGAATATGAGGCCATGTGGCCCGGCGGGCAGGAAGCTGTCGACCGGTTGAGAAAACAGGGGAAACGGCCGGTGCGGGAATTGATCGACATGCTGATTGATCCGGGTACGGAATTTTTCGAACTCAGCCGGATCGCCGGTTTTGGGATGAATTATCCGGAAGTGGATGATGTGCCTTGCGCTGGCCTGGTCACGGGATTGGGGAAAATTTACGGAAACTGGACCATGATTTTTGCCAATGACAGCCGTGTGAAGGCCGGCACGTATTTCCCCATTACATTAAAAAAACATATGCGCGCCCAAGCCATCGCCGAAAAAAACGGTCTCAACTGCGTCTATATTGCGGATTCCGGCGGCGCTTTTCTTCCCATGCAGGCTGACGTGTTTCCCGATGACCAGCATTTCGGCTCCATGTTTTATAATATGGCCCGGATGTCCGCCATGGGATTGAAACAAATCACCTTGTCCACGGGCGGCAACACCGCCGGAGGGGCATATATCGTGTTTATGGCTTGCCAGTCGGTGATGATTGACAAGATGTCCTATTCATTTCTTGGAGGGCCTCCGTTGGTGAAAATGGCCACCGGCGAGGTGATTTCCGCTGAAGACTTGGGCGGCGCCCGGGTGCACACCCATATTTCCGGGGGCGCAGATCATTTTTGCAAAAACCAGGAAGAAGCCATTGATCGCGTCCGCGAGATTCTTTCCTTGGAGCCCCCCCAGAAAATTCATCTTCACCGGTATGAAGAACGCCCGCCCCTTGAGCCGGAAGACGCTATTTACGATTTGCTGCCCGCGGGCATTCACCAGGGGATTGATGCCCGGGCCATATTGGCTACTTTTGCCGATGACAGTCATTTTGTGGAGTATAAGAAAAACTATTCTCCCGGACGGGCCGACAATATTTTGACTGGAAAAATCCGGGTGAAAGGCTTGCCTTTGGGCGTGATTGCAGCCAACAACAGCGGAATTATTTTTGACGAAGCCGCCCGCAAAGCCGCGGAATGGATTGTGCGTTGCAGTTATGAAAAATTGCCGATTCTCTTCCTCCAGGCTTCTCCGGGCTACATGGTGGGCTCTGAATCAGAGCATCGGGGCATCGGCAAATACGGGGCCGACATGGTCCGGGCGGTTTCCTGCGCCCAGGTGCCCAAAATCCAGCTGGTCATCGGACCGGACAATGGTGCTGCCAATTACGGCATGTGTGGCCGTGCGTACCGCCCCAATTTCCTTTTCGCCACCATGCGGGCCCGCACCTCGGTAATGAGCGGCCGCAGCGCGGCCGGCGTGCTGCTTTCCATTGAAGAACGCAAACGCGAGTCTGAAGGCAATCCCATGACCCAAGAGGAAAAACAGGCCTTTCACAATATGATGGTTGAAAAATACGATGGCGAAGCGCATCCATTTTTCTGCGGCGCCAGACTTTTGAACGACCGGGTGATTAAATTTTCCGAAATACGCAAATGGCTTGAAATGGCATTGGAGGTGAGCTTGCTTAAACCCATCGGTGAACCGAGTTTTGGAAATGTAAGGTTTTAATTAGAAATTTTTAACCAATTTAAGACAGCGAGGAGATTATCATGGCAGAGTTGAACTATCCAAAAAAAGTGGTTTTAGGCGACATTACCGTGCGGGACGGGTTTCAGCACGAAGAGCATTATATCCCAACGGACGCCAAGTTGTGGGTGCTTGAAGAATTGATTTTATGCGGCTTCAAACGGTTGGAGGTGACCAATTTCGGCAATCCGGTCGGTATGCCCCAGTTTAAAGACGCCGATGAACTCTATAAAAAATTATTTGAGAGCCGAAAGGTCAAGCATCTGCTCAACGAAGTGGAAACCACCGCCATCACCATTCGGGAAAAAGCCGTGGATCGCGCCATTGCAGCCCGTAAAGCGGGACATGGACCGGACAGAATTTTGTTTATGGTATCCACCAGCGAGTCCCATCATCGCACCAATTCCGGCCTTTCTTTGGAAGAATACTGGAAAATGTGCGAGGCTTATATCCCCAAAGCCCATGATGCCGGTTTGAAGGTCTGCGGCACAGTAAGCACCATCTGGGGATGCCCCATCGAAGGGCCCACGGATATGAAAAAAGCCCTTGAATTCACCCGCCGCTGGCTGGATATCGGAGCCGATGATATTGAACACGCGGACCATGACGGCTCTGCCCCGCCCAATCGCGTGTATGAATATTTTTCCATGATTATGGACGCGTTGCCGGATCCAAATCTTCATGTCGCGCATTTTCATGTGACCCGCGGCTGGGGTCTGGCCAATGTTCTTGCCGCCCTTCAGGCTGGGATTACCCATTTTGAATCCTCCATGGGGGGTATCGGCGGCCAGCCGGCCAATTTTGTGGACGGCGTGCCTGTGGCCGGTACAGGCAAATATTATTACCAGGACCCCACTATTACCGGTCTTGTTTCAACCGAGGACATGGTGGTGATGATGGATGAAATGGGAATCAACACCGGCATTGATGTGGATCGGCTTTTAAACGTCGGCCGCATGGTGGAACGCATCGTGGGCCGCAGACTGCGGTCCGAGTGCGCCCACACCGGCAGGATTCCCAAAGCAATGACGGGAAGAAAATAGAAACGCCTTTTATTCATGGGTATGGTTTTTTGACAAAGGGAGAGGCTCATGGCACGCATTCTTTGGCAACCATCCGAGGACCGTATCAGGCAAAGCAATCTGTTCCGTTTTATAGGATTTATCAATGAGCGGTTCAAAACGGATTTTCAGACCTATAACGCACTTTATGAATGGTCGATTCAAAACATCCCGGATTTTTGGGCGGCATTCTGGGACTTTTCTCAAATCCGGCATTCCCGGCGGTTTGATTGCGTGGTGGATGATGTGACGAAAATGCCGGGCGCCAAATGGTTTGAGGGGGCTCGACTCAATTTCGCCGAAAATCTCCTGCAATACCGGGATGATCGTCCGGCGCTGATATTTAAAGGCGAAGCCCTGCCCTCAACGTGTATGACCTATGGGCAATTATATGATGAAGTCGCCCGTGTGGCCGCATCTTTAAAAAGCATGGGCATCAAGCCCGGAGAGCGCGTGGCGGGGTTCATGCCCAATATGCCCCAGACCATCATTGCCATGTTGGCGGCTGTCAGTCTGGGCGCCACGTGGTCCTCCTGCTCACCGGATTTCGGCATCAAAGGAGTCATGGACCGGTTCGGACAGATTGAACCCCGGGTGTTGTTCGCCGCCGATGGGTATTATTTTAAGGGAAAACCCATGGATTCCCTGGAGCGGATATCCGGGATTATGTCCCAATTGCCATCTATTGAAAAATTGGTCGTGGTGCCTTATGTCAATGCCAAACCGGATATTTCAGCCATCCCTAAATCGATTGTATTTGATGATTTTAAATCCAATCAATCCGGCTTGGATATCGAGTTTGTGCAACTCCCAGCGGATCATCCCCTTTATGTCATGTATTCATCGGGCACCACGGGTCTTCCCAAGTGCATGGTTCAGAGCGCGGCGGGCATTTTGATCAATCATCTCAAAGAATTGATGCTTCATACGGATTTAAAGCGCGAAGACGTTATTTTTTATTTCACCACCTGCGGCTGGATGATGTGGAATTGGCTCACCAGCGCATTGGCCGTGGGCGCAACCCTGGTGCTCTATGACGGAAATCCTTTTTATCCCCATGAAGGGGCCCTCTGGCAGATGGCCCAGGATGAAAACATCACGGTTTTCGGCACCAGCGCGGGTTATCTTGCGGCGTTGCGGAATACGGGCCTGATTCCCAAAGAAAAATATAATTTGAGTCGTTTGCGCGCCCTGCTGTCCACCGGTTCCCCGTTGTCCGAAGAAGGATTTGAGTTCGTCTATCAATGCATAAAATCGGATCTGCAATTGGCATCCATTTCCGGAGGAACGGATTTAAACGGATGTTTTGCCCTCGGCAATCCCATGGGGCCTGTGTATATCGGCGAACTGCAATGCCGTGGATTGGGGATGAAAGTGGAAGCATTTGATGAAAACGGGAAATCCGTCATCAACCAGCAAGGGGAGCTGGTCTGCACCGCGCCGTTTCCTTCCATGCCCATTTATTTTTGGAATGATCCGGACGGCAAGAAATATCACAGCGCGTATTTTGATGTGTATCCCAATGTTTGGCGGCATGGGGATTATATTGAAATTAATGATCACGGCGGAGTGAAGATTTACGGCCGATCGGATGCGACACTCAACCCCGGCGGCGTGCGCATCGGAACCGCTGAGATTTATCGGCTGGTGGAACAGATGGAAGAGATTGCCGACAGTATTGTGGTGGGTCAGGACTGGAAAAACGATGTGCGGGTGGTCCTGTTTGTCCAGATGGCGCAAGGTTTTTCATTGACCGAGGCATTAAAGCAAAAAATCCGGCACACCCTCCGGGTCAATGCGTCTCCGCGCCATGTGCCCGCCAAGATTATCGCCGTGCCGGAGATCCCCTATACATTGAACATGAAAAAAGTGGAACTGGCGGTCAAGAAAGTCATCCAGAATCAGCCGGTGCTAAACAAAGATGCCTTGAAGAATCCAGAGGCATTGGATTATTATGCAGGGATTGAAGAACTGCAGACGGATTAAAAATTGCAAGATTCCTCCGGGATACCTCAGCCGAATTTTTACAAACTGCTTAAGGGAATTATATGATAAATCATTTCGGCGCATATAAAAATTTATCCAAACAAGAGCGCGTCAAATATGCATTCAACCTCTTCCACCGGCAAATGATTCATTATGTGTTGTGGTTTACGGAGATCCGGCACCAGATGGGAATGGAAAAAGCATTGGATATTTTAAAGGATGCATCTGAAAAAACCACGACCCTTCAGCTGAAACGAATGGCTAAAACGCTTGGGTTTGAAATAAAAGACGATTTTCCTGAGCCGCTGCTGAATATGCCGGACGCGTCTTTGAATGCGCTCATTGAGAGTTTGTCCGTCAATTGGCTCGCAAATGACGGGGTCTGGTTCCAGGCCGTGGAGTTTGTCCATGGCATGAACGAGGCCAAGCGCTGCAATGATTCGGTCTGGGCTCAGTTTTCGCCCGTTGAGGCATGGTCTATTAAACAATTCTTGAATTTGCCTGAGAACTCAGGATTGGATGGCTTAAAAAAAGCGCTGTCATACCGGCTGTACGCTAATATTAATCAACAATCCATAGAAGATGACGGGCCGGACAGTTTTATTTTCAAGATGAACGATTGCCGGGTGCAATCCGCTAGAAAGCGAAAGGGGCTTCCGGATTATCCCTGCAAGTCCGCAGGATTGGTGGAATATGCGTATTTCGCCAGAGCCATTGATGAGCGCATTCAGACCGAATGCGTGGGCTGCCCGCCCGATGATCATCCGGAAGACTGGTTCTGCGCGTGGCGATTTTTCATAACATCCCAATGGTAACGTGAGACTTAAACAATAAATTCAAATGACCTGACCCCCTGCGCCAGCAAACGGGTGCGATGACCTTTGGATCATGGAGTTGTCATGGCCTATCAGGATATTATTTTTGAGGTTTCCGAAAACATTGCCGTATTGATCCTGAATCGCCCGGATATCCGAAACGCCATCACCGGCAGCCGGATCATTGATGAAATCGAGGATGTGTGCCGCATTGTCAATGCCGATATGTCCATCAAAGTTTTGATTCTTACCGCCATGGACCCAGCGTTTTCCGCAGGCGGCAATGTAAAGGATATGGCGGATAAACAGGGGATGTTTGCCGGTGGGCCGGCCCAGCTCATGGAAAATTACCGGAAAAATATCCAGCGGATACCGTTGGCCCTCCATGAGATTGAAGTGCCCACCATTGCAGCGGTCAATGGCCCGGCCATTGGTGCAGGATGCGATCTGGCGCTCATGTGTGATATGCGCATTGCCTCTGATAAAGCCAAATTCGGGGAGACATTTCTTGCACTGGGATTGATTCCCGGAGACGGCGGCGCATATTTTTTGCCTCGGATCGTGGGCATGGCCAAAGCCTGTGAATTGACGTTCACCTCTGACGTCATTGACGCAAAAACCGCCTTGGATATGGGGCTGGTCAATGAAGTGGTGCCCCACGCGGATTTGATGAAAAAAGCCCGAACCCTGGCGGAAAAGATCGCCGGCCAGCCTGCCCGGGCATTGCGCATGGCCAAGCGGCTCCTTTATATGGGCCAGAGCCTGACCCTAAGACAGATGCTGGAACAATCCGCGGCATACCAGTCGTTGTGCCATTATACACAAGACCATAAGGAAGCACTTTCGGCCATGTTTGAAAAGCGCAAGCCGGGGTTTACGGGAGAATAAAAAAGATCGAAAATTATGACTGTCGAACAAGGAGCATCAAACCGAAGCGGTCATGAAAATCTCTAAATTCGATATGTTGTTTTCGATATTCTGCGGTTTTTCAAATCTGAAATATCTATTCGAAAAAGGTGTCTTATGCCCCGACAAATCATTGACCTATCCATCGCCATTGAAGCCGGTCTTCCCAGCGACCCTGAAATGATGATCCCCAAAATTGATTATTTAGGTCATGATCAGGGCGCAACCCAGATGGAGCAGTATTTTCCTGGATTAAAAAAAGAACAGCTTCCCCGATCTTTGGGGTGGGCCATGGAGTTTGTGAATTTAACCACCCACTCCGGAACCCATTTGGATGCGCCGTTTCATTATCATCCATACATGGACAAGGGCCTGCCCGCATTGACCATTGACCAGGTGCCGTTGGAGTGGTGTTTTCAAGATGCGGTGGTGCTGGATTTTACCCATAAATCCGATGGGGAGGGGATCACAGCGGCGGATGTTTCCCGCAAACTCGACGACATCGGTTATACGTTGAAGCCATTGGATATTGTTTTGATCCGAACCGGCGCGGATGCGTTTTGGGGAAAGCCCGAATATATTTTCAAAGGCTGCGGCATGACCCGTGAATCCACGCTTTATCTTTTGGAAAGGGGGATAAAAATCGTGGGCATTGATGCGTGGTCTTGGGACCGGCCGTTACCGTATCTGGCATTGGAATTTCAAAACACAAAAGATCCCGCTGTTGTCTGGGGAGCCCATTTTGCAGGCATTGAAAAAGGCTATTGCCACATGGAAAAGATGGCCAATCTGGGCGCCATTCCAAAGCCGTTTGGCTTTAAAGTGGCGTGTTTTCCCGTTAAAATCAAATCGGCATCTGCGGGCTGGACCCGGCCGGTGGCAATTCTTGAAACATCCTAAAACCGTTTTTTAAAAATAAAGGAGCGTCTATGCCGAAATTTATATTAAACTGCGCGGTCACCGGCGCCATTCATACCCCCACCATGGCGCCGTATTTGCCTATCAAACCCCAGGATATTGCCCATCAAGCGATTGAAGCCGCCAATGCCGGGGCATCAACCGTTCATGTGCATGCCCGGGATCCTGAAACCGGCATGCCCACGGGCAATACCGACATAATGGGCGAAATCGTTTCCACCATTCATGCCAAGTGTGATGTGGTGATCTGCATCACCACAGGCGGCGGCATGAACATGACCGTGGATGAGCGCATCGCGGCAGTGCCTTTGTTTAAACCGGAACTTGCCTCCTGCAATCTGGGCTCCATGAATTTTGCGTTGTTTCCTGTGCTTGAAAAATTCATGGAATGGAAATTCCCATGGGAACCCCAGTATTTGGGGATGTCCAAAGATTTTATTTTCCGAAACACATTTGCGGATTTGGAGCGGATTTTAACCGTTTTTAAGCAAAGCGGCACCAAACCCGAATTTGAAGCATATGATATTGGCCATCTCTATAACGCCCATTATTTTTATGCCAGAGGGGATATTGAAAATCTTTTTATGTTTCAGTTTGTCACCGGCATTTTGGGAGGGATCGCCTCCAGCATCCCCCATTTGGTGCACATGAAACAAACCGGCGTGGAATTATTCGGGGAAAATTTAATGTTTTCCACCATCGGCGCGGGCCGGCATGAATTTCCCCTGGCCGCCACCTCGATGTTATTGGGCGGCGGCGCCCGGGTGGGATTGGAAGACAATCTTTGGCTTTCCCCAGGCGAAATGGCCACCTCCAATGCAGCTCTTGTGGAAAAAATGGTGCGAATTGCCAAAGAATTCGGTTACGAGCCTTACACGCCGGATGAAACCCGCAAGATTTTGAAACTCAAAGGACGGGATCAGGTGAATATGTAAGAAAATCTTTGGGTAAAGATATTTGAAGTTTCGAATATCGAACAAGGAATTTCAAACCGAAGAAGTGTGAGGTTTTATTTTTTAGAATCCCAATGCATTTGCCTTAATCACTGAGTGATGTTGCTTGACTCCCGGCCTGGGATTTGACATAACATATTTTAAAAAAATCGGATTTAAACCCATCTTTTCATGTTCACAACCATATAAAGGAGGCTTTCTATGGATAAGATTCTTCGGATTCACATGGGTCCCCAGGCCGCTCCGTCATTTACCATTGAAGACATCGGAAAATACGCCGGCCTCGGCGGACGCGGTTTGACATCGGCCATTATTGCTTCGGAAGTCCCTCCCACGTGTCATCCCCTGGGGCTGGATAACAAATTGGTTATTGCGCCGGGATTGTTAAGCGGCTCTGCCGCCTCCATGTCCGGACGCGTGTCTGTGGGATGCAAAAGTCCCCTGACGGGCGGCATCAAAGAAGCCAATGCCGGCGGGCAGGGGGCCCAGGTCATGGCGCGGCTGGGATATGCGGCCATTGTTTTGGAAGGAAAACCGGCCACGGACGATCTTTATAAGATTTACATCAACAAGGATGGCGTTCAGATCATCAAGGACAACAGCCTGAAAATGAAGGGCAATTATGATACGGTGGATCAGCTCAAGAAGGAATTCGGCGATAAGGCCGCCTATGTCACCATCGGCCAGGCCGGTGAAATGAAATTAGGGGCTGCTTCGGTTGCCTTCACGGACATGGAGCTTCGGCCCACCCGCCACGCGGGCCGAGGCGGCGTGGGCGCGGTCATGGGCGCCAAAGGAGTCAAGGCCGTTATTTTAGATGATTCAGGGATGCCCATGAGATCCCCCAAAGATCCGGAAAAGTTTAAGGCCGCCAATAAAGCATTTGTGGAAGGCTTGCGAAAGCATCCAGTCACCGGCCAAGGGCTTCCGGCCTATGGCACCAATGTATTGACCAATGTCCTCAATGAGGCCGGCGGTTTTCCCACGAACAATTTTAAAATGGGTCGATTTCACGGAGCTTCCCGCATCAGCGGCGAAACCCTTGCGGAAACCGAAAAAGCCCGGGGCGGCGATCCCACCCATGGCTGCCACCGGGGATGCGTGATCCGATGCTCCGGTATCTATATGGATAAAGACGGCCATTATCTCACCAAACAGCCTGAATATGAAACGGTCTGGTCCCATGGCGGAAATTGCGGCATTGATGATTTGGATGCCATTGCCATGCTGGATCGGTTGGATGATGATTTTGGATTGGATACCATTGAAATGGGGGTTACCATTGGCGTGGCCATGGAAGCGGGGTTGGCCAAATTCGGAGACGCACAGGCCGCCATTGAACTGGTCAAAGAGGTGGGCAAGGGGACCCCGCTGGGTCGCATTCTGGGAAGCGGGGCCGGAATCACCGGCAAAGTATTCGGCGTGGAACGTGTGCCGGTGGTGAAAAATCAGGCTTTGCCGGCCTATGACCCCCGGGCGGTTCAAGGCATTGGCGTTACATACGCCACCAGCACCATGGGCGCGGACCATACTGCCGGATATGCCGTGACCGCCAATATTCTCAGCGTGGGCGGAACAGTAAATCCTTTAAAACCCGAAGGCCAAATAGAACTTTCCCGGAACCTTCAAATCGCCACAGCCGCTATTGATTCGACGGGCATGTGCCTGTTTATTGCTTTTGCCATTTTGGATCAGCCTGAAACCTTTAATGCCTTGGTGGACATGATCAATGCGTTTTATGGTCTGAACATGACCGGAGACGATGTGGCGGAACTGGGCAAAAAGATTTTAAAAATGGAAAGGGATTTTAACCTGCGCGCCGGATTCACCAAACAAGACGATCGGTTGCCGGACTTTTTCAAAAAAGAACTTGTTCCGCCGCACAATGTGAAGTTTGAAGTGACCGATGAAGAATTGGATTCGGTTTATAATTTCTAAATTTCGATGCGGTATGTTTTATTTGTTCCAACCTCTCAGATCGGGATTTTCTTTGAACTTCTGGCCACCGGTTTTCAGGTGAAGACAAAAACAGGCGTGAGTGTCCGGGAATTTTTAGAGAGGGACTTGGCCATTGATCCGAAATATGTGGATGCCTGCATTCAAACTATATTTTTAAATGGACGGGCCATTGACAATATTGAGCAAGCAACGCTGACGGATGGCGCAAGCTTGGCGCTATCAGGCGCCATGCCGGGGCTTGCAGGAGCGGTTTTCAGAAGGGGCGGGGTGTATGCCCCCATGCGGGGCAATGCATCATCATCCGCCCCTTTGATTTTCACGGGCGCGTCATCTGAGGGAAGTGTTGTGGTGAAATTGTTCAACCAGGTGGCGGCGGATCTGGGGCCTTTTTTCTTGAAAAAAGGGATTTGGATTCCCGGCCAACAATTATTGTTTTTCTTGCGGCATCATTGGGAAAAATTAGAACGCATGGGTGTGACAATGGAGGTGGATGGCCGGAAATTTTTGCCTCAACAATTTATGGAAACCGATATTTCTTCTCAGGATGTCTGCCTCATCATCCAATCACCGTAAGTATCTATCCGCCGCCGATGGGCGGGAACAATGCCAGGCGATCGCCGTCTTTTAAAGGATCGGTGTCTTTGGCGCGGATGCCGTTTAAAAATATCAGTTTGACATGGGCCCGCGGAATTTTCATTTTATCAACGACATCCTTGACAAAGATGCCCGAGGGGGCCTCGATGATGCAGGTTCTGTCTTTTGCATCAGCCGGCAGGTATGCGGAAAGGCTTGCAAATAGATGGAGTTCAATTTTCATATGCGATATCCTCGATCCTATGCGGCGAAGTGATTTTTATATTATCTTCGGTTACACAGGATGAAAAGCAAAAAATGGCATTCCCATGAAAAATGTGCATATTTTGCCTTAAAGACGCGCTAAGAATATGTTCCATTTTGAATTCGAAGGGATATCGGTTTTACTTTGACATTTGATATTTCGTGTTTGATATTTTAACATTTTATGATGTTAACAGAAAAAAATCTGGATTGAAATTGAAAGAATCTATCATATCCGGATCATCCCATAGCATGCTTAAATCATCGAGGAGGAAACATGTTGAAAACAAAAATCACCGAAATGCTTGGCATTCAGTATCCCATTATCGGCGGAGCCATGATGTGGATTTCAACGGCAGAATATGTGGCGGCCATGTCCGAAGCCGGCGGTATGGGGATCATTGCTTCTGCCAACTACAAATCAAAGGATGCCTTTGATCAAGCCATCAGCCGCATGAAATCATTGACCCGGAAGCCGTTTGGTGTAAACATCAATTTGTTTCCCGCCATGACCCAGATTGACAATAACGAGTATATTGACGTCATGGCGGATCATGGGTTAAAAATTGTGGAAACATCCGGGCACCATGCACCGGAGAATCTGGTGGGCCGGTTTAAAGACCTGGGCATGACATGGATTCACAAATGCGTGGGCGCCCGGTATGCCCAAAAAGTTGAAGCCATGGGCGCAGACATTGTCACGGTGGTGGGATATGAGAACGGCGGCGCCACCGGCCGGTTGGATCTGGGCACCCTTGTGTTGATTCCCATTGTGGTGGATGCAGTAAAAGTGCCGGTCATCGGCGGAGGCGGCGTATCGGACGGCAGAGGTCTTGCGGCTGTATTGGCATTGGGCGCCCAAGGCGCAATCATGGGAACCCGGCTGTTGGCCACTCAGGAGGCCCCGATCCATGATCAGATCAAGCAGGCATTGGTCCAAGCCTCTGAACTGGATACCATGCTGATCATGCGGTCCTTAAACGCCACCCATCGGGTGCTGGCCAATGAAGCTGCAAAAAAATGCGCGGCCCTTGAGGATTCCAAAGCGGATTTTATGCAGATTTATGAGGTCATCAAAGGTGAAAATGCCAAGAAAATGTTTGATGACGGGGATGTGAATGCAGGGATTCTTGCCTGCGGCCAAGGGGTGGGGTTGGTGCATGATATTCCAACCATTCAGGAGTTGTTCCGTCGGATCATGGATGAAGCCGAATCCGTCATCAAACGCTTGGTGGCATGAGGGAGTCCCCATGTTTTATAAACAAAATCCCGCAGGATATCATACGCCTCTGACCGGGGTCCGCCAAAAAACCCTGGTTTACGGAGATCACACATTGATGACGGAATTTTTGCTGGATGGCGGCAGTTGTCTTCCCATGCACAGCCACCCCCATGAGCAGACCGGATATCTGGTCAAGGGGAAATTATATTTAAAGATCGGTGATGCATGTTTTCTGGCAGAGTCCGGCGACTGCTGGAATATACCGGGCCATACACCACACGGTGCGGATGCATTGGAGGATTCCATTGCAGTGGAAGTTTTTTCCCCCGTAAGAAAAGAATATTTGCCGGAAGATCAAAACTCGTCTTCTTGATAAATATATCGAATCGGTTTTAAATAGTTTGAAGCAACTTTTGATATACCAAAAAGGAGCATTCCCATGCAGATTTTGATTCTCTATTTTTCAAAAGGCGGCAATACCCGGCGATTGGCCGAATATATTGCCGAGGGCGTCAATTCCGTTGAAGGCGCCACAGCGGTTTTAAAAAACACGGAACAGGTCACAAAAGAAGATTTTTTGATTTCAGACGGCATCATCGCCGGATCACCGGTATATTTCGGCGTCATGGCCGCGGAACTCAAAAAAATTTTTGACGATTATGTAAGCATCCGAAAAAAGATGGAAGGAAAAGTCGGGGCTGCATTTGCCACATCCGGTGATCCCACCGGCGGCAAAGAGACCACCATGTTGTCGATTATCCAGTGCATGCTGATTTATGGGATGGTCATTGTGGGCGATCCCATGTCGGCCACGGGTCATTATGGGACCGCGTGCGTGGGTGTACCGGATGCGGATGCTGCGGCCAATGCAAAAAAACTCGGAAAACGGGTGGCGGAAGTCGCCAGGAAATTAAAATAATTTTCAAGGAAAAAAAGAGCCATGAAAATTACTATTGAAAAACCCGATGCAAAAATATTGCAGGAAAAAGACGTGTTTTCCTGGCCTATCTGGGAAAAGGAAATATCCAAGTTTGACTGGTATTATGATTTTACGGAGGAATGTTATCTTCTGTCCGGAAAAGTGGTGGTGGAAACGCCCGATGGGAAAAAGGTTGAATTCGGTGCAGGAGATTTTGTGACATTCCCCAAGGGCCTTTCCTGCGTGTGGGACGTCAAAGAGCCGGTGAAAAAGCATTATCATTTTCAATAAAATCCCTTGGGTTAATGGAATAAACGATTCCCATTGAATCGATTTTTCATCCGCAAGGGTGGCCGCCATGAGAGTGGCATCCAATTTCTCCTTTTCATCTTTTTTAGGGATTGTTTTATTCATCAATTGGCCGAAGGCGGTCGCATGATCATTCCCGTGGGCAAATTTCCTAACCAAGAACTGATTCTTTTAAAAAAACAGTCCGGAGAATTAATCCGGCAGGCGGTTCTCCCGGTAGCTTTTGTGCCCATGATGGATCCGGCGGGCAAGCCGTATTGAGGAGCGCGCCTTGAGGGGAATCCGATTCAGCCTTCAAATGAAGGATTTTTTATGATCCACAAACCGTTAGTCAGGGATTTGAGGGGCGGCTGTTTGTTAGCGGTATTTTTTTGTTTCTTCATCCAGGGGATCATCCCCCCTGCTGCGGAAGCCGGATGAGGCAATCCAGCGTTGACCGTGAATGTCAGCCCCCTTGGCGCAGGCAATATCATATCTTCTGACTGGAACTCCAATCCCGAAAGCTATCCGGCAACCTACACCTGCCGGATGAGCTATGTGATCACCGCGATTCCGGCTCCCGGATATATTTTTGCAAGATGGGAAGGCGCGTATGAAAGCCGTAATAATCCTTTGAGCGTCAGCGTCAGGGACGGGGCAAAAACCGTGATTGCCTTCTTTATGCCCGTCAACAATACAAACAGCGATGGATCCACCGCCCCCCAGGGCGATTGCAAGGATCATGACGCGGCCGTTTCCCCGGCCGAGGCAGAAATATGTGGGGACAGCAAGAATAATAATTGCATCAACGCCATTGACGAGGGAGGTTCTGCCGAACAGGGCCAGTCTCTGATTATTCCAAACGGCGCAATACAATGGCGGTTCGGGTGGGTAGATAGAGGCTCAAGGCATGATTTACATGGTCATCCGTGAGGGTGAAATGAATTTGATCCGGTTCCACCCGGTGGTGCCCGCCGTATAACGCATCATCGGAATTCAAAATCATCTCATATTTGCCGGCTGGTGCAGGAATCCGATAATCCACATAGGATTGGCTGGGGTGGAAATTAAATGCGAAAATTAACATCCCGCGGCCAAAAGCCAGAATTTTATCCCCGGAATGTTCAAGGAGCAATTGGGGCTCGGATCCGCTCAACAGATTATATGTTGCTGCCAGCGCAATCATATCCCGATCAAACCGGCCCAGCCGGCTGTATTTTAAATCGGGATCATCGGCCAGGTGCCATTGGCGCCGGGCGAATCGAAAACTCCACCCATTGCCTTCCCTGGGAAAATCAATCCATTCCGGATGCCCGAATTCATTTCCCATGAAATTCAGATATCCATGGCCGGCTGTGGCAAGGGTGATGAGCCGGATGAGTTTGTGAAGGGCAATCCCCCGGTCCACGCGCAGGGTTTCATCTGCGATGTTCATATGATCGTAAATGTCGTTGCCGATCATCCGATGGATGAGGGTTTGATCGCCCACCAGCGCCTGATCATGGGATTCCGCATAACTGATGGTTTTTTCGTCATGGCGGCGGTTGGTCAGCTCAAACCACAAATCTCCCAAATGCCAGTTTTCATCTCTGACATCCTTGGTGAGTTTGATCCAGTAATCAGGGATTCCCATGGCAAACCGATAGTCAAACCCATAGCCGCCGTTTTCAAAAGGAACCGCCAAGCCCGGCATGCCGCTGACATCTTCGGCAATGGTGACGGCATCCGGCCGTATGGTATGGATGACTTTATTGGCCAGAGCCAGATAAACCAAGGCGTCTTCATCCACATTGTCATTGAAATACGCATCGTATCCCGTGAAAATTTTGCCCAATCCATGATCCAGGTAGAGCATGCTGGTAATACCGTCAAAACGGAATCCGTCCACATGATATTCATCCAGCCAGAACCGGCAATTGGACAATAAGAAATGCAGGACTTGGATTTTTCCATAATCAAAGCATCGTGAATCCCAGGCCGGATGCTCTCCTCGGGGGCCGCCGTGGAAATATTGATGCAGGGTGCCGTCAAAACGGCTCAGCCCTTCCACTTCATTTTTCACCGCATGGGAATGGACCAAATCCATAATCACGGCAATGCCTGCGCCGTGGGCGTCGTCGATGAGGGATTTAAATTCCTGGGGTGTGCCGAAGCGGGAGGAGACGGCGAAGAAATTGGATACATGATATCCAAAGGATGCATAATAGGGATGCTCTTGAATGGCCATGAGCTGGATGGTGTTATACCCGCCTTTGATGATGCGGGGAAGAATGAATCTGCGGAATTCTTCAAAGGAGCCGATCCCTTCTTTTTCCTGGGCCATGCCCACATGGGCTTCGTAGACCAACAATTGGGGTTGTTGCCGTTTAAATTCCGGATGCCGCCACACATAAGGGTGTTCCGGATGCCATACCTGGGCGTTGAAAATCAGGGTGTCAGGATCTTGAACCACCCGGCGGGCATAGGCCGGAATCCGGTCCCCGTTTCCTCCCGGCCAGTAAATTTTGAGCCGATATAAATCCAAATGCCGCAGGGCGTCCCGGGGGATTTGAATTTCCCAAACACCGTCCGACTGGATGCGTGACAGCTTAAATTCCTCTTTTTCCATCCATCGAGTGCGGTTGCTGATCAGATATACGGCTTCGGCATAGGGGGCCCATTCCCGGCAGATCCATTGATCCCCCCGCAAATGAAGGCCGAAATATTCATGCCCGGAGGCAAAATCCGCCAGAGAAATATCGCCGTTGGTCAAACGATATTCGGTGTCGTCGATTTTGATCCGCCGTCTTCGGAGAATCGGCTCATAGGGCGATAGCAATGGATCCTGATGAACCAGACGGGAGATGATGCGGTTGAGGTTTTGAAAATATGCTTTTGCCAAAGGCATGGAATTGGAATTGTCCATTAAACGATGTAAGGGTTATACAATCAGGGGACGTTGCAGCATTTTTTCATACAAATCCATGTATTGACGGGCCGTCACATCGTGGTTGAATGTTTTTTCCGCATGTATCATGATCCGCTGGATATGTTGATTTTTGACATGGGACGGTTGGGCATAGAATTTCATGGCTTCCTGGATGGCCCAGAAAAGACCGTTTGAATCATAGGTTTCAAAAATAAATCCATTGCCGGTATTGGCCTCAAGATTCAAATGGGATATGGTGTCGTGAATGCCGCCGGTATCCCGCGCCACAGGCAGGGAACCGTATATGGCCGCAATCATCTGAGACAGGCCGCAGGGCTCAAAAAGGGACGGCATCAAAATGAAATCCGAGGCCGCATAGGCAATCCGGGAGAGATTTTCGTCGAAATCGCAAACTGCCACCCGGTCATGAAAATTGTGAAAATTCACAATATCCCGGAAATGGCGTTTAAATCCGCCGTCTGAAACAAAAACAATCTGAAGTTTCTGGTCCCAGTAGGTATGCACGGTTTTGTAAAGGATTTCCGCCAGAAGTTGGCAGCCTTTTTGGATATTATCCACCCGGGACGGCCAAAAAAAGAGCGGGGCCTGGTCGTCCTGGATTAATCCGAGTTTTTTTTGAAGATATCGTTTGTTGTGAAGTTTTCCGATGCGGTGGTCCCGGTGGCTGTATTGGTTCACCAAGGCCGTGTCGGTCTTTGGATGAAAACTGGGGTCCGGTGCATTTAAAATCCCCACCGCGCAGTCTGCATAATATTTATTGGTCAATTCTCGCCGAAGGTGGGGGGATATGAAATCATGATATCCATTGACGATTTCTTTCAAAAAGGTGGGGCTCACGGTATTGACAAAATGCGCCGCAAAGACCCCGCTGGTTAAAAAATCCACGGGATTTGTCTCCCGCGTGGATTCATACTCCACGGCCATGGTTTCATAATACAAATAATCCCAAAAATAGGCCGCGTCAATTCCCCGGTCTTCGATTTGCGCCAGCGTGGTTTTCACGGTATGGATATTGTGTATGGTAAAAAGGCATGGGATTTCCATGCGCCGTGACATGGCGGGGATGAGCGCGGTCATCCAATCATTGCAATGGATCAAATCCGGCTTGACCCATGGAACGATGTGATTGATCACCTCCCGCTGAAATGCCAGGGCCACATGCATGTTTTCCAGACCATGACTGGAATACACATGGGGAAGATAAAAAAAAGCGCGGTCTTCTGCCAGATGAATCCGGTCATTGGGCATTCGGCTCCGGATCATTTGGCGCTGTTTCCGAAGAATGGGGTCCAGGTTGCTGTCAAACATAAGCCGGTAGTCCGGCAATGCCACGTGAACATCAGCTCCTAATTTAAACAAGGAGCTGATCAGGGCTGCGGAAACATCCGCTAGACCGCCGGCTTTGGCGGTCATGCTGTGGGCCCAGTCGCCCATGCCTTGGGGAAGGTATGTGGTTTCAGGGGTAACAATGAGGATTCTGGGTTTTTTTTTATGCGTCATGGAGAATTCTCAGCTGAGGGCTATCATATTCTGACGAGCCGATTGATATCTTGTCGTCATTTGCTTTTTCATGATTTTTTTATAAGGGCAAACCATTTTTTAAGCCCAGGTAATCAGTCCCGGTGCAAATTTTAATAAATTGTCTCCTTTGGGCACCACCCGTGCGGTTAATCCATAGCGACCGGACGTGGAGCATTTTAATGCGCATCCATAAATGTAATTGCCGTTTTCTTGTTTTTCCATCAGCGCCATGGGAATGGTATGGATGGTTTTGAGTTCTTCGACGGTTTTTGTTTTCCCAAAGCAGAGTTCAACATCAACTTCATCCGGCGTTAAATTGCCCAAATACACAGACACGGTCACATTGAATTCATCCCCCACCCGAAACGGTCCGTCCAAGTTTCGAATCGGATGGGCGATCCGGATGTTTTTCCATTCGCTTTGGAGGCGCTCATGGAGGGCTTTTAATTTTTTTGCCTCCCAGGCGTCATTTTGAAGCAGTCTATCATAATTTAACGCCGCAGGGATGTAACAATTTTCCACATATTTGCCCAGCATGCCGTGAGCGCAAAATAATCGAAACGCCATCTTCATGGAGGCTTTCATCATTTTAATCCACCGGTCCGGCGTATCCCCGTTTTTTCGATCATAGAAGCAGGGAATGACTTCATTTTCAAGCACATTATAAAGGGCCTGGCTTTCCACGTCGTCTTGATATTCAAAATCATGATATTCTTCACCGTTTCCGATTTTCCAGCCGGTTTCTTCGGAATATCCTTCGCACCACCATCCATCCAGCACGCTCACATTCAATACCCCGTTGGCCGCGGCCTTGATGCCGGATGTGCCGCAGGCTTCATAAGGCCGGCGGGGGGTGTTGAGCCATACATCGCACCCCTGAATCAAATGCCGGGCAATATACGGATCATAATCCTCAAGAAAAATAATGCGATGACGCACCTTCTCCTTTCGGGCGAATTCGATGATTTTGCGGATGACTTCCTTGCCTTCATTGTCCCGGGGATGGGCTTTGCCGGCAATGATCATTTGAACTGGAAATTCCCGGGACGTGAGAATGGCTTCAAACCGCGCTGGATCCCGAAGCATCAAATATGCGCGTTTATATGTGGCAAAACGTCTCGCAAATCCAATGGTCAGCGCATCATGATCCAAAACAGACGCGGCTCCTTCCATAATGGCTTTGGGGGCGTTGCGCCTGCCGTATTGCTGGACCATCAGGGTGCGGCAGGTGCGGATCAGTCTGGCCCGGCTCATTTCATGGGCCCGCCAGAGCTCTTCATCATAAATATCGTCAATGCGATCAAAAAGATTTCCCAGCTTCCATGTCATATTGGACCAGTTGGGGGCCAGATAGCGATCAAAGAGCATGGAGTTTTCAATGGATATCCAGGAGGGAATATGAACGCCGTTGGTGATGTGGCCGATGGGAATTTCATCCACCGGTCGGTTCGGCCAGACGTTCGTCCACATTTTTCGGGCCACTTCGCCGTGAAGGCGGCTGACGCCATTGCAGTATTGTGCCATTTTCAATCCCAGTCCGAACATGGAGAATGGCGCAAATGGATTGTTTTTATCAATCTGTCCCCAGGAGATGATTTCTTCCACCGGCACTTGAAATTCCTGGGCGTAATATTCCAAATAGGGCCTTACCAGATCCAGGGAAAATTCGTCGTGACCCGCGGCCACCGGCGTATGGGTAGTGAATACCGTGGACCGGGGAATGATTTCCAATGCGGTTTTCAAATCGATGTTGTGCCGCTTCATGGTTTGGAGAAGCCATTCGATGACGACAAATGAACAATGCCCTTCATTTAAATGGCAGACCGAGGGATAAATGCCCATGGCGTCCAAAGCCCGCATGCCGCCGATTCCCAAAATGATTTCCTGGGCCAGCCGGGTTTTTCCATCTGCAGAATACAACCGCGAGGTGATGTTTCTTTTTTCCGGGGAATTTTCACGGACATTGGTGTCGAGCAAAAACAGCGGCACCCGTCCCACCATGATTTTATAAACTTGAGCAAAAATATACCCGTCGGGTCCGGCAATGGAAATATAGACCGGATTGCCGTTTTTATCAAAGGCCCGTTCAATGGGGAGCTGATACAGGTCGGTTTCAGGATATTCTTCCTGTTGCCAGCCGTTTTGATCCAGATATTGATGAAAATATCCCCTTCGATACAAAAGCCCGATAGCCACCAGAGGTTCATCCCGGTCGGATGCGGATTTGATATGATCTCCCGCCAGCATTCCCAGTCCGCCGGCAAACAACGGAAGGCTTTCATGGATGCCGTATTCCATGGAAAAATAGGCGACTTTTCCATAGGTTTCGGTGATGGCGCTGATTTCAGATTGCTCTACGGACTGCTCAAAAAGTTTTTTTACCCGTTGCAGATGCGCCATATATGTTTCATCATGGAGGATATTTTCCAGTTGCTTCTGGGAAATCAGGGTAAAAAACTGGATGGGATTGCGATTGGATTTGTTCCACAGCTTGGGATCGATGCGCCGCAACAATTCAATGGCGTCCAAGTTCCAGGTCCACCAGAGGTTTCGGACCATTTTTTCCGCAAACGCCAGTGCTTCAGGGACTTTTGGATATACCTGAAATGTTTGGATATGACTCATGGGAGATCATCCTTTCAAAGATTTGTCAGTTGGATTTCAGTAAAATACCGGCCCTTAGAATCAAAATTTTTAGGTGATGACGACGGAGTTGTCGCTGCCGGCATAGCCGCTGGGAACATATTTATCCGCAGCCGGATCATTGACCCAGAGCTGTCCGTCGATCAAATAGCGGAATTGGTATTCCTTGTTGGATTCCAGTTCCAAGGTCAGCGAGAAAGAGCCGTTTTTCTGACGCGTCATGGGGGTTTGTTTGGTGCTCCAATTGTTGAATTCACCCACAATATTGACATTTTTCCCGCCCAACGCCTCTTCTTTGCTTAATTTAAATGTAACCTTGCACACCGGCTTTGATTTGAGATGTTGTTTTTTAAGGCTCATACATCCTCCTTTCTTATGATGATTTTATTGTTGATGAAGCATATTCCATACCCGGATCCATTCACTGACCCCCCATGCTTGGGCGTCACACCCCCTCTGGGTGTGGGGATAATCGCCGTCCACAATCTCAGGAAGCTGCCCGGCGCATCCGGAATTCATCAACAGCACACTGCTTGAAAGCAGCGATAAAGCGGTTTTTACCCCGGGTTCGCCAAAATGCATGGCCCAGGCTTCGCAAAAAGAGGGAAACAACCATGTCCACGCCGTGCCGTTATGATAGGCGGGTTTGCGCTGGGTGTCTTCATCGCCTGTATAAACGCCTTTGTAGGGATTCATCGGATCATTGCATGAAATGCCTTTATAAATTATCGGCAAAGGCCGTTTCAAGGGCTTATTGGCAAGACTTCGGATGGCGCCCGGTACGATGAGAAAGTGGCAGGCTTCGATGATGCAACGGGCAATGTCGGGAGACTGGACAGCGCCTAATGTGAGTGCCAACAACTGATTTGGACGCATTGCATCGTCTATTTCCGCATGCTTGGGAGAAATACCGGAAGGCGCGCACAGGCAATCGGCAAGATAGCCTTGGTCGGCCATATAAAAATTTTGGGTAATGGATTCCGCAAGCTGGCGGGCCCGTTCCTTCCATTTCATTTTTTTGTTTGTTTTATCAATATCCGCCATTAATCTCAGCGCATAATGCCAAAGCGCCTGAATTTCAATGGGGTATCCCTCTCGGGGAGTGGCTGCGGGGAAATTCGTGTCCATCCAGGTAAAATGGGAAGGGCTGAAAACCAATTGGGTGTCGGAATCCACATAAATCCCGTTGGGTGTGCCCTGGATATACGATGTGGCAATGGAGATCAATACATCCTGGATTGTTCTTGAGCCGCAGGATTCTTTGAGAAACTCTTTTTTTCCGGTCAAGCGGATCAGATCGCCGCAAGCCACAAAAAACCATAAAGGCGCATCGGATGTGTCCCGGTTGGCGGCAATGTTGCCGTAAAGGATATTGGGCAGGGTCCCGTTCTCCTCGAATTTGGCGAATTGCTTTAAAATGTTTTTGGAGTCCTCAATATATCCGGCAGAGATCAGTCCCCGGGTCACGATCAGGGTGTCTCTGCCCCAATCTAAAAACCATGGGTATCCGGCGATGATGGTTTTTAATTCATCGCGTTTTACGATAAATTGTTTTAATGCGGCCATCATGGTTTTTGCCGGTTCTTCTGACGGGGTTAATTTAGGAAAAGAAAATGTTGTTGGCGGGGGATCCGTATCCGCCCCTGCCATGGAAAGAGCGGTTCCCGGATGCGCGCTTGCAGTGAATCGGACCGTATCGCCGCCTTGAAGAAATATTTTAAAATAGCCGGGGCTGAAAATGTCGGTATGAGGATCCAGTCCGCGATCCGCTTCGGTTTTTAAGTGAATCATATACTGCCATTCCGGCTCATAGAAAAACTGTCCTGATGAGATGCGCACATCCAGATAATGATCCGGATAGGGGGCAAAGGAAAATCCCTGGGCCCGGGGGGAGCAACCGGCAGGGAACAGATGTTCCGGTCCTTGATAAGCTTTTGTATTTTCATGAAAATTACGATCGTCGAGATCCGGACGAATGATCAGGGCCACGGGTTTTTGAGCCGGCAGGCGGTCTTTTCGCGTGCCGGATGTGCTTCGGGTGAATGTCAAATGGATTTTGTTGGCATCACGGGCCATTTCTGCCATGACGTCCAGGGTCACATGCTGTCCTTGGCCGCACGGGGTTGTGAACCGCCAAAAATAACGGTTTTCGTTATCAAAGCCGGCTTGATCCAGGCAATCAATGGAAATATCCGAAGAATATCCTTGATAGACCAGCCATGCCCGGCATCGAATCAACATCATGCGCCGGTCCACGGGATAATCCGGGTTCAGGTTCGCTGCCAGCAGGGCGTCATATTTGCTGTCAATTTTTCCCCATGCTGCGTGGGCCCGCATCATGGCGCCCCTGCCGTTTGTGCCTAAAAAAACCAAGGGGGTGTTCAGAATCTCGCGGCGGGTGAATATGTTTCGCACAGACGCCTCGGATGCATGGGTTAAAAACAAAACCGGCGCTTCCCAATGCACGGCAGCATCTTGTTGGAATACGGACATTTTTAGGATGGCAGGGGTCGGCCGGGTGAGGTTGTTTCGGGGGGCAAACAGACAAAAATATTTTCCCCTATCGGCGTTGATACTATCTGCGACCCCAATGGTTTTTTTTGCGGTAGCCGCATGTTTTATCACACAGGCCCGAAACGGCAGATCCGCTTCCACCATCAGGAAATGATCCGGCGGGATCATGACCTGGCGCTGTTTGTCCAGTGGCCATTGCCATCGAATCACCCGCGATTCATGGGAAAAAGGGTTTGTTTTTCGGCAATATTCAACGGGGTCTGCGGCAAGCTCCATAGCGGCTGCATCCGGATCAAAGTCCTCCAGATCTGTATTGCCCGTGTAGTATCGCCGGACATCCAAAGCAAGGGCGCGTAAACATTGCAGACGGATGCGATGGTTGACGTCATATCTGCTTGAATTTTCGATTGCCATCGCTTCTATATCCACAAAATCCGGCGACAGACAAATCACCCGGCCGGGAGAGAGATTACAGGCATACAAGGATCCGTGGATATCGGCTTTTATAAAATCGCCTTGAAGCAAATCTACATAATCGGTGGTATGCATTCCCGCATCGCGGGGATCCCACCAAACCGTTGTGGGATGATCCGGGTTCAGGTTGACCAGAATCAATAGTTTTTTGCCGCTGGGGCCATGATGTCTTAACAGGACAATATTATTGCCCTGGCCCTTCTGAATCAGGCGTATGTCTGTTTGGTCAAAAAAAGCCGGATGGGTTCGGAGCAGATGATGGATGCGACGGATCCACTGGGTTTGGTTTATCCGCGCGCCCCAATTCAGGGACCGGGCGTCATGAACATCAATTTTTTCTGTGGCATACCATTCAACGCCGTTGGCAAACCCGAATCCGCCGAAAGGCGCGCTTAAGGCGCACAGGGCTGTGCGCATGGAGGCAAAGGAATGGGATGCCGCTGCGAGGCGGTTGTTGTCGTGGGTTTCCGCAAAGTTCACCATGATCCCGTCATGACGGGAAATGTCCAAGGCTTCCGGTAAATAATGTTCAATCTGGCTTCGGTCATAATTTTGAAACAGTTCGGAATAGGCCCAATTGAAATTGGCTTTGTTTAAGAGGTCTCGGGTGACCGATATTTTGCCGCCGAGCCCCTCCAGAAAGAAGATGGTGTCTGGGAATTCCTCTCGAACAGAAGCAATTATGTAGGTCCATGCGGGCAGGGGGATCATGTAGCCGGCATCGCATCGGAATCCATCCACCCCCCGCCGGCACCAGGTGAGAAAAACATCCGCCATATACTGCCACAGCTCTTTATGGGCGTAATTCAGACGGGTGAGATCTTCCCACACCACTCCCCAGGCGCCGGGCGCTTCGATTCGGCCTTCCTTGTCCCGCACCAGCCATTCGGGATGGGTTTCATGCAGGTCCGCGGCCCATCCTGTATGATTTGGGGCAATATCGATGATGATTTTGGCGTTTCGCGAATGAACCGCATCCACCAATTCAATGAATTGCTCAAGGGGGGTGGCTTTTGGATCAAATACGGCCAAGGCCGGATCAATGGCGGTAAAATCCAGGGCAGCATACGGGCTGCCAAAACGCCCCATGCGGCCGTAGGTGGTGGGGGTTGGATTGATGGGCAGCAGATGAAGAATTCGGCATCCAAGATATCCGATGATAAAATCCAGCTCGGCAATCAGATCACGGAAAGTGCCGGATGGCGGAATCACCGTATAGCCAGCGTCATCGAGTGTTTTGACCAGACTTAAGTTTTCACGCTCCAACCGGAATGCGCCGGTTTTGTTGGGGCCGAATTGGCGCACAAAGGCATTGTAAATCATGTTGGCGCAGCAGGTGTCTGCCGGCTGAACATTGATGCAAACATTGTCTCCTGACGGCCAGATGGGGGTTTTTTCATGAAGGGGGAGGAAAAAGCATTTTGCCTCAAAATGGCCGGTTTCATAAATCCCCAGTTGAAGCTTGAAAATTCGGGACGTGATGGGGGTCATGGGGATATCATACCAGCCATGCCCCAGCATGGGTTCGTCATGGGTGACGGCTCGGATAATCTCTTTTCGGACGGTCCGGGCTTGTCCGAGATTGGTTCTCAACCAGGCCCGACCTGCAACAGCGTGGTTGAGCTCCAATGTAAAAGCAATGGTGTCCCCTCTGAATTTAAGCACATGCTCGCCGGGAGTCGGCCATTGTTTCATAAAGACAGTGTCCATGAAATGACGTGACCCCTTAATGCATACCCATTTATGAAGGTGAAAAGAAAAAAATTCAGCAGCCCCGGAATTCTGCAGAAAATGGAGATTGTGTCCGTTGATTTGTCAATTATTGCCGGTAACCATGCATTAGTCAAGCGAACTTTGTGTTACAAAGCTGTTTGCAGTCAAGAGAAGGGATGAAAACACACAAAATATATAATAGCGGCCTTGGCGCGGGAATTTAGTGAATATGGGTGATAGGCGGGTTCCTCAATTCATATGCGCTTTTATTGCTAACGCATGGGATACTTCAGAAATCAAAAAAGCCGGGCGTCACGATGTCCGTCCGGCTTTTTTGGGCGTTGTGTTGCGCATTCAGGCGGAAGATGGGGAATTCTTATCCTTGTTCCATTGGGGTGATGCGGATTTCAACCCGTCGGTTAAGGGCTGGTTCAGAGGAGATGGGCATGGATTCTCCAAATCCAATGGCATCAATGCGATAATCCGCCACCCCGCGTTGAATCAGCGCGCTTTTCACCGCATTGGCCCGGCGTTCGGAAAGCTCCTGATTGTATGTCTCAGAGCCGGATTGATCCGTATGACCTGCCACTTGAATGCGGGTTTGCGGATAATCCCTTAGAACCACAGCCACCCGGTCGATTTCCGCATAGGCGCCGGGTTTCAACGATGCAGAATTTACATCAAACATGACATCGGATTTAAAGGTGGCGGTGAGCACATTTTGACTGCGCTGGACACTCATGGCTTGTGATTGCGCGGCAATAGCCTGGAGTTTTTGCTCTTGCTCGTCCATATAAGCCCCCAGGCGGTTGCCGATGAGGCCGCCGGCAAGGGCGCCAATGCCGGCTCCGGCCAAGGTGGATTTTGTGTTTCCGCCGAGTGTTGCGCCCAGACCGGCGCCCACTGCCGCGCCTGCGGCAGTGCCGATGACGGTTCCTTTGGTTTCTTTGGAGGCGCCTTCCCAGCTGGCGCAGGAAAGCGTCCCTGCAAGGCAAAGAACAGTGATGAGGGTGGTAATGGTTTTAAAATGGATTCGGTTGGGTTTCATGGAGTCTCCTTGTTTGCTTAAAGTTGTTTAAAAACCTATACGGATCTGAAAAAAATCTTAAATAATTTTAAAATAGAGCATAACCAATTTTCTGTCAATCCCAATCCAAATCAGGCTGTTTTAAAAAATCAAGCATCAGCCGGTTGACTGTTTCAGGGGATTCTTCATGGCACATATGACCGCAATTTTCCAGCACAATAAGTTTTGCGCGGGGCATCTGATTTGCCATGTGTTTTCCGTGTGTTACATCAATGTAGTGGTCATGCCGGCCCCAAATAATCTCTGTGGGATGGGTAATTCCGGGAAGGACGTCTCGGGTTTTTTCCCAGTTTACATTCCGGCATAAACTGATTTGGGCCCGTCGGATGTGGGGGTTGCGCAATGGGGCATAAATGCGGTTGACCATCTCCTGTGTGACACGGGTTTTATCATAAAAGCTGTCCGACAATCCTTTTTGAATGATATAAGGATTTAACAATGCTAAAAGCAGTTTTCCAATTCCAGGTATTTTGATGATTTCCCACATCAAATGTTCCCGACGATGGATGCCGCTGGAACTGATCAAGACCATTTTTAAAACGCGGTGGGGATATTGATGCGCAAGAAATATCAACCATCCCCCGCCCCAGGAATGCCCGGCAAAATGGGCTTCTGAAATGCCAAGGGCATCCATGAATTCCACAATGGCGCAAACCATCAGATCTGCATGATATTGGGTTTTCGGATCATGCGTACGGGTATATCCATGCCCCGGCAAATCCAGGGCGTAAACGGAAAAATCACAAGACAAAGATTCGATATTATGCCGGAACGAATACAGCCATGTGCCGCCGCCGTGGAGCAGGATCAGGGGCGGCCCCTTGCCGCGATGCACATAATGAAAATAAAACCGTGGGGTGGAAACAAAATAAGAATCAAAGGGAGGGATCAAAGAACACGCCATAGGCATTTTTTTTGGATGAATTGGTTTTAGCACAAATTCGGATTTGAAAGGGGATCATGGGTTTTATCCCAGATGGTTTTGATCCGCGTGATTTCCTTGCCTGTTTTCTCGCTGGCAAGGGAATGTAAAAATATTTTACATTTTTTTGAATGAAATTGTTGGGTGGATGAAAGGATCCGATCGCCGTATAAAGATTCACCGATATAATTGATGATGATTTGTTGAGGGGAATGCGTGGTGAGAATATGGGCCGGCACGCTTTCCATGGCCCATACAGGGTAAATGGCATTGTTGACATGACCGTTGAAATCAAGATCATGCAAGCGGATCTGAAAAATTTTTTTCCAATCCGCATGTGCCAATGGTTCCACATTCGGCAAGTCATTTTCAATCTGCAGATGATGTGAATTGACAAGCAGGGGAAGGTGGCGGTCGATACGCACTGGTTTTTTCGAGCTTAACCGGGTTAAAACCCACAAGGTTTTTGCCTGGATGATTTTTTGGTGCGTATTGTCATAGACTTCATATCGGCGCAGTTCATATAGTTTTTGATGAGCGTTTCGCCAGGTTCGAATCTTTAAATGTTCGTTCCACATGGGGTAGCGCTGGATTTCAATTTGATATTTATAAATCACCCAGGCAAGCCCTAAAGGAAGCAAATCCCAGGCCGAGACCCCGAGCGCGGCGGTGTGTTCGCTGGCAATGTCCTGAAAATAATTAAAGATGCTCACAGGCTTGATTCTGCCGCCGATCCCGATCTCCGCATACCGCACATGGATATGTTTTTCGTAGATCATGGGTTGGAATGAAACGTCAGGCGTCCACATGGATTAAAAAGAATAGGAGATATTGATGCTGCCGAATTTTTGGGGCTCTTCTTGATCATGGAACTCTTTTGTGCGGTAAACATAAGCAAAATAAAATTGGGCAGGTCCTGTCATCATGCCCACGCCGGTCATGAAATCCCCGACCACGGGTTCGGAATCCACGCTATGGCTGTCTGTGAATGTATTGCCATCCAGAAAAATATTATGAACCACCCCCCGGCCTTCAGCGCATGCAAACAAATAAATGCCGAATTTTCGCATGAGGGAATACCGGGGGTCTCGGGTGTCAAAAGCCCCATTAATGGCGCTTGCTGGGCGGATGGGATAATTGCCGAAATCATCCGGCAGATTCCAGCCCATACGCAAGTTGAGGCCGAGATTATAAAATATCATGGCATTGCCGAGGCCGCCGCCGGTGTTTAAAATCAGATCATGGCCGAATCCCCCAGACCGACCGAATTCCGTGATCTTTTTTTTATGCTCGTAAATAATGTTGAGCACAGGTTCGTTGTTTAATTGATGATCCCACCCTTTTGGTTTAATATCGTCAAAGATCTGATGCACTGCTTTTTGACATTCTTCTGCATAGGAATTCGGGCCGATGATACCCAGGACTAATTCCAATGTATCCATATCGCGTTTCAGCCGGCTGTGAAATCCAAAGCTCACATAGCTGATACCTGCATAGGGTCGGTCGTTTTCAATCAGGTCTTCTTCTTCAATGTCCACAGGTGTATAAATATTTTGGCCTAACGAAACGCTGATATTTTTTCGTTTCTCAGGCGATTTTTCAAAGGGAAGAAGCTTGATAAGGGGATAAAACCAGGAATGGGGCCAGATCTCTGGATAATCATCCTGCACCGCTGAACTCCACGTGAATTTAAGCCCGTTGGTGTAATTGTTGTCGTCTCCAGCAAACCAGTCGTTTTCAATATAAAGACTAAATGTATCCAAAACCTTTACGGTGGCGTCTTCCGAAAAACACGGGGATGGCGTCATGAAGTTGATGAACATAATGTTCCATATGACAGAAACCGTCAATGCAAAAGGGATATGATGTAAATTTATTGTTGACAATAGTTTTTTTCTCATCAGCCTTAGTTTTGTTTATGGATTATTCAAGGGCGGGATGATTTCATGCTCCATATGGTTTTGCTTACGAAACCATGCTTTTAAAACAGCATGGACCAGTGTGGCCAAAGGAATGGCAAAAAACAGTCCCCAAATTCCCCATAGCCCGCCAAAAACCAAAATGGCGATAATGATGGCCACGGGATGCAAATTCACCACCTCGGAAAAAAGCAGGGGGACCAGGATATGGCCGTCAATGAGCTGAATGATTAAATACGCAATGACCGTATAAAAAAAATCATTTCCAAGCCCCCATTGGAAATAAGCCACAAATGTCACCGGGAAAAACATTACTGTGGCGCCCACATAGGGAATCAGAACAGAAAGGCCGTTGAAAAACGACAGCAGCATGGCATACCGAAGATTTAAGAAGATCAAAACAACATAGGTTGCGCCCCACACAATAGCGATTTCGATCATTTTTCCGCGCACGTAATTGCCGATTTGGAGATTGACTTCATTCCAGACATTGGTGGACAGATCCCGGTTCTGCGGCAGAAAATTTTTGATCCAATTCAGAATCAATACTTTGTCTTTTAAAAAAAACAGGATCAAAAACGGAACGAGGATAAAATAGACCATTAAGGTGATGAGACTGCGCACGGACGCGATGGAAAACATGAGAATTTTCTGTCCCAATCGGGTTAGTTCTGATTTTAACAGAAATATCATATCATTGATTTGTTCTTCGGAAATAAATTCAGGATACCGGTTTGGCAATTGCGACAAATGATTTTGGATGCTTGCGATCATGGCGGGAAGATCATGAATGAATTGCCCGATTTGTTTGGATAGAAGCGGCAGCAGCAATAAAATCAAGCAAACAACAGCCACCAGAAAAAGAAAAAAAGTCAAAAACACCGCCGCGATCCGGGGCATTTTGATGGATTCCAGGTTTTGGATGATCCCTTCCAAAAGATACGCGATGATCAAGCCCGCAAAGATAGGCTTTAGCATATCCCCCATGAAATAGAATATCAAAAACCCTGAAATGAGGAAAAACCATAGGATCACCACTTGGGGGTCGGAAAATCGATGAACAAACCACTCTTGAATCATTTTGAACATGGGCAGAATCCGATTATGCAGGCATATTCAAAAAAATCCATGGGTATGGGTTATCTCTCTATCTGATGATGGAGCCATTGCTTGAGATCGCCGATGACTTTTTTGCGTTCCTTGTCGGTTTCGTTATAAATTTCATGAAAAAGGCCATCATAAAAACAAAGGGTTTTGTTGCGGCCGGGGATATTTTCAAAAAAGCATTTGGAACTCGCGGCATCCACAAGGCGATCATCGCCTGCCACTTGCATGAGAACGGGCATATGAAGTCGGGATGCGCCTTGAAACGTCTGATCCATGGCTTTTAAAAATTCGGTAAACCAGCGGGCCGTGACTTTCCGATGAACCAGGGGATCATGGATGTAAGCGTCCACAACAGATGCGTCATGGCTTAAATGGGCAGCATTGAGTTCATTGTCAAAGGCCAGGGATGGCCAGAGCAAAGACATCCATTTGCCGATTGTTGCTTTGGCGGCTGGAATTTTCATGGAAGGCCGCAAACCCGGAGATGAGACAATCACGCCGTGGATCATTTCCGGAAAATTCTGGGCGAAAAAAAGCGCCATGCATCCGCCCATGCTGTGCCCCAGCAAAAAAAGCTTCATGCCCGGCGGCATGTCTTTTTGGACAATGGCGATCATTTGTTTGAGATCAAATATATATTCATCAAACGCGCGAATATGACCGCGCGCGCCTTCGCTTTTTCCATGCCCCCGGTGGTCCAGGGCCCACACCGAAACACCCATCCGGGTCATGTGTTCCATGATGTGGACATATCTCCCGGAATGCTCTCCCAGACCATGGGCGATCACCATCCGGGCACGCTCCGGCTGAGCTGTTTGATGCCGGTAGAATATGGATAAGCCGTTATGGCCTGCAAAGATTGTTTCGGTGTGAGGGGGTTCCGTCATGACCTGGGCTCCATGAAATCATCTCCGATATTCGGGTTTGTTCAAATGCCGATTTTTGACAAAAAATCACAAATGGCGTTTACGGTTTGAACCAATTTCGGATGGGACGCTTCAAACTCCTTAACAGATGAAGACAGTCCCTCCATGGCGATCCGGACAAGTCCCGGGTCCATTTCTCTTCGGGTGATTTCATGGGCCGAAACCTTGGTAAATCCTTTGATGCTCTGGGCTTTTTCCGCTTGAATCTCCTTTAGCGCATTGATTTGATCATTTAATTGATGGAGCAAATCCAGAAATTCCGCTTTGCTTTCATCCGGAATATGGGGCGTATCCTTGATTTTATTTTCGATGGTTTTTAGCGTGTGTTGCAGCATAATCGTCTCAAATAGGAAAAAAATTATCCGTGGAGCAATGTTGCAAGATCCGAAAGGCCGATTTTTTCAAGAATTTCTTTTTTGGGAACACCGTTTTCATCAAATCCCCGCAGCGCATAAAATTCAGATAACATTTTATCCATATCCGGAACACTGCCGGCAGTAGGGCCCTCTTGCATGGGGGTCATGAGCCGCTTTGGAAGCCGGTCGTCTTGTGCCCGGGCGCCGAAAAGATTGGTCAGCCCCCGCTTTAGATACCATACCCGACGCCCGATATCCAAAATCTCATCCAACGTATACTCAAACCCGGTGACAAAATTCACCATGGAAATGGCCTGGGTGGCGTTGAGCGGATTGGCGCCCAGATTGCAAAACACGGCGCAGCTGCTGAAAAACATGCCGTAGTCCTGGCAGGCCACATTGAGTTTTGCCCTGTTTTCGCTGGAATGCTCTTGCAGTTCCATGACCAGATCTTCAATTTCAGGAACCAGCATGGCGCCGCCTTCCACATTGAAATTAATGCTGGCTTCATGGCACGCGCCTCTGGGAGAGACGCCATAGGCCAATCCATATCCATGGGCGCTTCGAGGATCATGCATGGGTGCCTCAAGTCCTTTGACGGTGGTCAAAAAGTCCGAGGCATTTTTTCCTATTTTTTGGGCTGCTTTTGCGCTTCCTTCGGCTAAGATCGCGCCGAATCCTTCTTTTTTGCCGATTTTTTCCGTCATAGCCACAATGGCCTCTGAATTTCCCCATGTCAGCCGAATCCCGTCCGTGTCTTTTTCTGTAATGAGTCCGTTTTCAAAACACTCGATGGCAAAAGCAATGGTCGATCCGCAGGTGATGGTGTCCATGCCATATCGGTTGCAGATTTCATTGGCTTTGGCAATGGATTCAATGCTGGAGTTCAAACACATGGAACCGAAGGTGGCCACGGTTTCATATTCCGGCGAAGGTCCTTTGGCCATTTTAAAAGGTCCTTCTTTGACTTCTGCGTCTTTTTTGCATGCCACGCTGCATCCATAGCAGGTCTTATGGCCCGCGTGGATTTTTTCTTCAATGGCTGTCGGACCGATGTCATTGATGCTGTCCCACTCGGTCAATTGCCAATTTTTAATGGGCACATCGCCGGCGATCATTCCCACATCAATATGTGCCGGCGTGCCGCTGGATTTCAATGCGGAAATATAAATGCTGTCTTCATAAATTTGTTTTAATTCTTCTTTTAATTCCTTTAATTTTTCCGGCTGTGCAATGGCGATATCGCCGGAACCAGTCACATAAATGGCTTTTAGGTTTTTGGCGCCCCAAACCGCGCCCATGCCGGTGCGGCCTGCTGCATGACGTTTGTTGTTGATAATGGATGCAAAACGGATCAGGTTTTCGCCGGCAGGGCCGATACAAACCACTTGCCCCGGCCGCTTGGATTCCGGCTTTAAATCCTCAAGCATGGTGTCATTGGTTTCATAAATATCTTTTCCCCAGTATTTTTGCGCATCCCGGATTTCAACGGTCTCATCATTAATATAAATAAAACATGGTGAACCGGCTTTTCCCGTCAGGACAATGCCGTCATATCCGGCAAACTTCAAATAGGCGCCGAAAAATCCGCCCACATTGGCATCCCCCCAGAATCCGGTTTGGGGTGATTTGGTGCCCACGGTCCATCGGGCAACCCCATCCATTTTAACGCCGGTTAAGGGACCGGTCATGAGCACAAAGGGATTGTGCTCGGATAAGGGATCAAACCGGGGATTGGGTTTAATCAGGTCAAGATATATCCGCGTGCCGAATCCCAAACCGCCGATATAATTTCTGGCAAAATCCTGATCCAGCGGTTTTTTTTCAATTGTACCCGATGAAAGATCAATATACAGAAGTTTTCCGGCATATCCGTACATGATGGTCATCCTTTCTCGTTGTGTGTTGATATGTTGCAAAAAGCCATGCAACATCCGATGAACTGCTGCATGGCTTTTATATTCGTGATGTGTCGATGAATGTTATGCTGCCGGCGGTGTCGGCGGTTTATAGGCTTTTAATATATTGTATTTTTCATATCCATGGCTATCTAAATATTGAGGATACATGGCATAAGACGGCTGCACAGCAGGCAGCAGTTTTAATACTTTGGGAATAGGTCCTTTGGCGATCATTTCCTTTCGGGTCAAGGCGCTTGTGAGATTGACTTTGCCGAACCAAAAACGATGGGCGATATCGGCGGACATGGACATTTCCACAATGGCTTTGGTTTCTTTGTCATGGGGCCGGACATCAATTTTGTCTCCGGAACAGTCCACCACCACAACCAGATCTGGATCCGTATAATTAAAACGGATGATCAGTTTGGATGCCAAAAGTTTGTCTGCGATTTTTGGCGTATCCGCCATTAATTTAAAAAAACCGACCAATACTTCTTCAAATTTTTCCGAGCTTTCAAACATTCCCATGATTGTTTCCCCTTTTTGTTTAAAGTTTAATATGCTTTTTGGATAAATGGCAACAATTCTTCCGCATCCATTGGTCTTGGATTATAAAATGATGTCCCGTCATTTAAAGCGCCTTCCGCAATAATGGAAAGACCGTCTTCCGGAACTCCAACATCCCGTAAGCGGATCGGCAGGGCGTTCATTTGATTTAATTGCTGGGTGAGATTGCGAATACTTGAAATCACGGCCGCGGCTGATGCTTCGCTGGTCATGCCGGTATTTGAAACGCCCATAAGCGGCGCCAGACGCGCCAGTTTGTCTTGAATGAATTCAAAATTATATTCCAGGCCCACCGGCAGAAAAATGCCGTTGGCTACCCCGTGGGGCACCCGGAAATGGGCGCCCGTGGCATGCGCCATGCCGTGAACGCAGCCTACCATGGAATGGGTGAATGCAATGCCGGCCATGGTGGCCGCGATGATCATGCCCCCGCGGGCTTCTACGTCATTTCCGTTTTCCACCGCTGGGATCAGATATTTCATAATCAGCTCAATGGCCCCAAGGGCAAATCCATCCGAGATGGGGGATGCGGTGATCCCTACATAAGCTTCCACGGCATGGGTCAAAGCATCCATGCCCGTGGCAGCCGTCATTTTGGGGGGAAGGGAAAGGGTCATTTGCGGATCCAGCACCGCCAGATTGGGCAAGAGGAATTTATCCGGAAACGCCAGTTTTTCTTTGTTGTCTTCATCATAAATCACGGCGATCATGGTCACTTCACTGCCGGTGCCCGCGGTGGTGGGAATGACCACATGGGTATTCAACGGCCGGGTCAGGGTATGGGCGCCGGAATAATCTTCCACCAGGTCGCCGCCCACAGAAAACAGGATATTGACGGCCTTGGCGGTGTCAATCACGCTTCCGCCGCCAATGGAGATAATGCCCTGGGCGCCGGAGGATTTGACAATTTCAGCGCATCGTTTCACATCATTGAGCCGGGCATCCTGGGCCACATCCAGAAATTGTCCCACCACCTCGTAGCCGGCTTCATTCAACCCCGCAGCCACTTTATCCACCAGACCCACGCCGTGAATCACGTGGTCTGATATGATAAAATATTTTTTTGCGCCGATCAGATCCAATTCCGGTTTTAGATCCGTTGCAATACCATCTTTGTAAACGACTTTGGTGGGGTTGTAGAATTCAAAAAATTCAGGTAGCATGTCAAACTCCTTGGATTGAAGTTAAAAAACAACGTCGGCTGGTTAGATTCAAATTTCCTAACACAGCCGATGAACATCGTCAATAGAATAATGGATGATTATGATTTTTTAGGTGAGTTAAACATTTTCTTGATTTCACAATGCCTATTTTATAAATCAAAAAAAATGAAGCAAATTTTTCATATCTTCTTAGAGAAATAAAACCATTAAAAAGGAGTTCTATGTGCGAGTGAAGTATTTCTGGGGTTTATTAGTGGCAATGTGTTTTTTTTTAAATGGTTTTACGCAAACTTGGGCGGGCGGCTGAGGTTGCTCCGCGAGAAGCGCTTCTCCGGTGGGGAAGGAGGGAATCGATAAACTGGTGGAGCAGACCCAGGATCCCCAAAAGCCGCTGACATTATCCTTGCGACTGGGGGGGCTTTATGACTCCCGGGTGGGTGCAACATCCACTCAATCTTCAAAAGAAAATTATCAAGACACGGCCATTGCCTCAAATTTAGGAGCAGGATGGCAGTTTTTTAAGAAGGATGATGTGGGATTTCGAATGGATTACAATGGATATGCCAATTTTTATGAAGACTTTAATGAGTATAATGTGATGGATCAAACCATATCCATTGAACCCCAATACATTCATCAGAGGCTGATACTTAGCCTGCCGTTGGGATTTAATTATGTGCTCGAAGATACCAAATCCGATTATTATCGTTATTCTATGACGCCGACCTTGACCTGCCTGCTGCCCGGGATTGACCATGCGCTTTCAATCAATGGATTTTTTGCCCATATCATGGATCAAGATGATGTGTCGCTCAACGATGTGGATTTGGATGAGGATGGCGATATTACCGGCGGAGGTGTTGCATATTTATTTTATTTTGTCAAAAATGGCCGTATTCGGATTTCCGGCGATTATCAGCATACGATTTATGATGCAACGAAAGGCCATTATGAAAAATATATTTATAATAATAAATTAAATTCCGAGAAAAAAAGAGAAGATGATATTTTCATAGCCAATTTTGACATTCAATATGCATTGGGGTCTTTTTATTCCCTCTATTCCAGTTGGTCTTACATTCATACCCATTCCAATGTTCAATTATATGATTATGACAGGAATATTGTAGAGGCCGGGATTTTGTTTAGGTATTAGGATGGTCACCTGGCACCGGCTCGAGATCGCCGGCGCCAGGTGTGTGCGGTGAAACGTTTTTTTATCCTTTGTATTTTCCGATGATGGAAATACTGCAGATATTTTGGAACGGAAATCCGCCGAGATTATGGGTTAAGCCGAGTTTGGGATCTTTGATTTGCCGTTTATCCGCCCGGCCGTGGAGTTGGAGATACATTTCATAGAGCATTCGCAATCCCGAGGCGCCGATGGGATGGCCGAAGCACTTTAATCCGCCGTCCAGCTGACAGGGAAGTTTGCCATTTAAATCATAAAATCCGTCCATAACGTCCCTGACCGCTTTTCCTCGTTCCGAGATATGCAGGTCCTCATACGTGACCAGCTCGGTGATGGAGAAACAATCATGGACCTCCATCATGCTGATTTCTTCCCGCGGATTTTTAATCCCTGCTTCTTCATAGGCTTTGATGCTGCATTTGGAAGTGGTGACAAAATGATCTCCGTCCCAATCGTTATATGCGATTTCTTCTCCGCTGCTCAATGCGAGCTGAAGGGCTTTGACGGTCACAAAATCTTTTTTGCCGAGTTTTTTGGCAATCTGGGGCGTGGTGACGATGGCGCACGCGGATCCATCACTCACCCCGCAGCAATCAAAAAGTCCCAATGGATGGGCGATAATGGGGGCGGCCAGGACTTGTTCTTCGGTCACAGCCTTTCTTAAATGGGCCTTGGGGTTTAAAGCGCCGTTGGCATGACTTTTGGCGGAAATATGGGCCATGGCGCGTTTCAGATCCGTGTCCTTGACTTTATATTTGGCGGCATAGGCCGATGCCAGTTGGGCAAATGAACCAGGCGCGGTGAGATTCGGCCACCATTGCCAAAGCAGGGTGCCGGCGTTGGACCCTGCGCCGGGCAGTCCGCCGTAGCCGGTATCCTTGAGTTTTTCAACGCCGATGGCCAGACAAATGTCATATGCGCCGGAAGCCACTGCATAGCAAGCCCCCCGGAAGGCCTCCGTGCCGGTGGCGCAATAATTTTCAACCCGTGTGACAGGGATTTTGGGAAGTCTTAAGGTTGTGGCAAGCGGCATGGCGGTTTTTCCCACATTGACTTCATCCATACAGGTGCCCAGCCATGCGGCGTCAATATCCTTTTTTTCTATACCGGCATCTGCCAGACATTCTTCAAACGCTTCCACCAGAAGTTCCTCAGCCCCCATGTCCCAGCGTTCTCCGAATCGGGTGCACCCCATTCCAATGATAGCGACTTTATCTTTTATACCTGTTGCCATAATCGTCCTCCTGATTTATTGATGGCATTATAATTTAAATAATTTTCCGATGAGCTGGGATTTCATCACATCCCCGTCAATCTTAAGCTTTCCGGATGTAAATGCTTTCATGGGATCCAGCTTGCCGGAGATCAGATCAATAAAATCTGTATCTGCAATGCGCAATGTGCATGTGGGTTTATCTGATTTACCGGCTTCAACAGTGCATGTCTGATTCTTGATGGCAACCATCCATTCCCCGCCGGAAGGACCGGAAATCACATATTGAAAGACCACGTCGATGCCTTTGGCGGCATCGGGCTTAAACGCGTCGGGCATTTTTTTGAATACATCGGCGGGCGTAAGACCGCCGGATCCATCCGGTTTGCTGTCAGGCTTGGCGGACTCTTTCGCCGGCGGCGTCATCATATCAAATAGGGCGGAATTCAGATCGTTAAATTCTTTCCCGCCTTCAAGGTTATTTATTTTGTCAATATGTTCGCTGATTTCTTCAGGGGTGGGCGGCTGATCGTTTTCGCCCAGCTTCACCGCAGGCCCCGTTAGAATAGCGGCGCGGTTAAAATATCCCATGCCCGAATTGAAAATTTTTCCGGTCTCTGGGCATTGCTCGCTGCACAAAAACAATACCAGAGGGGCCACAAACTCCGGTTTCATTTTTTCAAAAATTTCCGGCGGCATGATGTCTTCCGTGAGCCTGGAAGCGGCAATGGGCGCCACGGTGTTGACTTTGATATCGTATTTTTGACCCTCGAGTTTTAATGTATTCATCAGACCCACCAGCGCCATTTTGGCCGCCGCATAATTGGTCTGTCCGAAATTGCCGTATAGTCCGGCGGCGGAAGTGGTCATGATGATGCGGCCGTATCCGTTTTCACGCATGATTTGAAACGCCGGTTTGGTGACGTTATAGGCACCGTTAAGATGAACCGCAAGCACCGCCGCCCAGTTTTCCGGCTCCATTTTCAGAAAACTTTTGTCTCTTAAAATACCGGCATTGTTGATGAGGATATCCACCCGGCCAAAGGCATCCATGGCGGTTTTTACAATGTTTTCGCCGCCTTCTGGCGTTGCCACATTGTCATAATTGGCCACGGCCGTGCCGCCCAGGGCTTTGATTTCCTCAACCACTTTATCTGCTGCAGTGGACGAGCCTTTTCCCGAACCGTCCCGGGCTCCGCCAAAATCATTCACCACCACACTGGCTCCTCTTTTGGCAAGTTCCAGCGCATACACCCTGCCCAAGCCGCCGCCCGCGCCGGTGACAATGGCCACCCGGCCGTCAAACCGGATTTTTTTCATTTCTTCAGCAGCCCCCGGCACCGGTGTGGCTTTCCAGAAATAATTGATAAATCCTCGGTTTTTATCTTCGGTGCGCTTACGGAACACCAGTTGAACCGGAAGCCCGACTTTTAAGTCTTCCAGCTTGCAGTCCGTAAAATCGGCCATGTAGCGTCCGCCGCCTTCAAACTGCACCATACCATATTTATGGGGCGGCTCCAATGAGACAGCCAGCAGATCGCCCGTAAACGTTTTTACCTTTGCAGGAATATCTGCAAATTCATAATCATCTTGACTGTTTGTGGCGCCGCAATTGGGATTCACGCAGATCATGGTTTTGGGGAATTGGGGGGTGCCGCATTTCCGGCATTTTCCACCCACCATGCCCAGCAACATTTTTCGTTTCCGCCACAACACAGTCAATGCTGTCTGGGTGGCGGCTTCGGCTCGAATCCCCATTTCCGGAGAGATTAATTCCCGGAAAACCAGAAATTTGGCGTAATTATCCGTGGATTCTTTAAGTTCAAGAGTTTTTTTGAACTTGTCTCTGGAGACCTTGGTGATATTGTCTGTGACTTCAAACAACAAGGCATTGCAGCCCTGGCCGAAGCTGGCCATGAGTATTTTATCGCCGGGTTTGGCTTCATCCAAGGCTTTTGTCAACATCAGCAGGGGATGCGCACAGCCGGTCTCCCCGCAAACTTCATGGAGGTTGTCGATGACTTGATCTTTTGACGCCCCCAATTTTTTGGCAATATTGCTGTGTTCGGCTTTGAAAAAACACGGATAGACCAGTTTGCTGATTTCTTTGATATCAAGATTCAGTTTTTTCAATAAGCCGTTGACGGCTTCGGGGATAATTTTGGCATATCCTTCATCCCGAATCCACCGTTCTTCCCAATTATAATCATATTTTTTTTGAGCACCCCGGTAATGATCCACAAAATCATAGGACACGGAATAGGAGCCCTTAAATTCGGCAATCACATTTTCATCCCCCACGAGCACGGAAGCCGCGCCGTCTCCGAACCACATTTCATGAAACCAGGCAGGTTTGGTTTCACGTTTATCGGATGCTGTAACAAGAATTTGATGTCGGGCGCCGCCCATCAGGGATTCAATGGCGGTAAGCAAGGCTGTGCTCCCGGCTTTTTGGGAACATGTAAAATCCGAAGTGATGATATCATCCCGAAGATTCAGCGCCGTGGAGATAATGCCCGCATTCTGCCGATCTGCAAAGGGGCAGGTGGTGGAAGCCAGAAAAAGACCGTCGATTTTCTTTTTGTCCAGCCCTTTGATGCAGTCCCGGGATGCGGCAACGGCCATTGTGATACTGTCTTCATCCCAGTTGCACATGGAGCGTTCGCCCTGGGCCACCATGATCAAGGCAGGCGCAAACCATCCCATGGTTTGCATGATGGCCATGCGGTTGAGTCGCAACCGGGGGATATAGGCGCCGTAAGATGTAATTCCAATCATTTTTCCATCTCCTTTAAATTTTATGTCTTATAAATCTTCTATGTCATACAGGTTACATCTTGAAAAGTTTTCCAATAAGCTGGGATTTCATGACATCCCCTTCGATTTTGAGCTTGCCCGATGTATAGGCCTGCATGGCAGGAAGGGCGCCGCTGATCATGGCGATAAAATCCGCATCCGCCATTTTTAAGGTGCAGGTGGGCTTTTCATGTTTGCCGGATGTCACGGTACAGGTTTGGTCTTTAATAACGCAGAACCAGTCGCCGCCGCCAGGGCCGGAAATCATATACTGAAATACCACATCCACCCCTTTGGCTGCATCGGGGTTAAATGCGCCGGGCATGGCCTGGAAGATATCAGCCACCGAAGCGGCTGTTTTGGGCGCGGGGTCGGCTTTGGCCGGTGCAGAAAACGCATTAATGAGATCCGCCACTTGTTCATTGAGTTCGCCATATTCTTTGCCGCCTTTCATGACGGAAATTTTATCGAATTTTTCCGCCACCTGCTCGACGGTGGGAATGGTTTTTCCATCGCCAATCACTGTGCCGGGTCCGGTGACCACGGCGGCTCTATTGAAAAACCCCATGCCGGCGTTATATATATATCCATTCACTTTACATTTTTCTGAGCAAAGATACAGCACCATGGGCGCCACAAATTCCGGTTTCATTTTCGCAAAGATTTCCGGCGGCATAATGTCTTCCGTTAAGCGGGATGCCGCAAGGGGGGCGATGGTATTGATTTTGATGTTATATTTTTTTCCTTCCAATTTGGCTGCATTCATTAAGCCCACCAGCCCCATTTTGGCTGCGGAGTAATTGGTCTGGCCGAAATTCCCGTAAAGCCCGGCTGCTGATGTGGTCATGACAATGCGGCCGTATCCTTTCTCCCGCATTACGGCAAAGGCCGGTTTGGTGACGTTATAGGCGCCGGTTAAATGCACATCAATGACCGCCTGCCAGTTTTCCGGCTCCATTTTCAAAAAGCTTTTGTCTCTTAAAATCCCGGCGTTATTAATCAGAATATCCACGGTGCCGAATGCATCCAAAGCGGTTTGAATGATTTTTTGTCCGCCTTCAGGCGTGGACACGCTGTCATAATTGGCCACGGCTGTGCCGCCCAGGGCTTTGATTTCTTCCACCACTTTATCCGCCGGCCCTTTTTCCCCGGTGCCGGACCCATCCCGACTGCCGCCCAAATCATTGACCACGATTTTAGCCCCGCGTTTGGCCAATTCCAGTGCATAGACACGACCCAAGCCGCCGCCGGCGCCGGTGATCACCGCCACTTTTCCATCGAACCGGATTTCATCCTTGGGAATATCCCCGAATTCAAAAATGCCGTTGGTGATGACTTCCTCGCCGGTTTTAGCATTTAAGGTTTTCCAATAGGCTGTTTGATCGTTTATTTTCCAGATTTGAGTTTTGATTGGATCTCCCGGATACAACGGCCTGGAAAATCTGCACTTGAAACGACGGACTTTTTCAGGTTGTCCTGGAATTAATGATTTGATGAGGGCTCTGCAGGCAAATCCATAGGTGCATAATCCATGCATAATGGGCATTTCAAACCCTGCCATTTTGGCAAACTCCGGATCCGCATGAAGGGCAAAAAGATCGCCGGTCAAGCGGTACAATAGGGGCTGATCCGGGGAGGGTGCGGCATCCACTTCAAAATCCGGTTTTCGATCCGGATATTCAAAAGTTTCTTTGGGCGCTGGGTCGCCGCCGAACCCCCCATCCAAGCGGGCAAAAAGAGTCAAAATACTGGTAAAGAGTTTTTTGCCGTTGGAATGTCGGGTTTCACTTTCACCGATGATCAAGGCGCCTTTGCCTTTTCCTTTGTCATAAATCCGGGAAATTTTGCCTTCCGTGATCAAGGTGCCGTCCGTAGGGATGGGGTTGTGAAAAATTAAATCCTGTTCCCCGTGCAGGATGCCGGCAAGGTTTACATTGGCGTTGACGCCAATGTGGGAGAGGAAGTCAAAAATGGACGCAATTGAAAAAGTCGGTATGACTTTTAAATCCTTTTCATAGGTGTATTCCAGTTCTGAAAATCCAGCGCCGACCCCAAGCGCGTAAAGAATCACATCCTTCCATGTGTAGTCTTTGGAGACCGGGCCAATTTTCTTCCCCACAGCATCAAGATTTAAGGCCATAAACAATCCTCCTTGTTGGTTGAAAGTAAATGCAAAAATGTTATTGGTGGATGATATAATTTAAAGGCGGTTGATAATTTGATGGTCGTCATCATCAGGAACTGATGCGTCATTGGATTCAATGGATATCTGGTTGCAACGCCGGGCTTAAAGAATTCAACCATTTTTCTAATCATTTTTTTCCAACAAATGATGGAACGATAATATGCCGTTTTTTTCCGGCTGTCAAAATATTTTTTTATTTTTTCTGCCGGGAATTTTTTTTTAAGAAATATTTTATAATTTAAAATAGTTATCATTAAATTGCAAGGGGATATGGCTTGGGAAAAAAATCCATATTGACTTTCGTTGCCTGTTTAACGTATCTTTTTTCAAACAATTGATGGAAACAATCGCTTGATATTTAACACTTAATAGTTCACCGCCATTTATTCATCCCAAAGAGGAGATGTATGAAGACATATGAAGATAAACCCTGGCTTGCGCATTATGATCCATGGGTGTTGCCCCAGATTCCCATTCCTGAAACCACCTATGTGGATTTGCTTGAGGAAAGTTTTCGTCTTTTCCCCCATCGGCCTGCGTTTTATTTTTTCGGCCGGACCTTTACCTATGGCCAACTGGATCAGCTCTCTGCTGGATTCGCCGATTTTTTGATCCAACATGGGTTCGGAAAAGGGGATGTGGTGGGGATTCAACTCCCCAATATCCCCCAGTATTTGATCGCTCTTGTGGGAAGCCTGCGCGCCGGATGCGCGGTTTCCGGCATGTCTTTTCTGCTTGCCCCCAAGGAAATGGCCTATCAGATCAATGATTCGGGAATGTCGGTCCTCGTGGTCATGGATACTTTATTTGAGGAGCGGCTGGTAAACATCAGTGATCAATGCCCTCATTTGAAACATATTATCGCCGCCAATGCAGGCGATTACTTGCCCTGGCCCAAACGATTTTTGGGCAATATCTTCAAAAAAATCCCAAGGGGAAAGATTTCCCCGGTGGCCGGAAAAAACGTGGCCTTGTTTACGGATATTGTCAAACACCATGCCCCGCGAACTCGGGATATCAAGATTTTGCCCGAAGATATTTGCCTGATCCAGTATACCGGCGGCACTACTGGTGTTCCAAAAGGCGCTCTGCTTACCCATAAAAATATCGTGGCCAATATCACCCAGGCGAAGCAATGGATTGATTTTAAGACGGATCAGCATGAAATCGGTCTTTCTGCATTTCCTTTTTTCCATTTGGCCGGACTCATGCTCGGATTGATGGCCATGTCCTGCGCAGCGACCCAATGTTTGGTGCCGGATCCCAGAGATACCCGCTTTATATGCCGCATGATCCGCAAATACAAACCCACCATGCTGGCCAATGTGCCCACCTTATATCAAATGCTCCTGGCAGAACCCATGTTCCGTCAACTGGATTTTTCGCAATGCAAGGTGTGTATTTCAGGCGCTGCGCCGTTTTCCGCTGAATCCATTCGTAAACTGGAATCTGTTGTGGGCGAGGGCAAGGTATTGGAAGTATACGGCATGACAGAGACCTCGCCCTTGTTGACCATGAATCCTTATGGGGGAAAAAAGAAAATCGGAACAGTTGGCATTCCCATCCAGAATGTTTCCCTCAAAATCATGGACTTGGAAACCGGGTCCCAAGAAGTCCCGTTGGGCCAAGAAGGGGAACTGATCGCCCGGGGGCCTCAGGTCATGGCCGGATATAAAGATAAACCTCATGAAACAGATGTGGCGCTTCGGGAGATTAACGGCGAAAAATGGCTGTATACCGGTGATGTGGCGGTGATGGATGAAGATGGATATATTAAAATTGTGGACCGGACCAAAGATATGGTGAATGTGGGTGGATACAAAGTTTTTTCAAGGGAGGTGGAAGAAGTTTTGTATCAGCATCCCCAGGTGGCTTTTTGCGCCATTGTTGGCAGGCCCCATCCCGAAAGACCGGGGAGCGAACTGGTCCGGGCGGTTATTCAGCCCAAAGGCGATTTTAATCAAGTGGATCAAGCAGCTTTGCGGATGGATATTGTTGAATTCTGTCAGAAGCAGATGGCGCCGTATAAGGTGCCGAAAATCATTGAATTTACATCATCCATCCCGTTGACAAGCGTGGGCAAAGTGGATAAAAAGGCGCTTCGATAAAAACTCATTATATTTCAGGAGAAATCCATGACCCAAAAAGGCGCATTGGATGGCATTATTGTATTGGATATGTCCAGGCTCCTGCCCGGCCCGTTTTGCTCCATGGTGTTGGCAGATCATGGCGCCCGGGTGATCGCCATTGAAGACAAACGCTTTGCCGGTGAATTCGGCCTAACCAAAACCGTATATCGAAACAAAGAACATATGTGTCTGAATCTCAAATCCGATCAAGGACGGGAAATTTTTTTATCCATGGCCCGTCAAGCCGATGTGATCTTGGAGGGATTCAGACCCGGAGTCACCAAGCGGTTGGGGGTGGATTATGATGCCGTGGCTGCCGTGAATCCCAAAATCATCTATTGTTCCATCACAGGATACGGCCAGACCGGACCGAATCGGGAAATTGCAGGGCATGACGTGAATTATCTGAGCGTGGCCGGCGTGCTGGATCTGATTGGGGAAAAAAACGGTCCCCCCTGCATTCCTGGATTTCAAATCGCCGACATTGCCGGCGGCGGCTTATACGGCGTCATCGGCATTTTGTTGGCGTTGGTCGCCAGAGAAAAAACCGGCAGAGGTCAATATATCGACATTTCCATGACCGACGGATCCGCCAGTCTACTGTCTTTGGCGCTCAGCATTTCCCAGGCGCTGGGTCAGACGATGCGACGCTCCGACACCTTATTGTCGCACCGTTATGCGTGTTATAATGTGTATGAAACCGCAGATCAACGTTATATCAGCATCGGCGCCGTGGAAAACCGTTTTTGGAAAAATTTATGCGATTACTTCGGCGTGCCTGAATTTACAGCCCTTCAGTATGATGATGCGCGGCGTCATGAATTAATAGAGTTTATGAAAAATCGGTTTAAACAAAAAACATTGACCGAGTGGGAAAAAGAATTGGCGCCATTGGATATTTGTTGGGGGCCTGTCAAAACATTTGAGGAAGCGCTGGCGTCTTGTCTTTTTAAGGATCGGGAAATGGTGGTTGAAATGACCGAAAAAGACGGCAAGAAACTCGTGGTCTTGGGAACGCCTGTGAAAATGAGCCGCACGCCGGGTGCTGTTCGGACATTGCCTCCGGATTTTGGAGAACATACGCGCCAGGTGCTCAAAGATTTTGGTTATACGGACCATGAAATTGATGAATTTTCCCAACGCGGGGTGATTTAAACCCATATATTAGAGGATTTGGAAATGGCATCATCCCTGGAAAAAGCAAAACAAAATCCAGATTCCATGAAAGCCAAAATTTTAACCGCTGCCCGAAAAATTTTCGGCGAATATGGATTTCACGGGACCACCACACGAATGATTGCCAAGGCGGTCAATATCGATATTTCCACCCTATACTATCATTGGGGGGAAAAAGGGGATTTGTATGAAGCTGTGATTCGGGATATTAACGACGGCATGGGGCAGAAACTTATTGAAGTTGAAAAAATGGTCAAAGGGCGTCCCCTGGCCGAGCGGATTGAAATCGCCATTGATGTATTGGCGGATTATTTGTTCGAACACCCTGAAATTTCAAATCTTACGCTTTTCCGGTATTTTACAAAAACCCGTCACGGAAGCCTCATTGATTTTAAAGTGCCTGAATTCATATCCGACATTGCCTATTCCATGGGGCTATCTAAGGACCGTAAAAACGTTCCGCCGGATGCCATGATGAAAGTGCTTTCCATCATGAATGCCATTCACAACTTTGTTTCCGGGGAGAATTTTTTCAGACCCATGACCGGGCTGGACCGGGAAAATTATATTAAAGAGGCAAAGGAAACACTGAAGTTTTTTAATTTGTCTGCGTTTACATGATGGGAATTTGGGGTGTAGGGCCAATGTTTGCGGTTTGGATTTTCTAACATGCCTTCCTGATTCACATGTTATGGGGTCATCATTGAACCGTAAACCGCTGAAAACAACGCACCGTTGCCGTTTCGATATTATTCCTGCACCATTAAAAACAAGGATTCAATATACTCAGGGTCTTGTTCATCCATGATGCGGATGATCTCCTGGTGCATGCGCTTTTTGATTTCTTGGAATATCCCCCGTTTTTTGTTCAGCGATTTGGCAAACGCAACAGCATCCTGGATCAACGCTTCGGCGTCGGCGCTGGCTTTTTCAATCACATGATGGGTTTTAAGTTCCGTTGCTCCCACTTTCCTGCCGGTGAGCTTTAATTCATTAAGTTTATAATAGGGGATGGCCTTTTTAACAAAGGCGATCATGCCGGGGAGAAAGGGGATTCCCAGATCCACTTCCGGAAAACAGAAAAACCCTTTATCGGCTCGCATCAACCTGAAATCACATGCGCAGGACAGGATGGCGCCGTTTCCGAATGCATGGCCGTTGATGGCGGCAATGGCCGGCACGGGCAGCAAAAGCAGCTTTTTAAAGACTGCGTTCATTTTGTACATAAAATCTTTAATATTTTGAAATGCCTGGTCTTGAAGCTGTTTTGCCAGCCACTCAATGTCAACCCCCAGCGACCAATATTTTTCATGGGTGGATGTGAGTATGACCGCGGTGATTTCTTTGTCTTCCAAGACCTTGTCAAGGGTTTGAATCATGGCGTTTGCAAAATCTAGATTGTGGCGGTTTTCTCCATGATTCATTTTGATAAAGGCAAGCGATTCTTGTTTTTCCCAATCAATGATGGACATGGTATGTATGATCTCCTGGAATTTGGAATATTGACATTATGAGTCTTTCAGCGCTTCAAGACGATTTAATATTTTTTGCTGAATGGCCAGCAGATCCTCTTTGAGGATCTGAAGCTCTTCCATCCGCTGATCGATTTCAGCCAGTTTTTTCTTGCCGTAGGAAAGACTTTTCTTGAGCTGCTGTTCTTCATCCATATTAATATTGGCCAATCCAATCATTTCAGCGATTTCTTCCAATGAATATCCCAATCGCTTTCCCCGCAGAATTAATTTAAGACGGGTCCGGTCCCTCCGGGAATACATCCGATGGTTGCCCTTTGTCCGTGAAGGGATAATCAGACCTTTTTCTTCATAAAAACGGATGGCGCGGGTGCTGATATCCAATTCATCGGCCAGTTCTGAAATGGTAAACATTTCATCTTTTTGATTTTTTTTCATGACGCAATCCTTAAATGGATTTGGGGATGTTTTTGGAGCGATTCTTATACCGAATTCGGCTCAAATGCAAGATCAAATCATTTCAATCGGTTTACCCATAACCGCGCCGGAATGGACCCAACCGGTGATGTGACATTGAACCCGCTGATGAATGAACGCATCATTTCCGTCAACCAACACTTTTATGTAATTTTCGCTCATTCCTTTCAGAAGTCCGGTGGATTTGTCCCTTTGATGTTCGATGATAACTTCAAGTCTGCGGCCGACAATTTGATCATAGAAATGTTTTTTCTTTTTCTGCCCCAGCTGTTGTAAAATATGGAAACGGGACTTGATGATGTGGGATGGATTTTGATCCGGCAGCCGACTGGCAGCGGTATTGGGCCGACGGGAATACGGAAATACATGAAGATAGGATATGGGCAAGGAGTCTAACAGAGTGAGCGTGTTTGTAAAAGCATCGGCGTTTTCTCCCGGAAATCCCACCATGACATCCACGCCAATGGCGCTGTGCGGTAGGAAGTGATGAATTTTAGTGATAAGGGCATGATAGTCTTGGGGCGAATAAGGCCGATTCATTTTTTTTAAAATACGTTCATCCCCGCTTTGAAGCGGGATGTGGAAATGGGGGCAGATGCTGCTGGAATTTGCAACCAGACTCAGGATATCATCGGTTATTTCATTGGGCTCAATGGAACTGAGCCGGATCCGCAACGGGAATTTTTTTTCAATGATGATGGTTAATAAATTGAAAAGATCCGATGGGGGGGTGAGATCTACCCCGTATCGACCGATATGCACGCCGGTGAGAACAATTTCATGTGCGCCTGCGGCGGCAAAAAAGGCGATTTCATCCAGGATATCCCCGATGGGACGGCTTCGGCTGGGACCGCGCGTAAAAGGAACAATGCAGTAAGAACAAAAATCATTACAGCCGTCTTGAATTTTAACATATGGCCGTGCCCGATTGACAAATGAACAAACGCCGGTTTTTCCAAACAAACGGTGGTTGAGAAGGTCTGGGGTGCGCACATAAGGCGATGTTTTTTTGACCAAAGCATCCACAGAGAGGATTTCCGGCAATAGATGTTTATCCGCATTTCCGATAATGTAATCAATGCCGGGGATTTGATACAATTGATGCAGCTCTGATTGCGCCAGGCAGCCTGTGGTGCAGATGACAGCGTCTGGATATTCGCGAATGGATTTTCGAATGACTTGTTTGGATTGAACCGCTGCTTTATGGGTGACCGCGCACGTATTAATAATCACCAGATCCGGAGTTTCATTCCCAGACGACAACCTCACCCCCTTTTTTTTCAGATCCCCGAAGATCCAATCAGACTCGTATTGATTGACTTTGCAGCCCAGCGTAATGATTTTGGCTATGGGGCATTTGGGGCCGAGGTTATCCATCGATGAATCCCCCGCATACAATATTTTCATGGTTATAACACACTGCTGCCTGACCCGGGGCAATCGCCGGTTGGGGCGTGTCAAAAACAATTTTTGCGCTGTCTTTTCCATTGGGGATCAAGGTTGATGATGCTGCTTGATGGCGATAACGGATACGCGTTTTGACCTTTATCGGCCCAGAGGACGGCGGAGCGATCCAATTGATCTTTGAGACGGTTAATTCTTGTTGATATAGGTCATGTTTGAACCCCACCAGAAGCGTATTTTCCTTTATCAGGATTTTTAATACATAATATGGTTCAGCCGCAGGGCAGTTGATGCCGCGGCGTTGGCCCACCGTAAAATGGTAAAGCCCCTTGTGTCGACCGATGATTTGGCCGCGCGTATTGACAATGGGGCCTTCGGAGAAAATCGTGGGGTGGTGCTCTCTGAGAAACGCAGTGTAATGATGGGCGCGGATAAAACAAATATCCTGACTTTCTTTTTTAAAAACAGGGGATAACCCCTTTTTTAGGGCCAATTCGGCAGTTGTTTTTTTGGTCATGTTGCCTAATGGAAAAAGCGCCTGAGACAGTTGCTGCTGCGATAACATGGCGAGAAAATATGATTGTTCTTTTTCCGTGTCAGCCCCTTTTTTAAGTTGAAATAAGCCGTTTTCTGATTTTTGAATTCTTGCATAATGGCCAGTGGCAAGATGGGTTGCGCCCAATGTGCCGGCGGCGTGGAGCAGGGCGCCGAATTTTATTTCTGGATTGCATACCATGCAGGGATTGGGCGTTTTCCCGTCCGCATATTCCCGAATAAAATAGTCAATGACCTTGTTTTGAAAAACATTGCGGCAATCGATGATATATATGGGAATGTTCAGTTGCCTGGCGATATGGGAAATGGGATGATCGCCCGGAGCTTTCCTCATAATAGGGGATGCTGGCGTGTCGAGACTCTTTATTGGAAAGAGACGCTTGCCGGCCCCCTGTTCATAACCGGTAATAAAATGCAACCCAATAATGTTGTTATCTTGTTGTTTTAACAGATGCGCAGCGACTAAAGAATCAATTCCGCCGCTGAGCGCGACCGCAATGCAGGGATTCATCTAAAAGAAAGTTTCATTGATCGGCTCGATTTTCATGGCCCGAGTCAAACAGGTGGGAATGCATAATTCACACACGCTGCATTTTTTTTTATCAAACACCACAGACATTTCCGGCCGCTTGATGGACAGCGCGTTGGTGGGGCAGACAGCGGTGCAGGCGCCGCAATGAATACATCGCGCTTCATCCCGGGTGACTTCTTGAGAGGCGTTTTTGACGATAACGCCCTGTTCTTTTAAATATTGAACGCCTGCCTTAAAATTTTTTTTGGGACCTGACAGCTCCAGCACCATGATTCCTTCTTTTCTGGGCAAAATGGTGGCCTTGAGAATATTAAATGTCAGGTCATAATTTTTGGTTAAATTGCAAACCAGGGGTTTTTCTACTTCACGGCTTGGAAAATGAAGTACCAGAAGTTTGGAATACAAATCGTTTCTCCAAAATATTTCTGGTCGGCTGAAGCAAATGTCCAGCCGGCCAGAAATGATTTAATGATGTTAAAACATATACCCGATGGTGGCCTCGCCAATGGGAACGACTTCTTCGTCTTTTTCACGATCTCCGAAATCAGGGGATTCGGTTTGATCCCAGTTGACATATGCAGCGCCGATCCCGAGATTTAAATCGAGTCCATGGCCCAGCAGGATCCGATACCCCAGAACGGCCCCCCAGATTCTGCCGATTTCATCGAGCCCATGATTTTCAGTATCATAATAAATGCCGACGGCGGACACATAGGGGCTGTTGCCTTCGGCATGCAGATAATAAGCCAATCCGCCGCCCCATCCGTCATTATTGCCCAGGACGGTAAAGGATATCTTTGAAAAACGAAATTCAATTCCACCGCCGAATTCCACGCCATCGTCACTGGCGCCGATGCCGATCCGCGGCCCGAAATGGAATTTTTTGGGGGCTTTGGACGGCGTTTCGGCCTCGGATGTTTCTGGTTTGGTGGTGATTGCTGCGATGCTTTCAGGCAATTGAGATACGCCCAAAAGGGATTTGAGGTTTTCAGGAGGGACTTTTTCGGCAAAACTTCTTCGGTCGCCCTCATAATCCGTGGTCACCTGTTGAACCAATTTGCCTGTTTTGACCTCAACCAAATTGGTTTCAATGGAATACATGTTTCCCACATGACCAAAAACCCCATAAATTACGTAATCCACATTTAAAGCCGCTCCGGATCGAACCGCGCAGCCTTTGAGCTTGCAGGTTTTGATTTGGCCGCCTTCGCTTTGAGCGGAGAGTTTTTTCTCCATTTCCGTAAAATCCATCACATCATAGACGCCGAATTTTTTCAGTTCATCCGTAAAACGCGTTGTCAATGTCTTGCTTTCAAACTCATAAATATCGGTGGAGGCTTCATCGGCATGTAACATCAGCACCGCGCATTTGGGTTTTTCCTGGCAGTTGCCCGAAGTTGCGAATGTCATCTGGAAATTACATAAAAATAAAGATAAAAACAAATGGATGAAAAATTTTTTCCGATTCATTTCCCTATCTCCTTCGATGATTGAGTTTAACATTACGGCAAGCACGTGTGATGGAAAATTAATATGATATTTTTTGATAGATTGCATCATCAAAAATATATCGTTTTTTAAATATCAAAAATCAAAGCTGATTTCAATAAAATTTAACCAGTAAACGGTGTTTTTTAAAAATGAAGCAAGCGCACGGGGAAAATAAAAAATATAAAATCGAACGAGTTGATATTTAGCTGAAATTATATTAAAAAATAAAATCAGGCAGTATGGTTAAAAAAGAGGGGCTTATTGTATCAGCAGGGAAGAAGGGTTTAGAAAAAGCACGGGTCGTTTTGGTTCAGACGATTTTCCGGAAATGTATGTTTTTACCTGAATCCGATTCTTTTCCGGTATGATGAGAATCAAAATATCAAAAAGTTCTATAAATGCATTCCCTAAATATTTAAGAAAACCGTCGGGCTCTGATTCAAAAGGAACATTGGTTCGCACACAGATCCAAAGATTGATGGATTGTGATTTAATAAAATGGTTGAATTTGGCGTATTCATCACCATCGGATGCATGGTATGTCAAGCCATCCACAATAATCAGATCCGGATGAAAGATATTTTGTGTTTTCAGATCTTGGATGCGTTTCTGAAGTTTGTTGAAGTCAAAAGACTCGCTTTCAAATGTCATGATAAATCGATGAATCAGCAGTTCGTCCCACAGCTTCTTTGCGTCTTCTGATTCAAATGAGTTTGTAATATTCTGAAATATTTCAGAATACCAAAGGTCCACCTTGTCCACCATATCCTGTATGCTAATATGCAAAACATTTTTTTCTTTCAGAAGCGCGCTGATGCCCAATTGAACTAAGAAAGCGGTTTTTCCAACACCGGGTCTGGCGATGACAATGCCTGTTTTTCCATGCCCAGTGTTTTCTTCTGCATCAAATCCTAAAAATTTCAGTGGATCTTTAAGAATCAGTTTTTTTTTCAGCATACGATGCCTCTATCACGGCATTGGGAACACGATGCGCCGTTTTTAACTTTTTTTTGGCTTTTTTTTTGAATTTCATCAACAATGTGAAGGGGGACTTGTTTATAAGCGGAAAATTCCATGGTAAATTGCGCCTTGCCTTGGGTGAGGGATCGAAGCGCGGTGGAATAGCCAAACATTTCAGCCAAAGGCACATGGGCCTCGATGGCGGTGAGTTGGCCCATATCATTTGAACCGATTATGATCCCTCTTCGCTGATTTAAAGACCCCATGACATTGCCTTGATATTCTCCGGGCGTTTCCACAACCACTTTCATGATGGGTTCGAGCAAAACCGGTTTGGCTTTTAAATACCCCTGCAAAAATGCCCCGCGGGCAGCAGCTTGAAAAGCCATATCCGATGAGTCCACGGAATGAGATGCCCCGTCTGTGATGACGATTTTAACGCCTGTGACCGGAAATTTCATCCAAGGGCCTTTTTCAATACAAGCCCGAAATCCTTTCTCGCAGGCAGGAATATATTGGGTGGGGATGGCGCCTCCGGTAATTCTATTTTCAAAAACAAATTCTTCGTCGGAAATGGGCTCAATATAACCGGTCACCCGGCCATATTGACCGGAACCGCCGGTTTGTTTTTTATGGATGTAATCAAATTCACTTTTAACAGTTATCGTTTCTCGATACGCCACACTGGGTTCACCGGCAATGATATCGGCTTTGTATTCCCGTTTCATCCGCTCCAGATAAATATCTAAATGGAGTTCGCCCATGCCCGAAATAATGGTTTCTCCGGTTTCCTTGTTTACAAAACAACGGAATGTCGGATCTTCTTTTGTAAACCGGCCCAGGGCTTTTGCCATATTCTGCTCGGATTGAATATTGGCGGGCTTGATCGCCATTGAAATCACCGGCTCGGGGATATACATGGAGGTCATGGAAAGATGAAGCTCCGGCGATGTGAAGGTGTCTCCTGAAGCGCAATCAATTCCAAAAAAGGCGCCGATGTATCCTGCATGAATTCTGGAAATTTCCTCCATTTGATCCGCATGCATGCGGACAATTCTGCCGATTTTGACTTTTTGGCGGGTCCGCGAGTTTACAACAGTATCCCCTTTTTCCAATTTGCCTTGATATAAACGGATATAACTTAATTGTCCGTATTGACCATCTTCCAATTTAAATGCAAGGGCAACCAAAGGATCTTCCGGCTTTCCGGTTAATACGATTTTCGCCTCATTATTTTCAAGATCCAAAGCCTCATTGGTGATGTCCAAGGGCGACGGCAGAAAGTATGTCACCGCATCCAAAAGAGGCTGAACCCCCTTGTTTTTATAGGCAGACCCCATAAGAACGGGGGTTAATTGGCGTTTCAGCGTTCCCTTTCGAACTGCATCCAGAATCAATGCATCAGAAATCTCTTTTTCTTCAAGCACCGCCTCCGTCAGTTCATCGGAAAATATTGAAGCGGCATCAATTAATGTTTCTCTTTTCTGTTCGGCAAGATCCCGGAGGTCCGGCGGGATATCCATCGTCCGGACATGTTCTCCATAAGGCCCGTCAAAATATAGCGCTTTCATGGAGATTAGATCAACAACGCCTTCGAGGTCCGATTCAAGACCGATGGGAATCTGGAGACACACAGCATTGTGCTGTAATTTATCCTTGAGTTGCTCGATCACCCGCATGGGATCAGCACCGTTTCTATCGCATTTGTTAATAAATGCAATACACGGAACTTCATAGCGCTTCATTTGTTGATCCACAGTGATCGACTGAGATTGAACGCCTCCAACCGCGCATAAAACCAGAATCGCACCATCCAGGACGCGCAACGCGCGTTCCACTTCAATGGTGAAATCCACATGCCCCGGGGTGTCGATGATGTTGATTTCATGTTGTTTCCATTCACAATACGTCGAAGCCGACGCAATCGTGATGCCGCGTTCTTTTTCAAGCTCCATGGAATCCATGGTGGCGCCTACCCCGTCTTTCCCCTTGACTTCATGGATCCGGTGAATTCTTTTTGTAAAATATAAAATTCGTTCCGTCAGCGTGGTTTTGCCTGAATCAATATGCGCGCTGATGCCGATGTTTCTGATGCGATGAATATCTCTGTTCATGTCCCACACATATCATTATGAATTCATAATAAATGTTAAAAATTAATAATTTTATTTTTTAAAATTTTATTTGTCAATAATAATATTTATTTTTTATA
>FWPV01001335.1_pt1 | contig 69299 bp, 58 predicted proteins | sample 2228371 | NCBI WGS metagenome assembly FWPV01 (sample SAMEA103939776, study PRJEB20133) | metagenome
CACTTATTATTTATTGAATTATTTTTTATTGAGGTAGTGTATCCTTTTTTTGTTTTTTTATGCAATACCTATTTGCCAATAATTTGAACTGGACTGTGGAGCAACAGTTATTACTTTACATATTAATACAATTGGAATAAAATAGTATAATATAAATATAAGCCTAATCAACTTCCGTTTTAAATTCTTACAGGATAGCTGTATGTTGAGACGTATTGATTTTCGCGGTGGTTATCGCTTTAATAATTTTCAAGGTCAACCTGAAAATATTGTTGAAGAATCTCTTATCCCTGAACTGGTCAAAATTCCGTTAATACAGGGGGTTGGAATAGAGCCAGATTGTTTAGTCAAGGTTGGTGATAAAGTCTCTGCTGGTCAAATTATAGCCCGTAATGATCAGATTATATCCAGTCCAATTCATTCTTCTATAAATGGCGTGGTTACTAATATAAAAAAAGTGAATTATCTTAATCATACCTGTTCCGTCGTTACTATTAAAGGCGATGGCTCTTCGGAATACAAAAAATTGTCATCAGAAGACATAGAGGAAAAGCTCTATTTATCAGGAGTTACTGCATTGGGCTATTCAGGTATACCTTCCAGATTCAATAGCTCCGTCATAAAACCAAACGAGGTTGAAAACATCATCATCTATGCATCAAATTCTGACCCTTTTAACATTTCACAGGAGTTTCTCTTCTCAAGCAAGAACATACAAAAGCTATACAATGGAATAGATATACTCCACAGGATCATGCCGAGTGCAACAATTTACCTTGCAACAAGCAATGGATACAGAAAATTTCTCGACGGACTAGATGATCGGCTAAACAACCAAAATTGGTTAAAATACCGACGTTTAAAGTCAAAATACCCACAAAATCACGAGGCAATGTTAGTCCAAACTGTATTGGGACAAAAGTTTCCCTATGGGTATTCTTCTGCAAATATTGGAACAATAATATTGGATTTCCAATCCGTTTTTTATGTTTATGAAGCAATAGCAGAAGACAAACCATTTATTGAAAACACATTAGCCCTTTGTGGGTCTGCATGGAAAGAGCCGTCTATTATAAAAGTGCGAATTGGAACAATGCTGAGCGAAATTGTCAATTCAAGGATAAGAGACGATATAAAACCGAGATTTATATTGAATAACCTGCTGATGGGGGCAGAACTAGACGATCTAAACCTTCCAATAGACAGAGGCTATTCAAAAATCATCGCAATACCTGAAAATAATGAAAGAGAATTCCTGAAATTTGCGCGACCTGGTTTTAAAAGGGATTCGTATTCTAGGACGTTTGTATCAAACTTTTTGCCTTTGTTTAAGAAAGAATTTGAAACAAATAAACATGGGGAAGAAAGACCATGCGTTAACTGCAATTATTGTGACGAAGTTTGTCCAGTTGGCATTATCCCTCATATATTAAGCAAATATATCAAAAACTCCATAATTGATGAAACTTTAGCAAATCTCCATATATACGACTGTATACAATGCGGATTATGTAGTTATGTCTGTCCGTCAAAAATTCCGCTAGTCAGACATATTAAAGAAGGTATGGATGCGTTAGCAGAACAAGGATGCACTCGTGAACAATGCATCTTACCGCATTTTGATAACATTCGTGGTATAGTTGATAGTTATCGCGGAGCGAAAGAAATTTAGCTCGATCATAAGAAAGGACTGAATTTGAGTTTTATCAGGCATCTATTAGACAAGGTAAATATAATAATAGAAAAACGGCCTCTGATCAGCAAGTTCAAGCCAATATATAAAGCGTTGGATGATTTTTTCTATGGCACAGAAAAGGTCACAAATCTTCCGCATGTCCTTGATCATTTAGATATTAAACGGTATATGAGTTTTGTAATTTTGGGGCTTTTACCGGTTGTTTTCGCTTCAATATACTTTTGGGGTTGGAGAGCTTTATTAATAATTATAATATCTTATATATTTGGCGGGGCAGTAGAGGTTATCTTTGCAATAACTAGGAGAAAGGATATACACGAAGGTTTTTTGGTTACTGGTTTGATATTTCCATTGACATTGCCTCCGACTATTCCTTTTTGGATGGTTGCTGTTGGGATAGTTTTTGGCGTCCTATTCGGAAAAGAGGTCTTTGGCGGGACAGGAAGAAATATATTTAACCCAGCGCTTGTCGGAAGGTTGTTTTTGAGCATTGCCTTTCCAAGGACTATGTCTGCATATTGGCAAAAGCCTTTTATCAGTGGATTGGGCGGTTTTGTGCATTATCAAAATATAGATGTTTTAACTAAGGCTACATCAGATGCTATAACTACTGCAACTCCTCTCAGTTTATTCAAAAGTGGCGGAGAACTGCCTTCATATTACAATTTGATTATGGGATTTTCTCCCGGATGTATAGGCGAAACGTTTCGCTTGGGTATTATTATTGGAGGATCATTTCTAATATTAACAAAGATTGTTAACTGGCGAATTCCTTTGAGTTTTTTGCTGTCAGTGATCATTTTTTCTCTCATCGGAAATCAATTTGCCCCTAGTAGGATTGCACCTCCGATATTCCAATTATTTTCTGGGGGATTGTTATTCGGCGCTTTTTTTATGGCTACCGATCCAGTTACTTGCCCATTTACGAAGATCGGAAAGTGGATCGGAGGAGTGATCTTGGGATTTCTGGTCGTCTTGATCCGAAGTTTCTCTGGTTATGTGGAAGGCGTTATGTTTGCCATTGTAATACTTAATGTCTTTGTCCCTCTAATTGATCGCATAGTGTTAAATATAAAATACCCTAAGGTTGTAAAATGAAATCTGCATTTAAAATATTAGCTTTTTGTCTGATTATGGGAACTGTCTCTGGTGCGTTGATCGTTGGGATAAACGCTTGGACGTCAGTTAGAATTGCAAAATATGAAGAGCTAAAGATCAAGTCATCAGTATTGGATGTCCTAGAAATTCCTTATACAGATGACAGCGTCGTAGATGTATTTAATGCCAATGTTGATATAATAAAAAAGGACAAAAAGACAATCTACAAAGGTAAAGATAATGCAGTTGCATTTGAGTTTAAAGGGGCTGGGGTCTGGGGCGAAATTTACGGTATAATAAGCTTAAACCATGATCTTTATACAATTCGTGACATCAAGATAATACATCAAGAAGAAACTCCCGGGCTAGGATCAAGAATAGCTGATAGAGAATATTTAAAATGGTTTAAAAATAAAACGTTTTACCCTGAACTGATCTTTGTGCCCAATGGTAAGGCGAAAGAAGATAATGAGGTTGATATAATCACTGGGGCTACATATTCAAGCAAAGCATTGGAAAGGATTTTGAATAAGACAATTATTGAAGTCGTTGTCTTGTTAAATAAATAATAAAAGACGTCTCTCTAAATAGGGTATATATATGACTGAAAGATTTGATGAAAAACAAGAAAAAAAAGGCAATGATTGGCTTAAAACTTTGACTACGGGAATGTGGGCTGATCATCCTACATTCTGTATGGTTTTGGGAATATGCTCAGCTTTGGCTATAACAAACCGTATGGATAATGCTTTGGCAATGAGTGCTGGGGTTACATTCTGTTTAGTGTTTAGCTCATTATTTGTTTCACTTCTACGTAATGTTATTCCAGCAAGGGTTCGTATTCTTGCATATATGACTATTATCGCGACGCTTGTCATTTGCACAGATAGATTTTTAAAGGCATTTTTCCCTCCCATAAGTAAGACTATGGGTCCTTATGTCGGCTTGATCATAACTAATTGCATCATCATGGGAAGGGCAGAAGCCTTTGCAATAAGAAATAAACCTTGGCTTTCTGTCCTTGATGCGTTTGGATGTGGGATAGGTTATAGTTTTATCTTAATTTTGATGGCTCTCGTCAGAGAACCGATGGGGTTTGGCACGCTATTAGGACAGAGGATCATGCCTAGCACATGGTCTAACTGGATTATTTTTACGATCGCACCTGGGGCGTTCTTCCTTTTGGGCGTCTATATATGGATACTTAGAACTCTCGCTAAGAAAACGGAGTAGATATGAACTCATCAAACCCTTTGTTAATTTTCCTTGCTTCAATATTTACCCATAACATCGCATTGGTGTATATATTGGGGATGTGTCCCTTTATCGTTATCTCAAAAAGCTTCAAATCCGCTGTTGGTATGGGAATTGCTGTGATCTTCGTTGTTACTATTACCTCTATGATTAACTGGGCGATATATCGGCTATTGCTTGTCCCACTAAACGCGGAGATCATAACATATCTTGTCTTTATAATCGTTATTTCTGCAACTGTTCAATTGCTCGAGATGATTATTGAGAGATTCTTTCCTCCTTTACAATCATCTTTTGGCATATTCCTGCCACTAATAACGGTCAACTGCATAGTTTTAGCTGTCTCTTTGTTTATGGTTTTGCGAAACTATAACTTTTTACAGAATGTCGCATTCTCAATTGGGACATCCGCAGGTTGGGCTTTGGCGATAATACTCGTCTCTGCAATAAAGGAAAAGCTCACACTAATTGGCGACATACCAAGCGGTCTCCGTGGTCCAGGTATTACAATGATCATCATAGGAATTATTGCTTTAGCATTTATGGGCTTCGCTGGAATAGTTAGCTTGTAAAATGGAGTTAACCTTTTATGAAATTGATCTTATTGATTGATGCGATTTTGCTCGCTTTAGCTATAATTTTAATCGTCGCACAGAGGCTTTTGGTTACTTACGGTCAGTGTAAAATAACCATTGACTATGAAGGTGAGAAAAAAGAATTAACTGTTCAAGGTGGCGATTATCTGATTAACTATTTAAAAGCTAATGCGATTGATATATCGTCTTCTTGTGGTGGAAAGGCTATCTGCGGTTATTGTAAAGTCAAACTACTTGGCGAAAGTGGAGACCTTTTGCCTACTGAAGAACCTTTTATATCAAGGGAAGAAAGATTATCGGGGGTGCGACTCAGTTGTCAGGTTAAGGTCAAAAATGATATACAGGTATATATCCCTGATTATCTTGAAACCGTCCGCAAGATCGTCAAAAACAGGACTTATAATCCAAATCGTAGATGGCGTTTTATAATTGAATAGGTAAAAATTATGAGAAGAATCCGAAAAAGAAAGGAAAATCAATTAGAAATCTCAAGGCAAATTGAAAAAATTGATAAGATAATCGATAGATATGAAGAAAGATTCAAAGACGGACACAAAGTGCTGATTGAGCTTTTTCAAGATATAAATCAAGAATTTAACTATATTCCAAAGGAATCACTGATTCGGATTTCAAAAAGATGTGGCATCCCTTTAAGCAGGCTTTTTAGCTTAGCAAAATTCTATAACTCATTTAGACTGGAAAAAATCGGCAAACATCATATCTGCGTGTGTGCAGGCACAACTTGTCATATAAACCGCTCTGATAAAATTATAGATGAGCTTCGAAGTAGGCTAAAAATTGAACCGGGACATACAACTGAAGATGAAAATTGGACATTTGAAACCGTCCACTGCTTCGGCGTGTGTGCCCATGGACCCCTTGTTGAAATTGATGGAAATTATTACCATAAAGTAGACCTAAAAAAGTTAGACGAAATCCTGAAAAAATATGAAAATGATAAATAGTATGACAGATCTAAAAAGATTAAGAGATGAAATTTTAAACAGACATACTAATAATCAAAGGGAGATTATCGTCACTGGCGGGACTTGCGGATTTATTTCCGGCGCAGGAGATGTGATCAATGCTCTAAACAGCGAATTAAAAAAGCATAGGTTAGATAAAGAGATAAAGGTTAAAGTTACTGGTTGTCATGGTTTCTGTGCGGTTGAACCAGCTATCATCATAAATCCTGAAAATATTTTATATAAAGAAGTATCGCAGAAAGACGTTCCAGAGATAATATCAGAAACGATATTAAATAATAAAATAATTGATAGATTGACTTATGTTGATGAACTTACAGGGGAAAAGATTCTTCAAGAGACTGAAATCCCTTTTTACAAAAGGCAAACTCGTCACATCCTCAAAAATATTGCTAAAATTGATCCGTTAAACATAGAGGACTACATCTCAATTGGGGGATATTCTGCCCTTGAAAAATCCTTCCAAATCGGTTCTGATAAGGTTATAGTTGAGATAAAAGCCTCTGGATTACGGGGCAGAGGCGGTGCTGGATTTCCGACAGGTATAAAGTGGGAGACAGCAAAAAAAGCTCAAAGCAAAGAAAAATTTGTTATCTGCAATGCAGATGAAGGTAACCCCGGCGCTTTTATGGATCGGAACATATTAGAAGGAGACCCCCATTCTATTATAGAAGGAATGATCATCTGTGGATTTACGATCGGTGCAAATCTGGGCTATATATACATTCGCAATGAATATCCATTGGCTATTGAACATATTAAAACAGCATTGGAACAAGCGTATCAATACGGTTTTCTAGGTGAAAATATATTAGGAATGGAATTTTCTTTTGATATTGAAATAGTCAGAGGTGCAGGAGCATTTATCTGTGGTGAGGAGACAAGCCTTATCAGATCAATAGAAGGTGTAACTGTTGAAGCACAGACAAAACCTCCTTTTCCAACGCTAAAAGGGCTTTGGGAAGCTTCTACAGTATTAAATAATGTTAAGACTTTTGCTAGTATCCCTCTTATAATAAATAATGGCTCTGATTGGTTTTCAAGCTTTGGCACAGATAACAGCAAAGGGACAATGGTATTCTCTATGGTCGGAAAAGTCAAGAACACAGGTCTAGTAGAAGTCCCTATGGGAACAACATTACGAGAGATCATATTCGGTATTTGTGGCGGTGTGAAAAACAATAAGGGGTTTAAGGCAGTGCAGATCGGTGGTCCCTCTGGCGGATGCTTTCCTGAATCTCTGCTTGATATGCCTGTTGATTTTGAATCTATGGCAAAAGCTGGAATTGCTCTTGGATCAAGTGGAATGATCGTTCTTGATGAGGATACTTGTATGGTAGAATTAGCCCGATACTTTATGGCTTTTAATCTGGATGAATCATGCGGAAAATGTACCCCTTGCCGTGAGGGAATAAAACATACACTTGATATATTAGATAGGATCACAAATGGAAACGGTCAGGAACAAGATATTGAGATATTAGAGAAAATGGGAAAACTTATAAGCGAACTTTCGCTTTGTGGACTAGGAAAATCTGCTCCTAATCCAGTGCTTTCAACGATAAAGTATTTCAGGGATGAATACGAAGAACATATAAAAAATAAAAGATGTCCTGCGGGCTTCTGTGATGCGATGAGGACTGAAAATGATTAATCTTGTAATAGATGGTCAAGAAATTGAAGTTAAAGAAGGAACGACTGTGCTTGAATCTGCAAAGAAACTGAATATAAAAATCCCTACACTTTGCTATAACCAGCATCTAAAACCTTATAGCGGATGTAGGATGTGTCTGGTTGAGAAAACACAGCAAAACTCATCTCGTCCTCCCGAACTTATCGCTTCTTGCTCATATCCAGCGGAAAACGGCGCAATAATAAACACAAATACGGAACGTGTTGTAAAAGCAAGAAAGTTTATAATACAACTTTTGCTTGTGAGATGCCCGGATTCAAGCGTAATACAAAATCTAGCGAAAGAATACGGAGTTTCAAAAGACGATAAGACCGATATAGTGGGATATTACCTGCTAAACAAGGCTAACCGCACAGATCAAACAAAATGTATTTTATGCGGTTTGTGTGTCCGTGTTTGTGCAGAAGTCGTCGGAATGAATGCGATAAGCTTTTCCGGAAGAGGTATCAAAAGAAAGGTAAAAACGCCATTTGACAGAATATCAGAAACTTGCATCGGTTGTTCTGCTTGTGCTTATGTCTGTCCAACGAAAGCGATCAGAATCGAACCTGCTGATTAAAGGCGATTAAAATGTCTATTGTCAAAAGGTTTTTATACAGAGTCAATCTCTGGATTAAAGCATCAAGGGCATCTTTTTTCTCCGGGTCTATTATACCTGTCCTGTTAGGGTCTGTATTGGCTTGGTATGATGTCTCTTGCTTTTTGTGGCTCAATTTTTGGTTAACGCTTATTGGGACTGTTTTGATACACGCAGGGACAAATATGGCTAATGATTATTTTGATCATATCTACGGTTGTGATGAAGCTAATCCAAATCCAACAAAGTTTAGTGGCGGAAGTCGGATGATCCAAAATGGACTGATTGCCCCTAAAAAGATTCTTTATGCCTCTTTGATCACATTGTCTATCGGGATCTGCATCGGTCTTTATCTGAACTTTGTGTCTGGGCGAAATATCATATTAATTTTAGGTATAATAGGGATATTCTTAGCCATCTTTTATACCGCAAACCCATTTAAGATCGCATACAATACCCTCGGTGAACTAGCTGTTGGAATAGCTTTTGGTCCTCTAATAGTGATGGGATCATATTATGTTCAAGCTCAAAACTTATCCATAAGGGAATTTTTGGTGTCTTTACCGATAGGAATTCTCATAGCCTTGATTTTGTATATCAACGAATTTCCAGACTTTGAAGGCGATAAAAAGGTCGGAAAAAGGACATTGGTCGTGTTATTAGGCAAAAAAAATGCGATAGCTTTGTATCATTTTTCATTATTTTTTACATATCTTGTTATAATATTATTAATAGCTTTTAGTTTTTTGCCGTATATATGCCTTATTGTCTTGATCAGTTTACCTATATCAATAAAGGCATTCATCGTATCAAAAAGGAATTTTGATAAAATATATGAGTTATTGCCAGCAAACGCTTATACTGTAAAATTGCATTCTTTCATAGGTTCGTTATTATGTTTAGGCATTATATTAGATAAGGTTTTTAAGTAAAGAGGTAAAAAGTGACTCTCAAAGAAATTTATTCGCCTGTTGAAAACGAACTAGATGATGTTGTTAGATCATTGGAATATTTTCTAAGCCAGTCAGAAAATAAGTTGATATTAGAGATCAACCAGTTTCTGCTCTCAAATCCCGGTAAAAGATTAAGACCTGCGATGGTATTACTATCTGCAAAAGCAGGGTCAAATAATGATATATTTCACAATAATAATCTGATCAAAGTTGCCTCCGCTATTGAGATGATCCATTGGGCTTCTTTGGTTCACGATGACGTAATAGATCATTCTTTGATCCGACATAATAAACCTAGTGTCAATCAAAAATGGGGGCTAGAGGTATCGGTAGCTTTGGGAGATTATCTATATTCCAAAGCTTTTGAGTTATTGGCAAGTTGCAGAAATATGGATATGCTTTACTATATAAGTAAGGTAACTAGCACTATGTGTATAGGCGAACTTACGCAGGTCCGCGTTAGAAAAAATGTCTCATTAATGAAGCAACAATATCTCTCCATCATAGAAAAAAAGACTGCTAGTTTATTTTCTGCATCGTGCAAAGTCGGAGCTATGTTGTCCAATTGTGAAGAGCTAGTTCAATCTTCATTAAAAGATTACGGGCTAAATTTCGGAATAGCTTATCAGATCATCGATGACTGCATAGACCTTGTCGGCGATAGAGATGATCTGGGGAAACCGCCCGGTGCTGATTTCAAGGTGGGCGAATTGACTCTGCCTATAATAAACTTGCTAGCTTTCTATGAAAACAAGAAAGAGCTATTACACTTGATAAGTCAAAGGAACGATCAAGACGCATTTCAAATAGTGAAGGACAGATTTATTGAATCAAAAAAGGTTGTCAATAAGACGAAAGAGGATATTCAAACCTATATTCAGAGGGCAAAGGAAAGCCTGATCAACATAAATAATTCAGTTTTCAAACAAAGTCTTATCTCCTTGACTGATTTTTTAATAGAACGTTTAGTTTTTTAACATAACTTATTAAATTCCAACATTGGGCAATTTTTCAAAGCGAGCTTAATTGTAAAATAAATACAAAAACTGTATGACCGTTTTTATTGATATAGGCTTATATAAGAATGGCGAAAATTTCAATTAAGGATGATGATAGTTTTTATAAGATCACTAAATTTGATCTGGCCCTTATAACTTTGATCCTAACTCTTTCTATGATCTCTGTATTTTGGATCAGTGCAGATCAAATTGGGCAACCATTACGATCTAAATACGCAGTAATATATCAAGAGAATATTAAGTTGAAAAAGATTGATCTGTCAAAAGATGGCGTTATCTACATAATTGATGGAAAAATGCAGGTAGAAGTTTTTGATGGCAAAATTAGAGTTATAGATTCAGATTGCCCAAATCATAATTGTATGAAGATGGGCTGGATACAAAACAAAGGTCAGACTATAGTATGTGTGCCAAACCGTGTTTTGATTGAGATCAAATCTGATGAAACAGGATCAATAGATGCAATTAGCAGATAAATCAGGTTAATTTTTGAAACTATAGAGACTATTCGTCTATATTTCGGGTAGAATAAAGTGAAAGAGAATAACGTTTACAAAACAGCTTTTTTAATTTCTATATCCTGCATCTTGCAGATCGCTGAATCACTGATCCCTCATCCGATACCAGGGCTAAGGCTAGGATTTGCAAATGTCATTACCCTAATAGTATTAGTTAACATCAATTGGAAATCCGCTATTGAGATAACATTTTTTCGCACAATATTGAGTTCTTTCATTATGGGGACATTTATGTCTCCAAATTTCATAATGAGCTTTTCGGCTGGGATCGTGAGTGTCTTAATTATGGGGTTGTTTTATCGATTATCTTGTATAAGTAGACGTTATCATCTGAGCATCATAGGTATAAGTATTTTGGGGGCTGTTTTCCATAATATAACGCAGGTATATATAGCTTATTTTATCCTTGTTAAACATCCGGGAATATTCCTCCTATTACCTTGGCTTTGTATCGGGGCGGTCTTTACGGGATGGGTTACAGGAGTTGTTGCCGGAAAGGTCTGCATAAGGTTGAAAGATGGAAAAAAGAACGAGTTTATCAATAAGACTGATACAGATTATTCCAGTTTTATGTTGAAAGATTACTCTTTCGGAAATTCGTTTATCCATAGACTTTCTGTTGAGGTTAAGATAGCTTTTATCTTTACTTTATCGTTTGTTGTGCTTGTCTCTAGAAATATTTGGGTCTATCTGGGATTTTTTACAGTGTTAGTTATTATAATGTTGACATCGCGAATTTCCTTCGTTTATGTCTTGTCAAAAATGAAGAGATATTTGACATTGTTGCTCATTTCCTTTTTATTTCCTGTTTTTTTAAGTTATGGAAATAATACACTCTTTCGTCTATCGTATATCAACATTACCATTGAAGGAATAAGGGCAGGTTTCATTTTTGCTATGAGGATAGCCCTATTGATTATAGCAAGCTCGCTTTTGTCAAAGACGACTTCTCCCGAAGACCTTACAAAAGGGCTAATAAGGATGCTGTCTCCTTTGTTTGCTTTCAAAGTTTCTAGCAACAAGATAGCTTCGATAATTTCGTTATCGTGGTTAGCTATCCCTGTTTTTTGGGAGATAGCCAAAGATAATATTCATAAGGTTAATTGGAAAAAGGCTAAAAACATTCACAATCTAATACCATTGATCAGTGATTTCATTGTGAATCTATATTTTGATGCTGAGAACTTATCAAAATCTTGGGAAAAGAACTATATACTTTTCAGCGAAAAGGGAACTAATATTTGATTAACAAGACAGTAAACAATAACTGGATGAGAAAGATGTTTGATTCTATCACACAGAGATACGTCTTTCTCAATAAAATTCTTACATTCGGTCAAGATGACCATTGGAGGGATAAATTATTAGAACACATATCCCCCAAAAGATGCGATAAAGTCCTTGACATCTGCACCGGCACAGGCGATTTAGCCATTAAGTTGGCTGAAAAATTCGTGGATGTTGAAATCTATGCATTGGATTTTTCGCCAAATATGCTCAATGAGGCAGGAAAAAGGGCATACAAAAAGGGTATAAAGACTATAAATTTTATTGAAGATGATTGCACAAGTATGGATTTTGGAGATAACATCTTTGACTATGTGACTATTTCATTTGGTTTTAGGAATTTGGCTTACTCCAAAAAGAATCTGGACAGGGCATTGACCGAAATATACCGTGTTTTAAAGTGTGATGGGTATTTTGTGATATTAGAGACAAGTCAGCCAAAAAATGGATTTATAAGAAAGCTATTTCATATTTACGTCAAAAGAGTAGTGCCGTCACTGGGCAAGCTTATCTCTGGTAGAGGCAAGCCATATTCTTATTTGGGAGGATCAATAGCCAGATTTTTTGATAGAGATGAATTAGAGGCGGTATTGGTCTCAAAAGGTTTCAAAAAGGAAAAGATCATATCATTTATGTTCGGCGTGATTTTGTTATCTTTATTCAAAAAGACTTATTAATAATGCTTGATGATGGATAAAATTAACGATTATATAAGCGAAAGGTTTGTAAGTCATATCTGGGAAAGTGGACATTTTATCAAATCCAACCTGAGGACCAAAGATGGAAGAAAAATTGAAATTTTATTCCCCGGACAGTGGAACAATGATATAGGTGCAGATTTTACCAATGCTATAATAAAGATAGATGGGAAAATAATAAAAGGCGATGTGGAGGTGCATCTCCGAAACTCTGATTGGAACGCACATCATCACGATAAGGATTTAAAATATAACAACACAATACTCCACGTAGCGTTATTGGACGCTGGAACTAATTTGTTATCAAAGAAGCAAAGCGGAGAATATATACCTAATCTCATTCTTAGTGGCTATATTGATGGGACGATAAATAAATTGCTGAAAGCGATAGACGGAAAAAGCAGGTATACACAATGTCCCGTCAACATAAATCTCAACATCATTGATAAAGCAGGTATTGATCGCTTAAAAATAAAATCAAATGCGATAATTGAACAACTTATCAATAAAGATAAGGATCAGGTTTTATATGAAGGCATAATGGATGCCCTTGGGTATTCGAAAAATAGGAGGCAATTTCAAGAGTTAGCACAAAAAGTGCCTGTTAATTTATTACTTGGTCAAACACCAGAGAAAATACAGGCAATACTTTTTGGAACTGCTGGGCTCTTGCCAGATATAAATAATAATGGCGATTTTGACAAAGAAACCAATGAATATCTTGATATAATACTTCCAATATGGAATGAAGTTAAGTATCAGTTTCAGAATAAACTGATGTCAAAAGAAGAATGGAGGTTTTTTAGACAAAGGTTTGATAATTTTCCTACAAGGAGAATGGCAGGGATTAGCTTCATTTTACATAGTCTTGAACCGAAAAAGGACGCTCTCTCAGAAAGAATTCTATCGGTTTTTGATGAAGAAACCGAGTCGATAAATAAACTATCCATCAAGCTAAAAGCGATAATAAAGCCGAAGGTTTATGGATATTGGGCTGATCACTATGCCTTTGGAAACAGAAGATATGCTCGTAGTGATTTTTTGATAGGAGATAGCAGGGCTGATGATATAATCGTCAATGTCATCTTCCCGTTTGTCTATTCTCAGACATCAGGTAACGAAAAATTGGGAGAAAAAGTTATCAAGTTATGGACTAAATATGGCAGATTACAAGATAATACAATAACGAAATATTTCTTAAACAGATTGTTCAAAAGCGAAAAAGAATATCGCTCAATTATCAATTCTGCCTCACGTCAACAGGGCTTAATACATATATACAAGTCTTTTTGTAGTATCAATAATTGCTGTAATTGTCCATTAGTCTAGAATATTTTTTGATCATTTTGAGAGAGGGGGCGTCTATGATGCAGGCTATAAGGTTTAAGGCTCTTTTATCGGCTACCGAAGCTTTTATTAAAAATGCTTTGAATGCCCAAGTTAAAGACGAGTTAAATAAAGATTATGGTGGTTTCAAATGTCCTGATTATCTTATATGTGAGCCTTGGAGTGCGATCAATGTTTTTGCCACAATGGTTATAGTTTTCTTAAACCCTAAATCGCAATATTATCATTCCGTAGACCTGCTCAAAAGTATGAAGATGACTTTGGAATTTATCAAAAAATCAATTAATGATGATGGGTCAATGAGTATATATTTTATGGGAGAAATCAGGATAAAATCTAATTTACCTTACTTGTTGACTACACTTATGAGATCATATAGGCTTTTGTTAAAACATAGCACTGATGGTGATTTAATAAATGGTTTGGAAGTTCTCATAAAGAGATGTGCAGAAGCGGTTAAATCGCATCAGATAGAAAATTTTACACACAGATTAACTATTGCATCTGTATTGATTGATTTCGATAAACTATTTTTTGATCGTTCTGCATTTGATAAAGCAATAGCTTATCTTTCTGATAGAGTGGATATGAATCACGATGGTATGTATGGAAATAAAAGCCTAAGTGCTAGCATGCTATCAAATGCAATGCTTCTTAACGTTGCTAAAAAACTCAACAGACCATATATGATTGATTTCGTCAGACGAAATCTCAATTTTATATTGTATAATCTAAAACAAGATGGCAGTTTTGCATTAGATTATATGACAAACCCTGGAATGGATTATACAAAACCATTGGAATATTCTGTTTGGAAGGAGATGTCAATAATAGACCATAATGGATATTATGCAACTGTTGGAGATATGTTGATCAGTTCGTTTCTTAATAATATAGAAAATGGTTATGTCAATTATCGTCAAGATATATCTTATGCCAATAATAACTTTAACGAATATTCAAGGTTTTTTGTGACCTCTGATATTGGCGAATTTCTCTTAGTGGAAGATGAGTTGAACAATGATGGTATAAGCAGGCTATCTCTGCCTAGTAACTATGTAAAAACCTTTGCTGATTCTAACATAGCTAGGTTCAAAAACGGCAAAATGAACGCAACTTTGATGACTGATAATGAGAACCTATTTTCACTGGAAAATGGTCAAGCAATTATTAGTCATTTCAAGATTAAATATAAATATTATGGTTATCACACATTTATACCAAAAAAATTGGAGATAGTTTCCGGCACTTATAGGATGAGAGATTGGTTTATTCATACTAAGGGGAATATGGACAGTATTAGCGCATCACAAGCAAATTTTATAATTCAATTGGAGTTTGTTTACAAGTATGATCATTTTGACGTCGTGGTATCTGCAACAGGTGAAAAAGGAGTTGCTTTTTTAATAGAGTTTGGTATAAAAAAGACCAGCACGCTTATTATTGATGGCAAGGAATATGTTTTCAGCAATGCTGATATTGTCCCTATGCAAGGGAAGGAAGCCTTAATAAAAATTGGCAATGATAGTATAAAGATCTGCGGTGGTATATTTCAACATAAAATTTACTGTGACAAAAACCTGTGGGTAAGAGATATTCGTGGTATCAATATAGTTATGACGCCAATTACGCCATTTCTTAATAGATTTCAAATATTTTGGAAATGAGTTGGTAGCGCTACAGGGAATCGAACCCTGGTTTGATGGCTGAGAACCACCCGTCCTGACCCCTAGACGATAGCGCCTCATATATTTTGGCTGCCGGGGAAGGATTCGAACCCTCGATAACATGAGATCGAGTCATGCGTCCTACCACTAGACGACCCGGCAAACGTAATTGATCATCATCTTTGAAATTATATTCCAAAAAGGTTATTTTGTCAAGCCAGTTTTCTGCTGATTCTGCTGATTTTCAGGAAAAGTTGCTTGACAAAGGCATTGTTCTGTTGTATAATTTGATTGAAGATATGAAAAACAAATAGGGAATGATAAATTAAGCAATTATAGATAACATTATTGGATTTAATCATTACCTATTGAAAATTGCGGTTTGCGGTCTGTAAGTGCGGAGGGAGGATTTACAAATGAAGATGAAGGGAGCAACTGGTCAGTCGTTTATCATAGCGCTGATCATTCACGGTGCCATATTGCTTATATTGGGGGCATATATCGCATATACGCAATCCCCGCCCATCAAAGAATGGGTTGCAAGCACATTCTTAAAGGCACAAAAGGAAGTAAAACCGAAGGAACGTCCAAAAGAACTGAAGCCTGTTGTTAAGCCTACTATACCGACAGAACAACCAATGGCTGTACAGCAAGTTCAAACTGCCCCGAGAGTTACAACTGCTGCGGTTATAAGAGCTCCTATTGCTTATGCAACAACCGAAGTATTGGAATTTGATAATACACCATTACCTCGTAATGTAACCGTTACAGTTGCTAATGCTCCACAGGTAAGAGTTGCTTCTCAGGTTGTTACTTATGCCAATATTCCAACAACCACAGCAGAACAAGGGATCGCATTTTCTGCCCCGGTCGGAGATGTCGGAATTGGTTCTGCCCCTGTTGTCGGAAGAGGAATAGTCGGGACACAGGTTAGAGTGGCTAAAGGGGCTATAAAGCCAACAGGGCTTTCAATGATTAAAAATATAACTGTTGCGGATACAGGGTTAGCAAATGTTGCAGCAGCGGTCACACTTGGCAAAGTAGCAGTTGCCCCACTTCCAAAAGGTGAACCAGGCGGTCGTGTTATCGGACGTGGAAAGGATATTGAAGGTGTCTTCCGTTTGGTCAGAGTTCAACACGCACTTGCTGACTGGTGGGCTGATCAGTCATCGTTGGTCGCACTTATGGAATGGCTGAATGCACAGACCAAAATTAAAACAGATATGAGCGTTGAAGGTGGGTCTATTAGATTCACTGACCCAAAACTTCTTAAATCTCCTCTGGTATTCTTCACAGGTCACGATCCATCTGAGGTAAGAAGTAGAAACTTACAACGTGGCGAGCCATTGAAAAACAGGCTTTCTGAACAAGAAAAGGAAGGTCTAAGAAAATATCTGATTGACGCTGGTGGGCTTCTTTTCTGCGATGACTGCGGAGTTAATGCTCCTGCTCAAGCTTTCTTGAGGCTTACACTAGCCCAACTCAAATATGTTATGCCAGAATATAGTGTTGACAGAATACCAAACGATCATGAGGTTTATAACAACTATTATGATATGGGAGGTCCCCCTGTTGGATTTGATATATTCTGGTGGGGAACACATCCTCCGAAACGTAACTTCCTCGAAGGGATAACTGTAGGGGATCACTTGGGAGTTATAGTCTGTCGTAGAGATTATATGTGTGCAGCAGAAAGTGTCAGTTTGCCTACAAGAACTGTTCACTATTCCCCTGGTGTTTATAGATTCTTTACAAATGTCGTTGTATACTCTCTAACTCACGGTGGTATAAGCGATTATTCTAGCTATGTGCCAGAGGATAGGGTAACTGATAAAATCTCTATCGATAAACCAACAGCTATCCCAACTTTGGAATGATTCTGTCAAAAAATATAAAGAACTGTTAGGTACGCAGCCCCTCAGATTTGACTGTAGGGGCTGTATTTATTTTAAGATTTACTTGTAGTTATTTAATAATCTTGGGCAACTTGTAGTCCAAAGGTTTTTTAGTTAATTATTTTGATATCTCATATGTAAAATAGTATTTTTAAGGAGAAAAAATGCAATTTAAGATGATAAAAAATTGGCAAGTTATAATAATAATGACAATTTTTGCCCTATCCTTTGCTTTTAACGCTAATTCCCAATATAATGGCGAATGTTGGGCATTAGATTATCTCAATGCGATCAAAATATCAGGTGGTAAAGCGACAAAATTTAGTGGGTTCAGTCAACCACTTTCAATATCCATAAATCCAAATGATGGCAGTGTTTGGATCGCAGATACAGATGCAATTAGGGTAAAGAAACTTTCTTCTACTGGTAAACAGCTACTCGTTATTGATAAAGGGTTAAATGATCAACAACCTATATCAGTAGCTGTAGACCCTAAAGATGGCTCTTGTTGGATAGCAACTGCAACTACACTATATAAGTTTTCATCCGAAGGCAAACAAATATTAACAAAAGATGGATTTAGTGAACCATTCTTGATTGTAAATCCAAAGAATAGCGAATGCTGGGTGGCGGATTCAAACAATGCCCGATTAGTTAAGTTATCTGCTGATGGCAAAGAGCTTGCGGTAATGACAATTGAAGGCATAAATCAGCCAAAATCAATCTCTATTAATCCCGATAATGACACATGTTGGGTGTTAGATCCGTTTACTATGAATGTAGTTAAATTATCTGCGGATGGTAAAATCTTAGTGAAAACGTCCGTATCGCCAGCAGGTGGAGCGACAATAGCTACCAGTGTATCAGCATCTTCAGACGGCGGATGTTGGGTTGCGATCGTCGTTGATTTTACAAGACCAAATCAAGATATTGTAGTAAAATTGTCCGCTGATGGAAAGTTGACAGGGACATATACAGGATTTGCTATGCCTTCTACTGTATGCTTTGATCCGAAGGATAAGGGCTGTTGGGTCGCTGATTCTAACAACGGAAAAATTGTTAAACTATCCGCCACTGGGCAAAAGGTATTGAATTTAACTGGATTTGGTCAACCGAAATCCGTTACAATAGCATATACTTCTAATAAATGATTTTTCTTACGATTGGAGGTTAAATATGAGAAGGATATATATGGACCATAACGCAACTACTCCAGTTCATCCAGATGTTCTGGAAGCTATGTTGCCTTATTTTACCAAATATTTTGGAAACGCATCGAGTGTCCATTCCTTTGGTCGTGAAGCCAGAAATGGAATGGAAGAAGCCCGTGAACGATTAGCAAAGTTTATAGGTGCTCAACCTAGCGAAATTATATTCACAAGTGGTGGCACCGAATCAGACAACTTCGCTATTGAAGGTTCTGCCTATGAAAATGTCAAAAAAGGGAAACATATAATAACAACTCTTATTGAGCATCATGCAGTTCTGAATACTTGCAGGCATTTGGAAACACATGGTTTTGAAGTTAGTTATCTTACGGTAGATAAATATGGTGTGATAGATTTAGACGAATTAAACGATCTGATCAGAGATGAGACGATCTTGATAACTGTAATGCACGCAAATAACGAAGTTGGGACAATACAACCGCTCAAAGAGATCGGTCAGATTGCAAAAGAGAAGGGCATCATATTCCATAGCGATGCGGTGCAATCGCTTGGCAAAATTCCGATAAATGTTGACGAGCTTGGCGTTGATATGATGTCATTTTCTGCACATAAAATTTATGGACCCAAAGGCATCGGTGCATTATATATCCGCAAAGGCACAAAAGTTGAGCCTCTAATACGGGGCGGGCATCACGAACGAAACCGCCGAGGCGGAACTGAGAATGTCCCCGGTATAGTAGGGTTTGGGAAAGCAGTTGAGATAGCCTCTAACGATATGGAACAAGAGTCCAAACGGCTTTGGGGGCTTACTGAAAGACTCAAAAATGGGCTTCTCGAAAAGCTGGATTATGTATATATTAACAGTCATCCAACGCAGAGATTGCCAAATACTTTGAATGTATCTTTTGACTATGTTGAAGGCGAGTCAATACTGCTAAATCTCGATATGAAAGGCATTGCAGCATCAACAGGATCAGCATGCACTTCAGGCTCTCTCGAGCCATCTCACGTGCTTTTAGCATTGGGGATATGTGCTTCTACTGCACAGGGTGCCATAAGGTTTTCACTTGGGAGATCTAACACTGACGAAGATATAGATTACGTGTTAGAAGAACTGCCGACGATTGTAAATCGTCTCAGATCAATGTCTCCACTCTACGCGGATAGGGTCAAACAAGATAAATTAAACAATCAGTAAATGTTATAATAAGTAAGGAGAAAAAAAATGATCAAGCTATCACCTTGTATCGAAGCACTTTATAACAAACTTCCTTTCATTGAAAGAATAGAGAAGGTTGCTAATATAGGGCTTAAAGCCTTTGAATTTTGGGGCTGGGGCAATAAAGATATAGATGCAATTAGATCAGCCAAAGACAAATTCGGGCTTGAAGTTAGCATCTTTGGCGCGGATTCAGGAGGACCACTTGTCGATCCTGCAAACAGAGGTAAAATAGCTGATGGTATGAAAAGATCAGCTGAAATTGCCCATAAATTAGACTGTAAAAGACTGATAATCACAGTAGGTAATGAGATACCAAATGTTGAGCGACAAAAACAGCATCAATCCATTGTTGATGGGCTAAAAATAGCGGCAAAAGTGATGGAAGATGAAGGTTTGACGCTTTGTGTTGAACCGCTTAATGTTTTGGTAAATCACAAGGGATATTATCTTTCTACGTCAGCAGAGGGATTTCAGATCATTGACGAGGTTGGAAGCCCTAACATCAAGCTTTTATTCGACATTTATCATCAACAAATAACTGAGGGAAACTTGATCGCCAATATAACTGCAAACATAGACAAGATCGGGCATTTTCATCTTGCTGATGTCCCTGGAAGGCACGAACCTGGGACAGGCGAGATAAACTATCGAAATGTCTTTAAGAGCATCGCAGAAACGAATTATCAAGGTTTTATGGGGCTTGAATATTGGACCATCGGGTCTGATGACGATTCATTGAGATCGTTGATTGAAATGACCAAAGATTTGTAATTAAAGGTCTAATATCAGAAAAATTTGTCTCTGGTCTTTATATTCTCAATCATTAGAAGTCTATAAAGTGTAAAAACATTCAAAACTCTCCTTTTAAGAAAAGATTTAAAAAGATTTTGGGCGTTAAAATGCAGTCTTAGAAATACCTGCTTTAATGCCCGTCAGAATAAATTTTTATTGCTTTGCAATGTATTCTGAGTTATAATCATAGATAAGATAACGACATTTTAGGTTTTTGTTGGCTAAATATTATGATTCGAAAGGGCTAAAATGACTAGAGAAGAAAATTACTATCGGACAGTGGAATTTCGCTACCCGGAATATATAATATGTAGTGTTAGCCTACTACCAGCAACTTGGGGCAAATATCGTGATGATCTGCAAGACCTTGTCATCAGACACCCGATAATCTTCGGCGAGCAAAAAAAAGACCCAAATCGTAATTATGATAGCTATGGCGGAACATACGCGGAAGGAGAACATATAGATAATTGGGGCTGTGTGTGGAAAAATATACACGGCGGGATGGAAGCATTAGTCGTAAAGCATCCCCTTGACGACTGGTCAAAACTTGATACTTATGTCCCTCCAACTTCTGGTGGATTGCCACACGGGTTTATGTATATGAGACTCTATTATCTGCGCGGATTTGAAAACTTTATGATAGACCTTATTGAAGAACCGCCGCAACTGCAAAAACTTATAGATATGGTCCTAAATTACAATATGAACGAGGTCGAGAAGATACTTGCAAATAAACCAAAATTAGTCAGTTTTGGAGATGATCTTGGCAATCAGAATAGTTTGCCTATGAGTCCAAAAACTTGGAGGAAATACCTGAAACCGTGCTTTGCCAAAATATTCGGAGCTTGTCGTAAAGCAGGGGCACATGTCTATCTTCATACAGACGGACATATACTTGAAATCATATCTGATCTTATAGAATGCGGGGTAACCATACTGAATCCTCAGATAAGGGCAAATACGTTGGATGGATTAGTCCGAGAGTGCAAAGGCAAAGTCTGTGTCAACCTTGACCTTGACAGACAAATGTTTCCATTCTGCACACCGAAAGATATTGACGAGCATATAAAAGAGGCTGTTATCAAGCTTGGTTCAAAAGAAGGCGGATTAATGCTTACTGCTGAATGCGCTCCCGATGTGCCTCTCGAAAATATTGAGGCTATATGCCAAGCTATGGAAAAATATAGGCTATATTACAGTTGATCGTTAAGTTCTGTCTCAGTTCCATAGATTAAGATACAGGCAGATATAATTTTATCGGTAACTTGTTTTATAAATTCATCTGCTTCTTTTGCATTACATGATAAGATGAAACTGCTTATAGCATCAAGTATGATCTCTTTTTCTACCTCCTTTGGCATAACTGGTTCTGGCATTAAAAAGTGAATGGAGCTATTTTGTCTTGCTCTTTGTCTTCTGTATCTGATATGATCGTCGTTGTTATGTAACCTTATTATACCTCTTCTTTCGCTCATTTTGTGTCTCCTTACAGGTTAAAGGCTTTAGATTTCGACTTTTTATTGATCAAGAATGATTATAATATTCATCAGTGACATACCTGCGTCACTCAGCTTTTGAATTTTCTATAGGGAGGTTAGCTTATGGAATATATGATCGGTATTGATGTTGGAACGACTGGAACTAAGACAATATTGATAGACAGAAATGGAAAACTTATAGCTAGCGCACTTGAAGAATACCCATTAAGCACGCCACGTCCAAAGTGGGCAGAACAAGACCCAATTGACTGGTGGCGAGCAACAGTCAAAACTATATCCAGAGTCATCTCCGAATCAAAAGTCAAACCTGATGAAATTCGTGGGGTTGGTCTATCTGGACAAATGCATGGTCTCGTCCTTATTGATAAAAACCATAATATCCTAAGACCAGCGATATTATGGTGCGATGTCAGGACTACGGAGCAATGTCATTATATAACAGAAAAAGTCGGCAAAGAGACACTTGTCCAGAGCACTTGTAACCCGGCTTTAGAAGGATTTACCGCGCCAAAATTAATTTGGGTCAGGGATAATGAGCCAGAGGTCTATGAGAAAGCATATAAATTTTTGCTTCCAAAAGACTACGTCAGATTTAGGCTTACCGGCGAAATAGCAACAGAGGTATCAGATGCTGCAGGAACGATATTGTTTGACGTCCGTAATAGGAGATGGTCACAAGAGGTCCTTGATAAGATTGAGGTATCATCCGATCTAATGCCCCCATGTTTTGAATCAATAGATATATGTGGAAGAATCACTCCAAAGATTGCAGAAATGACAGGACTCAAAACTGGAACGCCTGTTGTCGGCGGTGGAGCAGATAATGCCTGCACAGCTGTTGGAAATGGCATCGTCGTTACAGGTCGCACATCTGCAAGTATCGGGACATCTGGGACTATGTTAACTCCAACTGATACCGCAGAAGTTGACCCTAGCTTGCGCGCTCATACGTTTTGTCACTGTGTCCCTAATAAATGGTATATTATGGGCGTGATGCTCTCTGCTGGTGGGGCTTTTAGATGGTTCAGGGATAATTTGGGGGATAGGGAAATCGAAGAAGCGAGACAAAAAGGAATTGATCCTTACGAAATCCTGACGAAAGAAGCTTCAAGCGTGGAACCGGGGTCAGAAGGTTTAATATTTCTGCCTTATCTTATGGGAGAGAGGACTCCACACGGCGATGCTAATGCAAAAGGCGTATTTTTCGGCTTAACTCTCAGACATAAAAAAGAGCATCTGATCAGGGCTGTTATGGAAGGTGTCACTTATGGTATGAGAGATTCGCTTGAAATAATTAAAAATCTTGGGCTTAACGTCGGACAGATCAGGGCAACTGGCGGAGGCGCTAGAAGTCCTTTGTGGAGACAAATACAGGCTGATATATACAATTCTGAAGTCGTAACCATAAATATTGCAGAAGGTCCCGCTTTTGGTGCCGCTATCCTCGCAGGTGTTGGATCAGGCGTCTATGGCAGTATTGAGCAAGCAACTGATTCTGTCATAGAGATAACCTCGCAGACTCAACCAATCGAAGTTAACAAAAGAGTATATGATGAATACTATAAAATTTATCGTTCACTTTATCCAGCATTGAAACCAGAGTTTGATAAAGTGTCAGAGCTTGTCGCAAGGTTCACCAAATAAAAGGAGATTGCTATGGAGATCAAAGAGGATTTCTACACTGTTGAAATCTGCGGTATAAAAAGGAATCTACCGCTTGTCAGAGTTGCGCCAAAATTAAGAGTAGCACTGTTCAACATACTAGGAGATACTGAGATCGTCAAAGCTGTTGCGCCGAAGATCAGTGAAATGATACCCAAAGAGGCAGAAGTGATCTTGCACCCAGAGGGGAAAGCTATCCCTTTGGCTTATGAAGTATCAGCCATTACTGGTCTACCTTATGTCGTTCCGAGAAAAGATAAAAAACAATGGATGCTTGACCCTATATCCGCAGATGTAAAGTCCATTACCACAGGAAAGTCTCAGATGTATTGGCTAGATAAAAGGGATTTGAAAAAGTTACAGGGAAAAAAGATCGTAATTGTCGACGATGTGATCAGCACAGGAAGCACAATTAATGCTATGGAAGACCTTGTGCGAAAGGTCAATGGCGAGATAATAGCCAAGATCGCTATATTTACAGAAGGAGACGAAAGAGAGGACATCATTTCTTTGGGACATTTACCATTATTCCCCGAAGACTGAGTAGATAAAATCAATTAAATTGATTTATCAAAATTAACCGTTATAAGTAACTTTGTAGGGACAAGGCATTATAAGCTGAATTATCTATAACCTAAATGAATTTAAAATTACCTTGTCTCTACAAGAAAACTAATATAAGGAGTATTTTTTACTTCCACAACTTGTTTATTAGCTCCATAGCAGTTTGGACGATCATTTGACCTCCTTCTTCATTCGTCATTGACCATGGTCCCGGAATGACTTCATATCCGCCCTCTGCGTAAGTGCCAACGGTAGGTATATAGCCTATCCAACCGTTTGTCGTTTCAGAAATGAACGTATAGGGCGCAAGAGATTCCTGCTTGATCTGCAAACCTAAACCTACAAAAACTTCTCCGGGAATGCCAACAATTGCAGTATCGCCAATCCGTAAAACTTGAATTTCCACAGGTATTGACGCATCCCCTCGCTCAATACGTTTAAGAATTTCTCTATTGTGTCCAGCAATTCGCAGGTGTCTATCCCTTTCTTCTTCTGTCTCTGCTTTTTGTGCAGAATTCAACGCAGACACGAAAGCATCTCTATAATCCTTTGGATCAGGCAAATCCCTTGATGGAAGCATTATAAGCTTTGATGCTACGCCGATCAAAGACTGCATAACAGGATAATCAACAGCATTCATCTGTGCAATGGTTTTTATTGCCTCTCCACCTAGAATATTTCCATATATCTCGACATCCTTAAAATCCCTTGTATCATCGCGTATTGGATTAATATCACCTGCGGATCCTTGCAAAAATAAGCAATTTCGGCAACCATTGACGACACTCTCAACTAAATTAGTAGCAACGCCGGGGTAATCCGCGGAGACTAAATTTTGAACCTGCACTGTTACAGGATGACAGGCATAGTTTATTATGACGTCTAAAATCTTTGAATCTTCCGTCTGAAAAAGCAAAACGCCTACAGATTCATCAACAAATCCGTTTGATCTTTGCTCACTGATGGTCATACTTCTTTTACGCCTATTTTTTGCGATGCCCCTTGCTTCGCCAATTCCAGTTTTAAGGGACATCTCAACCAAATTCTGATCAGCCATTTCAACAACAGATGTCAGTTGCTCAATAAGCACATAAAGCCATTCTTCCGCACCATCCACATCAAGAAGACGAGTTATGCCTGTTGTCTCTGGTGTTGAATGTGCATGAGTCGTCGCAAGCATAATGTTTAATCCTGAAATTCCCGTCCTCTCCTGAATTTTCTTTCTGACTTCGGACAAAAAAGAATATTCTGTCCCCAGTAATTCGTTATTATAGCCTATTGAATCCGCTGAGATAATAGCGATCTTTGTTTTGTAGTCATCAAGCACCAATGCTCTCGCATAAAGCGGATCATGAACGCCCTTAAATTTCCCCTGTCTGGGTAGATAAGCCAAGTAAGGAATATTTAACGGCGGGGTAATATCAATTTTTGCACTTCCAACTCTCATTTTTCACCTTTCTAATTTAAAATTAAGAATAATTTGAATATATTTGACCTATGCACTGAATATTTTATTCAGTTTTTTCGTCTGAAATCTGTGTTATTTCATAGATATTGGTTCATAAGGACCTGGCGACTCTGATCCAAACCCATATAGTTCAGGAACGGGAAGACATTTAGGTATTTCGCCTTCATATTTACAATTGAATTCAAGCGTTTCTGGATCAAAATTAGCTTCTATGACCGTTTGCATGCTGTTTTTATCAAGCCCATAAAATCTCTGCCAAGCGGACAGATCGAGCAAATTATCTGTGGTCTCAGCACACAACGATATATCATTATTACGCTGATCAAAAAGATTGCAGTCTGATTGATTATCTGCGATCCTTGAAAACATAATCCGCTTTGGACACTCAAAAAAGACATTGTTCAAGACCTTGTTAAGTCTACAAAGCCCAACTCTACCTCCGACGATCCTTGATCTTTGGTTCAAATTTACAGATACTGCATAACAATTATGAATTTTTCCAAAGAAGTTATGTGCAACAACACATTCCTCATTAGTATCAACATTGACACCGTATCCTCTTTCAGCCCTTGTGCCTCTGATGTCCCATAATATATTGTTATCAACAAGATTTGGAGCATGGTTAACTTCTAGATATATCGCACCATTTATATTCTCAATGTCTGCGAAGACATTGCCTGTTATTCGGCAATTTTTGTTCAGATAATCAAGCCAGAGTCCTGGGGCATTTCGTATATGGCGAAACACATTTCCCTTGATCAATACAGTATCGCATGTATGGAATTTTAGCCCTCCAGTTTCCCATATTCTCTCTATATTTTTTTCACCGATCCATTCTATTATGTTGTTTTGGACAAGTGTATTGGCATTATTACCAACAGCAGCGATACCACATATACCACAGTTGGATATGTAGTTTTTGCGAATAATATGTCCACCTGTGCGTTCTGGATCGGTTATTTTTGGTCGATGCCATGTCTCATTGCCGACATCTATACCACATGAATTAGCCCATTTTATTGTGTTATTTTCAATTATCCAGTGATGACCGCGTCTGGCACTGACCATTGCCCTTTGCGGGACAGGAATGCCATCTGCGCAATGTTCAAAATGAAAACCCGACACCCTTATATAACCAAGAAAATGATTAACAGGTGCAAATATCTGCTCTTTTGTAGTTACCTCAATAGTTTTTCCAAATGGCTCCTCATCTCCCCACAAGCGAAAATGAATTATAAGACCTGGATCCTCTACCCAAAACGCACCATCAGTATTAGCAAGATCATACGGGCGAAATACCTGTTTTAACGGGCGTCCATCTATAAAGATCATTCCTCGCTTTAACATAAAAACAGTGATCTCTGCGTCTGTCCAATCCCTAGTGAACGTCGTATATTCTGATGAGAAGTTTTGTGTCATAAATGGATTATAACCGACAAACCATTCCTCTGGAAGCTCGCCCATCCAAATCTTTGCCCCTTGTGGAAGATGCCTGAAATTCCAATCCTTGCTTAACCTAAAATCAGTTTTCCAGACCTGAGAACCTTTGATTGTAACCTCTTCACCTGCCTTCGCTTCATAGGCTATCATCCTATCAGGCGACTCTCCTCCATAAACAGGGCGAACACATTCCCGGTATATTCCGCCGTGCACGATAACTTTTTCTCCAGGTTTGAGTATCTTTGCGGAACGGTTTATAGTGGCAAATGGAAGGTCTTCTGTGCCCGGATTGTCATCCGAAGCTTTTGGATGATTACAGTTAACATGATAAACTTTCTTATAATCAGTCTCATCGTCCCAAAATTTAAAGATCGTCCCATCTGGCATAAAAATTTCATTTCTCTTCATAGCATTTCTCCTATTAAATTGACATTGATACCTTCCTAATCCTGACAAGGACAGGTTTCTCTGTGACAAATTGATCATAAAGCTAGATCCAATGAGTTGTATAAATTAAACTGAAATATTTTGTGAATACCTATATTATAACATATACACCTATATATTGTCCGATCTTATTGTCTGAACATCAGTTTTTTATTTTGCCTGACTGAACAACTAAATTTCATACTTGGAGTTGTTAGCCGTTGAAATTAATAAAGGATGGACTTATAATATAGTTAAGAAAGATCGCCTTTGCTAATGAATTGAGAATATTTTAAATACATATCCTAATCCTATCCTATTTGAAAGGTAACTAATATGAAAATTACAGATGTTCAAGCAACAGTTCTCAAAACAAGGTCTATATTTGTCCAAGTGTATACTGATGAAGGTGTCATTGGTATCGGAGAATGTAGTCCAATGAACTCATCCGTTATAGCGAATTTTGTCAATACCACGCTCAGACCATTGGTCGTTGGTGAAAATCCACTTGAAATAGATAAACTATGGAATAAAATGACTTTTCGGACTTATAAACTTGGCGTCCAAGGAGTTCAGCCAGAAGCCATCTCGGGCATTGATATTGCTCTATGGGATATTTTGGGAAAAGTTGTTGGTCTGCCGATCCATACTTTGCTTGGCGGATGCTACCGTGATAAAGTGATGATGTATGCAAGCATTGGCGGAGGAGCAGATATGACAATCAGTCAAATGGTCAAACGTGTGGAAAGCTATCTCGATCAAGGATTTAAAGCTATCAAAATAAGAATGGATTGGGGGGCTATGCGTCAGGATGTTGATCCAAAAAAGGATTATGAGATGTTCAAAGCAGTTAAAGAATTGATCGGCGATGATATTCCACTTAGCTTTGACGCTAATAACGGCTATTCTGTAAGCACTGCCATTGCGCAAGGAAGGAAATTTGAACAGATTGGGATATATCACTATGAAGAACCTGTAGCCCAATATGATTATGCTGGCATTGCAGAAGTAGCTAATGCCCTTGATGTGCCTGTTTCGGCTGGCGAGCATGAATACAATCGTTGGCAGTTCCGTGACCTTATTGAACAGGCAAAGGTTGATATTATTCAGCCTGATGTTGTCAAATGTGGCGGGATCAGTGAAATGTCCAAGATCGCTGTGCTCGGATCAATATATAACAAACATTTTGTCCCTCATCAAACACAACCTACTATTGGAACAGTAGCTAATCTTCACATCTGTTGTGCTATCCCAAACGCAACCAGACCTCAAGAGTTTACAGGTAGAAATCCTCAACTAGATGAACTGTTTAAAGAACCTCTTGTCTTTGAAGATGGATATATTCACATTCCTAAAAAGCCAGGTCTAGGTCTCGAGATTGACAATGAAAAGATGAAGGATTTGGCTTTATGAGCTATATACTTGGTGTTGATGGCGGGGGAACAAAGACTTTGGCTGTCTGTGCAGATGTTGATGGCAATGTCATCGGTGTTGGGATATCAGGCGGTGCAAACTATCACACTGTTGGTCTGGAAAATGCGGTTGACGCTATAAAGTTGGCAACTGAAAAAGCTAACATAAATAGGCTTAAAATTGATCTAGCTTATATTGGTATGGCAGGCGCTGGAAGAGAAAAAGACAGAAAAATCTTGACAAATGCCCTATCAAAGCTTGACATTGCAGATAAAATCATTGTCAACCATGATGCGTTTATTGCACTCGCAGGTGCAACAGTCTGCAAGCACGGGGTAATTGTTATTGCTGGGACCGGCGCGATGGCTTTTGGAGTCAATGAATCTGGACAAGAAAGTCGCTCCGATGGTTGGGGAAATATACTAGGGGATTGTGGAAGTGCTTATTACATAGCACAAAAAGCCTTGATCTATGCTTGTAAAGCTTACGATAATCGTTGTCAAAAAACCGTTCTGCTTAATGCAATAAAGGAGTTTTTTAAGCTTGATGATTTTAGGGAAATAATTTATAAAGTATATGGTTCATCTCCTCAGGATATTGCTAAAATTGCACCGCTGGTTAGTGATGTTGCCAAAACTGGCGATGAAATAGCTGTCAAGATACTTAAAGACGCTGGACAGGAGTTAGCTTTATCGGCGATCGCTGTTATAAAAAATCTCGCCCTTGATGAACGCGTCACAGTAGCAACTGCTGGAAGCGTTTTCAATGCTGGAAGAACATTGATGGAATCTTTTGAGGAAACGTTGAGATCATATAATGCAAACTTGGAGATCATTAGCCCAAGATTTAAACCCGTTATTGGTGCTTTACTTTTGGCATTAAAAGAAAATGGTATAGAAATAAGTAATGAAATTCTTGATAATTTGAGCTATAATTCCGAAGTATAGCTTTTCAAACTCATTAGGATTAGTTATTGGAGTCAATTATGACAAGACAAGAAGCATTGGAATTGATGAGATCAAAGCTTAAAAACAAAAATCTTCAAAAGCATACAATTGCGACAGAAGCCTGTATGCGTTTTCTTGCAAGGCATTTCAATGAAGATGAAGAATTATGGGGGCTTACAGGCATTTTACATGACCTGGATTATGAAGAGACCGCCAAAGATGCTGAAAAACATGGGCTTGTCAGTGCAAAGTTGCTTGAAGATATTGGGGGAGTTGATGAACGTATCATCTATGCCGTCAAAGCACATGCAGAACACGTAAAACCGAAGAGCATTATGGATAAAGCGATATTTGCAGTTGATCCGCTTACAGGACTGATCGTTGCAGCGACTTTGATGCATCCAACGAAGAAGATCGCAAATGTCAACACTAAATTTGTTATGAATAGGTTCAAAGAAAAGAGTTTCGCAGCTGGAGCAAACAGGGATAATATAAGGACATGCGAAAATCTCGGTTTATCACTTGAAGAATTTATTACAATATGTCTTAAAGCTATGCAAAGTGTGTCTGATGAATTAGGACTGTAATTTAAGACAAGACTAATAAACTGTATTTAAGTTTGAATTCCATTTTCTTATAGTTGGCATATGTGAAAATGATTGTTAGGAGGAAGGAATATGTCTGAATATAAAAGGGATAGAGCTAGAGTTGATAAAATTCTTCGCCAAAAAGGTATTGTTGTTGTTATGGGCAAGGACCATGCTAAAAAGGCTGAAGATGTCATTAACACTGTCAAAGCGATCTATTCTGCTGGGTATGTCGCTGAGGTCACTTTTAGGATAGAAGAAAGCATATTAAGAGAGGCTATGAGCGAGTTGGTGAAAATGCGTTCAGAAAGTGACCCAGAAAATCCGATGATACTCGGCGTAGGAAGCGTTATCAATCCAAAAGAGCTTGAAACTGCGATAGAGATGGGATTTGATATGGCTGTGTCACCTGACTCAGGGATGGGAGGATATAGAGAGAAAATTGACTTTGTCAAAATAACTCGTTCGGCAAATGTGTTTGGCGCCCCAGCGGGATTTAGCCCATCAGAGTTCAGTTATTGGATAGAAAGGGAAGATGGCTTAGAACCTGATGCTGTTAAAATTTTTAATTCAAGCGTCTATGGTCCCAAAAATCTTGGAGGATTGCTTGCCCCATATCAAAGGGATAGACATGCAGGAAGGATCATTATGCCGACAGGTGGGGTTGATAGAAAAACAGGACCAGAATTTCAGAAAAATATATCAAAATATGGGTTTTTCCCTGTTTTGGGTATGTCCGATCCGTTAAACCTTGTGCTTGAAAAGAAGATGCCCGGCGACCCTGATCTACTTCGTGAATCATTAGAGATATTCGCTAAAGAATTCGCTGAGAATATGAAAAAATAGGTAAGTCTATTTTGTAATTCTTAATTGAGTAATTTTTCATTTGATTTAAACCCAAGAAATATCTATAATGGAGGATGTCATTAGGATCGCATTTAACGAAATTAATGTTTTACGAAAGATGTTAAACGGTTTTCTAATTAGAACGAAAGGAGATGGCATATAAAGTCTTCAAATTGTCTTATATGCCGAGAAAGAAAATGGTAAAAATAGGTATGCTGAGCTTTGCTCATGTTCATGCAAATGGTTATGCCGACCAAGTGATCAAAAACGAGAGAGCCAAACTTGTTTCAATATGGGATGATGACGAAGGTAGAGGAAAAAGAGCTGCTGAGAGATTTAATGTCCCATTTTTCTCTGATCTAGATGAAATCTTATCATCTGATATCGATGCAGTTGTAGTCAATGCTACGACAGATATTCATCCAGAGGTCATGGTTGCGTCAGCGAAAGCAGGTAAACATATATTCACTGAAAAAGCCCTTGCAATTGACGTAGCAGGATGTGATAAGATCATCGAAGCAGTAGAAAAAGCTGGCATCAAATTTATGATCTCGTTGCCGTCAAGATGTAGCAAAGACCTTCTGTTGGCTAAAAAGGCTGTTGATGACGGTCTCTTGGGCGAGATAACATTAGGTAGGGGAAGAGTTGCTCATTCTGCCGCTTTGGATAAATGGTTCGGTGGCGATAGTGCTTGGTTTGTCGACGCTAAAAAGGCTGGCGGCGGCGCTTTATTCGATCTTGGCTGTCATAGGATGGATGTTATCAGATGGATGATGGGCAAACCTAAGAAGGTTATGTCAATAATAAATAATCTCTCCGGTAACTACGATATTGATGATAACTCTGCAACTATAATAGAATTTGAAAATAGAGGCATCGGAATGGTAGATGTCTCATTTGTCCATAGGTCTGGTCCTAACCCGTTTGAGCTATATGGCACAGAAGGGTCTATAACTATGGGATTAGGTCCTTTATCATTGACAACTAGAAAACTCAACGAAGATCAGATAAAAGAATACATCGCTAATGGTCCTCAGGGGCTTCCGTCTCCGATGCAACAATGGATAAATGCGATTGAAGATGGGACTCCAATGACTATAAGTATACAAGACGGTCGCAATTTGACTGAACTGTTACAAGCAGCGTATATGTCTGCTGATCAAAACAAAGCCATTGAGTTGCCTTTATAGAATTTTAGATACTGAATATTATCAGATGTCAGATTTCAGATAATTTTTTTGTTTGATCTCTAATATCTATTTTTGGAGGGTGAGTATGACTCCCAAAGAACGAGTTATAGCTGCTCTTGAGCTAAGACAACCTGACGATATTGTCCCGACATTCGAACTTGAATTTCAACTTACCCAAGAATTTTTTGGTAAGAGTTTCAAAGGACATAATGGACTTTCTGGAAAAGAACTTGATATGGCTATCGCCTATAATGCTGAGTTTTTCGTTGAAATAGCCGAAAAACTGGATTATTCCATTATAAGAACAGGTGATATTAATATTATAAAGAAATTAGTTGAAATGGGGGCAAATAAGAAATTTCTAATCTGCGGTGAAGCAGATGGAACTATGAGTATACCTGACGGCAAAAGCATGGTTGACCTATCTGTAAGGCTTTTTGAAAATGCAGACGAGATCAAAAGAGGACTTGAATCCGCAGTTGACAATGCTATCAACTGGGGGAGAGCACAGATCGAAGCAGGTGCAGAATGCCTGACTATGTGCGCGGATTATTGTTTCAATGACGGACCGTTTTTATCTCCTAAGATGTTTGCCGAATTCGTAACTCCTTATCTTCAAAGGCTTATAGAAGGACATAGAAAAAACGGGGCTTATGTTATAAAGCATACAGACGGGAATATAATGCCAATACTTGATCAGTTGGTTTCTTGTAGACCTCATGCCTTGCATTCTATTGACCCACAGGCAAAAGTAAGTCTTGCGGAAGTGAAAAAGCTTGTTGGCGATAAGGTCTGTCTTGCGGGAAATGTGAATTGTGGATTGCTTCAAACTGGGACAGATGAAGAAGTCCGAGCAGATATAATAAGATCATTAAAAGAAGGTATGCCCGGCGGAGGATATATTTTCTGCACAAGTAATGTCGCTTTCAGAGGTATGCCACCTGAAAGATACCAAATGATGCTTGATCTCAGACAACAATATGGTCGATATGATAAAAATTAGCTAGCAACTCATCTTGTCTCAACGAGCAAATTATTGGTTGTATTTTGTGGGGACACAACGTCTGTGTCCCCATTATTAGTTAAATTGTCACAAATGAAAAAGTTTGGTTTGATAGGTAATAAAGATGTTATATCATTTATAAAGGATAATTGGTTAACGCATCTTGTTTTTTTGATATATATAGTTTTGCTTTTCATAGTGATTATTTATCACGAGCCATGGGCTGACGAAGCACAAGCTTGGCTTTTGGCAAGAGATTGCAACCCATTTGACTTGATCTTCAAAAAACTTCGCTACGAAGGTCATCCTCCACTATGGTATCTGATCTTGGTCATACCAAGTAAAACTCTTCCTTATAGGTCGATCAGCGTTATATCTGCGATAATTGCGATCTCTGGCGTTTATATTCTTTTATATCGTTCCTCTTTCCCGAAAATCATCAGATTAATGTTGCCTTTCTCATATTTCATATTTTATCAGTATGCGGTCATTGCTAGAAGTTATGTGCTCATCCCTATTCTTTTATTTGCTATCGCTAGTATTTATGAAAACAAGATCGTCAAGATATATCTGTTTATCACCCTTATCTGTTTGCTTGCCAATGTGAGTGTCTTCTCAACTTTGATCGCAATGTCTATAATGTTTGTTCATCTGATAGACCTGATCAAAGCGAGATCAAATTTGACAAAAGAAATCATTATCAAACAGATAATAGCTTATGGCATATTCATAATGGTAATTGGACTAATAGTTATCATACTTTGGCAACCTGACGATGGGACATTTGCGAAAAGCTACAACTACGATCTAAAACGATTTTATAATATGAGCAGAGATATATTAAATGAGTCTTTGACCGAAAAACTCTATGTATCTTTACCGATCTTTATAGTGTCTCTATTTTGGTTTTGGCAGACCAGGATATTGTTATTGTATCTTGTATCAGCCGTTTCTGTTTTAGCCTTGTTCTCTATGAAATATTACAACTCATGGCATCTTGGATTTATCTCTTTGACATGGGTATTTGTGATGTGGATCAGCTTTGACAGTCAAAGGCGATACAGGATCAAAAATCGCTTGTTTAATGTTATTACAAGAAAACTTGTAATATTATCAGTTATTGTTGTTTTAGGCTTTAACATATTTTGGTCTGCATCTGTATCGATAAATGATTATAAAGGAACTTATGCAGGTGGAGAGGCGGTCGCTAAATACATAAAGGATAACCAATTAGAGGACAAGAAAATCTGTGCAACGTCTTTTTGGTCGGTTGACATCTTGCCATATTTTAAGGAGAATATTTTCAGCAACTATCGTGATGATAACAGAACTACATATTGGTTTTGGTCAACAAGAAATAGCAGAATTGAAGACCATAATGAAGTCATCAAATTACAACCAGACCTTATAATATTTGGGCGATCGGGAAAGCAGGATATATTAGGCTATGATTTCATTGGTATTTTCGAAGGAAATTTATATTGGAAGAACAGAATAAAAGAGAAAAACGATTTCGCGCTATTCCGCAAAAAATAAAAGGATAGTTACGAAAATTACGTATCATAATCAGATGTTGTATCTGAATTGACAAATTATATTACTCAAAAATCGTATTTTTCTCTCATAGCGTTGTAAACTATAGTAGATGCATTCCTTATAACATCTACCTTAACTCTTTTCCATCTCGTATATTCCTGAGCGCTTTCATCCCTTTCGATTATACCTATAAACGTGTAAGCACATAGCCCGGTTTCGGTCTTAGTTTCGAGGATAGCCATATCACCGCACATTCTGGCAGTTGTTCCGCTTTTATGATAAACGGTAGTTGTCGGCAATATGTTGCCCGAGCGATCTGGACTTGATAATCCCATAAAATATTTTATCTTATCGGCATAAGGTATAGTCTGATCCCATAGAGCAATTAAGAATCTATTATAATCGCTTGCAGATGCCCTGTTTTTGTATGTCATACCTCCTTCTGGTATATATTCCACGATCTCAGTATAGTGAAAGATGTCTGGATAATTGTCACATAAAAGCTCGTTGACCTTTTTGAAACCGCCGACTTTCTGCATAAGTTTATTTGTTGCAGTGTTCCAACTATGTTGTATCATAAGTCTCAGCCATCGTTCATCTTGCTTGGTATATTTAAGTTCTCCTATATAAACCTTGTGGAAAAAGGCAAGTGCAACGAATGGTTTTATCATACTTGCACTTTGCATTGGGATATCAGGGTCTATTGAAGCCAAAGTCTCTTTACGGACAAGATCATAGGCTAACCATGCAGTCCTCTCGTCAAAGTCAAGTTTTCCAGAGAAATACATATCTGCAATAAAAAACTCAAGTGCAGATTGAATTTCGGAGTCAATATATCCATCTTCTCCACTGATAACTGTCTCTTTTGCCCGTATACCAATATCTTGATCAGGGCGAAAAGTTAATTGAATATCGTTGATCTTTTTTTCGAGAAAAGCAAATCCAAGAGTTGTAGCAAAAAGACTTTTGAGAAAGTCTCGTCTGGTAAGTTTAGGTTTTTTATCATCTGATTTTGGCTTATGGGATAACCTTTTTTTTGGTCCTTTTTTGTCAAGATGCCTTTCAATAATTATCTCAGCCATAACAATAAAATCCCAATAGTAGCTAATATAATCCTCATTAATTCAGCCCAGTTTACGGTAATAGCTTAAAAAACCGGGAGCAAAGTCCCATCCATCTACAATGAAATCTAAGACGGCAGGTTTGCCTTCGTCATTTACTTTTAAGGCATTCTGCAAAGCAGGTCTGATGTCTTCGGATTTTTCTATTCTCTCTCCGTAACATCCATTAGCCCTAGCTATCATAACAAAATCAGGTTGGACATCAAAATCCGTTGCTATAAATCTGTTGCCACGCCGTTTTTGTCCAAATTTTATCCATCCAAGCCCGAAATTGTTTAGAACTATGTATGTGACAGGCGCATTATATTGTAATGCGGTAGGTAATTCTTTCATAAACATCTGAAAAGCACCGTCGCCAGTTGTGCAAACAACTTTTTTCAATGGCTGTGCCAGCTTTGCACCGATCGCACCTGCAACCCCAAATCCCATACAGGTTTGCTCCCCAGGAGTTATACAGGAATTAGTGTCAAGCACCTTGTAGTATGGATGATAATATGACCATAGGTCTTGTGAACCATTTTCATTGACTAAAATTGTATCTTTCCCGAAAACCTGATTAAGTTCCCAGATCACCCTTTTTGTCTTTATCGGGATATCGTTAACCATACATTCTGATTGAATTTCTCTTTCATATCTTTCTTTTTCTTTCAGGATCTCTTTTGTCCATGGATTTTTTCTTTTGCGATTTCCGATCAATCTGATCATATCGGATAATACCATTTTCGCATCGCCAACAATAGGGATATCGGGGATCCAATTGCGACATATTTCAAATGGATCGATGTCTATTTGAATATATTTCGCCCCTTTTGGAAAGAAATTTTGAGCACCTGATTGAAATTCCTCATTACGAGAACCGATTGTCATTATAAGGTCAGCAGAATTATAAACATCTTCACCAAGCTTGCTAAAATAAAGTCCCACTAAACCAAAAGCAAGTGGATGATCCTCTGGAATTATGCTTCTACCACAGGGAGTTGTCATTATCGGAATATCTAACATCTCTGCGATCTGTAAGATTTCATTATAAGCTTTTGAAGACAAAGCACCGCCACCAGCTATTATAATCGGACGTTCAGCTTTTAGCAAGAGATAGACTGCCTCAGCTATCGCATTTGGATCGCCTGACATTCTCAGTGGGTATGCAGAAGGCACATATTCAGGGATTTCTTTGTCAATCTTGCCGATATCCTTTGGCACTTCAATAAAAACCGGTCCTGGTTTTCCGTTACAAGCGATGGAAAAAGCACGTCTCATAATCCACGGAACACGCTCAGGCATAATTACTCTTTCTGCCCATTTGGTTATAGGCTTCATTATGGAGATTTGATCCGCTTCTTGAAATGCCCCCATACCTGCATTAACAATGCTTGATGCCCCTGCGATCGCAACAATGGGTATACATGCGGATTCCGCCTCCATAATTCCTGGGACAAGATTTGCTACACCTGGACCACTAGAAGCATAACATATACCGGGTTTACCTGTCATACGGGCATAAGCTATTGCCATAAATACGCCTGAACTTTCCTCTCTAACGAGAATTGGCTTTATCTTTGGATGGTCATAAAGCGCATCAAAGAACAGATCACCGCCAGGAAGCCCAAATATATGGACAATATCCTCTTTTTCTATCGCTTCAACTATTGATTGCCAAGCGTTCATAAATTTTATTCCTTACTATATATGCTTAAAATAGCCTGATCGCCCATCTTTTCAGTCTGAATATCCAAAGATTCAGTAGAACCTACAACTGAGTATATGTCCTTAATCCATTCGGATGGAAAACTGGTTGATGTATTGTGTATACATAGCTTATTCGGAGCAATCAATACTGACGATGTCCTTATATCACCTGCTTTTCTTATATGAGGGATAAATATATCTTTGACCCATACTTCATCATTATCATAGTCAATTTTATTAGCATCAACGATAGTTTTATTTACATCTCTTGCCAATCCACGGGCAAGCAAACACCAGATACCAGATTGATCTAATCCTATAAGATCAACTGTATATGTGAGCGTTTGAAGGTATGCTATACCTGTCAAAATGTCTTGTATTCTCAACGCAGTATCGCTTAAATTGTATGTATAAAAATGGTTTATATTTTCATTACGTTTGAGTAAAGCAGTTTCTCCTGTTTTGAATGTGTCAATTCCGAGCACAATCTTGTTTTTAGCCAAAAGACCCCTGACCAATTCACTTGGAGAATTTCCATCTGCGAGGGCTAATTTTCCATTTGGATGCACTATTAGAACTGCCCCTGTTGGGTTTTCGGGAACAAATAACAGAGCTGGTATTTTTTCACCAACGCTTTTTTGACCGATGACGAGCTTTTCTAATTGATAATTGTCTTGCTTCCCTTCATCTACCTTCTCGATTTTGAGATCGCAAGCTTCAGGTTGTTTAACACTCATTGCATATTGATACAATGTCCCCATAACATCACGATAAGCTTGAAGTGTAGCAGAATCAGTTGGTTTAAGTGATAGAATCTGCGATTTAGCTTTATCAATAAGATATGACATAAGTTGATCGCCATTAATGGCGTTCTCCGGCAATTTCCCGTCTGGAAAAACGAGCATTTTTTCTGGATTTGGCAGTTCAAAAGGAGTCTCTTTTATACTATTACCATCTCCAACGCCAAGTAACCATTTGCTAAACCAACCGTAAGAGGCTTCTCTGCTCTCTTGATTATAGTTATGTGGTGCGTTAACGTGGACGTTTTTGACTTTGTCAATCGCATCATACATTTGATATATACTGCGTATCGCTGGGTATTCTACTTCGGGAGTGTGGCTTGTCCAATCGCCTGTGCATGATAGCATAAGCATAGGTCTTGGTGCCATCATAGCCCCTATCTCAACGTTAAAGCAATCAAGACGCAAATTAGGGGCATTTTCACATAAGCAACCGCCCTGCATATAAGCTGAGATCATAACCGCTGGGGCAGAAACTTTGACACGTTTATCAATGGACATAAGCATAAATGTCTGCGTCCCTCCGCCAGATGCGCCAGTGCAGGCTATCCTATCAGGATCAACGTCAGGCAAAGATTGCAGAAAATCTATGACCCTTATGCTATTCCATAGTTGTAAGCCCATCAGGCTGATCCCCCACAAGTAGCCCTTTGGATCGTTTCCGTAAGTATGTGGCACTTGAAGCTTGCTATCGTTATATCCTATCATATCATAGGCAAACGATACAAATCCAAGTCTTGCGTAATTTATGCATCTACCAGGAATTGAACCTAACTCTTGATTTTCCAACCTTCCATGAACCCAATGTCCGTGGGGATTAGCTATTGCAGGAAATGGTCCATTCTTTCCTTTTGGGCGATACAGATTTCCTGTTACAAAAAATCCCGGAAAGCTCTCAAAATATACATTTTCTATTGTATAGTCCTCGCCCTCAATCTTGTCAGTAACTTTGGGATTTAACGGGCATCTATCAGGCATAGGATACAAACCTGTGCTTGTCAGAATGCGTTTTCGTATGTATTCTGATCGAGATTCCCAATTTGCCCTTGTTGAATAGTTAGGAAATGTAAATACCATGTTCAGATGTCTAACTTCTGTGCGTCCATCTTTCGGGACAAAAACAGTTGTCCAATCATTTATCTGATCCATATCTGCCTCCTTGATGATCAGTGAAAAAAGCGAAATTAGAATATGTATCATAAATATTATATTTCCCGATACCAATTCATCAAGTATTTTCAGCTACTTTAATATTTCAAAAATGGCTTTAAACTTTTTAAACCTATTAAATCTCCATTCTTTGGAGAAGGACAAATGAAATTTTTCAAACACATTTTTTGGGAGCTGAAAAACAAAAGTTTAATGATTTTTCTTAAAGCTGTTTATAGAGATAGTTTAAATTTATTTTATTATTGTGTCAATGCAATTTTTCCAAGCATAAATTTCGGTTGCTAGGCATAAAAGGATGTTATCTGGTAAGATGATATTAGAAAAGGTATAAATCTGCTTGAAATGACTGGGAGAAGGAAGCTTCGTGCCTTGGCTCAGTCAGAAATTCCCCAATAGGATTATCAAGCAGGAAAGAATGTGGTAGAAGAATGTGGTAGAATATATATAGATAATCCCCTTGGATTTCTCTTTTCTTTTTTCTTTTCTCTTATTAGATAAAGTTAATTATTCATAAGCAAAAATCACTTGCGATATATATAAAAGTGTTGATAATATATAAACAAAATTAATCATAACCAACTTCTCTAGAAAGGGCATAGGTATGTATAAAGAATTTTTAATTTTCTCCTTCTTATTTTTAACATTATCACTTTTTGTTTCAAGGGATTGTCTATCAAATCAAAATCTAAATGGGACTTTTGAAAGAGGAATATTAAAACCTGACGGATGGTCGCTATCAAATGGAATAGGTGCTTGGGAAAATGAAGGATATGAAGGCATACATAGTATAAGCGTTACAGGGACGGGGACTGAAAATGACTCCAATTATTGGAAATCTGACAACTACAAACTTCTGCCAAAGCAGTCTTACAGGGTCAGTTTTATGGCTAGAATTAGCCCAGGAGCAAGCGGAGGGACGATTGTTGCAGGCTCAAATATAGCCAATCGTGATTTCTCTGTCGGGACACAATGGGAAAAAAGAGGTTTTATCTTTACTACACCTGCGGACACATCTAATGCGTTCATCAGGTTTGGTCAATGGCAAAAAAGAGGTAAAGTTTGGTTTGACAATGTTGAAGTTAGCCCGGTCACTCCAACTTACAAGATCAAAGATGATATAACACTTGGAGCTGGCGAAAGAATAGAGAACGGTGTTTATTCTTTTCTACCAGATTTCGGAGGGGACAATGCCAATTCGTCTCGCCCGCTTTTTTGCCATTCTGCTGGGTTTAACTCAAACCGCTGGATTATTGATAATATCTCAGAGGTGATATATCGTCATCAGATCTCAGGATATCAGCAGAGATCAGCATCAGTCAGAGTTCAAATCGGTTACTATTTAAGCGGAAAATGCCTTGTTGACGTAAGTGTTGACGGTAAGAATTGGCTGTCAATTGGCGAATTGTCTGAACTTGGCGGAAAAGAGTTTGATATCCCAGAGTCATTGCTTCCTGCAAGGGATGTATATGTAAAATTATATGGATCGTCTTTTGATGGAAAACCGGCATACTTTCAAATATACGGATATTCTTATAAAGCAAACCTAGATGGCGTCTCTATTCCAGATATGATCGGCGAGACCTATTATTCTGAAGTTAATAAGATCAGCAAAGTTCTTGATGTCCAGATTTTATCGCTTGGTGAGCTAAAACCAAGTGAAAATAATTCTATTTTGCTCAAACTTGAGAATAAAGACAAATCGCCAATTCGTCTTTCTGTTAGTCTTTCACTTAAAGGTCCTGAAAATGCTGAATTTACAACACAAGAGTTTTCAATTAGACCTGAGTCAAGTCGTAATGTCAATGTTAAATATGATATACGAAAATCTGGGGACTATGAGCTATATATAACCGTTAATACTCCTGAGAGAAACCCACTTTATTTTACAAAAACGTTCTTCCGAGTCCCATTTCTATTTTCTGCGGACTATGGATATTTGATATCAGATGACAAAGAATGTTCTATTTGGTGGACAGAAGGCACATACAAAATAAGCAAAGAAAGACCAGCGCCTACCAAAAAGAAAGAGAAAATACAGATCAACTGCGCAAGAAACGAATATGAACCATTTCAAATTGTGATAACGCCCAAGACTGATATAAAAAACATCGCAATACAGACTGAATCATTGGTCAATGTAAGCGGATATGCCATAACAGATATAAAAGTTTCGCTAGTCAAATATGTATATATAAAAACTCCAACTGATAGATTAGGCTCTGTCGGCTATTATCCTGATCCACTTCCCCCATATCAAACGCCTTTTTCTGTCAAATCTGGTGAGAATCAGCCTATATGGGTGACAGTTTATGTCCCCTCGAATGCTCCTGCGGGAGATTATAAGGGCAAGATATCTTTGTATAGTAAGTCATGGTTACAAGAATTAGAGATCAATCTGCATGTTTGGGATTTTACCTTGCCAGAAGAGACACATGTTCAATCAGCTTTTGGTTTTTCTTCTTGGTTAGTGAAAAGATATCATAATCTTGAATCGGATGAAGAACTCAAAAAGGTTGTCTATGAATATTATAAAAATTTCGCAAGCCACAGAATATCGCCATATAATCCAACAGACCCTATGCATGTCAGCTTTGATCCATCTGATCCCGATAATGTAAAAATTGATTTTACAGACTTTGACAGGACAGCAAAACTCTACCTTGATGGAATGAAATTCAACTCATTGCAAGTTCCAATCAAAGGTATGGGCGGAGGGACATTCCATTCACGATATTATGGAGAATTAGCAGGATACAAACAAGGAACACCTGAATATGAGCGAATGTTTAAGAGCTATCTGTCGCAAATTCAGGACCATCTGGAAGCTAACGGTTGGTTAAGCAAAGCATATATCTATTGGTTTGATGAACCGGAACAAAAGGATTATGATTTTGTCAAAGAAGGAATGGAATTGTTGAAAAGATCCGCACCAAAAATGACAAGGTTTCTCACTGAGCAACCTGAGCCTGATCTTTATGGTAGCGTAGATCTTTGGTGTCCGATAACGTCAGAATACAATCACGAAAGGGCAGAAGAACGTAGAAAATTCGGAGAACGTTTTTGGTGGTATATCTGCACGGGTCCAAAAGAACCATATTGCACGCTTTTCATTGATCATTATGCAACAGAATTAAGAGTTTGGCTATGGCAGACATGGAAGTATAAAGTTGAAGGTATACTTGTATGGCAAAGCAATTATTGGACAAGTCCTCTTGTATATCCTGATCCGAAATTGCAGAACCCTTATGAAGACCCGATGAGCTATGTCTCTGGCTATGGAAATCCAGTTGGTTACGTCGGTTACTGGGGCAACGGCGATGGAAGATTTATATATCCTCCGCTTTCTGCTATGGAAGGGCAAAAATCGCTTTCAGGTCCTGTTAATTCTATCAGATGGGAGATGCTAAGAGAGGGAATTGAAGACTATGAGTATTTTTATATGCTAAATGAGCTTGTCAATAAGCTAAAAGGGACGGAAGAAGGTATGAATGCGTCACCACTGATAGATGAGGCGATGGAATTCCTATCTGTCCCTGATGAGGTTACGTCGAGTATGACAAGCTTTACGACAGACCCCAAACCGATATATGCACATAGAGAAAACCTCGCACGTATGATCGAGGAGTTGAGCAAGCTTTTGCCCAAAAAATGATCGTATTCTGATAATTCTCAAAGGATTGCTTACATAACAATAACCTACGGAAAGATATGATCGCACTGATCCAAAAAGGTTAACGAGATCAGATACCTGAACTCTGAATTTGATCTTAATGCTCAATAAATTTTTTGTCCTTGAAAGCAAAGTTTTCAGTGATATAATAGTTTATATTAGCGGTTATAACTATCAAAAATAATTAATTAAAGAGTTAGGAGGTAGCCATTATGTCTAGAAGTGTTTATTTTTTAGTGTTTATCGGATTTTTAATTGTCTTTTATTCTTTTTGTATTAATGTCAAGTCAGGTCAGATAATTAAAGGCGAAATTGCAGGAGATATCTATGGTGAACTTGTTAAATGTGCTTTTCCAAATACGATAGTGCTTGATGGAAAGCTAAACGATCAGGCTTGGAGATACGCAACTTGGCATTATATAGAAGCTAAGGATGCAACTGTTCCCCCTGATGACAATAAAGATGGGTCTTTAAAGTTTGCCGTTGTAGCAGACGATAAATACATTTATTTCGCAGCTGAAATCATAGACGATGTAGTTCAAAGTGGAGAAAATCTGGCTTGTGATGTCTGGAATGATGACTCGGCGGAGATTTATATAGATGGAGAAAATGACAAGGCATCATCCTACGATGTAAATGACGCACAGATAACAATTGGTGCCGATGTGATCGGGCAAAAGCCAGATGTCAAAATTACCGCTGCTTTATTAGGCGGATGTGTTGGTACTACTCAAGGACCCAAAACAGAGACAATAGCTACCGGGTCATTATCAAAAGATGGTTGGATCCTTGAAGCTGCGATCCCTCTGAAAAATTCTGGTTGGAATATCAAGCCCAGAAACGGATTAAAAATAGGATTTAATGTCCAGTATAATGATGACGACGATAAAGGTGGCAGAGATCATAAACTAATCTGGAGTGTGAAAGAAGTTAAGCAAGGTGAAGGATCATGGAGCAATCCCAGTCTATTTGCTGAATTGGAGTTTGTTCAGAAGGCACTCGCTGTTTGTTATGGATCAAGCATTGTCACAACATGGGCATTAATCAAAACTGAGTAAGACTATTAAACTTAATAATCGAATTGTAATTTTTTGAATTTAATTTCCTAGAAAGGAAATCTGTTTTTAAAAAGGAAATGAAATGGGCATTCGCTATAAGCTTATTATAACACTAATTCTGACCGGAATTTTCCCTCTTATAATAGCTGTCTCTATAACTCATTATTTTGGAATTTCCCAGAGAAAAGAAATAATTGGCAACACTTTCCAACAGTTATCTGAAAAAGCTTGTGATAGCATAAAGATAATGATAATTGAGGATATAAAATCCGTGAAACAACTATCTGTTCTCCCTATTACCATCGAATTTCTGAAATCTGAATCTTCTAGACCAAATAAGATCAGTATGTCAGAGATTATGAAATTAGAGAGACAATGGGAAGATCTAACAGAGAAAGACAAAATATTGAAAGAGTTATTAGAGAATGAACTGTCAACAACATTAAAGGCGTTCAAATCTGTTGAAACCTCTTTTGGAGAAATCCTTGTAACAGAAAAGACGGGTAGGCTCGTTGCTTCTACGAATAAAACTTCTGATTATTGGCAGGCAGATGAAGATTGGTGGCAGGAAACATACAGCGAAGGCAAAGGGAAGTTATATTTAAGTAAATTTGGTTATGACGAAAGTGCCAAAGTATTTGCAATGGATGTATGCGTTCCTGTATTTTATAAAGATGAAATAGTTGGAATTATAAAAGGGGTTCTTGATCTATCACATCTGCTTAATGCGATAGAAGGCATTGATATTGGAGAAGGTGGAAAAGTTGTCCTTTTATCTGACGACGGTAAAATGTTTACTTCAAAAAATATTATGCCTATTAGCAACGGAACAGAAAAGTATTTGATTCCAAGTCAAAAAACAAGGGATTCTGGATGGTTTGTCGTATCTAACAACGATGGTCTTAATATGGTAGCTGGTTTTGCTAGAATATCAATCACTACTCAGGGCATTCAGATCAAACTTCCTTGGTCGGTTATAACATATCAACCATCTGATATTGCTTATGCCCCAGTAATGAAAATGATATGGTTTGTTACGCTTCCTGGTTTAGGTTTGATAGCGGTTTTCTATCTATTGGGTCTATATATTGCAAAGAAGGTATTTATATCGCCGTTAAATCAATTGATTCAGATGACAAAACGCATAGCGGATAGCGATCTTGATCAAGAGGTTGTGATAAATTCGAAGGATGAGATCGGAGAACTTGCCAAAGCGTTTAATCAAATGGCTTCTAACCTTGCTAAACGGTCGTCTTTGGACAATGTCGCATTGAATATGCTATCAAATCTCAAACTCTCTGATGTTCTCAACATAGTTGCGGAGACTTTAAGGACAACATTTGATGCTGTATTCGCAAGAGTTTGGCTTATAGATAACGGAGACATTTGTCCTGATTGTATTTATGCAGATGTTTGCACAAACAAAAATAAATGTTTGCATCTTAAAGTTACAGTTGGGACCTATGCCAGAGATGAGGATTATATGAGAATTCCTATCGGCACAATGAGGGTGGGTAGGATAGCAGAAGATCGGAAACCTTCTTTGGTGAATGATCTTGCAAAAGATGGTTATATACATAATCCCGAATGGATAAAAAAAGAAGGTATAGTGGCTTTTGCAGGCTATCCGCTTATGCTCGGAGATGAATTGCTGGGCGTTATAGCTTTGTTCAGTAAAAGACCAATCTCTGACGAGGAATTTAAGATGCTAGGATCATTTGCCGATCGCACCGCGATGGCTATCCAAAATGCGAAATTACATTTAGAAATAACAGAATTGAACCAAAATCTGGAGAGAAAAGTATCAGAAAGGACTCGCGAACTGGAGATCGCAAACATAAAGCTGAAAAAGGCAGACAGGATGAAAAGCGAATTTTTAGCTAATATGTCCCATGAGTTAAGGACCCCTCTAAATGCTATAATCGGTTTTGCAGAGGTATTACGGGATGGTCTATGCGGAAAACTAAATGATAATCAAGAATCCGCCGTTATTGATATCTATGAAAGCGGAAAACATCTATTGCGGATGATCAATGACATACTTGATCTATCAAAAGTTGAAGCTGGAAAAATGGAGCTTCAATTAGAGGAATTCTCATTAAAGGAAGCAATAGATGAGATACAATCAATAATAAGGGATATGGCAAATAAAAAGGGTCTCGGCTTGCAGGTATTCATTTCCGACAAAGTTTCCAATATCTATGCGGATCAGGTAAAATTCAAGCAAATAATGTATAATCTCCTTTCAAATGCCATAAAATTTACGATAAATGGTAGTATAACTATCAGTGCTGACTGTGATGATGAGAATTATATTATCTCAGTGCAAGACACAGGTATAGGCATTGAGCCGAAAAATTTTGAAGTGATCTTTGATGAGTTTAAACAATTGGACTCTTCCCGGTCAAGGCAATATGAAGGCACAGGTCTAGGACTTGCACTGACGAAACGTCTTGTTGAGTTGCACGGTGGTAAGATTTGGGTTGAAAGCGAAGGATTAGGGCATGGTAGCAAGTTTTCGTTTACAATACCAAAAATAAAACAAGAGCAAAAATCCTTAGCAGAAACTCACATACATGAACCAATACAAATTCCATCATTAAAACCGCATAAAGGGAAGAAAATTCTTATAGTTGAGGATAACGAACATGCTGCGCAATTACTTCGCATCTATTTAACAGAAGTGGGGTATGAAACCGAAGTCGCGGTTGACGGCGAAGAAGCTATAAAAAAAGCGAAACAGATTTTGCCTTTTGCTATTACCTTGGATATAATGTTACCAAAGAAAGACGGCTGGCAGGTAATGCAAGAGTTGAAGGATTTTCCTGATACAAGTAATATCCCAATTATAATAACCTCTATTATTGATGATGAAGGTCTTGGTTTCAGCTTGGGTGCGGTCGGCTATCTGGTAAAGCCTTTGGATAAAGATCAGTTGATAGGTATATTAGATAAAATAGAGTTGACTTCAGAACAACAAAATCCTAAGGTGCTTATAATAGATGACAACGAGGATGACGTCAGACTTATGGAGTCAATTCTTACTAATGAAAAATTCAGCGTTCTAAAAGCCTATAATGGCGATGATGGAATAGATTTGATATTTAGAGAAAAGCCCGATCTAATAATATTGGATCTAATGATGCCTAGGAAAAACGGCTTTGATGTCGTCAAGACTGTATGGGAAAATCCAGAGATCAGGGATATACCAATTATAATAAGCACGATGAAGGAGATAACACAAGAAGACAGAGATCGCTTAAATAGCAAAGTTATGTCCATAATTCAGAAAGGCATAGATGCAAAAGAACATATCCTTCAAGCCATAAGGCATATAGAGAAATTTAAAAAGTAGGTGTTAATAATGCCTAAAAAGGTCTTGGTCATTGAGGATAACGATAAGAACAGGAAACTTGTAAAGATAATCCTTGAGGCTAGCGAGTATGAAGTTATAGAGGCAATAACAGCGGAAGAAGCACTTAAATACTTACAAAATGATAAACCTGATGCTATATTATTGGATATACAGCTTCCAAGTATGGATGGTTTAGATCTGGTTAAAATGCTTAAATCTAATCAAGACACAAAAGATATTCCAGTAGTTGCTGTAACTGCTTATGCTATGAAAGGTGATAAAGAACGCATACTTAAAGCTGGATGCGATGCTTATATAAGCAAACCAATTGATACCCGTCAATTACCAAAAATAGTTGAAGATACAATAAAAAGACACTAGACTGGGGTTTTATATCTAATATGTTTAATAACGGTCTGAGACAGAAAATACTTATTGTAGATGATCTGCCGATGAATGTTAGGGTTTTAGAGGCAAACCTAAAGCCTGAGGGATATACTATAATTGCCGCTTTTAGTGGCGAAGAAGCGTTACGAAAATTTGAGGCAGAAAAGCCTGATCTGGTATTACTTGATATAATGATGCCAGTAATAGACGGTAATGAAGTTTGCAAACGAATTAGGACGGACTATAAAGATCATCTGACACCAATAATTATGGTAACTGCCATGAATGATCAGAAAATCCAATCACTTGACAACGGAGCGAACGATTTTATCACAAAGCCCGTTGATAGATACGAACTATTGGCAAGAGTGCGGTCTTTGCTTCGTATTAAAGAACTACAAGACAAATTGATCAACGCAAATAAACAGTTTGAATACGAACTGGCGTTAGCGAAAGATGTCCAACAAGCGCTTCTTCCACAAGAATTACCAAAGATTTCAAAGCTTGAGTTTTTTTATAGATATGTCCCTTCGTTAATAATTGGCGGAGATTTCTTTGACATTCAAGAGATCACGCCTTCTTTAATTGCTGTGTTAATCTGTGATGTTATGGGACACGGACCTCAAGCAGCGATGATCACAGGCATAGTTAAGACATTTTTTATTCAGCTTGTCCGATATTATCCTGATCCGAATGATTTACTATCTCAAATGAACAAACGTTTTTGTAACTTGATGTCCCAAAGTAACTTACAGATTTTTATTACCGCGCTTTGCTTAACAATAGACACACAAAAAGGGATTATGACCTGTGCAAATGCCGGTCATCCAAACCCTTATATAATTAAAAATAATATCTCACATTTTGAGGAGATCAAAATTGAATCTGGTTCTGCTCTGGGTATGATAAATGAATCCTTGTATTATAACCAAAAAATAAATCTCGATGACGGCGATATGATATTATTATTTACGGATGGACTTCTGGAATTGAAAAATGAAAATGGAATTCAATTCAGTAATGCAGAGTTGCATAATGCTATAGAGCATAATATGCACCTGTCACCAAAGGGGCTTGTTGAGGCGATCTTGAACTCTGCTGATGCCTTTGCAGACGGAATGTATACAGAAGATGATATAACAATCATAGCTTTTAGCTATAACAGTTTAATGGGCTAGATAAATTTTAAGGTAAAAAGATTTTTCTACTGATTATTCAAATTGAAATACTTTTTGGCAATATAACTTAATTTTGTAAAAGTATTGTTAGACAATTTCGTATAATGTCATTAAATATATCAAAATCTGATGGGGTATCATTACGGGCAATTCTGATCGCTTTTGCTATGATCCCCATCAACGTATATCTTGTCGTTCAATGGGAGACCGTTTGGGGGACGCAGTATCCCACTACAATGGCGATCTTTTTTAATGCGGTCTTTTGCGTTTTTCTTGTTGTTTTGGTCAATTTGTTTTTACAGAAATACCTACCAAGACATTCATTCAGTCAAAGCGAATTACTTACCATATATATTATATTAATTATGGCGATCACAGTCAGTGGACACGATTTCAGTCAAAGTCTATTTTGCACTATTAGTACTTCAAAGTGGTTCGCTACTCTTGAAAACGAATGGGCTTCTCTGTTCTGGCGATATGTTCCGACGTGGCTAAGCGTCAGTGATGAAAAAGTCCTGAATGGATTTTATAATGGGGAATCAACTTTATGGACATCACAACACATAAAAGGCTGGCTGAAACCGATGTTTTGGTGGACATTGTTCCTTACAGTGATCACAGTTGTAACGATATGTATAAACACAATAGTTAGAAAGCAATGGATTGAAAGGGAGAAACTGACTTATCCATTAGTTCAACTACCTTATGAGATGACAAGGTCTGACTCGGTTAAAAGCTTTTTTGGCAATAGATTGTTGTTAATAGGTCTTACTGTTGCACTGTTTATTGGGACGATAAATGGTATGAGCGTTTTTTCAAGCATTTTTCCAAGGATACCATTGAGATATGATCTGACACCGCATTTGACTGAAAAGCCTTTTAACGCTATGGGCGTAACTTCTTTGTATGTTACGCCTTATGCAATAGGGCTTGCTTTTCCTATACCACTTGATCTTTTATTTTCGTGTTGGTTTTTTCATCTTATATGGAAATTTGAAAGGATAATTGGTAGTGCTATTGGTTTGAATATGCCTGGATATCCATTTGAAGATCAACAAATACTTGGCGCATATCTTGGCATCGCAATTGTGGCAATTTGGATGTTTAGAAAACCATTATTACAAGTTTTCAAACGAGTTTTTGTTTCAAAACTAGAGGATTATGCGGATGATTCCGATGAACCGATGAGCTATCGCAGTGCGTTTATAGGGATCATATTAGGTATGGCTTTTCTGGTCGGCTTTTGCTATTATTCTGGTATGTCTGTGCTTTTTGCAATAGCTTTTTTCGTTGTATCTTCTGTTATAGCGTTTGCATACACTAGGATGAGGGCTGAACTGGGACCGCCGTTGCAAGGGATACATTATTCAGGTCCCCTTCAATTTATCGTGGCAATAGTCGGCAGTCGGAGGATATCGGCGCAAACTTTGACATTATCGGCTCCGTTTTGGACTTTGACAAAGGAATTCAGGAACAGTCCGATGCCGTTTCAATTGGAAAGTTTTAAACTTGCTGAAAAATCAGGCATTAACACAAAGAAACTTTGGAAAGTGATGCTTTTATCAACTTATATCAGTCTGATAATCACTTTTATTGCATTTTTGCAGTTCAACTATAGGTATGGAGGCGTCGGAGCGTGGAGAGGCGTTGCAGCATACACAACAGTAGAAAGATGGGTAGTAAGCCCAGTTGAGACAGATACAAGGTTTCTTGGTGCAACTGCCTTTGGGTTTATATTTGTCTTGGTGAACACATTTTTAAGGCTTCGCTTTATATGGTGGAACCTTCATCCACTAGGTTATCCGCTAGCAGGATACTATCATTTTGATAAATTTTGGTTTCCCTTCTTTATAAGCTGGGCGGTCAAAGGGGCTGTCTTAAAATATGGTGGTATACGAGCTTATAGGAAGGCGTTTCCGCTTTTTATGGGACTAGTATTAGGTGACTTTATTGTGGGGAGCATTTGGGGAATTGTTGGATTACTTATAGGCAGACCCACGTATGCTTTCAAGGATTGGTAATTGGAGGATAGGATGGCAACCGCAAGAGAGAATTTTTATAAACAAATGGCATTAGAAGGTGATGACCCAATTGTTAGGACAAATGTGAGTATTATCTATCCCGTTTGGGAACAATATAAAGAAAGGTTAAATTGGATGGAGGGATTTTCAAAGTATGTCGGAGTTGGGATCAACCGCTCTCCAGGTGTAAAACCAAATACCGAAGTAGTTAATATTTGGGGTGAAAGGTGGATATATCCGCTTGACTCACTTGATGGAATATGTATTGAACATCCGATAGCATCGTTTGATGCACTTAAAACGTATCGTCCGCCTGATCCTGATGCCTTTACAAATTGGAAACAGCTAAAAGAGAACTTCCAAAAAAATAACGAGCTAGGAAATGTCAATAGCGGTGGGACAGATCATGGATTTATATTCCTTCGGCTTACTTACCTCCGTGGTTATAGCAATTTTATGCTTGATATCGCAGAAGAACGACCTGAAATCTTTGACCTTATAAAGATAGTGGAAAACTATTGGTTTGAGGTTGTTAGACGATATATTGAATGTGGGGCGAATTATATACATTTTGGCGATGATATGGGAACTCAAACCGCTTTACCTATCAGCCTTGAAGATTGGCGAAAATATATAAAACCGTCCTATAAACGGATATTCTCCTATTGTAGAGCGCATGGAGTCCATACTTATCTGCACTCTGACGGATACATTAATGATATAATCCCTGACCTGATTGAATGCGGAGTTTCTAATTTAAATCCACAAGACCTAGTTAATGGTCTTGATAACATCAAAAGGCTTGCATGGGGCAAGGTATATATCCATCTGGACATAGATCGTCAAAAAATAACTGTTTTCGGCACTCCTGATGACGTTGATGCGCATATATTAAACTGCATAAAAACACTTGGATCGCCAAAAGGCGGTTTGGCTATGGTTTGGGGGGTATATCCAGGGACACCTATTGAGAATATAGAAGCAGGGGTCAGGGCTATGGATAAATACGCTACCTATTGGGTCGGGAAATAATGTTGTCGTTAATCCTTATTTCTGTTACTTTGATGTTACGGAATCTGAAAAAATCGTATTTTCAATTGCAAAACAATGGAGATAATTTATGAGCATAGCAGTTTACCCAGGTAGTTTTGATCCAATTACTAATGGACATATTGATCTTATAGAAAGGGCTATTCGAATATTTGACAAATTGATCGTAGCAGTGGCAGAGAATCCTGGCAAAACGCCACTTTTTACAATAGAAGAACGTCTGGATATGGTAAAAAAAACGACAGAAAAATACAAAAATGTTATAGTAGATCGGATATCTGGTCTAACCGTTGATTATGTAAAACAACACGGAGCGTCAGTCATCGTAAGGGGGTTAAGGGCTATCTCTGACTTTGAATTTGAGCTTCAGATGGCTTTGATAAACCGAAGATTGGATGATGAGATAGAGACCATATTCTTGATGCCGAGCTTACAATATTCCTTTGTTAAATCATCGCATATCAAGGAACTAGCAAGCCTTGGAGCGCCGTTAGATGGTCTTGCCCCCGATCTAGTGATAAAAAAACTGCAAGAAAAATTTTCTGGCAATTCTCAATGAAAGGAGAAATGATTATATGGCAGATGTAGAATTCCCGTTTCAGGACCCATCACTGTCTATTGAACAAAGAGTTGAAGATTTAGTTTCAAGGATGACTCTTGAAGAGAAAGTCTCACAGATGGTACATCCTGCGTCTGCAATACCTAGGTTGGGCATTCCCGAATACAATTGGTGGAACGAGTGCCTTCACGGCGTTGCAAGAGCGGGCATTGCTACGGTTTTTCCACAGGCAATTGGTATGTCTGCTTCTTGGGACAAAAAGCTATTATATGAAGTTGCGACGGTAATATCTACCGAGGCAAGAGCAAAACATCACGAGTTTGTGAGACACAATGATAGAGGTATATACAAAGGTCTCACTTTCTGGTCTCCAAATATCAACATTTTCAGAGACCCGAGATGGGGCAGAGGTCATGAGACTTATGGAGAAGACCCTTATCTGACCGGCGAGATGGCTGTTGCCTTCATCAAAGGCTTACAAGGAGACGATCCAAAATACCTTAAAGTGGTTGCAACAGCAAAACATTACGCAGTCCACAGCGGACCTGAAAAGGATAGACATCATTTTAACGCAGTGGTAAGCAAAAAAGACCTATATGAGACATATCTTCCGGCATTTAAGAAATCTGTAAAAGAGGCAAAAGTCGAATCTATTATGGGCGCATATAACCGGACTAACGGAGAGGCTTGTTGTGCAAGTGTGACGCTACTTCAAAAAATATTGCGTGAAGAATGGGGATTTAAAGGGTATGTTGTATCAGACTGCGGAGCGATTGATGACATCCATGCACATCATAAGCTTACTCAAAGTCCGGAGGAATCATCAGCATTAGCGGTCAAAAGCGGTTGTGATCTTAACTGTGGCGGAACATATAACAGTCTCGTCAAGGCTGTCCGTGAAGGGCTTATATCAGAGGATGATATCAACATAGCGGTCAAACGGTTATTTACTGCTAGATTTAAACTTGGTATGTTTGATCCAGAAGAAATGGTTTCATATGCACAAATACCATATCACGTCAATGATTGCGAGGAACATCGAAAATTAGCATTGGAAATGGCAAAAAAGACGATCGTCCTTCTGAAAAATGAGGGCAATATCCTGCCACTTGATAAAAACCTCAAAACAATAACAGTGATTGGTCCTAACGCAAATAACCTTGAAGTCCTTCTTGGAAATTATAACGGTATCCCATCAAGATATGTGACGCCTTTGGAAGGTATAAGGAACAAAGTATCGTCAACAACGAAAGTATATTATACCCCAGGATGCGAGCTTGCAGGTCGGTCAAGACATGGATTTTCAGAAGCTATTAGTATGGCAAAGATGTCAGATGTTGTCATAATGATAATGGGGCTTTCTCCAAGACTTGAAGGTGAAGAGGGCGAATGGGGCGGAGAAGGAGACAGAGCTAATATTGACCTCCCCGGCGTCCAACATGACCTGATAGAAGCTATATATGAGACTGGCAAACCAATTGTCCTTGTCCTGACCAATGGCAGTGCTTTGGCGATCAATTGGGAAGCGGAGCATATCCCTGCGATTGTCGATATATGGTATCCTGGTGAAGAAGGCGGAACTGCACTTGCGGATGTGTTATTCGGAGATTATAACCCAGCAGGAAGATTACCTATTACATTTATGAAATCACTTGACCAAGTGCCTGAATTCACTGATTACAGTATGAAGAATAGAACCTATCGTTATATGAAAGACAAACCTTTGTGGGCTTTTGGCTATGGGTTGAGTTATACGAGATTTAAATATAGCGACCTTAAAGTAAGTAAAAGCGAAATATCGCCAACAGAAGATATCGAAGTTCAAGTTGACGTTGAAAATATAGGCAAAATTGATGGCGATGAGGTTGTACAACTGTATGTCAGCATACCTGATTCACCAATACCTGCACCGATAAGATCACTTCAAGGATTTGATAGAGTATATATCAAATCAGGCGAAAAAAGGACTGTCAAATTTACATTGAAACCAGAACAATTTGCAGTCGTTGATGAGGAAGGACAGTTTATGGTTCTGCCCGGCAATGTGGAAATATCAATCGGTGGAGGTCAATCTGAGTTTGCCGATGTTGTCACTGGCAGATTCAGAGTCGTTGGTCAACCAACAAGGGTGGATTAGTGAAAAATGATAATGAAATTAATGACGATCAATTTAAGATATATGGAAGCTAATGACGGCGATCATTGTTGGGAAAATCGACGTCCAGTTATGGTCAGTATGTTAAAAGAGTATCAACCTGACATATTTGGAGTTCAAGAGGGATTACGTCCACAATTGGACTATCTCATTGAATCTTTGGACGATTATGCCTGTTTTGGAGAGGGACGAGACGGAATAGATAAAAGCGAACACGTCGCTATATTCTATAATGTCAAAAAAGTCTATTGCATTGAAGGGCACACTTTTTGGCTCTCTGAAACTCCCGAAATACCTGGAAGTAAAAGTTGGGAAACAAGTTTGCCAAGATTAGTTACCTATGGCAGGTTTCAGCTTAAAGCGACAGGGACTCCATTTTACTTTTACAATACCCATTTTGACCATCGTTCTGAACAAGCAAGACAACAAAGTGCAAGGCTTGTATGGGGCAGAATAAAGGATAAAAAAGATATAACATTTCTATCAGGTGATTTCAACTGCACGGAACAAAGCTTCGCTTGGAAATATCTCACAGGTAACCCAGAAATTGATGAGGAAAATAAAGGCGATTTGATTGATCTTTGGCATTCTGCGGAGGAACAAATAAATCCAGTTTCCACTTATCATGGTTATAAAGGCGCATTAGAGGCAAATGAGAGGATAGATTGGATACTTGTTAGACCATCTTTGAGAGTGCTAAAAGCGGAAACTGTCATCTATCAAAAAAATGGCTTCTATCCATCAGATCATTTTGCTGTCTATGCAGAAGTAGCTACTGATTGAGACCGCAAACTTTTATAATTAACTCATTCTGTATGTGAAAGTAAAAGGGATAGTTATTATGACATTCATACCTTTTGGCATCAAGCGAGAACCGATATTTTCTATCTCACAATTAGAGCGTATACAGGAATCAATGATCCGAATACTTACTGAAATAGGCATAAAGGTTTATCAGGAGAATTTGAAGGAGATTATAAAACAAAAGGGATTCATATTCAGGGGCGATAGGGTCATATTTGAAAGGTATGAAATACTATCTTTTTTGGATGAGGAAAGGACAAGAAATGGCAATGCATTTGGTCAAGCAGAATTTGTCCCCACGTTTAAACCTTTGACTATGGATGTAAGCCCATATCCGCAGAACGTCCACGACTTTGAGACAGATAAAATAATCCCCTTTACATCTGATAGACTAATAGAGGCGACCAAATTGGTTGATGTCTTATCCGAAAGAGGTATAATAGCCTCTGCTCCTGGTTGCCCTGTTGATGTTCCGCCAGACATTCAGCCTGTAAAGCAATATTGGATCGGAGCGACTTATTCCCGATATGGCAAACATCCCGTTGATGCAAAAGCTCTTAAACCAATGCGTTATGTTATGGAGATGGCGGACGTGCTTGGTCATCCGATAAAGGGATTGCCTATATATGTATTTAGCCCGCTTAATCTTGGAAGCGAATCATTAAACTGCGTTTTGGAGTTTAGAGATAGACTTGACCATGTAAGTGTAAGTGATATGCTTTCTGTTGGCTGTGCGGGACCAATCCGTCTAGGGGATACTTTCGCTATGGCATCCGCAGAAGTTATCGGTTCCGCTATGATAGTCAGAGAGGTAACTGGTCTACCTGTCCATTGGGGCATTAGGATATGTCCTTTTGATATGCGAAATCTATCTATGGTTCTAGGGTCGCCGGAGGATTTTCTTTTTATGCTTGCAAATTCAGAAGTAAATGCCTTTTTACACGGCACGAAATGGTGGCAATCCATAGGATATACACACACTACCGCCAAGCTCCCCGGCGCTCAGGCTTCCGCAGAAAAAGCAAGCCTTATGACGATCGGTGCAATTATGGGAGCAAGACATTTTTCATCTGCTGGAACGCTTAGCCTTGATGAGGTATTCAGTGCTGAGCAGCTCGTAATTGACTGTGATATAAAAGATCACGTTCAAAGGTTCATCTTAGGATTAGATGTTGACTGTGATCCTGACTCTTGTGTTGAAGAAGTGAAAAAAGGCTTGGATAGGGGTTTTGTCGGACTTGAAACCACATTGGATTATTACAAAAAACAATATTGGCATCCAATTCTATTTGAAAGAGGTTTCTTACCAAAATGGATTGGCGATGGTTGTCCAGACATCAGAGAAAAAGCAAGAAAAATGGTAAAAGAAATGATTAAAAGGCATAGTTATCAGCTTGAGTCTGATCTGCAAAAAGAGATAGATAAGATATATGCCTATGCAGAAGCCAATGTTTAACCAAATAGATGAATAAAATATGGAAAAGATATTATTGATAAGGTTCGGTTCATTGGGCGATGTAGTCCTGACGTTGCCAGTTGTGGAAGCCCTAAGGAAAGCATTTCCAAACGCTTATATAGCTATGCTTGTCGGTGATAAATGCGCGAATATCGTCTCTGCAGACATAAGGTTTAATGAGATTATATCCTTTCGGCGTGAGGCAAGGGGAAGAGAAGGGTTGGCGGAGATAAAGCGCGTGATCTCATTGCTCAGAGAACGTAAATTTGACGTCAGTATAGATATGCAAAGAAAATTCCGATCAGCATATTTAGCATACAAAGGTAGAATAAAAACTCGCATTGGTTATCATCAGCCTTTTGGGTTTCTGTGCAATATTAAAATACCAGATAAGGTCAATAATCATTCAGTAGATCGCAATCTTGATTTAATTCGACCGCTTGGTATAGATAATCCAGACAGAGTGCCAAAGATATACTTGTCAAAAGAGGATAGAGATTTCGCAAAAAGCAAGTTTGACGCTTATGGAATAACACCTAACGACAAAGTGCTCGGTATATTTCCCGGCGCAGGTTGGCAACTTAGACGTTGGCTACCAGATAGATTTGCGAAAATAGCTGATCTAGCGATGAAAGAGGATAATGCCAAAGTTATTATATTCTTTGGACCGAACGAAATTGATCTAGTTGATGAGATCACCAAGAATATGGATGATCAACCTTTTTTGATGAAAGAAAAGGTCACACAACGGCAATTGTCCGCTATGATTGAAAAATGCGACGTTATGCTGAGCAACGATACCGGTCCTATGCATATATCAGTTGCTGTTGGGACAACTACTATAGCTATTTTTGGTCCTGGAAACCATATCAAATTTCATCCGATAGGCGAAAAGCACTCTATCATCAGAAAAAATGTCCCTTGTAGCCCTTGTAAGCAATTCAAAGATAAATGCAAAGATAATATCTGTATGAAATTGATAACTGTTGATGAGGTCTGGGACGTTGTGCATAAAAAGCTTGTGGGTTATTAGATGAGAAACATATTAATAATGCATACAGGGGGCTGGATCGGCGATATGATTCTGCTTACTCCCGCACTTCGCAACATTAAGAGTAAGTTTCCAGATAGTAGGATAACAATGCTAATATTGCCTCTTGTCAGCGAATTGATGTCAAGAAATCCATATCTCGATGATCTTATAACTTACGACAAAAATAAGTCCCAAAAAGGTTTTATGCAGATGTGCAAAATGTCTGGGGAGCTTAAAAAAAGGCATTTTGACACCGCAATTATATTCCATCCAAACTCTGTCAGGAGTGCAATTCTAGCCTATATGGCAGGAATACCCAATCGCATTGGGACAGAACTTGTGATAAATCACTTCTTTTTAACTACAAAAATAAAGCCACGCCGAAATATCCACGAAGTTGAACGATACTTTGATATAATTTTACCAATAATAGGAAAGATATCTGACGATAAACTGGAATTTTGGGGAATTGGACAAGATGATGAAAATTTTGCAGATGAAGTATTGAAAAATAAAGCTAAAAGTGATTTAATACTAGGGATGAATATCTCCACAACTTGGCAAACGAAGATGTGGAAAGCTGAAAGATTTTCCAAATTAGCTGAGAGCCTTAATAGGCAATATGGGGCAAATATCATACTTACTGGCGGTTATTCTGATATTGATTTGGGCAAAAAGATAACTGGGCTTTTGCCAAATTCAGATGAATATATAATCAACTTAATAGGCAAAACAACCTTATGGCAACTTGGGGCAATAATAAAACGTTGCAGTATTTATATAACCTGCGACAGCGGACCAATGCATATATCATCTGGGCTTGGGACTCGGACAGTTGCATTGTTCGGTCCCACTGATCCAATTCGTCATAGACCTTACGGGGATGGGAATATTGTAATAAAAAAGGATATAAAATGTTCTCCTTGTTATAAGCGGGAATGTAGATACAAAAATTTTGCGTGCATGGATGCAATTCAGGTTGATGATGTTATGGAATCTATAAAATCCATAATCTTTAATAATTGATTTGGAGGTGGTCAAAATTTCTCTTGCAAGTATTTTCACTCAATATCCCGACAGACGTTACATAATGTTTGGTGGCAAAGGCGGACTTGGAAAGACTACCTTTTCTGCGGCGACAGCATATTACTTAGCACAACAAGGGTATAAAGTTCTCGTCTTCTCTGTTGACCCGCAGGCTTCATTATCGGATATCTTCCAGAGAGATATATTTGGCAAAGGTGCTGTTGAGATTATACCAAATCTATATGCTCAGGAGATAGATGCAGATAAACGCATCAAAGATTATCAGGAGGAAATAAAACAGAAAATACTTGATATGTATGGACTAGACAAGGTTCCGGATGAGATAGAGGACTATATCCAAGCGGCAGCAGCAGAGCCTGCTATGGAAGAAAGCGCAATATTTGATGCAGTTGTTGATATAGTGGTAAAAGGCGACTATGATTATTATATCTATGACCTTGTCCCATTAGGACATGCTCTATATTATCTCAGTATGGCAAGCATATATGATGCCTGGATTGACAAAGTAACAAAATTACGCGAAGAGATGAAACAATACGACCAAGCGGCAGCAGTGATGCGTAAAAAAGAGGAGACAGAGGAAGACCTCATCCTAAATGAGTTACAATATATAAGACATAGGATTCAGACCTCATCGGGAATACTGACGGATAAGAAAAAGACAGCTTTCTTTTTCGTGCTTATACCTGAAAAAATGGCTATCGTGGACACTGAAAAAGCGAGCGAATTATTTGCAAAGTTTCAAGTGCCATTGTCAGGATACGTAGTAAACCGTGTTTTGCCCCAAGAACTTGAAAACCAAGACATTCCTGAATTCTTGCGAAACAGGGTCAACATGCAAAGGGATCAAATTCAACAGATAAAGGAGAAATTCGGATCAGATGTGCTTGCATGGGTGCCAGAGTTTGAACGTGACATAACGGGTCTTCCAATGATCAAACGTATGGCTGATGCGATGTTTGGTGAACAAGAGAAAATTTAGCTATAGAAAACATTAGTAGGTGAAAGGTAAAATATGAAAACTTTTGTATCGGAACATCCAAACTTAAAATATATTTTCTTTGGAGGTAAGGGAGGCGTCGGCAAAACTGTGATGGCTGGTGCTACTGCCTTATGGTATGCAAAACAAGGCAAAAAAACGCTTCTAACAAGCACAAATCCCGTTCATAGCCTTTCTTCACTCCTTGATCAAAATGTCTATGGTAAACCAATTCCGGTCAAAGGCGTTGAGAACCTGTTAGCTTATGAGATTGATACCGCACAAACCATAGAGAGATCAAAAAATGAGATCAGGGAGAAGATCAACTGGTTTCTGAAATTTGCTGACATTCCAACAAAAGCCGATGATTTTGTAGAGTCCGCTACTATGAATCCTGCTTTTGAAGAGTCAGCGATGTTTGAAAATATGATTGATCTGATGTTTCAGGATGAATATGAGATTTATGTCTTTGACACTGCGCCGACCGCAAATGCAAGAAGACTTTTAGGAATGTCAAAGGTATATTCTCTATGGGTCAATAAGATGCTAAAAAGCAGGGAAGAGGCTAGTTCCTTGCGTGAACTGCTTTCATATAGCAAAAAGAAAGAGAAAGACCCTCTTATGGATTACCTTTTGTCTTTCAGAGAACGAATGGAAAATGCAAGAAAACTTTTAACCGATGCGGAAAGATGTGCCTTCTTCTTCGTCACATTGCCCGAGGCATTGCCCATAGCTGTTATCAAACGATTTCGCATGTGGTTTGTAGAGTTTGGCATACCTGTTGGTGGAGTAATTGTCAATGGAGTTATACAAAAAAGCGAAGGGCAAAAAGATATAGAATTTATCAATAACCGTATCGCTATGCAACAGGAATATATGAAGGAGATAGAGGAATCATTCAAAGGGACGATCAGAGGTGTTATTCCGCTCTTTGAATCAGATGTCAGAGGCGTCGAGAAACTGGATAAATTGGCATCGGTGCTATTCAACAATAACTGAAAAGGAGAAAATTATGTCAAAGAAAGAAAAACTAAGGGTTGGAGTTATAGGTCCTGGCGGTGCCGGTAGCGGAAGAACCATAGAATTCGCAAGAAGGAATGACGTCGAACTGGTTGCCGCAGCAGATACTCGTCCAGAAGCTTTTGACAGATTGGAACAAAGGCTAAAAGAATCTGTTGAAGGTTATGAACCCGGTAAGATCAAAAGGTATATCGGCGAATATGAGTTTACGCAAATGATAGACAAAGAAGACCTTGATATCGTCGGCGTTTTTTCGCCTCATTCGTTACATGATATACATGCAAAATATGCTATGCGTAACGGTGCGCATGTCATCGTAGAAAAGCCGATGGCAAATTTCGTCGGCGACGCTATTGCTATGCATAAAATTTCTGTCGGCTCTGGAAGGCACCTTGTTATACATTATCAAAGGCATTTCTCAAATCTCTATATAACTGCAAAGAAAGTTGTAAGAGAAGGTTTAATAGGCGAGATCAAAGGATTTGAGGTATTCCTTGCACAACGTTGGGGAGCAGGCGGATGGCGTGGCGATCCTAGATTTTCTGGCGGTGGTCAACCAAATGACTCCGGAAGTCATCTCCAAGATATTTTCCTCTGGATAACTGGTTTATTGCCTGTAACAGTTACTGGAAATACATCAATGGACTTTGAAGATGACAATGGAAATATAATCAAAAAACAAGTTGAAATTGATTCTCATTCAGCAGTAACTATGGAAAATGGGGCGGAAGGAAGGATAGATATTCTTGGCAATACGAAGATCGGATTTGATGAATGGGTGATCTTGACAGGGACGGAAGGCACGTTGAGCATCAAGGGAGGAAAACTCTTATTCAAAGGCAAGGGGAAACAAGAAGAAGAGGAAATTCCGCTTTCTAGACCAGAGGGCTATCCAAGAAGCAATATAGACAACTTAGTTGGTCTGGTCAAAGGAGAATATAAAGTCAACTACGCATCAGGGATAAACGGCATAAGGACAAGCCTTTTGACGAACGCAATTATACTTACAGGTAAAGGTCCGGATGAGAAAAACACAGTATCCTGTGACAAACTTCTAGAAAATGAAGGATATTCAAGGGAGTATGTAAAATCCCTTATTTCAGAGTCCGAGAAAAATAATATGTTTTAGGGAGGCTCAAAGACAAAATTGTAGTGGCAAGATGATCTTGCCACTATGATCTTTATGTTATTTTAGCCCAAGAAACACGAGTGCTTCCTCATACCTTTCTTTTGGCACGGTCTTAAGCGTTCCGACAGCTTCTTGAAGCGTTACCGGGACTATCTCAGTTCCCCTTAGACTGACCATATAACCAAACTTGCCTTCGTGCACAAGTTTTATAGCGTTCAAGCCAAGCCTTGCGCCGAGAATTCTATCATAAGCGGTCGGTGCTCCGCCTCTTTGGAGGTGACCCAGAGCCATAGACCTAACTTCATACTTGAATTCTGGATACGGTTTCTTCATATTTTCGGTTAGCCATTTTTCAAGTCTTTTTTCAATAGAAGCCCCTACTCCGCCAAGTCTTTCGTGACCAAATGGGTCAGTTTCGGCTGGCTTGGTCTCATCTGATTCTTTGCAACCTTCTGCGACTGCTATGATAGTGTATCCTTTTCCGGACTCATAACGTTCTTTTACGATCTTGCAAATATCGTCAAAATTGAACTTGACTTCTGGGACAAGTATTATATGTGCTCCGCCTGCCATACCAGCTTCAAGTGTGATCCAACCGGCATTTCTGCCCATTATCTCAACTACCATAACACGGTGATGAGATTTTGTCGTTGTGTGTAGTCTATCCAATGCTTCCATAGCAATGTTGACAGATGTATTGAATCCGAATGTATAGTCTGTGCCATTCAGATCGTTATCTATGGTTTTTGGCACACCAACGATATTTGGAAATTCGCCTTTACCATCGTTATAGAGCTTATTGGCTTCGCCGAGCGTGTCCTCTCCACCGATAGCGATCAAGGCATAAAGTCCCAAATTTTTAAGGCTTGCAACCGCTTCCCCTGATCTATCTTTTTGTCCTTCTTTCTTTGGGAAAATCGGCGTCCTTGACGTGCCGATTATCGTTCCACCTTCCCTATGTATATCTTCAACATCTGCAATGGTAAGAGGTTTAATATTGGAGTTAAGCACTCCTGCCCATCCATCAATGAATCCATAGATTTCATATCCTAACTTCACGCCATTAATAACAATGCCCCTTATAACCGCGTTCAATCCTGGGGCATCTCCTCCACCTGTTAATATAGCAACTTTTTTTGCCATTTTTTAGCTCCTCCTTTATGATTTACAATACAGTTTAGCTATTATGTTTTTCATCTTCTTGTGATTCGTTTATCTCTTCTTTCCAGTAGAGTATCCGACCACAACTGTTACATGTGAGTAAATCTTTTTTCTTCCTGACCTCATTTATAAGCTGAGGAGGAAGTGTAAGATGACAACCACCACAAGTTTGCCCTTCAATCAAGGCTACTAAGAAACTACCTTTTCTCTCCCTCCAATCATTGTATCTATTCATTAATGTTGGATTTATCTTGTTTATATAAGGATTTCGCTTCTGTGTAAATATGGCGATCTGTCTGTTTAGTTTCTTTACCTCTGAGATAATCTCCTCCTTTTTTTTCTGAAAGGCTTGCTCTTGCATTTGATAGTCCTTTTTCGTTGACTCTAATTCATCTTTTGCGCCATCTAACTCAATCATAGTTTTTATTATCTCTTCTTCTATTTCAGAGATAACTTTTTCAGCTTCACTGATCTCAAGTTCAAGTGCTGCGTATTCTTTATTAGTTTTAACCAAATTTCTTTGAGCCTTGTATTTATCTATTTGTGCCTGCTGGACGAGCAATTTTCTGTCCCATTCTCGCCTTTTTTTATTTATCTCTTCAATTTCCTGCGTTTTTATGTCTAATTTACGTTTGTATTTTAGCAATTCATTTTCAAGTGTTTTAAGTTTTACTGGTGCCAAAGCTTTTTGGTTTTTAAGTTTATCAATTTCACCATCGATTTTTTGAAGCTCCAACAGGCTATCTAATTGATCATACATAAGGCTTTCTCCGGAGAGGTTTTATATCATATTTTTTGTTTTTTGTATTATATGTTCTTGCATAGCAGGATCAAGTGTTACAAAATAAGCACTGTAACCTGCTACCCTGACCGATATATTACTATATTTTTCTGGTTCTTTTTGGGCTAATCGGAGTATTTTTTCATCAACGATGTTACACTCCGCATGACCACCCCCCAAATCAAGATAGGTTTTTAACAACGTTGCAAGCTTATCAACACCATCTTCACCAGAAATTGCAGATGGGTGAATATCAAAAATCAGAGACGTGCCTGCTGCTGCAAGTGTTTGATCTATCTTACTTACGGATTTTAGCATCGCTGTTATGCCGCGTCTATCTCTCCCTTGTTGAGGGGCAAGGCTATTTGCTACTGGCTCTCTTGCCTTTCTGCCATCTGGCAAGGCACCTGTGTTAGCGCCTCCGCCAATCGCTGCAACAAAGGAGAAAAGATGAGCATGATATTTTCCCCTACGAGGATTTTGGTATTTTTCTAATTCCTTACAGAAATGTTCGCATATTTCTACGACAATTGAATCAACGAAATCCTCATCATTGCCATATTTTGGCACCTCGTTTAACAGCATCTGTCGCAATGATTCTTTGCCTTCAAAATTGCATCGCATAGCAGAGATGATGTCCATAAGGCTTACTCGTTTTTCGTCAAAGACAAGCTTTTTGATCACTGCCAATGAATCGCCGACATTTGCCATTCCATAACCACATACTCCTGTTGAGTTAAATTTCGCCCCACCTGCGGTTATATCTATTCCTTTTTCAATGCAGTCATCTGTCAATGCTGAAAGTATTGGCATCGGAAAACGTTCTCTTTGCTCTAATTCTGCCCTGTGCATTCTAGGAATAGCTTTTCTTATATCATAAGCAACCTGCGCTTTGTATGCCTCCCAGATATCCTCATAAGAAGCAAATGTTGATGGATCGCCCGTCTTTAAGCCATTTTGACGACCGCTCAACATACAAACACCGTCATTTAAGGCATACTCAAGGCATTTTGCCAAGTTAGTGTAGTGATCTACGACTCTTGGATCACACTTTCCTGGGATAGTAACTTCTATACAGCCGATAATGGCATAATCTCTTGCAAACTCAACAGGAATACCTTTTTTAACTAATGCGGGAATTATCACTTCATCATTGAATATTTGTGGAATACCTCGTCTTTTTGAATTTACCTCAGCAACTCTTCGCCAAAAGTCTCTGTTGATATTCTTATGATAACGGACAGATAATTGCAGATGCAGATCAAGTTTTTCTACGACATCTAAGTATAGAAATGAAATATCGTTGACAGCATCACTACCATCGATTTTTTGACCACCTAACATAGTATCTTGGACGTCATAACTTTTCCATATCTTTAATGCGAAACATTCAAGAAGTTCCCTTGCTTCGTCCTCTGTCATGATGCCTGATTCAATATCGTTTTTATAATATGGATATAGTATCTGATCAATTCTCCCTATGGAATGTGCGTTTGGTGGGTCTTCAAGCTGTATCATCATATGCCCAAACCAGATAGATTGCAATGCTTCATAGAAGTTTCGCGCAGGTTTCAACGGAACTTGATCACACACTTCAGCTATTTTCAATAATTCAGCCTTTCTGCGTGGATTTAGCTCAATTTCCGCCATTTCCCTCGCCTTTTGTGCGTATCTTTTGCCAAAGTTGCCAGCAGATTCACAGATAATCTTCATCGCACGCCAAAATGGCTCTTTGCTTAACTCATTTGCATCGGTTTCGTCTAAGTTATCAAGTTTTTTCTGAACATCAGCAAGGATTCCAATAAAACCTTTTTCAACAAGTTTTTGATACCCCGGGACAGCATGACCGAACAATGATCCAACTGCCATCAAACGAGGATTTTCTTGCCAAAAAGACCTTACCTCAGCCATTTGTTTTTCTATATCTGATTCGTCAGTTTCATTGTCCTGTTTCAAATCCTTGTCTGTGATGATTTGATCGCCATATATCTCTATTTCATCGATGCGGACGTTTCCGCCTAAACTTTCTTTTATATGAATTCTAACCCATCTTGCTTTGACCGGCTCAAAAGAAAATTCCCTTGTAGTAGAGACAGGTTCGCCATCATATTCATACACTTTTTTCCACGAATTGTGGTCTGAGCTTTCTGCATAATCTGTTGAGACGAGAATATCAAACTTCGTTGCAGACCTATCATTATAAGATTGAGAATGTTCACTTCCAAAGACAACAGTAGATATGTCATATATATCGCCAAGGTCTATCTCTGCCCATGAAGGTTCACCATTTGAGACCCAACTATTTTGATTGTTGTAATAACCATCGTTTAGATGTGCAATTTGGTGTATGGAATACCCAGGGAGGACAGATGAGGCATTTGCTTTGGCAAACGGTAAAAGTGCGAGATTTATTCGTCTTTGCTTGTCATATTTTGGGACTTTTTGTTTGAATAGACCAGATCCGCCCCAAGCTCCAAACTCAGGGTAATTATGTCCAGCCTGTTGACTTACTGACTGATCACCAACTATCAATTCTTCATCAAAGATTCGGACAGTCATTTTATTAAGGACATTAGCCAGAGCCTTTGCCCGTCTGATAACAATCGGGTCTGCACAGGCATTTTTGTATCCTTCTGTTATTAATATAGCCCTATCAAAACATAGATCACGAGTTCCGCTCGGTAAATTTTTTTTCAGAATCTCCGATCTATTAACGCTATATATTGCCTCTACTGCCATCTTTCACCTCTTATTATCCAGCAAATTTGCTTACACTTTGGCTTCCTAACATAACCGCAAAACGAATTCCAATTTCGTATAAGATCAGAAGGGGGATAGCCATAAGAAGCAGGGTAAACGGGTCTTGTGTTGGAGTAAGTATTGCGGATGCTATAAACACAAGGACAACAGCAATTTTTCTATTCTTTTTAAAGAAGTTGGCATTAATTATACCAACCTTAGATATAAATCCCATAACAATCGGCAACTCAAAAGAGACCCCAAAAGCTAATGCTAACCATCCGACGAAAGAAAAATAGTATTCTATACGCCATTGGTTTTGAACAGAAGGTAATAAACTCGTAAGCACAGGAATTGATATAGGAGCTACTATCAAAAATGCAAATATTGCGCCTGATGCAAAAAAGACCAGGGTAATGAAAAATAATGGCAAAAGGTAACGTTTTTCATTCTGCTTCAAAGCTGGCAAAACAAAGGCCCAAAACTCATAAAGGACGATCGGCGCGGCAATTATCAAACCAACTATAAACGAAGCTTTGAACACAACTGTAAATTTTTCCATTGGTGCAGCAGAAAAAAGCGTGATCACATTTGATTCGGTAGACCTCGATCTGAGAAATAACTGAGCGAGGTCAATGAAAGAGCTATTAACAAAGCGGGATATAAGACCAAGTATTGCAACCATAATATCAGTAGAACGTATCCGTAGAGGAAGGGTTAATAAACCATCTGAGAGGTCGAAAAGCCGACGATTGAAAATAAAACTGATAATTGTTCCTATTGTCACTGCAAAAGCTGATATAACTAGACGAGTTCTAAGTTCGCCAAGATGCTCAAAAAAAGTTTTGGGTTCATCTTTCAATGCAGATACCTCATCATCACGTTCTTTTGTTCAGATCAAAGTTGATAATGTCAATCTAATCTCTTAATAAGCATTCAGATATATAGTTTTTATTGCTATCATAACCTATCAGATTATCAGGAAGTTATGCTATTTTACACTATGAATTCTCTTTATCCTTATCATCTTTTGCTGACGTCGATGTTTTGGATGACCTGCGTCGGTTTTCCTCCTCATCTTCATCATTTAAATCAGTAACTTCTGATTTCAACTCTTTGCCTGCTTTTTTGAACTCCCTTATAGCTTTACCAAGTGCTTGTCCCATCTGTGGTAATTTAGAAGGTCCAAATATTATCAAGACTATCAAAAGTATTATTGCTATTTCCCATCCACCAAGTGGTCCTATGAAAAGCATTATTGCCTCCTCGAAACGAACAAAGCTCGTTTCTTATAAATTTCATTTGTTAATCATCTCAGTCAATATTATACTAGAAGATATTTCTTTTTTCAAGGCTTCTTAAAACTGAGGGAGTGCAATTCGAATTTTAGGCAATTCCAAAATAACTAGAACGATAACTTAACCAATAGTCCTCCCATTCATTGTTCTTCCATTTCAGCTTAACGATGTAACATACTGAGCTCCTTCTTCTGATTGACTTTGAGTTATATCTTTGCCATATTTTTGAGTAATCCTTCCTATTTCCAGCATTACTTTCAACACATTAGATTCTATCTCATCAATAGAGGTTTCCTGTTTTGTTCCAAAGAATTGAATTAAATGACGAATTTGCTTGATTATTTTATCAATTAGAGTTAATATATATAACAACATTAGGATACACTTCTCAGGATACACTACTCACTTATGATTTATTGAATTATTTTTTATTGGGGTAGTGTATCCTTTTTTGTTTTTTTATGCAATACCTATTTGCCAATAATTTGAACTGGACTGGATAATTAGTACTGATGATCGGACATAAGTTCGGACAAATATGCCCTCCTATGATAAAATATTAGAAAATATTAAAAAATTATCACAGGAGGG
>FWPV01001343.1_pt1 | contig 69249 bp, 57 predicted proteins | sample 2228371 | NCBI WGS metagenome assembly FWPV01 (sample SAMEA103939776, study PRJEB20133) | metagenome
GTCATGGTAGACGGCGGTATCCACCCGTATGCCGATGCCGCCGGGAATATTGAGTCCTGTGATGCGCCCGGGCGAAGGCGCGAAAGTCTGCGGGTGCTCGGCGTTGATGCGGCACTCGATGGCGTGCCCGCGGATCTCGATGGGTCCGGGGATGATTTCCGGCAGCGGTTCGCCCGCGGCAATGCGTATCTGCGCTTTGACGATGTCCACGCCGGTGACGCATTCCGTTACCGGGTGCTCGACTTGGACGCGCGCATTCACTTCGATGAAGTACAGCGCGCCGTCTTCGTCCATGAGGAACTCCACCGTGCCGGCGTTCGTGTAGCCGATCCTGCGGAAAGCTTCCCGCAGATGCTCGGAAATATCGCGCCGGAGTTCTGGCGAAAGCGAAGGCGAGGGAGCTTCCTCAAGCAGTTTCTGATGCCGCCGCTGAATGGTGCACTCGCGCTCGCCGAGGACTGCCACGTTGCCGTGAAGGTCCGCGAGAACCTGAAACTCGATGTGCCGCGGCGAAGAAACGAACCTTTCGAGGTATAAGTCCGGGCAGCCGAACGCCGCGCCCGCTTCCTGCTGCGCCTGATCGAACAGGGCAGGCAGTTGGGACGGTTTCCGGACCACGCGCATGCCGCGCCCGCCGCCTCCGGCTACCGCTTTCAAAATCACGGGGTACCCGGTGGCTTCGGCGGCTTGAAGGGCTTCCTGCACGTCGCGGAGCGCGCCTTCCGAACCCGGAAGAATGGGCACGCCGGCGGCTTTCATCGCCGCGCGGGCATCCTGCTTCATGCCCATCATGCGGATAACGGAGGGCTTGGGTCCGATGAAGGTGATGCCGCTCGCCTCGCACACTTCGGCAAACTCATCGTTCTCGCTCAGGAAGCCGTAGCCGGGATGGATGGCTTCGGCATTTGTAATTTCCGCCGCACTGATGATGGACGGAATGTCGAGATAGCTCAGCGAACTCTTGGCAGGTCCGATGCAAACCGCTTCATCGGCAAACCGGACGTGCAGGCTATTGCGGTCCGCCTCCGAGTATACGGCTACAGTGGCGATGCCCAAGTCCTTGCACGCGCAAATGACACGGAGTGCGATCTCGCCGCGGTTGGCGATAAGGATTTTCCGAAACATGCGGGTTCCCGGCTATCAGTCAGGCTTGATGGCGAACAGCGCTTCCCCGTACTCGACGGGCTTGCCGTTTTCGACGAACTTGGCGACGATGACGCCGGACTCGTCGGCTTCGATCTCGTTCATGAGCTTCATGGACTCGATGATGCACAGCACTCTGCCCCTTTCGACGCGCTCGCCGACGCGGACAAAAGGCGGAGCTCCGGGCTTCGGCGCTTCATAGAAAGTGCCCACGATGGGGGATTTCTGGATGAACAGCGTCGGGTCGCTCATCACATCCGCCGTTTCGGGGGCGGAAGGGGCAGGGGACGCAACGGGCGCCGCGGATGCGACAGCGGGTGCGGAGGCGGCAGCCGGGTTCGGGGCAAGCGAAGCGGGAGCCACCACCTCAGCCGCCACGCCGGTTGTCCGCCGGATGCGCACCTTGTTGTCGCCCCGTTCCACTTCCAGTTCGGCGACGCCGGAATCCACCACCATCTGAATGAGTTCCTTAATGTCCTGGTTCGTCATTGTCGTTCTAATCCGCGGTTTGCTCATACCGCCAACGGCTCCTTGCTAGTGGGCGTCAGAATCTCGCACCCGTTCTGAGTCACCACGACGGTATCTTCTATACGAATACCGCAGAATCCTTCTCGATAAATACCGGGTTCTATAGTCACCACCATCCCCGCTTTCAAGGGCATGGCGACTTGCTTGGCCAGCCGGGGGGCTTCGTGGATTTCAAGACCTAGCCCGTGGCCTGTGGAATGCACGAACAATTCCCCAAGACCGTGCTTCTTCAATTCGCGCCGGCACGCGGCGTCCACCGCGCGCGCCGGCGTTCCCTCGCGAACTGCGTCCAGACCTGCCAGTTGCGCGTCCAGCACAGCCCTGTATTGAGACAGCAGCTTTCTCGATGCGCCTCCGGCGAAAAGAGTCCGCGTCATGTCGCTCATATAGCCGTTCAGGCGCGCGCCCATGTCGATCAATAGCACCGCGCCGGGCTCGATTGGCGCCGGGGTCGGTTTGGCGTGCGGCAGCGCAGCCCGCGGACCGCTTGCCACGATCGTGTCGAACGCCGTGGACTCCGCTCCGAGGCGGCGCATCTGATAGTCGATTTCCGCGGCCAGCTCGGTTTCGAGCATGCCCGGGCGGTAACGCCGGAGCGCGGCTTCGAGAGCCGCCGAGTTCAGGCGCACCGCGGCGCGAATCGCCTCGATTTCTCCGGGCGACTTGACCATCCGGTGCTCCTCCACCCAATCTGAGACGGGCACGGGATGAGCGCCAAGGGGCAGCGCGCCCCGCAGGGTCTCGAAATCCGCATGCAGGAGCCGCCGGGATTCAAATCCTACGCGGCGGAACTTCCGCCTCCGCACGGATTTCATGGCTTCCTCCATCAACCCGCGGCGCACCACTCGCAAGCGGCAATCGGATTCCTGCGCGGCTTGGATTTCGTAACGCGGATCCGTGAACAGCAGCTCGCCGCCATCCCACAGCAGAAGGAGCGCATTGCTTCCCGTGAAGCCGGAAAGATAACGGACATTGGGCAGCCCCGTTACGAGGAGACAATCCACCTTCCGCGCGCGGAACTCCCGCACCACGGCCGAACGGCGTTGTTGAAAAGCGGTCTTATCCACAGAAAGGACCGGATAGCCGGAAAAATGGACAACAGCTTGATTATACCGGACCTGTCAGCGGTCCGCCTTCCATTCGTCGTACCAAGCCATTTGGATGGCTTCGAGTTTGGCTTCATTCGAGGCGGCGGGGTCGTCGTCGAAATCCTCCAGCTCGGTCACCCAGCGGTGCAAGTCCGTGAACCGCACCGTCAGAGGATCGACGTCGGGGTATTTCTCGTATAGGGCCAAAGCGATGTCTTCGAATTGGTTCCAGGTCAGTCCGGCCATCAGATCTTCGTTCCTTTCAATGCGCTGCGGACCGCGGTGTTCATCATCGTTTCCGCCAGCTTCAGCGTGGCTTGATTGAGCGCGTCGATCTGCGCGCGGATGAGCAAATGATTGTCCGAGTGATACACAAGCAGGAGCTTGTTGACCGCTTCATCAATGGCGGCTCGCTCTTCATCGCTCAGCTCGAACCACGCGTCGTTTTGCCGCGCCTTGTCCACGGCTGCGAGAATGGCGTCGGCTTCCACGCGCGCCTCCCGCACCTGCCGCTCCTTAAAATCCGCCTCGGCGAGCTCGTAGGATTCCAGAATCATCGCCTCGACCTGCTCGTCCGTTAAGCCATAAGACGGCTTGACGTCGACGCTTTGCTCCTTGCCTGTGCGAAGGTCACGGGCGGTGACATTGAGAATGCCGTTGGCGTCGATGAGAAACCGCACTTCGATACGCGCCATCCCGGCGGGCAGCGGCTCGATATCCTTTAAGTCGAAACGGGCCAGGCTGCGGCAGTCTTTGGCCAGTTCCCTCTCTCCTTGCACGACGTGGATGAGCACGTTGCGCTGCCCGTCCACCGCGGTGGTGAAAGTCTCGGCCGCGCTCGCCGGGATGGTCGAGTTGCGGTGGATCAACTTCGACACCACGCCGCCCATGGTCTCAATCCCCAGGGAGAGGGGCGTAACGTCGAGCAGCAGCTTATCTTCCACGTCCCCCGACAGGATGGCTGCCTGAACGGCTGCCCCGAGAGCGACCACCTCGTCCGGGTTGAGTTCGGTATGCGGTTTGGCGCGGAAGAGCTTCTCCACCGCCGAACGCACCAGCGGAATGCGCGTCGATCCCCCGACCAGCACTACTTCGTCGATGTCCTCCGGCTTCACGCCGGCGTCCAGCATGGCGTTGCGGCAGGGGCCAAGTGTGCGGTCGACAATCGGAGTGATAAGGCGGTCGAACAGGTCCCGGTCGATGCGCCGCTGGTACCGCCGCCCCTTGTACTCCACTTCGATGTTGGTGAACGGGACGAAGGACAACTCTTCCTTAGCCTTGATCACCGCGCGGCGGAGCCTTTGCACGGCTTCGTGGTCGCCGGAGACGTCCACCCCCCACTCGCTCGCCACGTCCTCCAGCGCGATTTGCAGCAGCAGATTGTCGATGTCGTCGCCGCCCAGGTGCGTGTCGCCGTTGGTGGCGAGCACTTCAAAAATGCCCTCTTGCAGTTTGAGGATCGAGATGTCGAACGTCCCGCCTCCGAGGTCGTACACCGCCACGATGCCTTCTTTACGCTTGTCGAGACCGTACGCCAGAGCCGCGGCGGTGGGCTCGTTCACCAGGCGCAAAACCTCCAGCCCGGCGATGCGCCCGGCGTCCTTGGTGGCTTGCCGCTGAGCGTCGTTGAAGTACGCGGGGACGGTGATGACCGCTTGCGTGATCGGTTCGCCGAGATGCTCCTCGGCGTTCTTTTTCAACTGCCGCAGGATGAGCGCGGAGATTTCAGGCGGCGTCAGGATGCGCTCTCCAACGATGAGACGGATGACGGATTCGCTGCCTTCGGCGACGCGGAACGGGAAGAGCTTCAACTCCTCCTCGACGTCGGCGATTCCCCTGCCCATGAGGCGCTTCACCGAATACACCGTCCGCTCGGGCTGCGTGAGGAGCAGTTCGCGCGCCGGCTCGCCAACGGCGATTTCGCCGTTCGCCGAGATCGAGACGACACTGGGCACGAGCTTGCCGCCGTCCGCTCCCGGGATCACCTTCGGCGAACTGACGTCCATATAGGCGACAAGGCTGTTGGTGGTCCCCAAGTCGATGCCCACCACCCGGCGCCGTTTGGCGTGCCCGAAATCGATCTGAAACGTGGATTCCATTACAGCCCCAACTCCTTGTCCACCTCGGTTATGAGGTTCCGTATGTACGTCCGGCGGTTGAGCAGATCGCGGATTTCAGCCAGCACGGAGCGGTCCTGAGTCGCGTCGTACTTCTCGAACAACCGTTGAAGCTGCGCGTCAATCTCGTCCCGCATTCCGAGAAACTGCCGCCGGGCTTCCTCCAGACGGGGACGCACCGAGCCGTCCCCTCCCCGCAGCTCTTCGAGCGCCATGTTGAGCTCGAAAACCTCTTCGAGCAATTCCGGAGGAACGTTCTTCGATCGCTGTTCGCCGATGTCGAAGCCCTGTTCCTTGAGAATGTACTCGGCTCGCAACACCGGATCGCGCAGCACCCGGTACCCGTCGTTCAGGATCGAAGACGCTTCGAGCGAATAGCGCTGCTCGGTAGGCGCGCGCCGCAAAAACCGGTCGGGATGCAGAATGCGGCTCATTTCGTAAAAACGGCGCTGCAAGTCCGCCGGGTCGAGCGACAAGCGTTTCGGCAGCCCGAAGAACCGGTAATAGTCCGGCGTAGGGCGCTGAAGGGCGTTACAGAGTTTGCAGAATAAGGATTCGCCCGGGTGTGTGCCGCACTGCCAGCAAGTGTCCATCAGGCTGAGAAAGAAGACCCGCAGCCGCAGCTCTTGGCGGCGTTGGGATTATCGAAAGCAAATCCGGAGTACATGAGCGACTCCTTGTAATCCAGCGTCATGCCGTTCAGGTAGACCATGCTCTTCGGGTCGATGAAGATCTTGATGTCCTCGAACTCGAAGATCTTGTCGGTGGCGCGGGGCTGCGGTTCGTACTTGAACTGATAGCTCAACCCCGAACACCCTCCCCCGAGCACGCCGAGGCGCAATCCGCCTCCGCTCACGCCTTCCTTGGCGAAAGCTTCCCGAATTTTCTGAAGCGCTTTCGGAGTCACTTGAATCATGCCGTTCCAACCTCAGGATACCGCCTCGGTAACCGGACGGGCGGCGCCGTTCTTGGCTTGCTTCTGCTTATAGTCGTTGATCGCCGCTTTAATGGCGTCTTCGGCAAGCACGGAGCAATGGATCTTCACCGGCGGCAAGCTCAGCTCGTTGACGATATCGGTGTTCTTGATCATCAGCGCCTCATCCACCGTCTTGCCCTTCAGCCACTCTGTGGCGAGGGAAGAACTGGCGATGGCGCTGCCGCAGCCGAACGTCTTGAAGCGGGCGTCCTCGATGACGCCGGTTTCGGGATTGACCTTGACCTGAAGCTTCATGACGTCGCCGCACTCGGGCGCGCCCACCATGCCGGTGCCGACATTGGGATCGGTCTTGTCGAGCGAGCCCACGTTGCGCGGGTTGTTGTAGTGATCCAGAACTTTGTTCGAGTATGCCATCCCTGTTTCCTTTCTCCGTGTAATTAATGCGCCGTCCACTCGACTTTGCTGAGGTCGATTCCCTCGCGATGCATCTCCCAGAGAGGAGAAAGCTCCCTCAGCTTGTTCACCACAGAAACCACCTTCTCGCCGACGTAGTCGATCTCCTCTTCGGTGTTGAAACGCCCGATGCCGAAGCGGATGGACGAGTGCGCCAAGTCGTCGCCGGCGCCGAGAGCCTTGAGTACGTAACTCGGCTCGAGCGTCGCCGATGTGCAGGCGGAGCCGCTCGAAACCGCAACGTCGTTGATCCCCATGAGCAGCGATTCGCCTTCCACATAAGCGAAACTGACGTTCAAATTGTTCGGCAGCCGGTGCTCCATGCTGCCATTGACGTAAACTTCCGGAAGTTCATTCAGGAGCTTATCCTTCAGCCGGTCGCGGAGCCTCTGAATCCGCGCCATCTCCTCCGGCATCTCGCGCTGGCAAATTTCGCACGCCGCGCCGAGCCCGACAATGCCGGGTACGTTCAACGTGCCGGAACGCATCCCCCGCTCATGCCCCCCGCCGTCCATTTGAGCCGTAAGCTGCACCCGCGGGTTCTTCCGGCGGACGTACAACGCTCCCACGCCCTTCGGACCATAGATCTTGTGACCCGAAAGCGACATCAGATCGATGTTGTCGCGGATGACGTTCACCGGAATCTTGCCTACCGCCTGCACGGCGTCGGTGTGGAACAGCACGCCGCGCTCCTTGGCGATCTTGCCGATCTCGGCGATCGGCTGAATCACGCCGATTTCATTGTTGGCGTACATCACGCTGATCAAGATGGTCTTGTCCGTGATGGCTTCGCGCAGCATGTCGAGATCGATCAAGCCGTCCTGCCCCACCGGCAAGTAGGTGACCCGGCAACCCCGTTTTTCCAGCTTCTTACAGGTGTCGAGCACCGCCTTGTGCTCGGTGGCGACAGTGATGATATGATTGCCCCGCTCGGCGTACATCTCCGCTACGCCTTTGATCGCCAGATTATTGGACTCCGTCGCCCCGCTCGTGAACACGATCTCTTTCGGTTGCGCGCCGATGAGATCGGCGATCTGTTTCCGCGCCTTTTCTACCGCCTCCTCCGCCTCCCACCCGAAGCTGTGGTTGCGGCTAGCTGCGTTCCCAAACTTCGTGGTGAGATACGGCATCATGGCGTCGAGGACCCGCGGGTCCAACGGCGTCGTGGCGTGATTGTCCAGATAGATCGGCAGTTTCATGAGTTAGTATCCTTTCGATAACGGAGCCTGCTGAACCGCCATCAACGGCGGCGCCGGCGGCGGACCTCCCGTACAAAGGTCCCGGATCGTCGTCCCGGCCAGCAGTTGCAAAATCCCTTCGTGCACTTTCCGGAGCGGTTCCCGCACGCTGCACTTCCCGGCGATGCCGCATTGCCGGTGCTCGGTGAAGCAATGCGTTAGAATGATCGGACCGTCAATGGAGCGGATCACCTCAAGCGCGCTAATGTTCTCCGGCATTCGCGCCAGGCGGTAGCCCCCGTTGGTCCCATGCTCCGAACGCAAGAACCCATGCCGCGCCAGCCGCTGCAACACCTTGGAGAGCAAGGGCAGCGGGATTCCATACGCCTCGGCGATCTCCTTAGCGCTGGAGCTTGCCCCCGCTTCGAGCTCCGCCAGGTGCTTCAGAGCGATCAACCCGTAGTCGGCTTTCTTGGTCAGCTTCAGCATCGAATATGGGACCAATTCGGTCCTAGTTCCACTATAAACCTTACTTTGCCTCTCGTCAAGACCACTTTCACAGATGCTTGCCCGGCGGCCCTGGTCGCGTGATAGATTAAACCTTCAGTCCATTCCGCAGATCTCATGATCCGCCTGTTTCGCGTTTTCATCCCCGCGAGCGTGTTGACCGCGTTGGTGTGCGACGCGATCCTGCTCGTGGTCTGCTTCGTTGCCGCAGTGTACCTGGTGATGGACGTGGGCGCCGACTTGTACCTCACGGTCGAGGGCGGGTTGGAACGCATCGCCGTGGTGGTGGCGAGTTTCCTCGCCGGGATGTACCTGAGCGACTTGTACGAGGAGTTCCGCATCCGCTCGCGCGTCGAACTGGTCCAGCGGATGTGCGTGGTGACGGGCGGAGCGCTGCTTTTCCAGGCTTTTCTGGGCTACGTGAACCAGGAATGGATGATGCCCCGCTGGATGATGATGACCGGGTCGCTGCTTGCGCTGTGCGGGGTTTCCGCTTGGCGCATCGCTTTCGCCACCGTGGGTTTGAAGATATTCGGCGCGACGAAGCTGCTGTATGCCGGGCTCTCGCAAGCGGCGCGCGAGGCGGCTCGCCGCTTCCACGCCCACCCCGAATATGGTTTCCAGAACTTGGGCTATGTAGACGACGACAGCCGGAATAGCGATGACGTCCTGCGGTGGCTTGGACCGCGGGCGGAGCTGAAGCGCGTGGCGTTGGAATGGAAGCCGGACCGCATCGTCGTCCCCCGGACGGATGGAGCCGGACCGGCGGTTGCGCAGGCGCTTCTTGAGCTGCGGCTGGCGGGCATGCGCGTGATCGGCGCGGCGGAGCTGTATGAACTGGCTTATGGGCGCGTTTGCCTCGCGGAGCTCCACGCCGCGGAGGTGGTGTTCCCCGGGCGGCTCAGCGCCGGGCGCGGCGCCACGGCTTTGCGCGACGCCTACTCTTGGCTCGTCGCCGCCGTTGGTCTCGCCGCGGCGCTGCCGTTGTTGATCGCGATTGCCATTGCGGTGAAGCTCACGTCGAAAGGTCCGGTGTTTTACCGGCAAACGCGCATCGGGTTGGGCGGGAAGCCTTTCGTCCTTTATAAATTCCGCTCGATGAGGGAAGATGCGGAGTCCGCCAGCGGAGCGGTTTGGGCGTCGAAGGACGACCCGCGAGTCACTCCCATCGGGAAGTGGCTCCGGCGCTACCGTCTCGACGAGTTTCCGCAGTTGATCAACGTCCTCAAGGGCGAGATGGCGATTGTAGGACCTCGTCCGGAGCGCCCCGAATTCGTCGCCTTGCTCGCGGAACGGATCCCGTTTTATCAACAGCGCCACGCCGTCAAGCCCGGCATCACCGGTTGGGCGCAGATCAATCATGAGTATGGCGATTCGATTGAAGATGCGGTCACCAAGCTGGAATACGACCTCTACTACATCCGCAACCTCTCGCCGTACCTGGATTTCTACATCATCTTCCACACTTTGAAAGTGATGCTCCTCGGGCGGGGAGCGCATTAGGGCGGCAAGCGGGCGCCCGCCGGCGATCAGTAGAAGTTGCCGCCCGCCTCGATGCCCGGACCATCGAACGGCTGGGCAACGCCGGTGAAGTCGTTTGAAACGAGCCGAATCCGGCTGCCTGACCTCACGCGTAAGAAACTCGTCATCGGATGCAAAGCGCGGGAACTTTCGATTTGAGCCCGCTCGACGTCTTCAAAGACGATCGCCGGGCGCTGTTCGGGCTTCTCAAAACCCAGTTCGACCCCTTCCATCCTCAAGCCTCGCACGTGGCGGCAATAAAAGCCGAACGCCGGCAAGTTGCCGAACATTTTGAACTCCGGATATTTCGCCTCTTCTTCGGGCACCTCCCGCCATGCCAGACTTTCGGCGCCGCCGCCCACGAACCGCAGCCGGATGTTCGCCAGCGTCACATTCTCGAGAAAGTGTCCGGGAATCCCCGCGAGCGCGCAGCCGGTAATGCCGCACCTTGTGGCCAGCACGTCCCGCACGATGACGTCCTTGAACATGCCAATGCCCGGTTTAGGGCCGTCTTCCCTAAACGGGCGCGCACGGTTGCCAAGCCGCATGAAAATCGGAGCGCCAACGCCGTCCATCACGATGCCCGACACACGGATGCGTTCGAGCGCCCCGCCGTCCACCATCTCAAGAGCGACGCCGGCTAGCCTCGTGTCGTAAATCGCGCAGTTCGAAATGGCGATGTTCGAAAACCCGCCGTTCGACTCGGTGCCAAGCTTGAGGGCATTGCAAGCGGTGCTCAACACGCAGTTGCTGATCACCACATTCCGCGTCGGGCGGTCCGCCGTGCTCTTTAAAACAATGGCGTCGTCTCCCGAAGTGATCTCGCAATCGGAAATGGACACCCGGTCGGAGCAGTCAATGTCGATGCCGTCATTGTTGTGATTTACGCGGCTGTGCACCCGGATGCCGCGGATCATCACGTTTTCGCACGCCAGATAATGCTGCACCCACATGGGCGAATCCGCAATCGTGACGCCCGTCACGGTCACGCCCCGGCATTCGATGATGCGAATCATGTACGGCCGCACTTTGTACGGCCCCTTAAACGCCGCCCCTTGCCCGTCGATGCGCCCTTCGCCGCAGATGGCGATATTCTCAGCCTTTTCGGCATAGATGAGACTCTTCTCGGTGTAGTTGTCGGTGTAGGAGCGAAACGCCGGACGGCGTGTGGGATAGTCGCCTAGATTCGTGCTGCCGAGGAGCGCCGCTCCCCTTTCGATGCGCAACGTCACGTTGCTCTTGAGATCGAATCCGCCGCTGAGATATCGCCCGGGCGGAAAAAGAACCGTTCCGCCGCCTTGCTGCGAGCACTGATCGATGGCTTTCTGTATGGCTGCGGTCTCGAGGCGCACCCCGCCTCCCGTAGCGCCGAACTCCATGACGTTGAAGACGGAGCGCGGAGCCGCCGCAGCGCCCGCCGCGGGCGCAACAGCCCCTGCGGCGGTCAAACCGCCAAGGAAATATCTTCGCCCTGTCTTCACTGTTCTCTCTCTTTCCGGATGTGCGCGGCCATCGCTTCGCTGAACGCCTGCACGAAGGAACGGCCGCGGTTCATCAGATTATCCCGTGTCATGTAATCCACCTCGATGTCGGGCCGCACGCCCACATTCTCGATATAGTGCGTCTCGGGGAACTCAGGCGTTTTGACCGGGGCTTTGCGAACCATCAGCGAACGCGTGACATAGGCGAAACTCTCGGTGTAATACGTGGCGTCGAAAGGCGTCGGTCCTCCTCCCAGACCCATCGTGCGGTACCCGAAGATGATGCCGCGGCCGTTGTCCTGAATCACAGCCGGGAAAAAGTCCGCAGCCGACGCCGAAAGCTCGTCGGTGAGCACCATGAGAGGCTTAGTGTAGGCGTATGAGACCGGCAGCAGTTCGAGGGTCCCCGTCCCGTTCAGTGAAATAGGCCCAGTGCGTCCCCGCACTTCGCCGTACGCGGTGCGTATGAAACCGAGGTTCATTTCGAGCGCCCTCAAAACCCAGTCGGGCTGCAAGAACAGGCGGGCTTCCGCCAGGGAGTCCTCAAAGTATTGAATCCAGTCTGCGGTGGCGCGGATTTCGAAGCCGATTGTCCGGAACTGCCGCGGTATCACACGGCGCAGCAGCTCCTCGCAGTAAACGCCATAGCCCCCGGGATTGCGCATGACGTCGATGATCAACCCGTCGGTGTTTGCCTGGAAAAAACGTATCTCCGCGTCGAACTGCGCGAGCGCGCCGCTGATGCTTGCGGGTTCGAAATCCGGCGCCCGGATGTATCCGATCCGGAAACCGTCGAATTCAAACGTTCCGCTCAGAAAGGAATCGGCTGCGGTCGCTCCCCGCCGCCGGACGAAATTCGAAGGCAGGGCGAAAATGGGATTGCGGTCTCCCCAGCCGATGGTGGCGCGCGCCGGGCGCGGCACGCGGTAGATGGCGTAAGGAGACACCCGCTCTTCCGCTTCCGCCGCGTGCAGCCGCAGCGCGGATTTGGGACTCACCGCGCCGCCCGCCGCCTCCATTGGCAATCCGGATTTCGTCCACGGAATGTTGAACGTCTGCTCCTCGCCGCTGGCTCTCCGGATGACCACCGTGGCTGACTCTCCCGTGCGCGCCGCGCTCGGCATGACCTGCTGCACCCTCGTGAAGATTCGGGCTGCCGCCACGCGCGCTTTCGTCCGGGGATTCCCGCCCGCGTAGTACTTGCCGAACTCTTTGAGCAATTCACCGACCGGTCGCCCATCCACCGAGACCACCTCGTCGCCGATCTCGAACGGATACCGGCTCTGCGGCAGAAGGGAACGCGAAATCGTGTCGATGAGCACTTTGCCCTCATAAACATCGGCGGAGAATCCCAGCCGCGCCACGAAACTCGACGGGAAGAACACCCCGACGTGCCCGTCATCGAGGCTCGCCGCGTAATCGGTCAGAATCTCCATGAACTCGATGTCGTCCTTGGCGGCGGACGCCCGCTCGAGCCACGGCTGAAGGTCCATGAGGTCGAATCCCAAGGCGTCCCTCTTCCACTCATAGGGCGCGTAATATTTGGCGAACAGATTCGCCAGTTGGGTCATGTCGGAGCGTCGCTGTTCGGTGGTAAGTTGCCCGGCTGCCGGCAGCACGAGCGAGACCAGAAGCAGAGGGTAGACCAGTTTCATGGAATTGCCCTTATTGTAGCAACGCCTGTCCGGTGGTACTCTCGAAAGTCAGTCAGGCCATGATGAGGAGACATTTTGTGCAGACCATTGCAGTGGCGGGCATCCCGGGCGGGGCCTCCCGCCGGGAGCAACTGTATCGTTTATTGGGCGACCTCCCGCCGCGGAACCGGAAGCCCGCCGGGAAGTTCGTTTCGAGCGAAGACCGCGGCGGATTTGTCCTCGAAAAGCTCATCTTGGATCTAAACGGCATCGAGCCCGCCCCGGCGTATTTCGTGAAGCCGAAAGGCGCTTCGGGACGGCTGCCTGTGATTCTTTACAACCACTACCACGGAGGCAAATACAAGCTCGGCAAGGACGAACTGCTGACGGCGAAGCCCGGCGCCGGACTCGCCTCTTACGCCGAGGATTTGACGGCGCGCGGCTATGCGGCGCTTTGCTTCGACACATGGGCTTTCGGCGAGCGGGCGACGCGCACGGAAATGGATATTTTCAAGGAGATGCTCTGGAACGGGCAGGTGATGTGGGGCATGATGGTGTACGACTCGCTCAAGGCGATCGACTACCTGTCCACGCGCGCCGACGTCGACGCCAGGCGCATCGGCGCCTTAGGCATGTCCATGGGCAGCACGATGGCATGGTGGGTGGCGGCGCTCGACGAGCGGATCAAGGTCTGCGTCGACATCTGCTGCCTGACGGACTTTCAAGCCCTCATCGAGGCCAGGGGCTTGTCAGGACACGGCATCTACTACTACGTTCCTTCGTTGCTCAAGCATTTCACCACGGCGCAGATCAACGCCCTGATTTGCCCGCGCCCCCACTTGGGACTGGCCGGCAACTTGGACAAACTCACCCCGCCCAACGGCTTGGACCGCATCGATAAAGAACTCCGGCAGGTTTACGCCAGGGCGGGGAAGCCGGAGAACTGGAAGCTCCTGCGCTATGACGTTGGCCACACCGAAACCGCCGAAATGCGAGCCGAAGCGTTAGCTTTTCTCAAAGAACACCTGTAGCGCGCGCCTCCATGAGTGGAGGCGCTGCAAGCAAGAGTGCTTGCGCCACAGGGTGTGGTGGTGCGTCCCCACTCCTGGGGACGCTCGGAGACAGGCCGCTCTGTCCGCTCCGCAAACCACGCTCCGGGAGAGAGTGGTCCGTCCCCTTCGGCTTGTGAACGCGATGCGGTTACTCGCATCAAACATAGTTCGTACGGTTGCATTGCGCGAAAAATCCGAATATATTGACGGCGGGTATCCACACTGCAAGAGTTGGGGAGGTGTCCGTTGAAGACTTGGATAGCTTTTTTGGGACTGGGAAGCCTGCTTTTAGCCCAAAACCCTTATGGGCGAATCACCGGGAGGATCACCGATGCGGCTGGGGCGCTCGTGCCGGGCGCCTCGATCCGTGCGGTCCAAGCCGGAACGAACTTGGCTGTCACCACGACGAGTAACCAGGAGGGGAATTTCGAACTGGCTAACCTGCCGCCCGGCACGTACCAAATTACGGCGGAACTTGCCGGTTTCAAACGGTACGAAAGAGGTCCGATCGAGGTCCGTGTGGGCGACGTCCTGCGCATCGACATATCCATGGAAGTGGGCGCGGTGACGGAGAACATAACCGTAACCGCGGAAGCGCCGCTGCTCGAGGCGTCGAGCGCCGGCATGGGACAAGTGATCGACAACCGGCGCATCACGGATTTGCCGCTGCCCGGCGCGAGCTCAGTGTATCTGACGCAGTTGACCCCGGGCGTCATCAGCACGAATCCGCCCACTCACGGGTGGCTTCCGCAGGCGGTTGACTCGGTTTCGAATATCGCCGTCTCCGGCACCCGCACGCGATCAAGCGAGTTCGTCTTGGACGGCGCCCCCAACATGCAAGGAGGGGGCCAGATCTCCTTCTCACCGCCGCCGGAGATGATCCAAGAGTTCCGCGTGCAAACGGCAGCTGTGGATGCCAGCGTGGGCCGCTTCACCGGCGCGCACATCAACATGGTGCTGAAGACCGGGACAAACAGCTTTCGCGGTACGGCTGTTTTCTCCCACCTGAGCCGTCCGCTCATGACCAAGGACTTCTTTACAAACCGCTCAATCTATGACACCCGCACCGGTCCTGTGACGAAGGAGAAGCTCGATCAATTCTGGCCGCCCGTGTTGACCAACCGCTATCGCGCTACCGCGGGCGGTCCTGTGCTCCTTCCCAAGCTTTACAACGGGCGCAATAGGACCTTCTGGACTTACGGTTTCGACCTTCTCGACCGTGTCCGCCCCGAGCAGGCGTTCTACACGATTCCGACTGCGGCGCAGCGGGCTGGGGATTTCTCCCAACTGCTGGCGCTCGGTTCTCAATATCAGATCTACGATCCTGCCACCATCGCTCCGGCCCCCGCAGGGCGGTTCAGCCGCTTGCCGCTGCCGGGCAACCGCATTCCCGCCAGCCGGTTGGACCCCATGGCGCAAAAACTCGTTTCTTACTACCCCGCGCCGAACACTGCCGGCACGATTGACGGCCGAAGTAACTATTCGGATCCCAAACCCCGCCGGATTGATTTCCATAGCCATACGTTCCGGGCGGATCAGGTGATCAGCGACCGGCACCGGTTCTATGTTTCGCTTACGCGCTCCGCGCTTGATTCACGCTGGAACAAAGCGTTTCACAACGAAGCACTCGGAGACCGCAGGGACCGCCTCCACCGGGGGTACGTCTTCGACGACGTCCTCACCTTGAGCCCCAGCCTGATCTTGAATTTTCGCTACGGGATCACGCGCTTTATCCAGCATGACCGGCCGCAGGCTTTGCCGTTCGATCTCGCAAGCCTTGGCTTCCCCTCCGCGCTATTGCGGTTGCTCGATTCCAGACTCACATCGTTCCCGGCCATCGTGCCGGACGGTTACGCCAACTTGGGAGGGGGTAGCGGCAGCAAGAACGCGAGCACACACCACGCCGGCGCGGCAACCGTGTCGAAGGTGCGGGGTTCGCACACGCTGCGCATGGGCGGCGAATACCGCATGGTCAAAGAGGGCAACTACAATTTTGGGCAAATCTCGCCGCGAGTGGAATTCGGCACGCTGTGGACTCGCGGACCGCTCGACAATTCTCCCGCCGCGCCTATCGGCCAGGGAATGGCCGCCCTCTTGTTTGGTTTGCCGACTTCAGGCTACGCCGATCGGAACGCTTCCTACTTCGAGCAGTCGGACTATGCCGGCTTGTTTATCCATGACGATTGGAAAGCAACCCGGACGGTGACGATTAACATCGGATTGCGCTGGGAATTCGAGCCACCCATCAAAGAACGTTACAACCGTACGAACCGGGGCTTTGATTTCAACGCCGTCAACCCGGTGGACGCCGCCGCACGCGCCAATTACGCCCGCAGCCCGATCCCTGAGGTGCCTGTCGACCGCTTCCGGGCAATCGGAGGATTGATGTTTGCGGGCGTCTCCGGAGTTCCGAGGGGGCTCTGGGATTCAGATTGGAACAACCTGTCGCCCCGGATCGGCATCGCCTGGTCCGTGCAGCCTAAGACCGTCATCCGCGCCGGTTACGGAGTCTTCTTCGAGTCGCTCGGCGCGGACCGCTCGGACGTGTTCCAGCAGGGGTTCAGCCAGCGGACGGGGCTTACGCCCAGCATCGATAACGGGCTCACCTTCCGAGCGACGCTCGCCAATCCTTTTCCCGACGGATTGCTGGAACCCCAAGGTTCCGCCGCGGGACTTGCCACGTATGTTGGGCGGGCGCCCGCTTTCTTCATGCCTTCGCGGCGCGCGGGCTACATGCAGCGCTGGAATTTTGCGATCCAGCGGCAGTTCCCGCACCGCGTGCTGCTTGAAACGGCTTACGTGGGCAACCGCGGCACAGGGCTTGGCGTAGGCGAAGAATACAATCCGATCCCGGCGCAGTATTTGAGCCGCTCGCCGGTACGCGACCAAGCGGTGATCGACTACCTGTCGCAGAGCGTGACGAATCCGTTTTTCGGTTTGCCGGAATTTGCCGGGAGCAACCTGACCGCGCGGACGGTGAACCGCTCGCAGCTTTTGCGTCCCTATCCCCACTTCACCGGGGTGAGCTCCACCACCAGCACCGGCTTCTCCTGGTACCACTCTTTGCAGGTACGGGTGGAGAAGCGCTTTTCCCATGGCTATACCCTTCAGGCGAGTTACACCTGGTCGAAATTCATGGAGGCGATCGAAAAGCTGAATCCCACAGACCTGCACCCGCACCACGTCATTTCGCCCCAGGATCGCCCCCACCACATCGTGGTCAGCGGGATTTACGAATTCCCGTTCGGCAAGGGCAAGCGGTTCCTGTCCCGGGGCGGTTGGGTGAACACGATTCTCGGCGGCTGGTCCGCCCAAGGCATCTATAACGGGCAAAGTGGACCCCCGCTCAACTGGGGCAACATCCTGTTCTATGGCAATATCAAGGACATCCCGCTGCCCAAGAGCCAGCGCACGGTGGAACGCTGGTTCAATGTGGACGCCGGCTTTGAGCGGGACAACCGCCGGGCGCTGGCTTCGAACATTCGAACTTTCCCGCTGCGCCTGAGCGGCGTCCGGCAGGATGGCTACAACAACTGGGACCTTTCGCTGTTTAAGAGCATTCGCATCACCGAACGCATTACTTTCCAGCTCCGCGCCGAGGCGCAAGACGCTCTGAATCACGCCATGTTTGCGGCGCCCAATACAGCGCCCGCCAATTCGCTCTTCGGGCAGGTGAACTCGATCGTCGGAACGGAACAGCGCAGGGTCTCTGTTGGCGGAAAGCTGACCTGGTAACGTTCGCCCGCGGGCTGCCGGCCGCACCGGACAAGCTAAGATGAATAAACGATACCCATGCGGCTGGCGATCCTTGTCCTTCTTGTTTCAGCGCCGGTTTGGGCTCAGAGGGAGTTGTCCGGAGCGGCGAAGATCCAGCTTTCGCTCAAGCGGCTGGCTAACACCTCGAGCGCGCTCATGGTGGCGGCGCATCCCGACGATGAGAACAACTCGCTGCTGGCTTGGCTCGCCCGCGGGCGCGGCGCGCGCACCGGCTATCTCTCCTTGACGCGCGGCGAGGGCGGGCAGAACCTCCTGGGCGCCGAGCAAGGGTTCGAACTCGGCGTAATCCGCACTCAGGAGTTGCTCGAAGCGCGGCGGATCGACGGCGCCGAGCAGTATTTCACCTCGGCGATCGACTTCGGGTTCTCGAAGACGGCGGCGGAGACGCTGCGCGTCTGGGGCAGGGAAAAGACGCGCCGCGAGATCGTGGGCATTCTCGAGGAGTTCCGCCCGGATATCGTGATTCTGAGGTTTTCCGGCACTCCGGCGGATGGGCACGGACACCATCAGGCGTCCGCCATGCTCGCCAAGGAGGCGGTCGAGACTCTGGCGCAAGCCGGCGGCTGGCGTGTCAAGCGGGTGTTCCACAACCTGTTCGGAGCCGCCGGCGGGCGCGAAGCGGTGGCGGTGGACGCAGGCGAGTTTGATCCCGTACTCGGCTTTTCTTATGCCGAGATCGGCGCGATGAGCCGCAGCGTACACCGCACCCAGGCATTCGGCGCCCCGCAGCGCAAGGGAGCGGCGCCGGTGTATCTGGCGGTAGTGTGGGGCGAACCGGCGAAGAACGATCCCTTCGAAGGCATCGACACGAGCTGGAACCGGCTGCCGGGCGGCGCGCCGGTGGCGCACCTGCTGGCGAAAGCCCAAGCACAGTTCCGCCCCGAGCGCCCGCAGGACATCTTGCCGCTGCTCGCCGAGGCGCGCTCCATCGCCGCTCGATTGCAGGATCCGGCCGCCAAGCGCAAGCTGCCGGAATTCGACGAAACCATGGCGCTGTGCGCTGGACTCTGGCTCGACGCCGCCGCTGACAAATGGGCTGAATCCGCCGGGCGCATTCTGAATGTGACGTTAACGGCAGTCCAACGCCTCCCGGCAGGCGTGGAATGGCTGCACGGGTCGCTAGCAGGCGCCGCTGCGCCTGGACTGCCGGTGAAGCTCGAATGGAACAGACCGCACACGCAGCAGCTCAAGGTGAAGATGCAACCCGGTCTCGAAGCGGTGTTCCGGCTCCGGATTCAGGGCGTGGAGACCGAAATCCGGCGCCGCGTGCTCTACCGCTGGGTGGATCCCGCACGAGGCGAACTGACGCGGGAGCTTTCGGTGGTCCCTCCTGTAGCCATCGCCATGCCTCCCGCGCCGCTGGTCTTCGGCGAAGTGAAACCGCGCGAACTCAGCGTGCGCTTAACCGCGACAACAGGGGGCGCAGCCGGGGAGTTAAGGCTCGAACTGCCCCCGGGCTGGAGCGCCTTGCCTCCCTCTCAACATTTCAATCTGGCTGCGATAGGAGACATCACCGCGCTGACCTTCCGCTTGCAGCCGCCGCCGGGCGAATCCGTGGGAGCGGCTCTGGCTGTGGCGCAAGTCAACGGAGAACGGGTGACGAGCGGCATGAAAGTGATCGAGTACCCGCATATCTCTCCGCAAACCATCTTGCTGGAATCCCGCGTGGGGTTGGTGCGGGCGGACATCAAAACCTTGGCGCGCAACGCCGGTTACGTTATGGGCGCCGGAGACGAAATCCCGGCGGCGTTGGAACAAATCGGCTGTACGGTCACCCTGCTTTCGGACGAAGCCTTGAAGTCGGCTGATCTTGCGCGCTTCGACGTGATCATCACCGGCGTGCGGGCGTACGACGTTCGCCCCGCACTGAAAGCGGTGCGAAGCAGGCTGTTCGACTACGTGGCTGGCGGCGGGACGCTGGTGGTGCAGTACAACCGGCTCGAATCCGAGCGTGGGCGGACAAGCGATTTCCCATGGGGTCCCGCGCCGTTTCAAATCAACCGCGCCCGGGTCACCGAGGAGGACGCGCCGGTGAAGTTTCTTGACCCCGCCTCGCCGCTGCTGCGAGTGCCCAACCGAATCACGGAGCGCGACTTCGAAGGGTGGGTGCAGGAACGCGGCTTGTACTTCGCAAGCCGCTGGGATAGCCCTCTGAAACCGTTGTTCTCCATGCACGACAACGGCGAGGCGCCGCTCGAAGGCGGCACGCTGTACGCCCCGGTAGGCAAGGGCGCATTTGTATTCACGGCGCTGGCTTGGTTCCGGCAGTTGCCGGCGGGCGTTCCAGGCGCATACCGAATCTTCGCCAACTTGATGAGCGCGGGAAAGGCTTTGAATCATGAATCATCCCGTTGAAGAACCGCCGCCGTTTCTGGGCGCGTGGCGGCGCGTATATGCCGCGGTGGTGGGCTATTTGATCGCCACGATCGCTCTTCTCTACCTGTTCGCCCGGGTGAACGCGTTATGAGACCCGCGGATTGGGCGGTGCTTATCGCCTCCGTGATCTCAGTGGCTCTGTACGGGCTGTGGCGCGGACGGCATAGCGACAACGTCGACCGCTACCTTCGCGCGGAGCGCACCATGCCGTGGTACGCCATGGCGCTCTCCATCATGGCCACCCAAGCGAGCGCGATCACATTCATTTCCACCACGGGCCAAAGCTATGTGGACGGGATGCGGTTCGTGCAGTTCTATTTCGGGCTGCCTCTGGCGATGATCCTGATCAGCGCCTTCGCTGTGCCTGCTTTCCACCGCGCCAACGTCTACACAGCCTACGAGTATCTGGAGCGGCGCTTCGACGCCAAGACGCGCGCGCTCGTGAGCGTTATCTTCCTCATGCAGCGCGGGCTCGCCGTCGGGGTGGCGCTCTCGGCGCCGGCGATCGTGCTTTCCGTGATCCTGGGCTGGCCTGACCGCTGGACCACCTTGATCATGGGCGCGGTGGTGGTCCTTTACACCGTGCTGGGCGGGATCCAAGCCGTCACCTGGACCGACTTCTATCAGATGCTCATCATGATGGCGGGCATCCTCGTCGCCTTGGCCACGGCGGTCGCCATGTTGCCTGGTGGGGTTTCGTTTCTCGACGCCGTGGCCATCGCCGGAGCGGCGGGTCGGCTCAACACCGTGGTCACAAAGTTCGATTGGAACGATCAATTCAATCTCTGGAGCGGCTTGCTGGGCGGCACGTTCCTCATGCTCGCCTACTTCGGATGCGACCAGAGCCAGGTCCAGCGCTATCTCACCGGTAAGTCGATAACCGAAAGCCGCCTCAGCCTTCTGTTCAACGGCATCGCCAAGATCCCGATGCAGTTCGTCATCCTGTTCACCGGCGCGATGGTGTTCGTATTTTTCACCTTCACCCAGCCGCCGGTGGTGTTCCAGCGGGAAGCGCTGGAAAAAGCCCGCGGCGACGCCCGTTACGCCGCCGTCAAACAGCGCTTCGATGAGCGCTTCGAGGAACGCCAGCGCGCGGCTTGGGAGCTGATCGAGGCGCGCCGCAAGGGGGACAAACCGGCGCTGAGCGAAAGGGCGGCTCAGTTCCGCGCCGCGCATGCCCAGCTCGAAGCCGCGCGCAAGGACGGACTGAATCTGGCGCGGGAAGCTAGCGGCGATCCCGGGCTGAACGACACGAATCACATCTTTCTCACTTTCGTGACCAGGCACATGCCCGCCGGGCTCGTGGGCCTCATCATGGCGGCCATCATCGCCGCGGCTATGTCCACGATTTCGGCGGAGATCAACTCGCTCGCCACCGTGTCGGTGATCGACGTCTACCGCCGGCACGTCAAGAAGGAAGCCTCCGACCGGCACTATCTTGCGGCTTCCCGCATCGCCACGGCCGCGTGGGGAGCCTACGCCATTGTGACGGCTCAATACGCCAAGAACCTAGGATCTTTGATTGTGGTCGTGAACCAGCTTGGCTCGCTCTTCTACGGATCGCTGCTCGGCGTGTTCGTCCTGGCGTTCTTCTTCAAGCGGGTCCGCGGCACGGCGGCGTTCGCCGGCGTCGTGTGCGGGCAGGCGGCTGTCTTCGCCGCGCACCTGTTCACCAAGACCGCGTTCCTGTGGTACAACGCCATCGGTTGTGTAACGGTGGTGGCCTCAGCGCTGCTCCTCTCCGCCGTGGCGGACCGCAATCGAAGTTAGATCGACGCGCGACCGTTTTCCTTCGACCACCACGATCCCGCTTTCCGTCACGTGAAAGCCCGGCCGGTGGCGGTCCCTCTCGATGTCGAAACCAATGGTTTCCCCTTCGCGGACCACCACGTTCTTATCCAGAATGGCGCGCCGCACCCGCGCACCCGCCTGGATTTCACAATTGTCGAACACGATCGAGTCTTCCACCACCGCGCCGGCATCGACGCGCACGCCTCTTCCTAAGACCGAACCGACGACGCGTCCGCCCGCCAGAATACACCCTCCGGACACAATCGAGTCGATGGCTTCTCCGCGCCGCTTCTCTTCGTTAAAAGTGAACTTCGCCGGGGCGTCCATGTAGCTTGCCGTCCGCAGCGGCCAAGCGCGGTTATACAGGTTCAAGGACGGCTTCACGCTGCGTAAGTCCATGCTGGCGTCATAGTAAGCGTCGATAGTTCCGACGTCCCGCCAGTAAGGGAGTTGCTCCGGCGGGTCGCCCGGGATGTGATTGGTTTGGAAATCGTAAGCGAACATTGGCGCCTTGCCTGCGAGGCGGGGCAAAATGTCGCGTCCGAAGTCGTGCGTGCTGTCTTCGTCCGCCGCGTCCGCTTTCAACTCCTCAAGCAGGCGCTGAGCCGAAAAGACGTAGTTCCCCATCGAAGCGAACACTTTATCCGGGTTGCCCGGCATCGGCGGGGCGTCCGGGTTCTTCTCGTGAAACTTCACAATGCGGTAGTCCGCGTCCGTTTCGATCACGCCGAATTCACGCGCCAGACTCCGCTCCACCGGGATGGCGGCGACGGTGATTTCCGACTTCTTCCTCTCGTGGAATTCGATCATCTGCCGGATGTCCATCCGGTAGATATGGTCCGCGCCGAAAATGACCACCAGGTCGGGATGGGACTGCTCGAGAAGGTTGATGTTCTGATATATCGCATCCGCTGTTCCGCGATACCACGTCTCGTCAGAGGTGCGCATCTGCGCCGGCACCGGAATGATGAAGTGGCTGCGAAGCAATCCGCCGAGCTCCCAGCCGTCCCGCAAGTGCTGAAGCAAAGACTGGCTCTTGAACTGGATCAATACATAAACGGAATAAATGCCTGAGTTGATCAGATTGCTCAGCACGAAATCAATGATCCGGTACCTGCCTCCGAACGGGACGGCAGGTTTCGCGCGCTCCTTCGTCAACGGATAGAGCCGCGTCCCTTTTCCCCCTGCCAGCACAAAGGCGAGCACTCGCCTTTCCATGTTGTCAACCCTCGCTTGTTTTCAAACAACGGCGCTGTCAACTGCTAAATAAGACATTGTATGCGATGACCGCTCTTGTCAAGCCAGAAAATGCGCCTCCGGGCGATTCAGGAAATAGATTCCGTTTCATTCGTGTAAGAATTTCACGGTTCCGGGCGCGCCGCCGCGGATGGAGCCTCCCGGAGCGCCTGATTTGCAGCGTTTAGGAGCATCCCAGAAGCTCCCACGGGTTTGGCAACGCCCGTGCACTTGGTATGGCGCGAAGGAGAAAGGATCATGAAGCCCGCGAACACAAAGCTCTTCTCTGTGGCAGCCGCCGTTGTGGCAAGCGCTCTGCTTGCCTCAGGCTGCGCCACGAAGAAGCACGTCCGGAATACGATTGCCCCCTTGGAGCACCGCATCGGCAAGAATGAGAATAAGCTTGCCTCCCACGACAAAGCCATCGAGGAGCTCTCCAGTGGCGTTTCGCGCGCCGACGAGCGCGCCATAGGAGCACAGAATACGGCTGACCGCGCATTGAAGGACGCCGCCGCGGCTAACGCGCTGGCTGCATCCGCTCAAGAGTCCGCCGCCGACGCAGGACGGCGCGCCGGCGAAGCCCGGCAACTGGCCGAGAACGGCATCGCGCGCGCCAATGCCCTGGACGCACGGCTGGAAGCGGCGCTCGCCAATCTGGAAAACTACTCGGAGATCTCCGCCGCCAGCGTCCTTTTCCCGTTGAATAGCGCGGAGTTGAACGCGGAGGCGAAAGCCCGGCTCGACGCCGCAGTGAAAGCCGCCGCCGGCAAGAAGCACTTCGTCATTGAGGTGCGCGGCTTCACCGACAAGACCGGCGATAAGGACTACAACCTCGCCCTGAGCGAAAAGCGCGCCGACGCCGTGGTTCGCTACCTCACCGCTGTGCACAACGTGCCGCTGCGGCGCATCTACCGCATCGGCGCCGGCGAGGATTCGCCCGCGGCGGACAATCGCACCCGTGAAGGACGCAAACTGAACCGCCGCGTGGAAGTCAAGATCCTCGCCTTCGATATGGCGGAACCCGTGCGCGTCACCGCCGCACCCATGCCGCAACTGTAGACTTCGCCGCCGCTTCAGGTTCACAAGCCGGCGACGTAGGCGATCAGGGCGTCGACTTCCTCCTTGGTATAGAGGAACGCCCGGATCGAGTAATGGTTGAGTCCCATAGGGACCGGATTCGTGCGTTCAAGAATTTCGGCGGGCGTCAGGCGATTGCCGATGCCCGCCAGTTTTTTGATGTTGAAACTGTAATATTCCTCCGCGCCGTCCTCGGTGTGGCAACGGGCGCAGGCGCTCTCGAAGAGAACCTTCCCAGCCTTCCAACGGGAAACAAGCGCCGCCGGGTCCGTGGCTTGGGGCGCCACCGCGCGCACCACCCCGGCTTCGTCCACCAGAACTACCGCCCCGCCCGCCTTGAGAAACCTCCGTCTCAGGCGCTCATCCCGGTCCGCCACCACCGTATAGCCCTTCGGTCCCTGTTCCGGCGGCTGCGTGGAAACCAGAATGGCTACGGCGCCGCACTCCTCCAGCGTCTTAAGGGAGCTTTCGGATAGCGGCGCAGCCCGCTCTGCAAACACCAGCGCTTTGAACTTGCCCTTGGCCGCTCCTTCCGGCAATTCAGGCGCGCTTGCGCCTAACTTCACCACCGCCGCCGGCCGTGTCCCGTCATCCGGCAAACCGGTCGCGATGGCCACCACCCACGCCGCCAAACCTAGCCGCAGCGCAGCCATGGAGCGCTCTGCCTCCGCCCCATTATAGGCCCATCCCTCTCTACAGGGTGGCCTCCACCAGCGGCAGCGCCGGGTCCTCAAGCTGCTTCATCGAGGCGATGAGACGGCGCTTCAGCGACGTCACAAGCTCGCGATTACCCTTGTCCAGCGCCAGGTTCTTCATCTCCTGCGGATCGTTCTTGAGGTCGTAAAGTTCGTCCTTATCCTTCGGGTTGAGATTCAGAATCAGCTTGTAGCGGTCCGTACGGAAAGCCTTGACGGTCGGTTTGGCGGCGTCGCCGCCGTACATGCTGTAAACAAAATGATCCCGCCAGCCGCTTGCGCCCTGACCGGTGACCAGCGGACGCCACGACGAGCCTTGCATCGGGCGCGGCGCCTTCACGCCGCAAAAATCCAGCACCGTGGGCGCCAGATCCACGTTGGCGACGAATTGGTCGCACTTTTGTCCCGGCTTTATCACACGCGGATAACGCACCATCATTGGGACGCGGATCGATTCCTCATACGCCTCCATCTTGCCGTGCAGCCCGTGCTCACCGTGGAAGAAGCCGTTGTCGCCGGCAAAGACAATCATTGTGTCGTCGAGGACTTTCAGCTCGCTGAGCGCCGCCAAGAGCCGCGCGGCGCTGTCTTCAACCCCCATCAGGCACCGGTATTGATCACGCTCCCGCGCCGCCCACCGCGCCAGATCCATCGGGGCGTCCGACGCCCGCTTCTTCTTGGCTGCTTTACGGCGCGCTGCGGCGCCGGATTTCATGGCCAGATATTGGCTCTTCCGGCGCACCCGGTCCGGCTTGCCCTCGTCATCGATGAAAAACGAAGCCGGAGGCTTGAATTCCACATCCGCGAAGTCGTTTTCGTGCCCCGGCGCGGGCGTGAACGGACCGTGACATGCCTTGTAGCCGATCCAAGTGCAGAACGGGCGGCCCTTCTTCACCGTTTCCCGGATAAACTCAATCGCCTGATCCGTCACGATGGTCGTGTCATAGCCCTTCAAATCGACCCACTTCCCGTTGATGTTCTTCCGCGGATCGACATAGCTGCCCTGCCCGACTTGCGCCGCCCAGTAGTCGTAGCCCGGCTGCACCCGGTCGTCGGCGTCCATGTGCCACTTGCCGATGTGCGCGGTGCGCCACCCCGCGCTTTGAAGGATGGCTGGCAGCGTCGGGATGCTCTGGTTCCAGCGGGTCTGGTTCCCGAGGATCCCGTTCTTGTGAGGATACAGCCCGCTCAAAAAGCACGCCCGGCTGGGCGCGCACAGCGACATCGCCACGAAAGCGTTAGTGAACAAAACCCCTTCGCGCCCGATCCGGTCCATGTTTGGCGTCTTCATGAACGGGTTGCCGGTCAGGCTCATGGTGGCGTAGCTCTGATCGTCGGTGAGCAGGAATAAGAAATTGGGTCTGCGAGCTGAAGCGGCGCGGCTCGTCACAACCCACGGTCCCACCGCCGCGCCGAGAATCGCCCTACGGGTGATGTTCTGCGGCATAAGTTCCCTCCCTCGTGTATTCTAACCGCATCCGGCCGCGGAAGAGGAGGGAATTCAGCCGGCGTAAGTGGCCACGAAATGGTCAAGCAGCCGCGAGACCATTTCCGCCGTCCCGCCCCAGTGCAATGGTACGGAGTGGATCTGGGCGCCGGTGGCGACATGCCGCCCGTCGCCCAAGCGGCAAAGGGTGAGTTCCGAGGCAAGCCGTTCCATGCCGGATGCCGCCTCCCCGGATACCGGCGCCGCGACGAAGCTCGAAAAGCTCCACCGGTATAGCCGCCTGTCTGGTCCAATCGCCGCTCTCCACCGGGCATAAAAGGCTTCGAGCAGGCGTTCGCCCGCCGCATAACCGTGCTCTTCGCTCACCGCCACAACCCTGTCCGCCAGGAGGACCACCGCGCAGCCCGGCTGACCTGTTGCTATCGCTTCGCGGATCGCCGCCTCCGCCTCGGAACGTCCCGGCGCGGCGTGCAGTCCGATCGGGCTTTGAACGGCGCTCGATGTCATGGGATTGACACTCATCCATCGGCGGATTCCGGAATCCGAACATACCCCCTTATGGGGGTATAAGGCGCTGGCTAAGGTTCCGGATGTTAGTTACACTCAAGGGCAGGTGACTCACGGACAGATCCCGCGCAGCGCCCGAAAGGAATCCTCTGCTTGAGACCACGCAAAGACTACCGCTGATCGGCGAAGGAACGCGTCGAGTCGAAGGACCCGTCCATCCGTTGCGTGGATTGGTTCCTCTGCTTCAAGAAACTGATCTGAGGGCTTCCCTAATTCTAAGCCGGGGCCGGAATTGCAATCCCGGCGCCCGGCTGCTTCATTGGCGTCAAGCTCTCCGCGTTACGGGTTCGTCTGCTTGGCTCCGCCAAAACTGGACAAGCGCTGCTTGATCCAGTTGAGCTGTTGCTCCAGCAGCGACGCGCGGCGCTCCAGTTCAGCCTTTTCATCCGGCTCGGATGCGCCGCCACGCCACCCACTGAAACCCCAGCCGCGGCCGGCCCCTATCCCGAGGCCGAAGCCACGCCGGGGTCCAGCACACAGCCCTCTGCCCCGTCCTCCCCACGGTCCTGTCCCGAGAGGTCCTGTACCATCCATCCAAGGCATTTCGTAGCACTCCTTTCATTTTGTATATAGATGTCACTAACATCTATAATATTAAAGCTCTCAAGGCCTGTCAAGAAGGTTCTTGGGTAGCTTCCGGGAGTTTCAGGACTTAAACTACGAATATCCGTTAGATGACAGGTGCACCTATTTCGAGAATGCTATACTGGGGTCGATGGGCAACTTAGCCCAGGGCTAAGGAGGCGTAAGTGCCAAGAAGACATTGCCAGCGGCACCGCGGCGAGCAGCCTTGCACCTGCGCGATGGGTAACCTCTACCGCTTCGTCGAACCGGTGGTATTGCTCCTGCTTAAGAAAAAGGGCCGCTCGTACGGCTATGATTTGTCCGGGGATTTACAGCATCAGGCGCTTACCGACGCCGCGATCGAACGGGGCGCTTTGTACCGCACTCTCCGCCAGTTGGAAATGAATGGCTGCGTGGTTTCCGAATGGGAAACTGACACCGGCGGTCCCGCACGCCGGGTGTACCGCCTAACGCCGCGAGGCGAGGAACACCTTGAAGAATGGGCGGCGGTTTTGGAAAACCTCTCCCAGTCGATGTCCCGTTTCGTGAAGGAAGCCAGAGCCGAGCTTCAGGATCGCCACGCCGTCGAGACCCCGTAGCCGCTCCGGCGGCGGCGCGCGCCGGGCTACTTCAGCCACCCGAGCAGCTTGGAACCCGGCACGAAGATCGTCTCATCCCGCTCCGGTCCCGTCGACACGCACCCGATTTCCACGCCCGTCTGCTTCGAGAGGAATTCCAGGTAGGCTTTCGCCCGGTCCGGCAGCGCTTGATATGACGTTGCTCCGCGGGTGGAGCCTTTCCACCCCGGCAGAACCGTGTAGACGGGTTCCACCGCCTCCATATCCCGCCGCGAAGCCGGCATCTCATCGATTTCCTTCCCCCGCAGCTTGTAAGCCGTGCACACCGGGATCTCGTCCAGGTTGTCCAACACATCCAGCTTGGTGATGACCAGAGCGTCGAAACCGTTGATCAACGCCGTGTACCTCAAAAGCGGCGCGTCAAACCAGCCGCAACGGCGCGGACGCCCGGTCACGGCGCCATATTCGTTTCCCGCCTTGCGCATCCGCTCGCCTTCCTCGCCGAACAACTCTGTCGGAAACGGACCGCCGCCCACCCGGGTGATATACGCCTTCGAAACTCCCACTACCGCTGTAATATGCTTGGGCGCGACGCCGGTGCCCGTGCAGGCGCCTCCCGCCGTGGCGCTCGAAGAGGTCACGAACGGGTACGTCCCGTGGTCGATGTCCAGCATGGAACCCTGCGCGCCCTCGAACAAGATCCGTTTGCCCTCCCGTATGGCGTCGCCGAGCAGTTTCGCCGTGTCGCGCACCATCGGGCGCAACCGGTCGGCGTAACGCAGGTACTGATCGTGGATCTCCTCGAAGTCGATCGTGTCGTGAATTTGGAACGCCCGCGCCACCGTATCCTTATCCTCGGCCAGCGACCGGTAAAGCTCGCTAAACGCCTCGGGTTCCACCAGATCCGCCATCCGGATGCCGCGCCGCGCGATCTTGTCCTCATAACACGGTCCGATGCCCCGGGACGTAGTCCCAATCGCCACGCGGTTCAGCCGCCCCTCCGAAACCTTTTCCACCAGCCGGTGGAAGGGGAAAATGACGTGCGCGCGGTTGCTGATCGAGAGATTGTTGATCACGTCGACGCCGGCGCGCTCGAGCGTATCGACTTCATCCAGCAGCGCCGCCGGATCCACCACCACGCCGTTGCCGATCACCGCCTTCTTGCCCGCCCGCAGGATTCCGCTCGGCACCAGTTTCAGGATGAACTTCCGCTCCCCGATGTAAACCGTATGGCCCGCGTTGTGCCCCCCTTGATAGCGCACCACGATGTCGAAGCTGTCCGAAAACAGATCGACAACCTTGCCTTTGCCTTCGTCCCCCCATTGGGCGCCAAGAACAATTACGTTGCTCATTGTTGAAATGCCGACCATCCCATTCTATCGCAGGCCCGCTCGCCGCCCCTGTGTTACGCTGGCACTGATGGCGCTTTCGCAGGTTTTTCTCGCTCTTGGCGATAGTTCCTTTTCCCATCTCCTCAAGACCGTTTCCCTCGGCAAGCTGCGTATCTATCAACTGTTCGAGCCTGTCAAAGTCCGGGCGCACTTGGTCAAATTGAACTCCGAGACGCTGCGCAAGGCTGCCCCCCGATTGTGGGCGCGGCTCGCGGACGGCGATGAGGATCTCGCGCGCGACCTCGCGCAAGCCATCCTCGTCTCCCACCTCGGCATGATTCGCGACGCGCTCGACGTCTTGGGCATCCCGAACGAAGACGGCTTCTTCAGCAAGGACATCGACGCCAAGGCGTATCTCACCGCCGGATGGCAGCAGAAGGTTTACGACGCGTTGAAGGAGAAATATCCCGGGCCGGCTCTGGTGTTCTACATCAACCACTTGGCTTGGGAGTTGGACCAGGAAGCCGGGTTGTTCACCCCCGCCGTTTGAATTACCGCCCGCCCGGCAGGTTGAGCCAGATATCCAGCCTCGGCGTGTCCCAATTGTAGGGCTTGGCGAGGATGTCCAACGTGCCGTTGCCGTCGAGGTCCGCCATTTTGGCTTCGTGCATCCCGTACCCCTCGGTTGCCACCGTGATCTGGAATCCGCCCTTGCCGTCCCCGAGGAGAACATAGGAACGGGCTTTAGGATTGCCGCCGTTGAGCCGCATTTCGGCGCAGAAAATGTCCAGATTGCCGTCGCCGTTGAAATCGAGAACATCGAGACTGTGGCCATTCTCGACCGTTTCAATCAGCGTCCTCGGGCGCCACGTGCCCTTCACCCATTCGTAAAGCAGCAAGGGACCCGTGCCGTCTCCCACCACCAGGACCACCTCCGGGCGTCCGCCCCGGATCAAGTCGCCCGCCGCGGCGCGCGAGAAGGCGTAATTGGCGTCGATGAGGTTCTCCAGGAACTCGCCGTTTGGCAGCCGCTTAAACCAGCGCCCGCCGCCCACGATATCCACCTTGCCGTCGCCGTCGATATCGATCTTGGCCAGACCCTCATGCTCGTTCGTGCGGCGAAAACCCGCCGGCTGTCCACGCTGCAACGGCTCGCTGTCGGCGCTGTAGCGGTAGATGAAGGTGAGCGGCCACGGCTCCGCCGTCCGCGGGTCCGCCGGAATGCGGGCCATCAGCAGCCTCTGATCTCCCTGATTCCAGAACACGAGTTCATCCCGCCCGTCCCCGTCTGCGTCCACAAACATCAAGTCGTGATGTTTATTCCGCCCGGAATTCTTGATCAGCCTGCGCTTCCAAGGCGTAGCCGGGTCGAAATGGGGATAAGGGTTCTCCCACCACCAGACCTGATTCGAGCTGCCGTCGCCGCCGGCGACGAAATCCAAATCCCCGTCGCCATCCACGTCGGCGAACGTAGCGCCCGCCTCCAGGCGCAGCGCCCCCGCCTCGATGATGTAGCGCGTCCACCCCTCTTTCCCGCGCCGGTACCACACCACCGCCGGCGCGGCGGTTCGCTCGGTGATCACAAAATCATTGACTCCGTCGCGGTCAATGTCAAACACCGTGGCGGAGGTCTGTTGCGTGCCGGCGTTCGGGGCGGGGAAGTGCCCGTCTTTGCTCGAAAGCCGTTTCCAGTTCCCCGGCGTCCGCGGTTGCCCAAACGCCCCCGCCGCCAAGATCACCAACCAAACGATCGTCAGCCGCATTCGCGCTCGCCCGTCCTCCCCACAGCTTATCCCACCGCCGTTCCGGCGGCTGCAATTGTTGCTCCGTCGTGACTTGAAACTCCTGAGGTTGATACGCCGCGGCACCGTGGAGTGCTGCTCCGCTCAGGAGGCTCACATCGTAAGACGAACCGTGGAAGCCCATCAAGGCATCAATGAACCACAAGGAAGGTGGAGCCCCCGATTGTTGGAGTCAATCCACATACTCAGGCAGAGTCACCCCGTTACGTAGCATCACATTCACAAAGCACCACAAAATGGTACTTTTTGATTGTGAGACCGCAGCCCGGCTGCTGAGAGCAAGGTCAAAACACGCATCGTCTCGCGGAGTGATATTCCAGGATCGTACCCTACTCTCCGGCTTGGCCTGACGCCACCGCTGTCTCCGGCCGGAGTACTTCCATAATCCGGTAACTGCGGACATTTCCCGCCGCGCACGCCGCCAGCGTGCAAGCGATTTTCCATTTCATCTCGGATCCCCTTGATCCGGCGGCCCAAGGATGGCAGCCAGCGGCCTCACCCTCTATACCGTCATCCGCCGCCGAAAACCGTCATTGGGAGCGATTTTTTTGCCTCCCGGTGCTACAATCGGGCCAGAGAAGGCGAAGGCGCCAGTGCCCGGGCGAAAGGCGGTTGAGCTCTGCGATTCCGCACTCAGGCTGGAGGGCAAGGAACGGGCCGCATTCCTTGCGGAAGCCTGTGCGGGGGACGAGGCGCTGCGGCGCGAGGTGGAATCGCTGCTGGCTTGGGAGGAGCGGGCCGAGGAGTTCCTGACACAACCCGTCCTGGAGCTGCTGGCTGCTTCCGGCGAGACCGCGGAACCGGAGCAGCTCCCCGCCGGACTGGAGATCGGCCCCTACCGGATTGTGGCCTCGCTGGGCCGGGGGGGACGGGCCAAGTGTACCAAGCCAGGGATACGCGGCTGGGCCGGGATGTAGCGCTTAAGTTCCTGCCCGCCGCATCGGCCCAGGAGCCGGAAGCATTGAAACGCTTCCAGCGTGAAGCGCGCGCGGTTTCCACCCTGAACCATCCCGACATTTGCACTTTGTACGACATCGGGGAACACGAGGGGGAGCCGTTCCTGGTTCTCGAGCTGCTGGAGGGCCAGTCGCTAAAGGAACGCCTCCAAGCCGCGCCCCTACCATCCGGCGAGGTGGTAGATTTGGCGCTCCAGATCACCGGTGCGCTGGAGGCCGCCCACGCCAAAGGCATCGTCCATCGCGACATCAAACCGGGCAATATCTACCTCACCTCAACCGGGCACGCCAAAATCCTCGACTTCGGCTTGGCGAAGCTGCTGACGGAGCCGCGGGGTGCGGAGGAAGCGGCGGGCGGAGGGCTGCCCCTCCCGGGCGAGGAGACCATCACCCGGACCGGGGCCACCATGGGCACTGTGGCGTACATGTCGCCGGAGCAGGCGCGCGGGGAAGAGGTCGGCGCGCGGACCGACCTGTGCTCCCTGGGCGCCACGCTCTATCAGGCGGCCACCGGGATCATGCCGTTTCCCGGAGAGGCGCCGGAGAGGACGCTGGAAGCGATTGTCCACCAGCCGTCCCGAAAGCCCCGCGAATTGAACCCTCGGGTGCCCCCAAGCCTGGAAGGGGTCATCCTGAAAGCCCTGGAGAAGGACCGGACGGTCCGGTATCAGACAGCCGCCGGAATGCGCGCCGAACTGGAGCGGTTGCGCCCCGCGCCCCGCGGCTCCCGCTGGCCGCAGGCGGCTGCGTGGGCGCTGCTCGCAGCTCTGGTGGTCATCGTCATCGGAAGCAGGTCCGGTTGGTACCGCGCTCAGCCGCAAATCGCCGAACTCACTCCGCGTCAGGTCACCGCCAACCCGGCCGAAGATCCCGTGGTGCGGGTGGGGATTTCGCAGGACGGGGAATACGTGGCCTACACCGATCTCACCGGCATTCAAATCCGCCGCATCGACTCCGGAGAGACGCGATCCCTCCCTCCTCAAAAGGGCTTCTGTTTCCGGTGAACGACGGTGGCATGGTTCCAGGATGGAACCAATTTGCTGGTAAGTGGACCGGCGGGACCGCAGGAGAGGACCGGGTTATGGGTGCTTCCCGTCACGGGCGGACCGATGCGCAAGTTGGAAGACGATGCTTGGGGAGCGGCGCTGTCGCCGGACGGGTCGCGGGTGGTCTTCCGGCGCACCTCCGGAATGGAGCTCTGGCTGGTGAGCTCGGCAGGCGGGGAGCCGCGGAGGCTCGTCACCGCCCCGCCGGGGTATTCGTTTGAGGAGGCGCTGGCTTGGTCCCCGGACGGTCGGCGGATCGCCTATTTGAAGCGCAACGAGCCCGGCGATTCCTTCGCGATCGAAAGTCATGATTTGGCCACTGGCCGGAACGCTGTGATTCTGGCTGACCCGCGAGTGCGTTATTTCTGCTGGGCCCGCGACGGGCGCGTCATCTATGCCCGGATGGAAGGGCCTCCGCTTGAAACCAGCTCCAACTTGTGGGAGCTCCGGACCGATCCCCGGACGGCGCGGGCGCGCGGGCGTTCCCGCCGCTTGACCCACTGGGCCGGCTTTCAACTCGCCCATCTCGACATCAGCCGCGACGAACGGCGTCTGGCCCTGACCCGCAGCCACTCCAACAGCGACCTCTATCTGGGGGAATTCGACAGCCGCGGCGCGGGGTTACGCAAGCCGCGCCGCTTGACTTTCGACGAGCGGGTTGACTGGCCGGCGGGATGGACGCGCGACAGCCAAGCCGTGTTGTTCTACTCCGACCGCAACGGTGAGGTGGATATCTTCAGGCAAAGCGTGACGGCGCGGGAGGCCCAATCCCTGGTGAGCGGCCCGGAGGATAAGAGAGATGCCCGGGAAAGCCCGGACGGCCGCTGGATCCTGTATCTGGCTTGGAGCAAGGCCGGAGGACAAGTCCGCACCGGCGAGGGCTGCTTGAAACGGATCCCCGTTTCCGGCGGCCAGCCTGAGGTAGTGTTTCGTGTCGCCGGGTATCCCGGCCCGGCGCGTGTGCCCGGGGACCGGCGCTTTACCCTGGGCTCCGCGGGGCATCCACGGTTCCGGTGCCCCACGGTTCCGGATGCCCCTTGCGTGTTGAGCGAACTTGTGCAACGCCAAGTCGTGTTCACCTCCTTCGACCCGTCCGGAGGCAGACAGAAAGAGCTCGCCAGAATCGACGTTGACCCGTCGGTCTACACGTTCTGGGATCTCTCTCCGGACGGACAGTGGATCGCCTTTGGCGCCCGGGAGGAGGGAAGTGGGCGTATCCGGCTGCTCTCGCTGGCGGGTCAGGCGTCGCGCGAGATCTCCGCCGGCGGCTGGACCCACCTGGAGTTTGTGGCATGGGCGCCCGATGGAAAGGCCCTTTACGCGACCGGCTGGGCCTCGAACGGTCCGCCCCTGCTGCGGGTGTCCGTCGATGGCGGGACGAAGCTCCTGTATAAGGGCGGTTACTACGTGGAAAACCCGGTCCCGTCGCCCGACGGCCGGTATGTGGCGTTTGGAGAAGTCACCTTGGAAAGCAACGCCTGGGTGATAGAGGATATTCGATGAGCCATGGGCCCCGATCCCCGGCAAGAGATCACCGCCCTGCTGAGCGCCTGGAGTGGCGGCGACGCCGGCGCCCTCGAACGGCTGGCGCTGTTGGTGGAGGGCGAGTTGCGCAGGATTGCCCGGCGCTGCTTGGAAGCGAGGCGGCCGGGGGCTGCGCTCGAAACCACCTCCCTGATCGACGAAGCCTTCGTGCGGCTGATCGGCTCGAAACCGAGTTTTCGGGACCGGGCGCACTTCTTCGCTCTGTGCGCGCGAATCATGCGTGGGATTCTCGTCGACCGTGCCCGCAGCGAGCGGCGGCTGAAGCGTGGCGCCGGGATTCCCCACATCCCGCGGAATCAAGCCGTGGCCGCCGCGCCGGGCGTATCCACCGATCTGGTGGCCATCGACGAGGCGCTCAGCTCGCTGTCCCAAGTGGATCCCCGCAAGGCCCAAGTCGTCGAAATGCGTTTCTTCGGCGGGCTGAGCATTGAGGAAACGGCCGAAGTGCTCGGCGTCTCGCCGGAAACCGTGCAGCGCGATTGGAAGCTGGCCCGCATGTGGCTGCTGCGTGAGCTGGCGCGCCCCACCGCCTGAAAAGGGCAGCGTGGAGCCATCCGGGCAAAGCAGGCGTGTCGAGGTTATTCACCTGGAATGGCATTTCTCTATAGGTTCGCCTTTTCAGGCTCATCCCGCAGTGGAACCCAGTCCGGGCGTTGCGCTCGTTCCCCAATGGGAACGCCTTTACCGCTAGTGGCGCATCGCGCGCTTGAGAAATCTCCCAGTTGCCACTCGCCCAGCGACTTTGCGATACTGGTCGGGCGACTTGCTAGCGGTTGCACTCGCTGGCGGCTTGGGAGACTGGCCTGCCGTGAGGGCGAGAAGTGATTTAGGAGAAACAGTAGTGAAAGAAAAAGGTGTGGTGAAGTGGTTCAATGCCGCAAAGGGCTATGGTTTTATCCAGAGGTCCACGGGCGAAGACGTCTTTGTGCATTACTCGGCGATCCAGATGAACGGCTATCGTTCGCTGGAGCAGGGGATGGAGGTGGAATTCGAGGTCAAGAGCGGACCGAAGGGCCTTCAGGCCGAAAATGTCGTCCGGCCTTAGCCCGCAGCGAGAAGAACAACCGAATCATGCATCGGCCGCCCTGCAAAGGGCGGCCTTATTATTTCCGCTTCAACCCCAAGTATTCGACGCTGCGCCGGTAGGCGTCGCTAAACTCCCGCGGAGCGAACTTCGCCACCATGTTGCCCGCCTCAGCCAGGTATGGCGCGAACAAGGATTCACGAACCACCTTAGGCGGGCTCTTCAAAGGGAAGGCCATAAGGATCAGGACCACGACCACCCCCACCGCCGCGCCCCGCGCCAGACCCAGAAAGCCTCCCGCGCAGCGGTCCGCCCAGCTCAGTCCCACCAGTTTCAGGATCTTTCCCGCCACCGCCGCCGCCACCGCGCCCGCGAGCAGCACCAAGCCGAAAATCGTCACGAACCCCAGGAAGCCGCCAAGCTGCCGCGTCATCCCCAAACCTTCAAAGAATCCGCCGGGGATGCCGTAAAAGCCGAGGCTCAGCAACACCGCCAGGATGGTGGCTCCGCAGCCGATCACCATGCGCGCCAAGCCGCGTACAAACCCCGCGACCGTCGAAGCGGCGGCGATTGCGAGCAGGACGAAGTCCAGCCAGTTCACAAATCTTTGCCGGTGAGAGCCCGGTAAGCGCTCTTGTACTTCTCGCTCGTCTTGGCGGCTACATCGTCCGGCAGCGCGGGCGCCGGCGGCTGCTTGTTCCAGCGTATGGATTCCAAGTAATCCCGGACGTACTGCTTATCGTAAGAAGGCTGCGGGCCACCCGGCGAGTAGGTTTCCCTCGGCCAGAACCGGGAGGAATCCGGCGTCAGCGCCTCATCGCCGAGGATCAGTTCGTCGCCCACGAACCCGAATTCGAACTTTGTGTCGGCGATGATAATCCCCCGCTGTTCGGCGTAGTCCGCCGCCCGTTTATAAATGCGCAACGTGTAGTCCCGCAGCTTTTCGGCAAGGTCCAACCCGACGAGCGCCGCCGCCTGCTCAAACGAGATGTTCTCGTCGTGCCCGCTCTGCGCCTTCGTAGCCGGCGTGAAAATCGGTTCCGGAAGCTTGTCGCTCTCCTTTAGCCCCGGCGGCAGCGCGATGCCGCACACCGTCCCATTCTGCACGTACTCCTTCCAGCCGGAGCCGGAAAGATACCCGCGCGCCACGCACTCCACTTGGATCATTTCCGCCTTGCGAACCAGCATCGAGCGTCCCTCGAGCTGCTCCGGATACCTGCACAGCGGTTCCGGATACTGCGATACATCGGCGGTTATGAAGTGGGTCGGGATGATGTCCTTGATCAGGTCAAACCAGAATAAGGACATCTGCGTCAATACCTTGCCCTTGTCCGGAATTCCCGTCGCCAGGACGTAATCAAAAGCCGAGATCCGGTCCGTGGCGACAATGCACAAACGCCCGTCGACTTCATATATGTCACGCACCTTCCCCCGCGCGACAGGCTCCAAGCCGGGGATGCGCGTTTCGAGTAGGACCATGATGTTAGGCCGATACCAGGTACCGCAAGTTCCAGCCGCAAATGATGCTCGCTTGCAGCTTGTCTCCATTAGGACCAGGCCAGTGCGTTTCCAGACTGATCCAGCCTTTATAACCGTCGGCGACCAGCGCGGCGATCTGTCCCTTCCAGTCGACTTCCTGCGTGCCGAGCACGGACCAGATCACCTTACCGCCCTCCATCCGGCAATCTTTCGCGTGCACATGCCCGATCCGGTTCGGCGGCAGCGCGCGGTATCCTTTGGGGAACGGCTCCTCGCCTGCGACCACCGAATTGCCCGGATCCCACACCAGCTTGAGATTGGGGTGATCCACAGCCTTCAACACCTCGGCGGCTTCCGTGCCGGTGGCGATGTTGCAGGCGTGCTCGTTCTCCAATCCGATGATCAAGCCGTGCGGCTTGGCTTTCTCAGCCAAGTCTGCGAGCGCCGACACAATGGCGTCGAAGCACTTTTCCGGCTGCACCGTCCGCCAGTAAGAAAACACCCGGATGATCTTCGCGCCTGTCCGCTTGGCGATTTCGAACGCCCGTTCCGTGAGCCGCGGCTGATCCTCGAACGTGTGCTTGGATCCAAACACGTCTTTCTCGAAACGGCTGTCCAGATCCGGCGCCCCGGGCAGCACGCACTTCAACAACGGCGAGGCGATGGAAATGATCTCCATGCCGGCGGCGCGGCACTGAGCGATGGCCTGATCCAGCTCTTCGTCGGTCAGGTCCATGATGTTCTTTCCGGATACGACTCGAAGCTCGGCTCCAGTCATGCCGATGGCTTTCATCGCCGGCAACGCTGTGGCGAGGTCGGGCGAAAACTCATCCGTGATCGCCGCGATGGGGAATTGAAGATCCATAAGAATTTCTACCCAATTTTACACAACCTGCCGCCTGTGGCGTGAGCGCTCACGCCCGCTCCAAACGCCTCACCGGGCTGGTTTCAACCACAACACGCCCAAGGGCGGCAGCGTGAGCGACACGCTGAACGGGCGCCCGTGCGCCGGAATGGCTTGAGACGAGACCAAGCCGCCGTTTCCGACGTTCGAGCCGCCGAACAACTCCGAATCCGAGTTGAGGATCTCCTGATAAAAACCCTCCTCCGGCACGCCGATCCGGTAGCCGTGGCGCGGCACCGGGGTGAAGTTGCAGACAATCAGCAGGAAGTCCCGCCGGTCTTCGGCGAAGCGCAGAAACGAGATCACCGAGCCCTCGACATCATGGAAATCCACCCACTCAAAACCCGTGTGGTGGAAGTCGACTTCATACAGCGCCGGTTCACGCCGGTAAATCCGGTTCAGCTCCGCATTGTAGGCTTGCAGCTTGCGGTGAAAATCGAATTGCAGAACCTCCCAGGGAGGCTGCGCTTCGTGATTCCATTCCTCGTACTGTCCGATCTCCGAACCCATGAACAGCAGCTTCTTGCCCGGATGCGCCCACATGTACCCCAGAAAGGCGCGGACGTTGGCGAAACGCTGCCATTCGTCTCCCGGCATCTTACGCAGCAGAGAGCCCTTTCCGTGCACCACCTCATCGTGCGAGATGGGCAGAACGAAATTTTCCGTGAAAGCGTAAAGCAGGCTGAACGTGATGTTATCGTGGTGGAACTTGCGGTAGATGGGGTCGCGGCTGAAGTAGGACAGCATGTCGTGCATCCAGCCCATGTTCCACTTCATGGTGAAGCCCAGCCCGCCGAGATAAACCGGTTTCGATACCCCAGGGAACGCGGTGGACTCCTCCGCCACCGTAATCGCGCCGTCCACTTTGTGGGCTTGCTCGTTAAAGATCTTCAGGAAGTCGATCGCCTCCAGGTTCTCGTTTCCGCCGAACCGGTTCGGAATCCACTCGCCCGGCTTCCGGGAATAGTCGAGATAAAGCATCGAGGCGACAGCGTCCACCCGCAGCCCGTCGATGTGATATTTCTTCAGCCAGAACAGGGCGCTCGAAATGAGGAACGTCCGCACCTCATTGCGCCCGTAGTTGAATATCAGCGTGCCCCAGTCCCTGTGCTCGCCTTTGCGCGGATCCTCGTGCTCGTACAGCGCCGTCCCGTCGAAATAGGCCAAACCGTGAGCGTCCCTCGGGAAATGCGCCGGCACCCAGTCGACGATCACGCCGATGCCCTCCTGATGGCACCGGTCGACGAAGTACATGAAATCCTGAGGCGTGCCGAAACGCGCCGTGGGGGCGTAATAACCAATCACCTGATAGCCCCAGGATCCGGCGAAAGGATGCTCGAAGATGGGGAGCAGCTCGATATGGGTGTAGCCCATCTTCTTGACATACGGGATCAGCGAGTGAGCCAGCTCCCGCCAGCTTAACTGACGTCCGAAGGGTCCGCGCAGCCACGAGCCGGCGTGAACTTCGTAAATCGAAACCGGCTCTTTCAGTAAATTGCGCTTCGCCCGCTGCTCCAACCAGGCTGCGTCGTGCCACTCATACCCGTCGATGTCCCACACTACTGACGCCGAATTGGGCGGCGCTTCCGAAAAGAAAGCGTACGGGTCCGCCTTCTGCTGATGGTAGCCGCGGAACCGCGACCGGATGTCGAATTTGTAGGTCGCGCCGGCGCTGAGATGGGGGATGAAGATTTCCCAAACGCCTCCGTTGCGCAGGCGCATCGGATGGCGGCGGCTGTCCCATTCGTTGAAATCGCCCACTACGCTCACCACCAGCGCGTTGGGCGCCCAAACGGCGAACCGCACCCCGGGCACGCCGTCGCATTCCACCAGATGCGCGCCCATCGTGTTGTAGCTTTCATAGTGGGTGCCTTCGCCGTGCAGGTGGAGATCGAAATCCGTGAGCAGCGGCGGAAAGCGATACGGATCCTCCACTTCCCGCTGCTCCCCGCTCCATAGCTCCAGACCCAAACGGTAACGGACCGGCTCTCCATCCAAAGCCGCCAGATAGAAGCCGAGTGGATGCTCCTTCCTCATCGGGACCGCTTGCCCGTCCAGCAAAACCGCAGCCGACTTGGCTTGAGGCAAGAACGCGCGCACTTCCCAGCGCCTCTTACCCCGGCGGCTCCCTACCGCGTGCGGTCCCAGCACCCGGAACGGATCGCCGTGATAACCGCCTACGATTGCTTCCACCTCTTCATGAGTCATCGCAGTTTTCTATTATGGCAGGGATGGGGGATTTCCACCGCGCATTAGAAAAAGCTGAACTGCATGTGCATTTGGAAGGATCCCTCGACGATGCGACGCTTCTCGAACTCGATCCCGGCTTGAGCCAGGACGAAATCCGCGCCGCGCGCCGGTTCCACACCTTCGAGGGCTTCATCGAAGCTTATAAGTTCGCCTTGGCGCGCTTGCGCGAGCCGGACGATTTCGCTCTCGCTCTCCGCCGCCTCCTGGAGCGGATGGAGAGCGAGAACGTGCGCTATGCGGAGATCAACCTCTCGGTTGGCGTCATGCTCGCCCGGAAGCAGAACGTGGAAGCGATACTCGAGGCTTTGGCGAAAGAAGCGGCTTCGCACAGCTCGGTGAAAGTGCGGTGGATCTTCGATTCCGTGCGGCAATGGGGCGCCGCCGAGGCGATGCGCGTCGCCGAACGGGCGGCGGCGCTCCGTTCCGCGGGTGTGGTCGGGTTTTCTATCGGAGGCTCGGAAGCCGAAGCTCCCGTGGAGGAGTTCGCGCAAGTCTTCGCTTGGGCGAAACAGCAGGGGCTGCACATCGTGCCGCACGCCGGCGAGACCGCTGGACCGGATCAGGTTTGGGCTGCTTTGCGGGCGGGCGCCGAGCGCATCGGGCACGGCGTTGCGGCGGCGTCCGACCCGCAATTAATGGAACACCTCTGCCGCCACGACATTCCACTCGAAGTCTGCCTGTCGAGCAACTTAGCCACCGGCGTGGTCGGCACGATGGAGGCGCACCCTTTGCGGCGCCTCTTCGACGCGGGAGTGCCTGTCACTCTCAGCACCGACGACCCCGGACTGTTTGAAACGACGCTCGCCCGCGAATACCAAATCGCCGAGGAGGTTTTGGGGTTCAATCCCTCTGAGCTCAGGAAGATCGCAGCCAATAGCTTCCGCTATGCTTTCGCTCTCCGCTGAACGCCTGTTCCTGCCCCTCAGTATCCTCCTGCTCGCCGGCATGGCAGCCGTCCAGATCTCTTCCGCGCGCGACGAAAGCCAGACGTGGGACGAAGCCATGCACTTGGCTGCCGGCTACAGCTATTGGAAAACGGGCGATTTCCGTCTGAACCCGGAGCACCCGCCGCTTGGCAAGCTCATGAACGCCCTGCCCCTGCTGTGGATGGACCTCCGGCTGCCCTTGGACCACCCCTCATGGAGGGAGGCGGAACAGCGGGAATTCGGCCTCCAATTCCTGTATTACAACCGCGCGCCGGCGGATGAGATCCTGTTCCGGGGGCGGCTCCCCACCATCTTGGCGAGCGCCGGCCTCGGCGCAGCCATCGCTTGGTGGACGCGGCTGCGTTTCGGAGCCGCAGCGGCGCTCGTGGCGCTGGCGTTTTATGCCTTTGATCCGAATTTCATCGCCCACGGACGCTATGTGACCTCAGACGTTTGGGTGTCGCTATTTTCATTTCTTGCTTGCGCGCTTGCCGCCGAATGCCTGTTGACGGGCGCCCGGCGCTATTTGTGGCTAGCCGGCGCATCCTTGGGACTCGCTCTCGCAAGCAAGTTCTCCGCCCTTTTCCTTTTCTTCGTCTTTCCGGCGCTGTGGTGGTTGAAGCGGCGCAGGGACGGCTGGCCGGGTATGATTCGAACTGCATTGGAAGCCGCCACGGTGGCCGCTACAGCCGCTCTCGTTCTGGCTCTCGTCTACGCGCCCGAGATGGAGCGGCTGCTGCCCGCGCCCGAAAGCGCCAAATTGCCTCGGCTGGCGGACAAGGTAACCTCCCCAACAGCGTACGGCCAAGCCGTCCGCGCCATAGGCCACGCTTTGAATCTCCCCGAGCTCACCTTGCCGGTGGCGGTGGGGTTAGTTCTCGATCATGACCGCCAGGGGCACCCGTCTTACCTGCGGGGCAAGGTGCGCGAGAAGGGGCGATGGCATTACTTCCCGGCGGCGTTCGCCGTGAAGGCGCCCACCGCGCTTTTGATCGCCTTGGCGTTCGCCGCCGCTCTGTTCCTGCGGCGCCGCCCGAACCCGCTCGGGTTTGAGTATTGGGCGCTGCTGGCTCCCCTCGGCGTGTACCTTTGGGTCGGAATGGGCTCGGGCATCAATATCGGCATTCGCCATCTATTGCCGGCTTTGCCGTTCGTGTTCGTGTTCATCGGCGCGGAGCTCACCCGGAGCAGGTGGGTGGGGCAGAAGATCGCAGTGGGAGGATTCTTAGCGCTGCTGGCAGTGGAATCCCTTTCGATTTACCCGCACTATCTGGCGTTCTTCAACTGGCCATCAGGCGGTCCGGCGAACGGCCGTCACTGGCTCGTGGACTCGAACTTGGATTGGGGGCAGGACCTGATCCGCCTGAAACGATATGTGGACCGCCACGGCATCCGGGATCTGGCCTTCACTTACTTCGGCACCGCGCCCCCGGTCTATTACGGAATTCCCGACTCTCCCGCCCCCACGACGGCGGAAGTAGGAAATCCTCCGCAGTTTGATGGAATCGTAGCTGTCAGCGTCACCCCATTACAAGGCGTTTACGTCCCGCCGGAGGACTTTTCCTGGCTGCGGGACCGCGAGCCGGCGACCCGGATCGGCTATTCCATCCACATCTACGACTTCCGTAAGAACAAAGACTCGCGGAGCCGGACAAGATAGAGCGCGGCGTCAGAAGGCCCTTGCAGCTTTCTGTGAACCGGCCCCGTCTATGTTAGAATCGCGACGAATTGCGGCGTACTTCGCTGATTTGACGCGACATGCCCTCGATACAACGGTGGTTCGTGCCGTTATGCGCACTGCTGCTCGCCGGAATGGCGGTAGTGCAGATTTCCTCGATTCGTGAGGAGAGCCAAACATTCGACGAAGCGATACACGTTTCGGCTGGGTACAGCTACTGGAAGACGGGCGATTTTCGAATGAACCCCGAGCACCCGCCGCTCGGCAAGCTCTTGAACGCGTTACCCCTCCTCGCCATGGGCCTCGAAGTGCCAACCTGGCGCCAATCATGGATCGAGAGACTTCAGTTGCCGTTTGGAGCGCACTTTTTGTATCACAACCGGGCCCCGGCGGACGTGATACTCTTTCGCGCGCGTCTAGTCACTATCATGATTACGCTAGCTCTCGGCGCCGCCTTGGCGTGGTGGACGCGGCGGCGTTTCGGTGTGAGCGCCGCCCTGCTTGCCTTGGCGTTCTTCGTGTTTGACCCGAACATCATCGCGCACGGACGCTATGTCACGTCTGATGTGCTCTTCTCGCTTTTTTCCTTCTTAACGTGCGTGTTCGCAGCGGAATATCTGTTAACCGGCAAACATCGTTTTCTGGTTTTGACGGGTGTCTCCCTCGGTCTGGCGTTAGCGACGAAATTCTCCGCCATCTACTTGTTCCTGGCTTTGCCGGTGCTTTGGTGCATCCACCATTACAAGACACGCAAGTCAAATTTCCGGCAAGGTTTGCGCGAGGCTGGCGTGGTGATTGGTTTAGCCACTGCCATCGTAATCGTCGTTTATACACCCGACTGGATCCGCTTGCTGCCGAAAGCCGCGAACGGTGACGCACCCCGCTTGGCGGAAAAGATTCCCAGCACTACGGCTCCGGCAAGGCTTGCGCGTTCGGTGAGTCAAGCGCTGGACCTGCCAGAGCTAGCATTGCCTTTGGGCGTCGGAAGGCTCATCAAGCACAACCAACTTGGCCATACCTCCTATCTTCGGGGAGCTCTTTATGAAAAAGGGTGCTGGTACTACTTCCCAATCGCCTTTGCGGTGAAGGCCCCTACAGCGTTGCTGCTGGCGCTATTGTTAGCCGGAGTAATCCTTTGGCGTTATGCCCCTCGACCACTGCCGCTCGAGTACTGGGCGATGCTCGTGCCCGGCGCCGTTTATCTGGCGATCGCCATGTCATCGAACTTGAACCTTGGCATCCGCCACCTGCTTCCCGCCTTCCCGCCTCTGTTCGTGCTCGTGGCAGCCGGGCTGGTAAACTTGTCTTGGGCGGGGCGCCGGGTGGTAATTGGGGGCTTGATGACCTTGCTCGCAGTGGAGTCGCTGGCCATTTACCCTCATTACTTGGCCTTCTTCAACTGGCCATCAGGAGGACCGTCGAAAGGACGATTCTGGTTAGTCGATTCGAATCTGGACTGGGGGCAAGACCTCAAACGCCTGAAGCGCTACTTAGACAGCCATGGAATACAAGAGGTAGCGCTGCACTATTTCGGTACCGCGCCTACCGACTACTACGGTATCCGAAGCGTTCCTGCGCCTCGAACGTCGGAAGTGGGGAATCCTCCGCGGTTCGACGGAGTCGTGGCGGTAAGCGTCACCGCCCTCCACGGCATAACGGTGCCGCCGGAGGACTTTGCTTGGCTGAGAGACCGCGAGCCGGCCGCCCGGATCGGCTATTCCATCCACATCTACGACTTTCGCAAGAACAAAGACTCCCGCCAAGCGACAAAATGGGGACAATCGCGAATCGGCAGGAAGGTCACATTCACCCGGCTGCCGATCACGGTGAATACCGCCACCAGCGAAATCAGCGCCGCTTGCAGCAGCACAATCAACAACACCGCCGCCGTCCAAGCCAGTTGAGTAGTGAAACGCAGGATCAGCGCCGCTGCGAGCCCCGCGGCAGCCAGGGCGATCAGCGTCAACGAAGCCGCAAAGAGCCGCGCCCCGACGATCTCGCCATATACGAAAATCGCGCTCAGTCCGTGCAAAAGCAGCCCGACGGGCCGCATCTTCGACCGCCCCGAATACCGCGGACCTCGCGCCAGGGGAATCGAGTCCCAAGCCAGGCGCCACCGGATTACCGAAGCGGCATAATGATTCCAAATCTCCGGCACCACAGCGAGCTGCGAGAGCGCCTCCCGCGGCAAAACGCTGAAATTGCCGACTCGCACCGGATCGCCCGTGAAAATCCGGTGCACCAACCGGTAGGTGTGGTAGAAGAACTGAAATACCCAGCTCTCGAGCCGCTTGGCGCGCGCGGCGAAAACCACTTTTCTTTCGCCGTGCTGCCGGAAACGCTCCATCAGTTTCGGCACGTCCGCCGGCCGGTCCTCGCCGTCGGCGTCCATCACCACCACTGCATCGCACGGTTCGTTCAAGTGGACATAGACCAGCCCGATGGCAATGGCGCGCTGGTGCCCGACGTTCCTCCGCAGGTGCAGCACATCTACCGCTTTGAGGGTCGTAAACTCCCGGCCGGGGAACCCGTCAGGAATAGGCTCGGAGGATCCGTCATTCACCAGCAAGACCCGCCAGGGTCCCGGTTCGGCAGCCAGAGCGTCGTCCAATTCCGCGAGAAGACGAGCCGCCGCTGTCCAATCGTTGAACACCGGCGACACAATAATGAACATTTTGGAGCTGCCTGGAGAATCCGTCCCGACGGGGCTGCGCTTACCTCCGGGCTTCCAGGTTGGGAACCACCTCGAACGGGATGGCAGGCAGCGTGCCGATTTGCTGCCGCCGAGCCTGAGCTGCCTTCTTTGCGGGCGGCGCACCCTCAAAGAAGGCGTCCACGATGAGGTTGCCCTTAGTCCCCGGCTTGACCTTAGAGGCGTCGGCTCGAAGGATGATGTTCAGACCTTCGCGGCCGGGAGTAACTCCTTCAATTGTAATTCCTTCCGGTGGTTCGTTAAGAATCAACTTTATGTTTTGCGGCAGGCTCTTGATAGGGGCCAAAAGCCGCACCGGGGCGGTGCCTCCTGCGGGAAGTTTCAGCGGCGGTTTATCCATGGCGATCCGCCACGGCGTCCGCCCTCGCGGGGCAGGGGAAATGCGGACCATCCACTCCTGCGCGGGAACCAAATGCCGGTAGAAGAACGCCTGCATCATGTCCTCCGCCGGCACGCCCTTGCGGACGATCTCCTTCCCTTGAACCATCGCCCTGCCTTCCAATTGGAGATTGATCGGAACCTGAGTCTGCGTCAGCGGAACGGTCAGCGTGCACCGGACCTTGTCTTGATTGGCGGGAATCCATCCGCCTTCGAGCGTGAACCCCCGCGGCGCGTCCTTCAAGCGGAGCGTGATGTCGCCTACGAAACCGTCCTTGCGGAGCGCGTACACCGTGATCGGGACGGTCGAGCCGCCCCGGGCGCTAATGCTGGCCGGCACCACCCGCAAGTCGAAATCCGGCTGCGGGCGGCTGATGCGCAAGCGGTATGCGTACTCGGGACCGCCTTTGCGCTGCGCGTCGGCCAAATGCAGGTAATACGTTCCATTCGCCGGGGCTTTGAACAAGATGCGCGAGTCGGCGTGGTGCGTCAGTAGCCCGCTGCCCTTGTCCTCATGGTCGTCATTAAACGCGATCTGCTTGCCGGAATGGTCGGTCACCCGCAACACCGAGTCGATGGGGGAGTCGAGCCGCCGTCCAAAGACTTCCGCAACGATCTCCTCGCCGGCTTTGGCTTCGAACTTGAAAACGTCCGCATCGCCCGGCTGTTGGATCCTCCCGTTGATGATGATGGGCAGCTTCACGCCCTGCGCGCGTTTCTGCTCGTTGTTCGGCTCGTTTTCCATGCGCTCCGGCAAGGTGTCGATGGCGAACGGTACGCGGTTCGAGACGAAGTCGCCCTTGCGAACGCTCACCGGATAGACGCCGGGGGTTTTCATGTCCTGAACCAGACGGGTTGTGGGCAGATTCCACCCCTTCAGTTCGACCGGCGTGCGCGCTCCCGCTTTGCCGCCGAGCGGGAACACCGAGGTCACGAAAGGAATCTCGCCCATCGTAATGCGGTAGACAAAATCCTCGCGTCCCCGGTAGATGGAGTCGCGAACTTCCAAGGTATACTCGCCGTCCTCGGCGATTTCGTAATACAGCACCGGATCGGGATGGAAGCGGTAATTGCCGGCGTATTGCACTTCTTTGCCTTTGGAATCGTAGAGCGTAAGAGTAGCCTGGAACCACCCCGGCACGGCGTCGGAAATGTAGGGAATCAGCTCCCGGGCTGAAGCTGCGATGACGATCTTCTGCCCCTTGGATGCTTGAAACTTATAGTGATCCACGCCGCCCGGGCGGATTTGCCCGTTCACGGTCACCGGCAGGGTGACCGTCACCGGGTCCGGCGTTTCGTCATCGTCAGCGCCGGTGCGATAGCGCATGGCGCGCACCGGCATGGCGTCGTCGACCACCTTCGCCGGCTTCCGCGAAACCTCAGGCAATTGACCCACGATGAAAAGCAAGGGGTTGGTGAGCCCGTTAGGCGTGCCCAAGCGCAGTTCGCGTTCGCCCGGCGGCGCGTCCGGGGCGATCGTCACGAGGACCTTGACCTGCTCGGCGATAGACGGAGCTAACGGGCGCCGGATGAAAGTGGCGAGCTTGGCGCGAATCTCGGCCATCCGTTTTTCGTCCTCGTCGGTCCAAACGACCTTTTTGTCGCCCCGCGCGGCGCCTTTGCGCTGCTGCCGCATGGCTTCCGTGCGCTTTTCGGTCAGCTCGCGCAGCTCGTCGCGCAGCTTATTGAACTGACCCTGCGTCATCAGCTTGTTGTGCTTGGCTACCGCCGCCTGAACACCCCGTCCGGTGATGGTGACCGTGTTTACGCCGTCCAGATACTGGCCGCCGATGGTTACTTCAAAAGTTTCGCCCACCTTCCCCCCGGCGGGGTAGACATAGCCAATGTGGGGACTGAACTGTTGCGCTTGAGATAAGACAGCGGCGGCGCAGAATAAGGCCGCCGCTCCCAGCCTGTGGAACCCATTCATACTGAAAACTCCTCGGAAAAACTCCACGGACCCTACATGATCTCTTTTAAGGGTCCAGCCATCTTCACGTTTTCCGCAGCGGTGGGTAGGACGCGCACGGGTTGCCCGAGCGGGTGCGGCAAGTTTTCCTCGCCGCTGATGCCCAGAAGCTGGTAAATGCTGGCGATCAAGTCCGCGGGATACACCGGACGGTCGCGCACTTCCTCGCCTTTGGCGTCCGTCGAACCGACGACATTGCCGCCCTTGAAACCGCCGCCCGCAACCATCGCGGAGAAAGCGGCGCCGAAATGATTCCGTCCGCCGTTCCATGGCGGCTCCCACTGCACTCGCGGGGTGCGCCCGAACTCACCGCTCCACCAAATGATGGTTGAATCCAGCAGACCGCGGTCGCTCAAGTCCTGAAGCAGCGCCGCCACTCCGCGGTCCATCTCCGGCAGCATCCGCCGCATCGCCTGGAAATGCTGCCGGTGCGTGTCCCATCCCCGGTAATTGATGGTCACATAGGGCACTCCGCGCTCCACCAAGCGGCGCGCCACAAGGCAGGACTGGCCAAAACGGTTGCGCCCATAACGTTCGCGCAGTTCGTCCTTTTCCTGGGACAGGTCGAACACTTTGCCCGCGTCGCCGAGGATCAGGTCGTAGGCCTGCTGTTCGGTTTCCTTGAGCGCCTTGATGGCAGGTTCGCCGCTCATGGCGCGCGCGAGCAGATCGAGCTTTTCGAGGTACGCCCGCCGCGCTTGTTGCCGTTCGTCGCTGATGCCCGGCGCCACAACGCCTTCGACCGCAAAGCGCGCCGCCGCGGGGTCGCCTCCGGTGGCGAACGGCTTATAGCGCGAGCCAAGGAAGCCGGCTTCGGAAAACCGCCCTTGCGGTTCAGTGATGACGATGTAGGGCGGGATCAACCCCTTATACCCGGCGCTGTAACCCTTGAACAGAGACACCACGGCGCCCACGCTCGGGAAGACGTCCCGGCCGCCCGCCGGACGCCCGGTCTGCACCATATAGGACGCCGTTTCGTGGGAGTTGATGCCGTGCGTCATGCTGCGGATGATGGCGTACTTATCCGCCTGCTTAGCCAACTGGGGCAGCAACTCTCCGATGCGTATGCCCTTCACGTTGGTCTCAAGGAAGCTATTGAGCGGACCGGTGTAGTCATTGCCCGCCTCCGGTTTCGGGTCCCAGATGTCGATGTGGCAAGGACCGCCCCACATCCAGATTTGGATGACCGCTTTGGCCTTGCCCTTGGGAGACGGCGCCGCGCCCGCCGGAATGGAGATCATGTTGGAAGCCAGCAGGGCCGCCGCGCCGGACAAACCTCTGCGCAAGGCTTCGCGCCGTGTGACGCGTCCCGCGCCAATTTCGGGAAACAGATTCGCCAAATCCATACTCATGATGTTAACTCGCCCCTTCTAATGCCGGTACAAGAATTCCGCAGTATTAAACAACGCCCAAGCCAAGTCCAGAACGGCGTCCCGTCCCTTGGCCGCCCCGGACTGTGAATACTCGCTTACAGCCTTCAGTTCTTCTTCGGTTGGAAACCTCGAAAGGATCATGAGGTAAAGCCCGGAAACCACCCCTTGCGGACCTTTCGGGTTCTTAAACAGAGCCTGGAACTTGGGGCTCGTCTCGATCTTCCGGCGGATGTGCGTGGAATTCAGCATGTGCAGCCGCTGCGCCGACGAAGGCTTGTTGATCCGCTCGGATTCCCAGCCCGTGTCGCGCGGCGGGCGGCCGAACAGTTCGAGGAAGGAACTGGAAATGCTGCCGTCCGGCAGGCTGATCGAGCGCTGTCCCTCAGGGATGTACGTGAATGGCTCGGGGATCGGGCTGACATACCTTTCCGTCGTCCCCGTGACCTGACAGAGGGCGTCGATCAATACCTCGGCGTCCAACCGCCGGATGGGGTAATAAGCAAAATTGGCTTCCGCCTCAGGTCCGGGCGTCCGGGGAATGGAAGAAAGCTGATACGTCCGGGAGTTGAGGATCAAGCGGTAGAGGTGCTTGAGGTCGTACTTTGCGCCGATTAATTCCTTTTCGAGATAAGCCAGCAGTTCCGGATTGGAGGGCGGATTATCCGGGCGGATGTCATCGGGTTCGTGAATGATGCCGCGCCCTTGGAGCCACGACCACACGCGGTTGGCGATGTTCTTCGTGAACCATGGGTTCTTGGGGCTGATCAACCAGTTGGCGAAAACCTCCCGGGGATCTTGACCGGGCGCCACCTTACCCTTCGTTCCATCCGGGAAGACGACCTCGCGGACCGGGTTTTTGGCCGCCTTTTCGGGGTCGAAAAAGACAATCTCTTCCTTCCACTCGCCGGTCACCTTGAAGCCGACGTTGGAAAAGAACACCGCCATCTGCGCGAGTTTATCCTGCGGCCACTTATTGGTCCGCACGCCCATGAAAGTCAGCGCCGCAGCTTGCGCGATTCCTTCCGGGGTTTTGGTCTGCACCGCCCGGAGGAAATTGACCGGCGGGTTGCGAAAGTTGCTGCCGCTTTCGGTTAGCATTTCCCGCACCATGCGGTCGTACGGCTTGTTGTCCCGGATCGAGGCGCGAACCCAGCGGTGATACGCCTGAGCGGCATTGGGCCAGAGGTTAATGGGGAACTCCGCCTTGATGCGCAGGATGTCGCTCCATTTCATGGCCCAATAGTCGGCGAACTCGTCCCGTTCGAGCAGCTTGTCGATCAGCGCGCTGCGCTTGTTCGGGTTGGTGTCTTTCAGGAACTCGATGGTTTCTTGGGGCGTGGGCAGTGTGCCGATGACGTCCAGGTAGACGCGGCGCAGGAACACCGCATCCGAGGTCAGGTAGGCGGGCTGAATGTTCAACTGCTTGAGCCGGGCGAAGACCAGCTCGTCGATTTTGTTCTGCGGCGTCAGGGGGACGTTCAGCTCATAGGGCCGCACGGGCGGTCTGGCTGTGTCGGCTGAACCCAGAGCCGCGCACAACGCCACTCCAACCAGGATTCGCTGCAACATATTCATTACAGCTAACCCCGTCCGGGACCGTGAGTTTCGCCCAACGGGCGGGGCAAATCACCAAGCCAGGGCGTAGGCGTTCACCCGAGGGTCGGCGCCGGCGTTGAGCACGCCTGTCACGGGGTCGATCAGGATAGCGCCGTTCGAGCCGAGGGACCACGGGCGAGCCACCGTCAGCCGGTGCCCTTTACTCACCAGCTTGGCGCGGACCGAGGCGTCCACGCGGGATTCGACCGATAAGTCGCCGGGGTACATCACAAACGGGAAAACGGACGAGGGGAAACTCCGGGAGCTCCACCGCGGCGCTTCGATCGCCTGCTGCACGTTCATGCCGAATTCGACGATGTTGAGGAAGGTCTGCAACGTCCGGAGACACTGGTCATCGCCCCCCGGACTACCGGTGTAGAGGAACGGCTTTCCGTCTTTCAACACCAGCGTACCCTGAAGGGTGCTCCGGGGGCGCTTGCCGGGTTCGAGGGCGTTGGCGTGCCCGGGCGTCAGCGAAAAGTAATCCCCGCGGCAGTTGAACGAGAAACCTAGGTCGCCCATGACCACTTTGGTGCCGAAGGCGGTGTGAAGGCTTGGGGTAAAGCTGATGCCGTTGCCTTGGGAGTCAACCACGGTGATGTAGCTTGTATCGCCTTCGTGGTCAGCCGTGCCTCGTATTTGGAAGTCGTTGGGGCGCTTGAGGATAGGCATCCCCGGATGGTATTTTTCGGCGACGCCCGGGCGGAACTCGAGGGAAGCCCGCTTGGGATCGATGAGTTTGCGGCGTTCGGCGGCGTACTCCTTGGAGAGGAGCCCTTTGTAGGGGATTTGAATAAAGCTCATGTCGCCCAGATACTTGTCGCGGTCGGCGAAGGCGAGCTTGGCGGCTTCCACCGAGACGTGGATGTACTCGGCGGAGTTGTGGCCCATGGATTTTAAGTCAAATCCTTCCAATATGTTAAGCAGGAAAAGTTCAGTCGGTCCTTGATTGGCGGAGGGGTTCTTGTAGACCTCATAGCCGCGGTAGTTGATGGAGACCGGTTCGTCGAACTTGGCGGTGTAGGAGGCGAAGTCTTCGTATCGGAACAGTCCGCCGTTGGCTTCGGAGAAAGCCGCCATTTCCCGGGCGATGTCGCCTTTGTAAAACCGGTCGCGGGCGGCGCGGAGGGCGGCTTGCCGTCCTTGGGGCTTGGCGGCGCGCTCGGCTTCGACCATGCGCCGCATGGTGCGGGCGAGGTCCGGGTTGCGGAAGATATCGCCGGGTTTGGGCGGGGCGCCGTTAGGAAAGTACAACTTCTTGCTGGTGGGGTATTTCTGGAGCGCCTTGGTGCTTGAAATCACGTAGCAGAAGGCTTCGGAAACGGGGAAGCCCTTCTCGGCGAGTTCGATGGCGGGCGTCAGCACCTGCTCGAACGTCATCGTGCCCCAACGGGAAAGCAAGAGGTACCACGCGTCAGGGACGCCGGGCACTGTGCCGGCGAGGAGGGTTTCGTCGACCGTCAATTTGCCGCCCCGGTTCTTTTTGAACCACTCGATGGTGGCGAGCTTCGGGGCTGTGCCTTCGGCGTCGATGGAGACGACTTTACGCGCCTTGGCGTCCCACACGAGCAGGACGGCGTCGCCTCCGATGCCGTTCATGGAGGGCTGCACCAAGCCGAGGACGGCTTGACCGGCGACGATGGCGTCGAAGGCGTTTCCTCCCGCTCTCAGGATTTGTTCGGCTACCTGCGAAGACTGCGGCTCCATCGAGGACACGGCGTAGTGAGTGCCGCGGACTACAGGGCGCATGGTTTTCGAGGCGGTGTAAGGCGTGTCAAGCATGACGGTTTCTCTTGGCCCTTGGGCGAGAACCAAAAGGGGGATCAGACTAAAAGCAAGGCTCCGCACCATGGGGATAGTCTAACTGATCAGGAAGGGGGTGGGAGGATCGCGCCCCCACGAGTGGGGGCGCTGCAAGCACGAGTGCTTGCGCCACTACGATTTGTTCAGAGAGAAGTGGCCGCGGTTGCAACTTATATGGGTATGACATTCCGGCGCCGCTTGCCGCATGTGTATCCGGAGGGCCGGTGGCTATTCGTGACTTGGCACTTGCACGGAAGTCTGCCGCACGGGCTGTACCCGCCTCCCAAGAAGCTGAATGCCGGCCAGGCGTTTGCTTGGATGGACCGCTACTTAGACCAGCAACGGAGCGGCCCTTCGTACCTGCGGCTGCCGGCGATCGCGCAGCTTGTGGTGGATGCCCTGTGGCGTGGCGTCGATTTGGGGCATTACCATTTGGGAGCCTTTGTCGTGATGGCCAACCATGCCCACGTGCTGCTGTTTCCGCTGATTCCGCCGAGTGATTTGCTGCGAGGGGTGAAGGGGGTAAGCGCGTACGAGGCGAACCGGGCGCTCGGCCGGGCAGGGAGCGGTTCTGGCAGCGGGAGTCCTATGATCACTGGGTGCGGGACGAAAAAGAGTTCGAGCGGATTGTTCGTTACATTGAGAACAACCCGGTGAGGGCAGGGTTGGCTGATCGTCCGGAGGGGTATCTTTGGAGTAGTGCGCATGACCGTTGGAGGCATCGGATGAAGGGTTGGGGGTCCCTTCGGGGAGTTGAGCTGGGCTGACGGCGGTTGTGGCGCGAGCTTTAGCTTGCGGCGTCCCCACTCATGGGGACGCTTTGATGCGTGCAGGAAACGGCGGGCGGCGCCCCCACGAGTGGGGGCGCTGCAAGCACGAGTGCTTGCGCCACTACGATTTGGGAGCTTCTATCGTGATGGCAAGCCATGTCCACGTGCTGCTGTTTTCCCCGGTTCCGGCGGGCGGCTGCGAAGCGAAGGGTTGGGGGCTCTTCGGGGAGTTCAGCGCGCTCCCACGAGTGGGGGAGGGTGAGATGGGTGGAGTTTATCCTTTGCGGCGGTATGGGGTGTTCAGGTACTCGCGGGCTTCTTTGGCCTGGTCCGATTGGGGGGCGAGGGCGATGGCGGCGCGGTAGGCGTGCTGCGCTTTAGCCCGGTCGCCCGTCATGTCGTACGTCTGCCCGAGCCTCAGCCAAGCTGTCACGGCGGTGTTCAGGTCAAGTTCCTGCGCCCGGGCGGTGACGCGCGTCAGGTTCTCAATGGCTTGCGGAAATTCGCGGTACCAGAATTGCACGACCCCGCGTGAAAAATAGATCCGCTCGAAAGGCACGTTCTGATAGCCCGGCGCGCCCTCCCGTTTCAGCCGCTCGATTTCAGCGAGCACGCGCAGCGCGTTGTCCTTGTCGATGGCGTCGGCGTACATCTGCGACAGCTCGAAACGGAAAAGGTAATTGCGAGGGAACCGCCGGATCAAATCTTCCAGCAACGGAATGGCGGCTTTGGGACGCCGCTCGCGCCGGTAAATCGCGGCGAGCATTACCTCAGCGTCCACCCGGTTGCGGTCGCCTTCCCGGGCGACTTTCTCGAGGATGCGGATGCCGTTCTCCTTGTCGCCCCGGAACCCGACCAGAAAGCCAAGCATGCGGTAGCCGAACGACAGGCTTCCGACGATATACTCATGCGCGCCCTGCAAAAGACGCGCGTCCACGTTGCCGGGATCGAGCTGCAACACCCGGTCATGCGCCTTGCGGGCGTTGGTGGCGTCGCGGAGCGAATCGAGGTAAGCTTTACGGACCAGAAAATTGTAATTGGCGCGCAAGCCGTACGCCACTCCTTGCGCGTACCAAGCCTCTTTATCTTTGGGGTTAGCGGCTATGCGGGCGCGGGACATTTCGAGCGCCGTATCCACCTCCCTGTGGAACGCCAGCCTTTCGGCTTCGGTCGGCTCCAGCCGGGCGCGCCGCAAGAACGGATTCGCGCCGGTCACGAGCTCGGTTTCGAGCGCGCCGGTGCGCAGCATCAGCTTGAACATGATCGACTGCGCGATGTGGTTATGCGGACCGATATCTTTGGGGTTTTCCTCGAGCGCCTTCCGGAACTCCGCTACGGCCTCGTCGAATTCGAGGTTATAAAAGTGATCCCACCCGCGCGCGATGTGGTCTGAGGCGCACGCCACGCCACAGACCAGTAGCGAAGCCAGCCAACGCATCAATACTTTCATTCTATCGGGCGGCGTACGGGCGGGCGGCGTTGGCGTTGCGAATCAACCCTTCCCGTCCAGCTCGCCATATGGGCGTGCCGCGGAAACGCCGGGCGAACTCTTCCTCGCCGAGGTTGATGATTTCGTCGAAGCGCGGCGCGAAGTTGAGCGGCTGAAAATCGGGCTCCGCCGTGACCGGAGCGCGGCGGTTCCAGGGACAGACGTCTTGACAGATGTCGCAGCCAAACAGATGCCCCGCCGTCTTGCCGCGGAATTCTTCGGGGATCGGTCCCCGGTGTTCGATAGTGAGATACGAGATGCAGCGGCGGGCGTCGAGCTCCCATCGCCCTTCGAGCGGCACAATCGCCTGAGTGGGGCAGGCGTCAATGCAACGCCGGCAGGTTCCGCAGCGCTCCGGGGCGGGCGCGCCAGGCTCGAGTTCAAGCGAAACCAGCACTTCGCCCAGGAACAACCATGAACCCATTTGCTGGTTAATGAGGCAAGTGTTCTTGCCAATCCAGCCGAGCCCTGCGGCGCGGGCGAAATCCCTCTCGAGCAACGGGGCGGTGTCCACGCAAATCCGCCACTCGAAATCGCCCGCCCGTTCCCGCATCCGGCGTACGAGCCGCCTTAATGCGCGGCGCATCCAGCGGTGGTAATCGCGCCCCCAAGCGTAGCGGGAGATCCAACCGCGCGCGGGATCCTTGAATTCATGCGTGTGGGGCGCGGCGGTGTGGTACAACTTCCCCACACAAATCACTGAACGCGCCGCCGGAAGCAAAAGCCGGGGGTCGCGCCGCAGGTCCCCGCGGTGATCCGTGAGATAGGTCATGGTTCCGGCGAGACCGCGCCTGCGCCAATCGTCGAAGTGGGCGAACGCCGCCGGGGGCGCAGCGGGCGCGATGCCGGCCAATTCGAAGCCGCATTCCCGCGCCAGCCGTTTTACCTCCGCTGCGTCCATGGGAGATGGAAAGGGCCGGGCGAAGGCGCCGCCCGGCCCGGGGATAAGAAAAACCTACCGCTGAATGCGGGCCGAACCGCCTTGCGCGAACGCCCGCACGTGTTCCACCGTGGCCATGGTCGTGTCGCCCGGGAAGGTGGTAAGCAACGCGCCGTGCGCCCAGCCGAGCTTCACCGCTTCTTCTGGCTCCTCGCCGGTCAGCAGCCCATAAAAGAAGCCCGAAGCAAAGCCGTCGCCGCCGCCGACGCGGTCATAGATGTGCAGCTCGCAGGTGGGCGCCGTGTAAGTCTTGCCGTCGATCCAGGCCACCGCGCTCCAGGAGTGATGATTGGTTGAGTGAACCTCCCGCAGAGTGGTCGCCACTACTTTAACCTGCGGGTATTTCTTAATCACCTGATCGATCATCCCAAAGAACACGCTCGGATCGAGTTTGGACTTCTTGGTCACTTCCGGACCGGGAATCCCGAGTCCCAATTGGAGATCCTCTTCATTGCCGACCAGAACATCGACGAGTTCGGCGATGCGGTGCATCACTGACGGGGCGCGGTCAGCACCCCCAAAGACGCTCCACAACTTGGCGCGGTAGTTCAAGTCAAAAGACACGACGGCGCCGGCTTCTTTGGCGGCTTTCATGCCCTCGATGATCACCTCGCTCGTAGTCGGCGAAAGCGCGGCAAAGATACCGCCGGAATGGAACCACCGCACGCCTTCTGCGAAAATGGCCTTCCAGTCGAAATCGCCGGGCTTCAACTGCGCCGCCGCTTCGTTCGAGCGGTTATAGAACACGACAGGCGCCCGGACGCCCATGCCGCGGTCGCTGTAGACCGTGGCCATGTTGGGACCGGTGACGCCGTTGTGCTTAAAAATTTTGTAGAAAGGCTTCACGCCCATGGCTCGCACGCGCTCGGCGATCAGGTCGCCGATGGGGTAATCGACCATGGCGGTGGCGATGCCCGTTTTCATGCGGAAACAATCCGCGAGGTTCGCGGCGACGTTGAATTCTCCGCCGCTCACGTGAATCTGGCATTCGGTCGCCTTGCGGAACGGAACGATGCCCGGGTCAAGGCGGTGTACAAGGGCGCCTAGCGATAAGAAATCCAGCGCGCCTGACTGCGGGATATTGAGGCCGTACTTCATCTATGTTTGTTCTCCCTAGAGTTCGGAATCGCTCGCTGAGGACGAGGGTTTCCATCCCAAGATAGCAAATCCGGGCCGGGGAGCCGCGGGCGGAAAGTGGGGGAAGGTCAGCGGAGACCGCGCGATTGCGCCGGTCTCCGCCGGATTAGGATGAGGTTACCAGCGCGGTTCGCGGCGGCGGCCGAAGCCTCCGCGTCCGCCGCTCGGGCGGCGCTCTTCACGCGGGCGCGCTTCATTCACGTTCAAGGCGCGGCCGTTCAACTCCCGGCCGTTCAACGCGCCGATGGCTTGATTCGCCTCGCTGCGATTCGTCATCTCCACAAACGCAAAACCTCTCGGCTGCCCGGTGTCCCGGTCGCGCACGATGCTCACCCGTTCCACGGCGCCATAAGCGGCGAAAGCGGCCTCGAGCTCGTTCTCACTGGTCTGATACGAGAGGTTTCCTACGAAAATATTGGTCATTGTCTTTTGACACTCCTTGTCTCTGCTTACTTGCAGGTGTTTTTCACTGGCGAGCTAGTTGAGGCCGGACACTGAACTGAAGGCGGGCTAACGTAACACGCAGAGGTCCCATATGGACTGCTTTCAGCATAGCACATAATTCATCCGGTAAACTGGTCGGGTGTTCGTTCTGGGTTTTTTGCTCGCCTCCGCGCAAGCCCTGGCAGGCGATTGCGTGGTCTTTTCGAAGCCGGCATCCGGCTCCGCGTGTAAAGAAAACCACCCCCAATGGGCGTGGAAAAACCCGCCCGCCAAACTGGAAGTCGAACGCCGCGGCAGCCGGACGAACTTCGAGCCGCTGATATGGGATGCGGCTCTCACTACGGGCGTCAGAGTGAGCGGATCGCTCGAGTTTCAGTTTTCCGCCGCGGGACCGCATCTGGTGGAAGTCTTTCTGTTCAATCCTGAAGCGGACCGGTTCCCCTTCCGCCTGCGGCGGAGAACCGAGTTGCTCGACGAGCGCCCGCTGATCGCCGAGGGACCCGGGCGGCTCCGCCCCAAGCGCGGAACGCGTTTCACCACTCTCCTCGCGGTGGTCGAGGGACCGGAGCAACTCAGCGTGGAGTCTGCCGCGCCGTGGTATGGACTCTCCGCTGTCCGGTGGACGCCGATTCCGCGTTTCGAAAAGGAAACGGTTCCGCGTTTGCTCGCCCGGCTGCGGCACTTGAACGCGAATCCTTTATTGCACGCCAACGGCGAAAGCCCGATGGCGCGGCGCGCCTACATACAACAACTCGCCGACCGGCTGGCGTACAGCCGTGACGCCGCCATTCAGCGGGAAGCTCTGCTCAACCGCACCCGCGCCTGGTTCTGGCTGGCGGCTGAAAACCACGAACCGGACGACATCCTGCAAACCCACCGGCTCTTTCTGGAAGGCTTGAAGGTGATGCCCGGCGACCCGGTTCTGCGGCAGATGATCAGCGCTTCGTGCACCGGACAGGTGGTCCGCGCCGGGCGGATGCCGCAGGGAGATTATTGCAAGACGGTCAAGCCACTCCCATGGAAGCTCGAAGTGCCGCCGGCGCCCGCAGGCGCTCCCGACTGGGCGGTGGCGCAGCGCAGCCTGATGAGGCGCATGGAAGCGATCACCCGGTGGTGGGTGGAAAAGAGGCAAGCGCCCAACGGAGAGCTCGGCGGGGCGTGGGGCGATGACGTAGAGATCCTGCGGTATTGGGGTCCGCAGGCGTTGGGCTTCGGATCCGAGGTAGCCGCCCGCGGCGTTCTCAAGCTAGCCACCGGGTTGTGGAATAGCGGAACTCTGCTCCACGGATACGACCGGCAGATCTCCGACGTCGAGCACTCTTCAGAACCGACCACCGACACGCAGCCGCTCGCCGCCGCCATCGAGCCGTTCAATCAGGAGATCCGCGCGCGGCTGGCGCAAACGGCTGCCTGCGCGCCGTACTGGATCGTAAAGCAGCCGGACGGCTTCTTCCGTTTCCGGAGTTCTTGGTTCAACTGCCGCGAAGCGGACACGTCGCCCGGGCGCGCCGTGGACGTGCATTTGAATACGCGCGCCATGGGACCCGCACTGTGGCACGCTTATCTGTCGCGCGATAAGGAACTGATCACCCTCATTTCCCGGTGGGCGGACGCGTGGATTCGAGCGATGCGCGGCACGAGCGCCGGCAAGCCGGCGGGCGTTTTCCCGTCCGCAGTGCGATCGGCGGATGGCAGCTACTTGATCGGTTCAGATCGTTGGGACAAACCCGACGCCGAATGGGATTATTTCCAATGGAGCGGCGGTTCTCAAGAAGCGATCACTTCGCTGTTGCTGGCGGTGTATGAATTGACGCAAGACCGCAAGTATTTAGACGCCGCCGGCGAGTCGTTCCGCGTCATGGATGGCTGCGCGGAGCATCCGGCGATCTGCGAAGCGATGCGCGGCGCGCCGGAGGCGTTTCTCGTGTGGCGCGGGCTCACCGGCGATTCCCGCTACGACCAAGCCTTCCGGTGGAACGCGTCGCCCCCGGACAGTGAAGTCTTTAAAACGCTCGCAAGGCTAGCGCGTCAGGCTGAGGACCGGATCTCCGTGAATTGGGACATTTTGACCACCGAGGTTCTGTACACGGACCGGGTCTACTATCCTCTGCCCGTCGAATATCGCTGGCGCCTGTTTGGAGGCGAAGCGCCGCGCGGGGACAGGTATCCCACGTTCTCGGTGACTTGGCCTGCGGTCCAAGCGGAATTCGCACGCGCGGTGATGTCCTTTTCTCAGGAGTCTTTGCGCCTGCGCTTGTATAGCTTCGAGACACGTCCGCACCGTGTGCAGGTGCGGCTATGGCGCTTGAAACCGGGCCGGTATCAATGGCGCGCGGGCGCGGAGCGGGGAACGTTCAGCGTCACTAGTTTGCCGCACAGCCTCGAATTGCCGCTTCCCCCTTTGCGGGAGGTCGAGATCCAGATCACGCGGTAGCTTTTCAGCCTTTGATCAAAATTCTGAAACTACATTTCGCGGTGGCTCAGTAGCTTACAGATTACCCGAATCAATCAGCGACGAAACGCCGCCTATCCTCGAAGCAGAGAGACCGGAGGGGATCTGGTTTCCGCGAGGGAGGATATGCTGGAAGATCCGATCGTGATCATCATTCCGACTCCCCTGTGGTAGTACGAAATGACTAGAGCGCGGGCGGCACAGGCGCCCGAAAATCCATCCAATACCCTCAAATGTGAGGGTTTCAAAGCCTAAGAAACTTTGATAACATCCTAGGAGTACTACAGGTTGGAGTACTCCTAGGAATACTGGAATCGTATTCCTCAATTTGAAATTGCAGATGGCAGCGCGGGCCAAGGCCATATTTGTTTGCGGCTTGGCGGCCCTCTTCGTTCAGGGCCACAGCCGAATTCCGAAGGCCGCAGGCGAAAAAACGGCAACAAATTCGTTCCCGATTGTTTCTTCCTCCCTGCTTCGGGAAGCATTCCACACTTACCGCGCTGGGCAACTCCACCGTGCTGCGGAGCTGTATCAAGCCGCGGCTGCGGAGGCGCAAGGCAGAGGGGCTTGGAAAGAAGCCGCCACCGGTTATCAAAACGCCGCCGGAGCGATGTTGAAGATGGGGCGCTACCGATCTTCTGCGGCGTTGCTGGCCCGCGCCCGCGAACTGGCGGCGCGAGCCCGTGCGCCTGAGCTGGCTTGCATCATCGCCTCGAATCTTTCGGCTTTGCATTTGCAGATTCGCAATATTGACGCCGCTGTGGCTGAGGCGGATTTTGCCCGTTCTTTGCTTTCCCCTGCTTTCTCCGCTGAGATGCGAGTCAGCGTATTGTCGCAGGCGGGCGCCGCTTACTCATCCGCAGGGCAGAAGGCGAAAGAAGAGCAGGCATTCGGGGAAGCGCTGCATGCAGCCGCATTTGTGGGGGACGCCGCTATAGAGGCGCGGGCTTGGGACGCGTACGGCAGCGCCAAGAGACAGGCTGGAGACCTGGAAGCCGCGGAACGAGCCTATATCGAAGCATTCCGCATCCGGGCGACCCGGGCCAAGACGTACCTGCCATTGTCCTATGCCCGGCTGGGGATTGTGCGGCTGGACAAAGGGGAGTACCCGTCCGCCATACTTTTTTTGCAAAAAGCCGTTGCTGCCCGGCCCCAGCAAACTGCGGCCTGGCCTGCGTGGAACTTGCGGTATTACCTGGGCCGGGCGCATCAAGGGGCGGGGAATTGGGAGGCGGCGCTGGCGGCGTACCGGTCGGCGCGGATGGCGGCGGCGAGGTGGCGGGAGGAGGCGCCGCCTGCCGACGCGGTGCGAATTCAAGCGGATGTGCGGCTGCAAGATTTGTACGAAGCTTACCTGGAAACTGCCGTGCTTCTATACGAGCAGCGCGGTGGGAAAGCCTACGCCGTGGACGTATTTGCGGCCGCAGAGCAGAACCGGGCGGCTTCGCTGCGCGAGTCCCTGTCTGCGGCTTCAAAAGAATTGCCACCGGAATATTGGGAATTGCTGGCTCGCCTGCGCACGGCTTCGTTTGAAAACACCGCACCCGGAGAACTGGAAATGGTGCGCTCCCGGATGCAAGACATGGAGGAGCAGGCGGGTTTGCTGGTGGAGCCGGCGGGAATGCGCTGGGAACAGGACCCACTAACCGCTTGAATTCGGAGCCTGAATCCGCGCCAAGCTATATTGAGTTTCTCGATTCAAGAGCGGAGCTCATATCTGCTAGCCACATCTGCCGGCAGCTTCCATGTTCTGCGGCTGCCACCGCGGGAGCGGCTGCGCGCGTTGGCGGCGGATTTTGCCCGTTCGGTTCGAGAAGGCTCTCCGAACCGGGCTGCGGCGGGCGCGGCGTTGGCGGAAGCGCTGTTTGGATCCCTGCCGGTTGAAATTAGAAAGCGGCCGGATTGGAAGCTGGTTCTGGATGAATTTTTATTCGAAACGCCTTTTGCGGCCCTGCCTGCTCTGGGAGGAAAAAAGCACTTAATTGAGGCCCACAATCTTGAGATTCTTCCCGGCGCGCTGCACTATTCTAAGCGAAGAAACCGGAGTTCATCACGCTTGCTAGCCGCATTCGGCGACCCGTTGTACAACCGCGCCGATCCTCGGTATCCGAAAGACGGGCTGATCCGGCCGGCGGCTCACGAGCGGCATGCGCCGGCGCTGAACCGGTTGACCGGAAGCCGGGAAGAAGTGCTGGCTTGCACCCGGATGTGGAGCGGACCCGTGTTGCTGTCATTGGGCGAGGATGTTTCAAGCGGCGGATTGCGGCGGGCTGTCGAGGCGGACCCCGCGGTGATCCACCTGGCCGTCCACGCGGTCGCTCCGGACGGCAATCCGGCGGACTTGAAACTTGCTTTGAGCCTCGGTCCGTCTGGCTCGCCCGAAATGCTCGGGCGGGAGGAAATTCGGAGGCTGGCTTGCGGCGCGAAGCTGGTGGTCATGAGCGGATGCAGCTCCGGCTGGGGCGCATTCCATCCCGGCGCCGGCGTCATCGGATTGGTCCGGGCTTGGCTGCAAGCAGGCGCGGAGTCGGTATTGGCCTCGTTGTGGCCCGTGCCCGACGATGACGGCGCTATGTTTGCTTTGTTTTACCGTGAGATTGCCCGATCCGGCGCCGGGGAGATTCCGCGACGGGTTCCGCAGGCGCTGCGCGCCGCGCAACTGGCGATGTCCCGTACTGGGGATTGGCGCGCCGAACCCCGTTATTGGGCCGCTTACTTTGCCGTTTCAAGGGGGTTACCTCAGTAATGTGGATCAGCCATGAGCAATCATCGGCGGAGGCGACAGGCGTGGCCCCGGCTACCGTTGCCGCAGAGCCTGTGAAGGCCGATCCGGCGCTCTCCAAGCCCGCTCCGGCGGCGGAATACCAGGAGTGGGGAACTTTGGTGGAAGAGATTCGCCAGGGCGATCAACGGGCGATGGAGCAGCTTTACAAGATCTTCGCCAAAGGCATCCGTTTTCAGCTTTGCCGGCAGCTCGGGCTTCAGGAACTGGACGACAAGGTGCACGACATTTTCCTCATCGTGGTGCAAGCGATCCAGCGAGGAGACCTGAGGGAGCCGGAGCGCCTGATGGGGTTTGTCCGGACGGTGCTCCGCCGTCAAATCGCCACCCACATCACCAAGCTGGTTCACAGCCGTCGGGATAGCGTGGCTGCGGATGCTTCGCTGCTGGTGAGCGACTCGAGGCAGAATCCCGAAGAGAGCCTGCTGAACGCACAGAAGGTGCAGCTTATGCGCGAAGCGCTGCGGGGAATTTCGCCGCGCGACCGGGAGATCCTGACCCGGTTCTACCTGCTCGAGCAGCCGCCGGCTCAGATCTGCGCCGAGATGGGACTGAGCGAAACGCAATTCCGGCTCTTGAAGTCAAGGGCCAAGGCGCGGTTCGGAGAGCAGGGGCGGAAGCGGCTTTCAAACACGTTACGATTTTTTTTGAGAAAACCGGCTCGCTGAATGCACTAGAGTGCGGAAAGCAGGTCTGAGCGGGATGCATGGAGGCCGCCACGGAGGACTCGCTCGGACGGCTGAAAGAGGACAGACGATGAGCGAAACGATTCGGATGGACGGGGGCCATCCGTCTGAAGAAGTTCTCGAGCTATATGCGTTAGGACGCCTGGAAGAGGACCGTCTGGGCCCCGTGGAAGAGCACTTACTGGTCTGCGAAGACTGCCGCCAAGCCGTTGAGCAGGCTGACGAATACGCGCGCGTGATGCGAGCCGCGCTGGAAGCCGAAAGGCGGGAGGAAGGCGTCCGGACGGGCGCTGGGTTTTGGTCCCGCAAGCCCCTGTGGGCCGGCTCGTTAGCTTTGGCTGCCGGGCTGGCTGTCGTGGCGCTGGCGCCGCGCGTGGCGAGACCGCCGGTGGATGTGACGCTCGATGCCATCCGCTCGAGCGTCTCGGCTGCGGCGCCGGCCAACCGTCCTTTGACCCTGCACCCTGACCGCCGGAGCCTGCCCCCGCCCCCCTATCGCGTGGAAATTGTTGACGCCGAGGGTAGGCCCGTCTTTCAAGGGACGTCGGAAGGCGATGGCGAACGGGTGACCGTTCGCACCAACAGGAAATTCCCCGCCGGCCAATACTGGGTCCGGGTTTACTCGCCCGGAGGTGAACTGCTCCGCGAATTCGGCTTGCGGACCGAATAGCGGCTCAGGTCCGTTTTCGGGGCAGCAGGCCCAAGCCCGGGCGGTCGGGCAGGATCAGGCGGCCTCGCCGGACGGTCGCTCCTTCGTAAGGATCGTTCGAAATCAGCAGATGCCCGTCCAAGTCGGCGTAGTCGACGAGCGGCGAAAGGTGCGCCGCCGCCGAGATAGACACCGAACTGGAAATCATGCAGCCCAGCATCGTCTTCATCCCTAGCGACTTGGCCATCAGGATCATCCGGTAAGCGCCTAGCATCCCGCCGGTTTTGTCGAGCTTTACGTTCACGCCGTCGTAAGCCTCAGCCAGCTTCGGCACGTCCGCCGCCCGGAGGGAAGCCTCGTCGGCGATGATCGGGATGTGCACCCGGCTGCGCACCCACTTGGTTTCTTCAATCATGTGCGCGGGCATGGGTTGTTCGACGAACTCCACACCTTGCTTTTCCAACCAGTTGATCTTCCGGACAGCCTCTTCCTTGGACTTCCACCCTTCGTTCGCGTCGACGCGCAGGGGTTTGTTGGTGACGCTGCGCACCGCCTCGATTGTGGCTTCGTCGGTGTCTAGTCCCACCTTGATTTTCAAGACAGGGAATTCTTCGGCTTCCTTGACTTTCTGCCGTGTGGTCGCGGGATCGTCGATGCCGATGGAAAAAGTGGTGATTGGGGCGTCCTTGGGATCGAGTCCGAAGTAGCGGTACAGCGGTATGCCTAGCCTCTTGCCCGTCCAATCCATGAGGGCGATGTCGATGGCCGCTTTGGCCGCCCATTCGCCGTCGATGCGCCGGAAAACCTCCTCCAGGATTTTGTGAAACTGCCGGGGGTCGGATTTTTCGAGAAACTCTTTCACCGACTCGACGGCGCGCCGGGCGGATTCCGCGCTTTCTTTGTAGCGGACGATTGGCGCCCCCTCGCCGCGTCCGGTGATGCCGCCGGAGGTAAAGGCGAGATGGAGCGTATCCCGGTAATCGCTTGACGACATGACAGTAGTCCACTTATGGCGCAGCGTCAGCCGTTCGGTTTTCAGTTCGACCCGGTTGGGCGCGATCGCGGCGGGGCGTGGCGCGGCGGTGGCGGCGAAGGTTTTGAGCCAATCCCGGCGGTTCATTTCGGTCTCCTGCAAGCAACCAGCAGTTTCGTCCAGTGCGGGTCTCGCAACTCGCTGATTTGGATCACCGGGCGCTCGTGCGTCGTGGCGTGGATGAAGCGCCCGTCTCCCATATAGACGCCGGTGTGGGTGATTTTCTTGGGGGAAAATCCGAAATAGAGCAAGTCTCCGGGTTGGAGCTCGCTTTTGTCCACGGGGCGGTTGCCTTCCCATTCGCACTGCGGACCGGCGTCGCGCGGCATGAAAATGCCGCGGCGGCGGAGGAGCATCTGCGCGAATCCGGAGCAATCGTAGCCGAAGCTTGACGTGCCTCCCCAAGTGTACGGCAGTCCGAGAAAGCGACGGCTCAAGTCCAGCATCTCTGGAATGCTGAGCTTGGCGGGCGAGAAATCCAAGTCACCGCGTTGCACCCACGCGAGCCGCTCGTCGGGGAGCCGGGCTTGGAGCCACCGGCCATTTTCGCGCTCGGGTTCGTCCGTGATTTCGAGCCGGGTTTCGAACGGGACGGTGAGGAGCGGGGCTTGGCGGGTGACGCTGGGCTGCCGGTAAAGATGGGCGAAGAGGCTGCGAACCTCAGCCACGCGCCCGCTGCTGGCGTAAGGCTTCTCGCCGGGTTTGAGGAGCCGGAGGTCGGAGCCCGCCGTCCAGCCGGTGTAATCGTCGGCGGTACGGATGCGGAACCAGCCGCCTTGTTTTTCGACGATCGCGACGTGGCTGGAATAGATCGCTTGGGAAACCACGTCCACGTCCGCCGAGGGTTTGGAGTACATATTCGCAACCGGCCGGATGACGACGGCGCCATCCTGCGCCGCCGCAGCCGCAAGCGCCGCCGCCCACACAATCCACATAGAACCCCACGTTATCCTTTCGCTGTCGCCCGGCGCAAGCTTTGAAGCCGGAGGCTACGGCTTGGAGCCAGCCGGTTTAGATCTCGACCTTGTTCAGTTTGGCGTTCCACCTCACCCGGCGTCCGGTGCGGAGCGAGATGTTCGCCATTTGCACCACCAGCGCCGCTTGGAAGCCTAACGACATGGGCGCTGTGGGTCTCTTGCGCGTGCGCACGCATTCGAGAAAATTCTGGACGTGCAAATCCGTAGCCCAGCCGAATCCTTTGGCTGAGCGTTTCTCGATGGCCGGAGCGTCTTCCGCTCCTTGCAGATACACCCGGCACTCCTCACGCCCGATATCCATCCGCGCCTTGTCGCCGTCGAGGTGGTTCATCTGGTCGTTCCGGCTCTTGTAACGCATGGCGGCGTAGTTGATGGTGAAAACAGCGATGAAGTCCTCCGGGTATTCCGCCGTCACGACGACCGATTCGGGCGTGTCGTACCCCGGGCGGTGGGGTTTGCCCGCCGCAGCAGTCACGGCGGAAGGGTAACCGGCGTTCATCAGCATGTGGATGCCGTCGTAGACATGCGCGCCCTGGTCGGCGACAATGCCGCCGGCGTAGTCGGAATAATTGCGCCAGTGGCGGAAAATGTCGGGGTTCAAGGGAATGCGCTTCTTGACGGGACCTTGCCACTGCTCCCAGTCCAGAACGCCTTCGAGCTTCTGCACGGGACGGGAGTCCAGATAGTTGTTGAGCCACCAGGAACGGATCATGCGGACGTTGCCGAGCTGTCCCGAGGCCACAATCTGTCGTCCTTGGTGGTACAAGTCGTAGCTGCGGCGCTGCATTCCCACCTGAATGATCTGCTTGGTCTTCTTTTCCGCCTCGACGAGCGCGACTCCTTCCTCGGGTGTGCGGCAAAGGGGTTTTTCCACGTACACGTCTTTGCCCGCCGCCAGAGCATCGAGCACCATTTGAGCATGCCAGTGCTCCGGGGTGGCGATGAGGACCGCTTGGATGTCCCTGTCGGCGAGGAGCTGTTTGTAATTGCGGTAGGCTTTCGGCGTAGACCCGCCTTTCTTGGCCGTGGACAGCCCGCGTTCGAGGTTCGGCTCATAAACGTCGCAGATGGCGCCCACCTTGACCGCAGGATCTTTCTGAAACACGGTCATCACGAATGTGCCCCGTCCGCCTGCGCCGATAAGGCCGAGAGTGATCTGATCGGAAGGCGCGGCGGCTGCCGCCAAGGTTCCGCCGCCCGCCAGGATGAAGATTCGCCTGTTCGATTGCATAGTTACTACTTAAGTCTAGAACCGAAAAACAGGCGGGGACCACGTGTCCTTTCCGGGGCGCGCCAATACAGCGCCAGCCGGCGCTCTCGCGCTTTACTTCACTGCGATGGTGACGCCGGATTGGGATTGGGCGGAACCCACTTTTAGCGTTAGAGGCGTGTCGTTGTCTGCCCTGAGGGACGACGGAACCCGGGCGTTGATTTGGAACACGCCGTATACCAGTCCCGGGACTGCGCCGACATAGTCCGGAGTCACGGTCACCCCGCCTATGCTCAAGCTGATGGTAGAGGGCACGGGGCTGAAGCGCGGCACATCGGGGCTGAGCGGCATCACCCGCCCCGCCTGGCAGCCGAGCACATTGGGCACACCGAGTCCGGTGGCGTAAACCTCAATCATCGAGCCGGGCGCCGCCGGATCTTTCCGGGAGTTAATTTCGCGCAAGCCGTTCGGGGTGACGTTCAGCACCGCCGCCGGTCCTGTGCCTGAGCCGTTCAAGGTGAAGATGCTCGGCCATGCCGCCACTACCGGCAGGCTGACCGAATTCGACCAAACGCCCTTGGTGATCACCTGCACCGTGGTGTTCCTTCCCGGGGTCACGGAGCAGGGAACGACGGCGTTGATTTGGTCGCGGGAAGCCAGCAGCAAAGGCGCTTCCACGTTGTCGAAAAGCACCCGGACGTTAGCGAGCTCGGTCGTCACTTGCCGGTCCGGCGTCACCACCAGCGGCAGGTCCGTGGCGGGACCGAGATTCATGCCGAAGATGCTGACGATTTGGCCGGGCGAGACGGCGAAGCTCGAAAAGTTCGCGGCGTCGACCACGCCCTTACGGAACAGACACGCCCCGCTAGCGGACAGCACCTCAATCTTGGAGGCGTCCAGCGAACCGTCGAATTTCAGGGCGCCGCGCACCTCGACGCATGCACCCACCACCGCGGGTCCTTTGCTGACGTCGATGGTGGTGGTTCGGGCGACGTTCACCGTACGCCCGGAGATCTTCCAGGCGCCTGTGCGGTCCGCGGTGTTGGGGATGGATTCGATGATGCCGTACATTTCGTACTTGGCGTCCGCAGTGCGGTCGCACTCGGAACGGGGCAGTACTTCGATCCACTGCGCCGTGAGCAGCCCTGCGCTTACCGTGCCCCGGACCTCAACGCAACTGCCCACTGCGAGCACGCCGCGATCGACGTTAATGCGGGTGTCGAGCGTCACCTTTACCGGCGTTCCGGTGATCCGCCACTCGCCTACTAGCGTCGTAGGAAAGCTTTCGATCAGGCCGATCAGGCGCGGCTCGTCGCGCTTAGCGGGCGGAGGTCCGCAGGCGCCGCTGCCGAGGCGTTGGATGCGGGAAGCCCGCACAACGCCATCGCGCATTTCGCCCTCCACATCTACGCAATCGCCCACCTCCGGCGCGTTCCCCCGCGGTTCGACCTTGGCGGAGGCGGGAACCTCCACATCCCGGCCGCCGACGACCCACCGGTCCACGCCTGCCACACGCGTCATGGATTGGATGGTGGCTCGAAAATCGATTTCTTCAGCCTTTCCCGGAGGGGTCTTGGGGCAACCGCCGCGCCCGTTCCGGGCTTTGATTTCGCTCGCGGCGATGGATTTGTCGGCGTTCTCCGTCCCCTCTACGTCCACGCAGGAGCCCACCTCGATGGGGCCTGCTTTTTGGTCTAGTTCGGTTTTGGCCGTTACCTGTACAGTCCGGTCTCCGATGGTCCAATTTCCTACCCGCGACGGCGGCGCAGCCATGGTTCGCACCTCGCCGCGGTAGGAGATCTCCTTGTCGTCATCTTTCGCCCAACACAGCGCGATTCCGAACAGGGCGATGATGAAGCACGGTAGTGTCCTGCGCGTCATAGGTATTTCCCCTACTGTTTCTTACATCGGCATTGCTGAGAAAAAACGGGAGCCCCGGAGGGAAGAAATTACACACTTCCCCAAGCCATAGCCTGTGGGCTATGCCTTGCGCGCCAACGAGATACCGGGACTTCATTTGTTGCGCCACGGGGGAGTGTGCAGGTGGTGTGCCACCGCGCGGAGTCTGAGGCCGGGTGCAGCAGAGCCGCGGATGAACGCGGATATGGGTGTTTTGGGGTGGGGGCTGCGGGTTTGGCGGGGTGAATCGGCGTGTATCGG
>FWPV01001344.1_pt1 | contig 69227 bp, 64 predicted proteins | sample 2228371 | NCBI WGS metagenome assembly FWPV01 (sample SAMEA103939776, study PRJEB20133) | metagenome
CCTATCGTACTGTGCCCTAAACATTTCGAACGCAAGCGTTGTAATTCACTTTTCAGTGCTTGAAGTTGACTGAGCCTTTTATCGATTTCGGTCAATTTATTGTCGATGGCATCGTTGATTGGCTCGCATGACACGCTGGGTGAATGTTTGAGTTTCAGTAAGGAGCGTATTTCATCTAGCGATATGTCAATGTTGCGACAAAACACAACGAACGCTAAATCTTCGAGATGATGCTCGCCGTAAACCCGGTAGTTGGAGGCGGTTCGGTCTGGTGCACAAAGCAGGCCTTCCTTCTCGTAATAGCGTATTGCCTCCACCGTTATTCCCAACTTCTCGCTTAACTCACCGATTTTCATCAATTTCTCCTCGGGGTTGACTCTAAAGCTACTTTAGGGTTTTTAATGAATGTATTGCAATTTCACGAGGAGATCAAGATGCCAGGATGTTCAACATGTCACGACCATCAGCCGGCCCAATCAGTTTCACCAACCTATAAAAAAGTGTTATGGGTTGCTCTTGTTGTGAATTTGGGTATGTTCATCGTTGAGGTGGCTTCAGGTTTGAAGGCGGGCTCTGTCTCCCTGTTGGCGGATTCACTTGATTTTTTTGGCGACGCAGCGAACTACGCTGTTTCCCTTTTTGTGTTGGGCATGGCGCTGTCGATTCGTGCCAAAGCGGCCCTTGTTAAAGGTGCCACACTCGGAATTTTCGGGGTAGGCGTTTTGGCCTACACGGCGTATCGCCTTTGGACAGGGCAAGTTCCTGAACCTTTGACCATGGGCGTGGTAGCGGTGTTGGCACTCGTTGCCAATGTGGCTGTAGCTTTGATGCTTTACAAATGGCGTGAAGGCGACTCGAACATGCAATCAGTGTGGCTTTGCAGCCGCAACGATGCCATAGGAAACGTAGCCGTGGTTGCAGCCGCCGGCTTGGTTGCCTGGACCGGCAGTGCATGGCCTGATTTGGCGGTAGCGGTGTTGATGGCCACTTTGGGTATTACCGCAGCTAGAACCATCATCACTCAAGCATGGCGCGAATTGAACCAAACCAGTGTGTGATACTCTTACGCTCATGAAAAATTTTTTCCTTGTCCTTCTTATGTTGGTACTACCGCTTCAAGCAGCGCTTGCAGCGGTGGAAGCCTATAACGGACACGGTGCAGAGCATGAATCTGCGATTGAGGCAGTGCTTCATACCCACGATGGGCATGATCACCACGCCGCACATCAGGCCACTCAGGACCAGCAGCAGGACAACAAACAGCAAGACCAAACCTGCGATGGTGATCACCACCATTGCCATGCCCACAGTGTGAGCGTGCTGCCCAGTTTGTTGACTTTCGCCACACTTCCCAATGCCTTGGACCAAGCACCTGAAGAGTTCAACGGCTTTCAATCTTTCTCGTCAAACCGCATAGAACGCCCGAAATGGGTCTGAACAAAACCTGAATTAACCACCCTTTGATGCCTTTTTGTGCAGGCTAAAAAAGGACAGTTCATCTGTTTTGTTTGGAGAAATACCCCATGAATTCACCACATCGTGTGGTGTCTACTTGCCTGGCTTTATTGTTTTTAAGCGCTTCTCCTGCTGCGTTTACTCAGCAAGCCATGCCTGTGGAAACCACTGTGACGGTTCAAGATGTCTTTGAATCGGCCTTGAGCATTGATCCAGAAGTGCAGTCGGCACTGAAGCGCATTGAAGCATTCAAAGCGAGAAGGAGTGCAGCCAGCGCCTTGACTGCCCAACCACTTTCACTGGAAGGGTCGTATCGATCGGACCGGAACTACAACAACCAGGGCTTGCGAGAAATCGAGCTCGGTGTGTCCGCACCCATCTGGAACTGGAATGAGCGGGCGCGTACCCAATCATTGCGAGACACCGAAATTGAGTTGGTGCAGTTGCAACTTGAACAGAAAAAACTTGAGCTCGCTGGTCTTGTTCGCCAAGTAGTGTGGAATACGCTGGCTGCCAATCTCGATGCCGAAATTGCACAGGCGCGACTTAAATCCGCGAAAGAGTTGATGGTGGATGTTGAAAAGCGGGTGAAGGCTGGTGATTTGGCCCAAACCGATTTTTATCAGGCTTCTGCACTGTATGAACAGACCCGAGCAGAATTTGCGCGAACTCAAAGCGCTTTAAGTGATGTGAGTGCAGATTATGCGGCCACCATCGGTTTGCCTGTTTCAGTGCTTTCACAGATTCAAACCGAGAGCACCGACATTCCCAATGGGCTGAAACCGCTGGATCACCCCGCGATCAAACTGGCGCAGCTTCAGGTGTTGGCCCAGCAGCAACAAAGCGATTTGGTGCAAACCCAGGCGCGAGCAAATCCTGAGGTGGGTTTGGCCATCATCAGCGACCGTGGTGCATTCACCTCGGCCAGCGAGAAGTCTTTGGTGGTCTCCACGCGAATTCCTTTGGGTAACTCGTCGGAATATCAAAGCCGGGTGCTGCAGGCAGAAAGTGAAAGTATTGCTGCCGAAGCGGCACTGACAAAAACCCAGCGGCAAATCGTTGTTCTTGGCCGTGCAGCCGAGAGCAACTTGGACCTGTTCGCGCAAATCAGGGTGTCAGCCCAAGAGCAGGCCAAGCTGGCCGCAAAAACCTTCGAGTTGTACAAAAAATCCTTCGATTTGGGTGAAACCGATTTGCCCACTTTGTTGATTGCCGAGCAAAAGGCCTTTGAGGCCGACAAACTGGCTCGGAAATCTGCCATTGAATATGCCGCAAAAGTTTCAGCCTACAAACAGGCCTTGGGACTTCTACCATGAATAATATTGAGATCAACGTCATGAAACAGAGCAAATTTTTAACCAATGTATTGTCAGCCGCAGTGTTGGCCGGCTCGCTCATCTTCTCCACGACAGCTTACGCAGGCCCGGGTCACGACCATGGCGATGAAGCACCGGTTGCGGTGGGTGAAGCGTCGCCCCGCGTGGTCATGGAATCGGAATTGTTCGAGGCGGTTGGCATTTTGAAAGGCCGCATGCTTGAAATTTACATTGACCATGCAGCCACCAATGCACCCGTACAAAACGCCAAGTTGGAGCTTGAACTGAATGGTCAACAAGTGCCTGTTGAACTGCACAGTGAAGGCGAATTTGATGCGCAGTTGCCCGAGGGAATCGAGGAAGGCACTGTGGCTGTCAGCATGACTGTATCCGCAGGCGACAACATTGATCTTTTGGCGGGTGACCTGATTGTGGGTCATCACGATGACCTCGATAGTGTTGAAGAAGTGCAGTCACGTCTCTGGACAATAGTCTTGTACGGGATTGGTGGATTGTTGATTCTCGCGGTGATCGTGATCGGATATGTTCGTCTTAAATCAAAGGGAGACAAATAATCATGTTGAAAAAACAGTTTGTTCTCTCTGTATTGGTATTCAGCTTGTCAGCACCGCTTTCTGTGTACGCGGGCCCTGGGCACGATCACGGCGACGAAGCACCTGTTGCAAGCACTGGGGACGGTCCCAAGCGACTTGCCACAGGCGAGGTGTTCCTGCCAAAACCTGCACAGCGGCAATTGGACCTGCGAACACAAGTTGTGCAAGTAAAACCGCAGGCCAAAGTAATTGAAATGAACGGTCAAGTGGCACTGGATCCTCAATCAGGTGGGGTCGTGCAAACAATATTGGGTGGTCATTTTGTACCTGTTGACTCGGGCGTTCCTCGCTTGGGAGAGAAGGTCACCAAAGGGCAGGTCCTGGGTCACGTGCACATGCATCAAGCACCGCTGGAACGAAGCGGTCAACAGGCCCAAATTGCACAGATCAATTCGGAGCTGACGTTGGCTAAACAAAGATTGGAAAGGCTCACCTTACTTTCCGACACTGTTCCCAAGAAAGAAATTCAAGCTGCTCAGGCACAGGTCAACAGTTTGACAGGGCAGGTGTCTGCCCTGTCGGGTGGTATCAGTTCACGCGAGGCGCTAAAAGCACCAACAAGTGGGGTTGTTGCGTCTACAGCCGCTGTATCGGGCAAAGTATTTGCCGAAGGTGATGTGCTGTTTGAAATCGTGAATCCCAAAGTGGTCCGAGTTGAAACCACTTGGTTTGAACCAAATGCCGTACCAGAATTTTTGTCTGCCCAGGTTCGCGCAGGCGAGAAGACTTTGAAACTCAACTATGTGGGTGCAGCCAGTAGCGTAAAAAATCAGTCGCTGTCTTTGGTGTTTGAAGCCCGCAACGTTGACGGTCCGCGGTTTCCAACAGGCCAGCTCTTGACCGTTTACGGTGAATTGGCCGAGAAGCTTGACGGTATCGCCATACCCAGTGCGGCCGTGGTTAAAAATGCGGCCAATCAAACCATTGTCTGGGTCAAGAAAGAGCCAGAACTGTTTGAGCCCAAGGTGGTGTTAACCGAGCCGCTGAACGGCGTTGAGGTGTTGGTAAGAAGAGGCCTGACCGGTGATGAACGCGTGGTTGTTCAAGGCTCGACCTTGATCAACCAGGTTCGATAGGGGGGCGTCGACATGTTTCAAATGTTATTGGACAGCAGCCTTAAAAACCGGCTGCTGGTACTACTCGGCGCGCTTATTTTGACCGTGTATGGGGCATATACGCTGACCCAAACACCGGTTGATGTATTTCCTGATCTGAACAAACCAACGGTGACCGTGATTACTGAAGCGGGTGGTATGGCTTCGGAGGAGGTCGAACAATTAATTACGTTTCCTTTGGAAACAGCTTTGAACGGCCTTCCGGGTGTGGAGGTCATTCGCTCGGTATCCAGTGCCGGACTCTCGTTCATTTACGTGACTTTCAATTGGGACACTGAGATTTATCGTGCGCGTCAAATGGTGTCTGAGCGGCTTTCCAGCCTGGAAGAATCCATTCCTGCTGGCGTGGCGCCGGTGATGGGGCCGGTTAGCTCGATCATGGGCGAAATCATGCAAATTGCCATACCGATTGATTCGAGCAAGACCACACCCATGCAAGTGCGCGAGTATGCAGATTGGGTGCTTCGGCCTCGATTGTTATCGATTCAAGGCGTGGCACAGGTGATCCCGATTGGTGGCGAAGTACGCCAGTTCCAGGTTCAACCAGATTTGCAGCGGATGGTGGATTTGGGCATTACGATTGAGGATCTGCAGCAGGCCTTGAGCGGTTTTGCATCCAATACATCGGGCGGATTTTTGGCACTCAATGGCCGTGAGTACTTGATTCGAAACCTTGGAAGAACGTCGTCTTTGGAGGACCTTGCCAAGGTAGCCGTGGGTTCAAAAGATGGTGTGCCAGTGCTGCTCAAGCAAGTCGCCAAGGTTGATTTTGCGGCTGCAGTTAAACGGGGTGACGCCGGGTTTGAGGGCAAACCCGCTGTAATTTTGGGTGTGCAAAAGCAGCCAAGTGCCGACACCATTGCCTTGACCAAAAGGATTGAAGAAGCCCTGGTTTCCATGGGCAGCAGCTTGCCAGAAGGTATGGAAACGCCGCGTGTGACTTTCAGGCAGGCCAGTTTCATTGAAGCCTCAATTTCTACCCTGCAAGGAAAGCTGATTGGCGCGTCGATATTTGTCGCTGCTGTGCTGTTTTTCTTTTTGGGTACGATTCGCCCGACCGTGATTGCACTGGTTGCCATTCCCGTGTCTATTTTCATCACGGCACTGGTGTTTGAGTATTTCGGGCTGTCCATCAACACCATGACGCTTGGCGGTTTGGCCATTGCCATTGGTGGTTTGGTCGATGATGCCGTGGTAGACGTAGAAAATATTCTTCGCCGCCTGAAGGAGCAAAGGGCCAAACACCCTGGTGTTGCTTTTGACCTGGTGGGCCTTGTGCGCAAGGCGTCCTTGGAAGTACGAACCGGCATTGTGTACGCCACGGTCATTATTGTGCTGGTGTTCATTCCACTGTTCGCATTGCCCGGTATTGAAGGCAAGTTGTTTGTTCCGCTGGGCATTGCATTTATCGTGTCTACCCTCGCATCGCTGGTAGTTTCGGTCACAGTAACGCCTGTGCTGTCTTATTACCTGTTGCCAGGCATTAAGGATCTTGACCATGGCGATACTCGCGTGTTGGCTTGGTTAAAGTCCAAGTACCAGGTTGGCTTGTCTGGAGTGCTCAATAACCCGAAAGCGGCAATCTGGGCGGGTGTGATTGCGGTAATTGTTGCAGGCGCATCTGTACCATTTTTCGCTAAAACATTCCTTCCGCCTTTCAATGAAGGCACCTTGCTGATCGGCATGCGCCTGAACCCTGGCGTAACCCTGGATGAATCCTCGAAATTGGCCTCACAGGCTGAAGTGTTGCTCAAAGACATTCCAGAAATTACGCACATCGGGCGGCGCAGTGGGCGTGCGGAGCTGGATGAGCATGCAGAGGGTGTGCATGTGTCCGAACTGGATTTGGGTTTGATTCCAGCCGGTGACATGACACGACCCATGGCGGAGTTACAAGCGGAAATACGCGAACGACTCCAGAACTTGCCAGCGGCTATTGCTGTGGGGCAGCCAATCTCTCATCGAATTGACCACATGCTCTCAGGTGTACGTTCGCAAATTGCGATCAAGGTGTTCGGGGAAGACTTGGATACCTTGCGTGGCACCGCTGAAACTCTGCGCGCAGAGTTATCAACAATTGATGGGCTGGTTGACCTTGAAGTTGAGAAGCAGGTACTCGCACCAGAGATCAAGGTGCGGATTAACTACGATGCCGCATCCCGGTATGGTGTGTCTTCATCGGAAGTGTTGCACTCTCTACAGGCTTTGATTGAGGGCGAGAAAATCACTCAGGTGGTTGAAGGCAATCGTCGGTTTGCCCTGGTTTTGAAACTGGCAGAGAAAGACCGTAGCTTGGAGCAACTCAAGACCCTGCTGATACCGACCCCCTTGGGAGCAATTCCGCTGTCTGTTTTGGCGGACATTGAAGACAGTGATGGTCCCAACCAGATCAGCCGGGACGACGGGAAACGGCGAATTGTGATTTCTGCCAACGCCCAAGGCAGAGCGCTTTCTGAAGTGGTTGAAGACATTCGTACCACAGTTGCAAACACTGATTTGCCAGAAGGCTATTTCATTACCTTGGGCGGCCAGTTCGAAGCACAAGAAGAAGCCACACGGTTGGTGGGTTTCTTGTCCATTATTTCCCTGGTCCTGATGTTTGCGGTGCTTTACAGCCGTTATCAGTCGGTGCGCTTGTCGGCCATCATCATGGGCAATATTCCATTGGCCATGGTGGGCGCGGTTCTTGGCTTGTGGTTATCCGGACAGCCTTTGTCAGTGGCGGCGCTAATCGGGTTTATCACCCTGGCGGGCATTTCGGTACGAAACGGCATTTTGAAGGTGAGCCACTACATCAACCTGATGCGATTCGAACACGAGCAGTTCACCCAGTCCATGATTGTGCGCGGATCGATGGAACGGTTAAGCCCCGTGTTGATGACGGCACTGGTTACTGCATTTGCCCTTGCACCTTTGCTGTTTGAAGCAGAGCGCCCGGGTACTGAAATTTTGCACCCGGTTGCAGTTGTAATTTTTGCTGGTCTGATCAGTTCAACCTTGCTGGATACCTTTTTAACGCCAGCATTGTTTTGGGTTTTTGGACGCAAAGACGCCGAAAGGTTAATGGAGCAATCCGATGCTCAAGCACTGTAAGTTTTTTTAACAAAAAGGAGATGAAAATGAAATCAATCAAATTGCTGACAACAACTTTCGGTCTAGTTTTGGCCTTGAGTTCAGGTTTTGCTGTGGCACAGGAAAAAGATGAACACAAACTTGAGCCCAAACATGGCGGTGTAGTTGTTGAATCCAATCACATCGAGTATGAATTGGTGGTGAAGCCGGAAAATGTTCAATTGCATGCAGTTGATCACGGCAAGGTGATGGACTTGAGCAAGGCCAAGGCCAAAGTGGTGTTTCTGGTCGCTGGTCAAAAAATGGAAAGAACACTGGCGGGTCAGGGGGCGCTGTTGTCGGGTGAGGGTGTTGACTTGAAGGGCTCCGCCTACACCGCAGTGGCCACTGTGGAATTTGCCAACAAGAAGAAAGCCACAGTTCGATTTAAAACAAACTGAGTTTGGAAAATGGAATTAATCAAATTTTCTGCATTGTTTGCAGTTACAGCCGTTTCTGAAATTTTGGGCTGCTATTTGCCTTGGCTTATTTTGAAACAGGACAAGTCCCCATGGTTGTGGCTCCCAGCCATTGGGTTTCTTGTTCTGTTTGCCTGGCTGTTGACGTTGCACCCTTCGGCTGCCGGCCGCACGTATGCCGCCTATGGTGGCATGTATATTACGGTGGCTTTGCTCTGGCTTTACTGGGTTGAGGGGGTCAATTTGACCCGATGGGATATTGTAGGCGCAGGCTTGGCCTTGGCGGGTATGGCGGTTATCATGTTGCAACCAAGCCCGTAGCGCGGGATTGAGCGCCAACTTTCAATCCCGCCAAACCCCGAAGGCGGGTCAGTTACTTCAGATTTATTCAACGTCGGCTCAAAGCCAATTTGAAGGTTTTCTATGTTGAAGATATCTTGTTTACTCTAGGAAATCAGACGAATTTTGTTCCGAAGTATTTTGGTTGCACGTCCCATAGCCATTTCCCGCAGAAAAGAACGATGTTCAAAAAACCTTCTTCCGTGGCAGGATTATCGATCGAAGCTGCCGGATAAGCACTTTAGCGAATACGGCGGCTTCGGCCGACAAGCGGAAGTAGTAATCAATGCATTAAGCTCATTTATTGCTTTAAAGGTCGTTCTTTCGCGGGCGTTATTCAGGTTCGAACTGGTCAATCAGGCCCTTGGAATCAATCCTATTCTTCCCAACACCACTAACGCCAAATCCTACAGCATGAAAATTCAAGTCGTCGCTACTAGAAATAAGTTGCCTTAGTGCTTTCACATCTTGATTCTTTGGATCTAACCACACAGCCCAATCCTCTTTCGAAATCATCACTGGCATGCGGTCGTGAACCCGCTTCAGTTTTTCGCTAGGTTCTGTTGTAATAATTGCAGTGCTCATGACAAGTTCACCACTCGTTTTATCGATCCAGTGATCACAAACGCCAGCCATCGCGAAATAGGGTGTTTCTTCGGGGTAAATGTAAAAGGGCTGTTTGCGGTTTTCACTGCCCTCTGACGGGGCTTGCCATTCGTAGTAGCCGCTTGCGGGAATTAAACAGCGAAACTTTTTGAAAGCTGTTCGAAAAGATGGCTTCTCATGGACAGTTTCTCCGCGAGCATTATTCAATTTCGCACTTCCAGATTTGTCTTTTGCCCAATGGGGAATCAGCCCCCAAACATGGTTGAGAATTACCCGTTTGCCTTCTCGATTTATTCGCACCACAGGTACCCATGTAGTGGGTGCAATGTTGTAGCTGTTCTTGAAGCGGCTCTCTTCTTCCGTATAACGTGCATCGAAATATGCTGTTAACCGGGAAACTGGTCCTTCGAGAACATACCGACCGCACATATCGCTAGTCCTGCTCGTCTACCAATTCAAACAAGTCGCCCACCTGGCAGTCGAACAGCTTGCACAGCGCCTCAATTGCTGCCAAATCAACCCTAGTGGCGGTCTCGTTGTAAAGCAAAGTAATCGTATTTCTATTCAGTCCAGTGGCTCTCGCCACGTCTATAACCTTCAATTTTTGCTCGCCCATGAGCCTTGATAAATGGCATTTAATCATTCTAAAAATCCAAATGTCATTCAGGATGACAAAAATAGTTGACATATGCATTTTAGCGTGGCAATATGTCATCCAGGATGAATAAAAATCATCTGGAGTGCAGAAAGTTTAACGTAATGGAGGCTATATGTCACAAACTTTTTTAACCACTGAAGAGCTATCGACACGAATCAAATATGACGTGCGCACCATCCGCGATCGTTTGAAAGATTCAGTGTTGCTGGAAGGTCGCCATTATTTTCGTCCTTTTGGTGGCCGCAAGATTTTGTATATCTGGGAAGCGATTGAAGCCGATATGCAGAAAGCAGCATCCACCAAATTGATGGCCTCTGGCATCTAAGGGGACATCATGGGAAGCGTACGCGCAAGAAAAGACAATGGTCAGCTTTTCCTTGATTTTAGATATCTTGGGGAGCGCTGTAGAGAACGATCCGTTTTGCCAGATTCGAAACAGAATCGATACAAGCTCGAACATCTGATGAACCAGATTGAGTCTGAGATCAAAGCAGGGCAGTTTCGCTACAGAAATTACTTTCCAGGTAGTAGTCTGCTCGAGAAAATCGAAGCCCTTGAAACTCAGCAATATCAACCCGCCTCGCCAATGGTTTCCATTCCAATGACCAACCAGTCGGTGCGGCAATCAGTGGAAAAAATTTCCACCGCAGGTCATCCCACCTTCACTGAATTCGCTCAGAAATTCATTGAAGAAAACGAGTCGCTGTGGAAGCGCTCGAACATTCGCACCAAGCGGGACATCTTGGAAAAGTGGTTGATCCCGCAGTTCGGAAACAGGGTGATCAGCAGTATCACCAAACAGGACCTTCTGGAATTTCGCTCAGTTCTCGCCAAAGCCCCGGGCAAAAAACCAGAAACAACAATGTCAGCTTCACGGATCAATCATGTGATGACGTCTGTGAAACAGGTCTTAGATGAAGCCGCTGATCGATTCAACTTTACCACTCCGTACCAGAATATCAAACGGATGCGGATCAAAAAGACAGATGTCACGCCCTTCACGATTGAAGAGGTGGAGATGATCATCAAGTACTGCCGCGAAGACTTTCGAAATTACTTCACGGTGAAGTTTTTCACGGGCATGCGCCCTGGAGAAATTCATGGGCTGAAGTGGAAATACATCGATTTCGAAAAGCGCCTGGTCACCATTCGCGAAACCATTGTGGATGACTACGAGGAAACGCCAAAAACGGCCGATTCCAACCGGGACATTCAAATGGCACCACAGGTGTATGAGGCCCTCAAAACCCAGTGGGACGTCACTGGCAAAAGGTCGCCCTATGTATTTGCCAACGGCAACGGTGGCCCACTGACCAACCGCAACATGAGTAACCGGGTGTGGTACCCCATGCTACGCTCACTGGGGTTAAAACTTCGTACGCCGTACCAAACCCGGCACACTTTCGCCACGTTGATGCTGGCCGCAGGTGAATCACCAGAATGGATTGCATTTCAGATGGGACATTCCTCCACAGAAATGCTCTTCAAGGTGTACTCGCGCTATGTACCCAATTTGACTCGTCGGGATGGCTCAGCGTTTGAGCGCATGTTGGCTGCCAACTTGGGTCCTGGTGTTGCTCCTCCAGTTGTCCAGACTCCAGTGGCGGTGGCGGAAAAGTCTTCTGTTTCGCAGGCTCCAAAGCAAGCCCAGCCACCACGAGTACCCAAAGCGGCACCCACATCTTCTACGCCTGTTGCCGGCGTGAATCAAGCTTCCAAACCTGCCATTCAAAGCCCATGGCTGCAAATGTTTGAAAGCTACCAAAACAAGAACACTCAGGGAGAATAACCATGATCAATCCTAAATTTCAGGCCGGTAATAGCTCCCTTAGCGCTCAAGCCGATAAACAAACGGTCCGTACTAGCCAAGGTATTCACGCCAACAAAGTTTGTGTTCAGAAAATGGTTCGCATCAATCCAGATGCTAATCAGCTTTTCACTGGTGCTTTCTCTGATCTGAATATGCCGCAGTTCGCAAAACTTGGTACTGGCATTTGCGTGGCCAAACATGGCTATGTTTCGCAAAGACAGCAGCGTGAGGGCGTAACTTACGTGAAGCTTGGTATACCGGTTTACGCTGCGGCTGATCAAATCTACCAAGGAATGCTGTTTGTAAACCTAGCCTGTAGTGGCGCAGATGGCCTGGGAGATCACTCGGTCGTGAAGGTTGTTCCCTCGTTGTGGGCCCGTGCTGTTGATGATGGTAAGAACTGCTGGGTGTCGGGATTGAGCCCAGCTGAGGGTGAGCCTGAATACAATCCTTTCGACTACGCAATAGCTCAATTGCCTTCCACGTTGAATCAAGCTGCAAGCACGGCAATCTGCGCTTCAAGTCTGTGCGAGTTCTTGAGTGAGGCGTTTCGATTGCTAACCCCCGAGGATCGTTCCCTTTATTTGGGAATCATGTTGCAGAGCAACCGCTTCTCCAGGTTCCTAAAGTACGCGGCTTCAACACGCAGTCATCACAATGGCGATCACGGACTTGTGTTGCACACAGCAGAAACTGTGGCCAATGTTTTGCTTGGCTTTTTAGCGGCGTCGCCGTGGCAACGCAGCATAGGTAAACCCGCTTTTGACTTAAGTCTGACACTTCTTGCAGCACTCTTACATGATGCCGCCAAGGTGGACGATTACTACCGTCTTGCGCCAGACGTCTATTCTACAAATCTAAATTGCAAACTACTTGGCCATGAGCAAACCATGCTCAAGTGGATCGCAGCGGCTTGCTCTAATTCAGGGAATTATCCACTTAAGCGTGAACTACAGCTTGAACATGCCATCTGCGCCGTGAAGCGACAGCATGATCAGTCGGGTGCTCGAAAGCGTAAAACTCCCGAGAGCTTTGTGTTGCACGAAGCTGATTGCGCAAGCGCGCGTGCATTCGATAAAGGTGAGAAAAGTGTCTTGCTGGCCCATCATTTTGTACGTGGAGAATCTGCATGAATAACCAGGGGCAGGGCAGCAAATATCCATTTGGTGAGACCGCTTTCCTACGGAGAGGGATTCCCCAACAGGAAAGTGTAGTTTGCAGTGAGTACTACTACAGCGACTTGTGTGAAATTCTCATTCCTAGAAATCGACAAGAAGAGCTGCAAAGCAGAATGCAATTGCTTTCCAAGGATAAATTTATCAGGCAACTTAACAGTCTAGATTTTCATGAAGAACTTCATGATTTTTTTGACTCTCAGCGATTCGAAGAATTAAAGAAGAAGTGGTCTGACAATCCGAACGAGCACCCCAGTTGGGTATTTCAAGATGGTGGGGAGAAGAAAAATCACTCTCAAAAGGCGTTGAAAAAAGCAGAGAATCTCAAAGTTCCAGACTCTACGAGCTTGTTTCTTAAGCACTTGAAGGAGTGCATGAGTGATAGCAAAGCATACCTAAGGGCATATAAGGGTATGGCTCGGATCTTTACAGCCAGAGCCACATCAGAATTTGTCGAACAAATTGGTGAGGACCGTGAACGTATTGGTCGCTCCTGGCGGCTGTTTGTTTCAATGTCTCAAAACAACGGCTTTAGAAGAATTATCAAGCCCAGCACGCCGATTGAAAAGCGGCTGCAAAACCTGCGATCTAACTTTCCAAATTTTGCACATGTCGTGGATCACGTGCTTAGGCAGATGCGAATCTGGTCTTTAAAAAGCTCTCATGAGCGAAGGCTCAAGCCAATTTTGCTGGATGGACCAAAGGGGACAGGTAAAAGCGCATTTGCTCGCGAATTGGCCGAGGCTCTGAACACCCGCTACGCGTATATAAACATCTCGGCCACATCAATGGGTGGGGTGCTGACAGGTACATCCAACAAATGGGGAAACGGTCAGACGGGTTTAATTTTCTCTGAATTGGCAAGAAGTGAAACAGCCTCGCCCCTTATTCTTCTCGATGAAATCGACAAGATGTCCTCATTTCAGCAGCACCCTGTTGAGGGGCCGTTGCTTGCAGCACTGGAGCCACAAACCGCCCGCGAATTGCGAGATGAATATGGGTCCATTGAGTTCGACGCTTCAAGGGTGATCTATGTCGCGACTTCGAATAATTTAAGTTCGGTTTCGGCCCCTCTTAGATCTCGGTTTGACGTATTTGATATTTCTTACCCTGATCGCAGCCAGAGATTGATCATTATTCGCAGCATGCTGGCGAAGGCCTATCGCAATGTCGATTTCGCACCGCAGGCTTTGAATTTTCTGGCAAGACAAGAAGGTGATCTTCGTTTGCTTCAGTCGATTTTGGATCGTGTGGTTGCCTGCCATGTTGATTTAACTCTTGCTCAGATGGGGTTGGGGCGAGGTGCAACGCTTCGTGGAAAACAGTTAATTCAGGAGCTCACGGTGAGGATCGCTTTGGAACAGATGGGGGCCAAGGTCAGGTTCTTTGATCACATTGAGGTGTGAAGGCCGAGTGATCTCAGCGATGATCCGCGTTCGATATATCAAAAAAACTGTCCTCCCCTGATGCTCTGAAAAACGGAAGTGCATGGGGGAGGACTCAGTTCAGTAAGGAAGATTACGGTGAACAAAAAAACCGGCTCATCTGATAAAGCTAGCAATGAAAGGTTTGCACAGGAAAACCAAAAGTCGTCTACGCAAATTAAACAGGCGTACCAGTGGGGGGTCATTAAATATATCGACAAAGAAGGAGTGGTTTATCGATTGGTTTCGGCGCCTCATGATGGTGAAGATGCTGTCTGGAGTCTGAACTCCGGCATTCTTAGCTTCGAAATTCAGGATGGCTTCGTGGACTTTCACGGGTTTTCAGGGTCGATTTATCGTTGCAAATTTCAGGATCAAGGCTTCAGTCAGCAGATGTTAATAACCATCTTGGGCTGGAGGGCGACGGAGCTCGAGCTAGGAAATGATCTTGATTTGATGCCTTTCGCGTTGTTCTTGAGAGAGTGGGAGGCAAAAACGCCAAGGGTCATGTGAAGTTAAAGAATTCAAAGTTGGTATCCACCGAGCACAAGAAGCCGAAGAAGCTGCACAGGAACCTGCGCAGCATGTCCGGGATTTGGTGGCCTTGGGCTTTACCGGGTCTATGACCGGGTCAGGCAGTGGAAAGATTTCGAGTAGTTCAAGGCAAAACATCGGGCAAGGGTTGTTTTGCGTATTTTGGTCGAAACTGGACACTGATTCCAGCATAAACTGGAAACCTAAAATCGCTCGCTGATAACCGTGGCGCCTTGCTTGGTTTTTTAACCAAACAACAGCGGCCACACCAATGCCTAACCGGAGGTTGTCCATGAGGAAGATTTTAGAAACACTGCGGCTGCGCGAACGGCTTGGGTTCACCAATCAGCAAATTGCTGAGGTCATCAAAGCCGGCCCCATCACCGCGTGAGACTATCTGTGACGGGCCGAGATGGCCGCTATCGATTATTCAATTGGCGTTAAAATAGATGAGCAGCGCTTGTTTCCTCCTGCTTTGCCATCAAGCGTGAAGCGCCCACAACCGAACTCGGCTTTCATTCACAGCGAATTGAAACGCAAACACGTCATACTCGATTTGCTGTGGCGCGAGTACAAGTAAAACAGGCAACGAAAGTTACCGCTTCAAACACAGTTCAACGCAAAACAGGAAGGAGGAAAAACAGATCTAAAAACTGAAAATCGAGACATAATTCTGACCCCAAGGGGGGGCAAAATTCAATGCAAACCCCAATTCAAATCCCAATTCAAATCTGGGTGTAAATCAACAGAATGCCGTTGGCACTGTTATTCAGGAGGCAAGTTCAGTGTTTTTTCGAATAGCAAGGGGAGAGCGCCCAAAGTGACGCCTGCAGAATCTGACTAAAGTGGCCTGTTCGGAAAACCCTAGGATAGAGGATAGGTGAGACATAGAAACTTCCGTCTCGGTGAGATATCGAATCGCTTCTTGACAAATGATTTGTGTCTTTATTTGATCAAAAGAAGTGCCTTCATCAGACAAATGCCGTTGCAAAGTTCTTGGGTGAATCGCCAACAGGTTAGCAACTGCAGATTTGTCGCACACTGTTCTTCCAAGTATTTTTTTGATTACTTGGGCAGTCCTCGCTGAATAAGTACCACGGAGGCTTCGGAAATTGGTTTGAATGTGTAGATCTACGATGTGACTAAGCTCAATATTGGGCTTATCGAGCCGAGTTGCCAGAGTCGAATTACTCAAGAGTAGTGCTGCTTTGTCACGATCAAACTCAACAGGAGCACCAAAGAATCGATCATAAACTTCATGGTGATTTTTCGAACCATGAGGCAAGATTACTTTAGTCAATTGATAATTATCGCCTGCCAGAATCTTTATAAAACGGTGAAGATTGCCCAAGCAAATATCCAAGGTTTGTGTGTGGACTATCGGCTTTCCCAAATTAATTGAAATACTTACCCAGCTATTGAACGAGGACCTTTGAGGCAGTGACGGTTCCGGAAAACTGTCAATCTCAATTGCTGGGCTCATGATGTCAATATGTTTGGCTGCGTATTCAACTGCCTCGCGCACTGTGGGCAAATTGCTGATTACCAGCGAAAGCGGGCCTAGGATGCTGATGTCGTGATACGGAGACATGCTTAAACCGAGACAGGGAAGATTCTTCGCTCTGGCGGCGTATTCGAGCATCTTGACAAAGTCATCTATCGGGACGAACTCGTTGTCTTGATTCGCAAGGTCTAGGTCCAGACCAAACCGCGAAGCAATTTCGCGAGCATCACTACCACTACTGCTCAATACCTCAAGAAATCCCAACATGACCGTCGATCTAAGTAAAAGACTCATTTGTCTCCAAAGGTCAAAAAATAGTCTTCAATGGTCAAGAGTATATGTTTTTACCAATGTAATAATCAAATGAAATATTAAAACCATATGGAGACAATAACGATGAAATTTACTACCCGCGTTGGCCGCAAAAAACTTTGGGCATTTCTGCTCGCAAGCTCATTCAGCTTATCCGCCCAAGCACAGCAGGGTAATCAAAAATTATGTGTATATGATCTTTTAGGTGCTGCGGGTGATATTTTTGCCATGGCTAAAGACTATGAAGTTGCCTCTAAAGCTTGGGGCGGCAACGTCAAAATTCATGCTTACACGGATGAGCGAATTGCCACTCAAGACTTTATCGCGGGTGAATGTGATGCAGTGTTTGCGACTGGTTTCCGTACCCGTCAATTCAACGCCATCACTACATCTATTGACTCACTGGGCGCATCCTCAATCGTCAAAGACGGCAAGGTGGACATGAACGCCAGTTACGAAGTAGTACGTCGCGCAATTCAGGTATTTTCCTCACCAAACTCCACAAAAACCGCAATCAATGGAAAATTTGAGATCGCCGGTATTATCCCTTTTGGGACGGCTTACCCAGTGCTGAACGATCGAAAAATCCAGACCGTTGAAGATCTTGCTGGCAAGAAAATTGCAGCTTTTGACTATGACAAGGCACAGGCCGTGATGATCCAGAAAATTGGTGCTCAACCAGTTTCTGCAGATATCACCAACTTCGCCAGCAAGTTCAACAATGGCATTGTTGACATGATTGCAGCACCAGCCGCCGCATATAAACCGCTAGAACTCTATCGAGGCATTGGCACCAAAGGTGCTATCAATCGTTTTCCGATTGTGATCTTGAGCTATCAGATGGTGATCAACACCAGCAAGTTTCCGGTCGGCTTTGGACTTGAGTCAAGAAAGTATTGGAGCGGTCAGTATGATCGTGCTTTGAAATTGATTCTTCGAGCAGAGCAAACAATTCCAGAGAAAACATGGAGTGACCTGACCCCTGAAAACATGATTAAGTACACCATCATGTTGAGGGAAAGCAGGGGGTCGATTGTCGAGCAAGGCATATACGACAAGCAGGGTTTGAGCATCATGAAGAAAATCCGGTGCAGTGTGAATCGGGCGGACTCAGAATGCACACCTGACAGCAAAACGTTCTGATAGTTGACCAGTCCGATATGTGACGAGAAAGGATCATATCGGCCTTTTTATCTCCTGGTCTCAACCACCCAAGCCACTCAAATCAGTCTCTGTAAGCATCTTGAGACTGCCGCTTGTTGGCGATATAGAAAAGCTGGTTTATGTCTTGCACTCAGTGAAATGCAATACGACCTCATTTCCCGACGGATATAACATGAACAAAAAAATACAGTACTGCCCAAACTTCAAGATGCTAATTGTAGGCGCATTGACAGCAACCCCAATTCTGTCTTTTTTGTCGAGCAAAGCATATGCGGGAGGAACCGCATTTGATGCAACCTCAATCAGTTCTATGGGAAGTGCCAATGCGGGGATGGCTGCCGAAGCAGGTGACGCATCTGTTCTATTTGCGAACCCTGCTGCATTGACCAGACTCAAAAGAGCGGAAGTTGTACTTGGCGCTGCATTTGTTGGTATCAACACCTCTTACACCTCCGGTCAAACACCGGATGGATCTCCAACGAACAGCGGCACTACAGGCAGCGCTGGGCAGGAATTCAATCGAAAAAGTGGATACGATTCAACTGCCCTTGCGCCCAACCTGTTCGTAGCAATTCCAATTACTAAAAAACTCGTTGTTGGTTTCGGAGGGGCCGCCTCCCATGCACTGATTGTTCGCTACGATGAAAATTTTCCGGGACGCAACCAAGGCCGCGATATTGACTTTAAGGTCAGCCGGGCAAACCTTGGGTTTGGCTACAAACTTACTCCGACTTTGTCGATTGGCGCCAATGGATCTTATGAGCGATACTTTCAATCCCTTAAGCTGAAACTGAACTATCGGGATGCCGTTGATGGGCTGTTGAACAATGGGTCAACACTTCTTGATGGGTTGAATGCCGCTGGGCTGGCACCGCCTATTCCTGAAGAAGCTGATTTAAGTTTGCGAATGTTCGGTTGGGCATTCAATGCACAAGCCGGCGCGCTTTGGGAACCCACGATCAATACACGAATTGGTATTTCCTATCGACCGAAAACGGAATTCACCGGTATGCGTGGCAAACTGAAAATACAGGAAACAGCGGAGGGTGCTGAGTTCAGGGAGTTCCTTAATGGAGGACTGATCGGGGTATCAGGTCCTTTACTCGGTGTGAACGGACCGCAGGCTGCTGGCGACTTGCTTCCGGAGCAACGAATCAAGCAAGACATCACGTTGCCGGATGAGCTTCGCTTGAGTATTTTTCATCATGCTAGCCCCAAACTTGATCTAATGGCCAGCTACACGCGTCAGGACTTTTCGGTGACAAATCTTAAATTTGTTCGGGAATCGAATGGGCGGGTACTTCAAGAGATTCAACAAAATTATGTAGCAGCCAACAGCTATCGCGTTGGTCTTAATTATAAAGCATTCAAACGCCTCGTTTTAAAAGCTGGCTACGCAGTAGAGAACAGCGTAATTGATGATGACACACGAATTACACTGTTACCCGACTCAGACAGACAATACTTTGGCTTAGGAGCACAACTTGAGTTGCGACGGGATACCACACTGAATTTCTCATATATGAAATTTGACCTGGAGCCAGGCGCAACCGGTGCCAACGGGCAAGTCAGCCCTGCTGAAGTAAGGGGGGGCGATTTTCAGGGTACAACCAAACTTGACATCGACTTTTTTGGTGTAAGCATCACCGAGCGATTCTAAAGGGCAGGCATCGACATGATAGTGATACAAAAACTGACAAAAAAACTCTTGGTCTTTGGAACTGCAGCAATATTGACTGGTTGTTCCAGCATTCAGGGCGGCATCACAAACTTTGCTATTGGCATCGTGGAAGACCGAATTGTGCCACCTATTCTTGAACTGAACGATGTAGACATGGGTTGCCAGTTTGCCACCAGCGGCTTTCCTCTAATATCAGGTGCCACGCGAGCGTTCTATGGCGACCCAGCGTTATTGGAATCATTGTTGTACACCACATCCGCAGTGTGTTCTGAGAAGCGCTCTGTTGATGAGGAACTTCGTTATCTGCGAGCCACACGCGCGAATCAAATTTCAGATGCACAAGATGCCCGAATTGCACAAAAGCGCCTTCTTGAGATCACCGCAAGACGACAGTTCTCGGCATTCAAGGTTATGCGCAGTCATTTGGAGGAGAAGTATGATTTTGAATACGGCAAAACATGCCCAAATTTTGAGCGTGATTACGATGAACTTACCTTCATATTAGGGACAGTCGCAGGCCTGCAGGCAGTGATCAACGACATCGCATCTCAGCAAATGGTCGGCGTTCCAACTGATATAGCACCATTGTCTGAACGGGCCTTGAAATGCGTTTCCAACACCAAATGGTGGGGGGTCCCTCTCGCAGCAAGATCTGTCGTTTGGAACATCCTGCCTGGCGGGGCAGAAGGCAAAGACGTCTGGGGCAGTTTCAATCGCTCAATGTTGATTGGCGAGCGAAGCGGTGTGCGATTGGCACACGTGATGTACGCAATATCGGCGCAGGCGGCTGGGGACGAAAAGCGTTTCAGGGATGCTACTAAACGTTGGGCAGCGGCGCAGAATTTTAAGCCGAGCAAGCAGTATCGCTTGGTCGAGGACATATCCACACTCACGATGATTAATCTTTCAGATCGCTACTGGTCAGCAAATATCGGTACACGTACACCGATAGCGTCAATTGGAACTTACTGGGACGAATCAAATTCTGCCGCCCAAGATATTGATTTGGGAGACCTGCTTGAGTAACAAAAATGAAGTCTCCGCAACTTGTTGCTTAAAATGTTAGCTTTACAAATCAAAAAGAGTTCAGATAAGTTGACAGACTTCCTACAATTTGGACGGTGGAAAACCATACCAGCGGGTAAACGCCCTCCTAAAATTTGCGATATCGCCATAACCCAATAGATAGGCTGTTTCCTTTACACCCAAATGCATCATCTTCAGGTACTCATGAGCAAGGCGGCAACGTACCTTGTTTAACACATCTCGATACGAGGTTCCATTCTCCCGAAGCCTTCGGTGAAATGTACGAGGAGTCATATTCAGCGTCTGAGCGCATACATGTTGATTTGGAAATTCTCCTTGTTTACTTTTCAATAACAACCGTTCAAGACGGGCTGCAATTGAATGGTTCGATTCAAGGCGCTCCAGGTCTCGCTGACAAATTGATAGCGCTTCGGACATAACCAGCGCATCGCGATGACTCAGCGGGTTTAATACTTCCGAATAATTGAGGGAGATGCCTGTCCACGATTGCCCGTAAAGCACTTCGCAACCCAACAATTCCCGGGAAAGGGCTGCATGCGAAGGTTCAGACATCGAAAATAGAATACTTTGGCATGGACTATTGCTAGCCACTGTTGCATCTATTATGTTCTTGACTGTCCCCAACGCAATTTCAGCAACGACATTGCCAATTTCTCCAAGTCCTGGTATCGGTTCAAACACCACTCGAAATTCATCGTTGACTGTTTCAGATCGAATAGCCAGTAATGACGTCCGCAACGGTACGTACCTTTCCACGATTTGCATTGACTCCTGTATGGTATTTGCTGACAACGCGGCCAATCCAACATTTCCATGCGCGCTCGGTACGAGGTTACACCCCAATCTCAAGCCAAGCCCACTGTCGCCTGTCAACTCAATGGCCTGTTCCAGCAATGCACTATAGGCTGCAACAGGTACTTCATAACCGGGTTTAGTCAAACAGGTTACATCAAGCCCAACACCCGCAAGCCAACCAAACACGTCAAGTCCTTTGGTGTTCAGTTGTTCGGCGATCTGTGGAATGTAATGAATTACCGTGTTTCCCAAATTAGTCGGGATAGGGTAGGGGTTATCCTTTGAGCGCATTGATGAAAATTCCCGGTAATTTCCAAACCGAAGGAAGGTAATAAAAATAGGTTAATAACCGTCCAAGGATGTGTTGTTTACCGTTTGTTATAAACCATGGTGGTCGAGGTAATAGGCTAAAATTCAAAGACAATAAATTCCTCGGAAAAGGACGCCAAGGCGCTTGAACAACTGTTTTTTCAGTACGCTCTAGCATCCAGGTGTTGTGCACCGTACCTATGCCCGATCCTGGTTTTTTCAAACTGGCACCGGGAAAGGCACCCCAAGGGCAGGCGTTGAGAAGAAAGGCTAATCCAGTCCATGTATTAATCGCGATGGTGCCATAACGAAGTTGGCCTAGAAGCGATTCAAATTTTTCACGTCCAATTTTTTTAATGGTTGCAGGGTGGATCACGATGTTCGCCCCTAAAGTACCGTGTAATTTTTCATTCGCGAAATCAATGGCTGAGGCCAGGTAGTTTTTGGGGCATTCACCTGACAAAAATTTGATTGTGAAGGCAGGAGCAAACACTTCATTGTTGGCCAGCCATTCAGATTCGCCCTGATCAAAGTCGGCCACCAAAAAGGTCAGCCTTCCAAATTGATCAAAAGACTCTATGCCACCATGCGCTCGAAAATCAGCGCAGCGCTGTTGACTGCCAGGATAATATTGCTCACGTCCACCGTGGGATGTCATGATGGACTTTAACTCACGAAGTAGTACCTCTGTTCCTTCCCACCCCTCTGGCACTATGAGCGTTTGCATGGCCACGCAGTTGTAACCGGAATTTTGCATTTTTTGTGTCGCAATCTGCTCAGCCTGAAAGCGAATGTCCGCTTTTGTCCATGAACCAGGCACCACAATGGTCGGGCAAACTGCACCTAGCTCGGAAGTAATGCGCCGGGTATTACGCGGTTTGTCGTTTTTCCTGTTGTTGTCTGCCTCCTTCCCCTCACCCCATACGATCAGGTCATGCGTGGCGGCAGCGCCCGTAATGTGAATGCTCTCCACTAAGGGATGTTCTACCAAATACGCCCCCAGTTGGTTTCCGCCGCGCACAATCCGAAGAGCATTGCGGTCAATTAATGGTTTGAACGCAGCGTGCAAATAATCAAAAAGATAATCATTGATCGGGTTGAGTTTAAGCAACACGACCTCGTTTTCAACAAAGAGTTTGTGGAGTGCGTCCAATGGACTGATCGCTGCCACATTGCCTGCTCCTAACACCAAGGCCAGTTTTCCAGATCTTTCACCGGCTGGTAGATCATAGGCTGAGGCAGCTTCAATCGAAACTTCATTTACGCCGCGCTGCATCCAAACCTCTGCCTTCACACCTGATAAAAGAAGTTTGTCCCAAAGGGTATGCGGGAATACTTTCAAAGCAAGTTGACCTTTCGCGACTCGGCGATAGGGTAGTTGCGCTAGAAAGGCCTTGTTTTCCATTTTGGAGAGTGTTTCAATAAGGCCATTGCAAGTGGCCATTACTGGCAACGGACCTGCTAACCATTCTTCCCCTTTCAATGTAGAGCTTGCAGGTAAACGCTTGCGACGTGCTGCAATTTCAGCCCAGCCCTCAGATTGTTGAAGAAGCGCAGTCTTGATTTCTTGAAGAATGAAAATGCGAACGGTACAGTCGGTACGGGCCCATTCATGTTTGTTCCCATCGAGAACCAACAAAGCGTCGTCACAGCGTTGAGTCTCTTCGGAAGCAGTTTTCTCTCCAGGTATAAGGTTTTGAACGGACATCTGCTCTATCGATAAATTACCTAACGACTCAGACATAACTCATCTCCTTCTCATTAATCTGAGGGCTTGTACTTGTTTTGGTGATTCGATTCTTACCGAGGATCATATCAGCCGCTTTTTCGGCAATCATGATTGAGGGTGCATTTGTATTGCCAGAAACCAAGGTGGGCATCACGCTCGCGTCTACCACTCTTAGTCCCTGCAGCCCATGCACACGTAGTTGCGCATCCACAACCGACATTGTGTCGGTTCCCATTTTGCAAGTTCCTACAGGGTGATAGATGGTGTCGGCTCTAGCGCGTATTTTTGATTCCCACTGAGAATCGCTCATGCCTTCATGCACGTCGAAAAGTTCTTTATGTCGGTAGTTCTCTAATGGTTTTTGCATCAAAATTTCACGGGTGATTTTTGCTCCCTTGATCAAAGTTTCCAGATCCCTGTGATCCGATAGGAACTTTGGATCGATCCCTGGATCATCCAAAGGATCCGCAGATTGCAAGAAAACTTCTCCTCGAGAATAGGGACGAAGCGCGCACACATGGCAAGAAAAGCCGTAGCCTGAATGTAGTTTGCGCGCGTGGTCCTCCACTATAGAAATTACAAAGTGCAATTGTAAATCTGCACGATCAATTGACTTCGATGATTTCAGAAATGCAGCTCCTTCCGCAAAAGGCGAGGACAGCATACCGGTGCCATTTCGACGCCACGAAGTAAGGTGCTTGAATAATCCCAGCGCGCCTGCCAAACCCAATCCAAAGTTGTCAGTATCAAGGGATTTGAATGCCAGTGTGAAATCCAGATGATCCTGCATGTTCTGCCCGACACCTGCTAACTCGTGCACCATGCTAATGCCATAGGGGGTGATGTCTTGTGGTCTACCAACACCGGATAACTGTAAGAGTTGAGGGGAGCCAAAAGCACCAGCAGAGACGATCACCTCGCGACGGGCTTTAACTAGAAACTCCTTGCCGCTGTGGCGATAAAAAACACCCTTTGCACGCTGATTCTCCAAAAGAATGCGACAGGCATGAGCGTTTGTAAGCACCGTTAGGTTTGAACGCTCGGTCATTATGGGATGAAGGTAAGCGGCGGCCGCTGAGCAACGTTCACCGTGCTTATTCGGGTCATGAAATTGTGTTACCTGGTATAGCCCGGTACCCTCATTGTCACCGGTATTGAAGTCTTGCTGCTCTGGTAGTCCCCAGGCTTTTGCTGCTTCAACAAACGCGCGAGTCACCGGTCGTGGGCTGTTCTGATCCGACACATGAAGTGGTCCGCTGGCCCCGTGAAATGGATCAGCACCTCGCTCGTTGTTTTCGGCATCTTTAAAGTAAGGCAATACACTGTCCCAGTCCCAACCATCACAACCCAGGTTTGCCCAGCCATCGTAATCCTGTCTTTGTCCTCGGATGTATAACATGGCATTAATCGCTGAAGAACCCCCCAGCGCCTTGCCGCGAGGCTGATAGCCAATACGCCCGTTTAAACCGGGCTGAGGCACTGTATTAAAAGCCCAGTTGTTCAGTTTTCCGTGCCCGGGAACCATCGCAACCATTGCAGCAGGTGTTCGAATCAAGGAATTGTCTCCACGACCACCAGCTTCAAGAAGGCACACTGTTACTGACGAATCTTCGCTCAAGCGCGCTGCCAGAGTTGCTCCGGATGAGCCTCCACCCACGATTACAAAATCGAATTCCATAATAATCTCCAAACTAAGAATTAGTTGCTTCTCTCAAGTCGAATACTTGATCGAATCAAGAGACCATTGGCGGGGGTCATAGTCGACCAACTCTTTAATTCCACTTCGCTGATTGGCACGAAGAGCCAAGATTTGTTCCTCCGGGGAAGCAAAGTGTCGGTCCCACTCAACTAGTTTTGATGTCATGAGCTTGTGCCAAAGGGGCGGGCAAAGCGTCAAAAAAATTGTGGTTAGGTATCCGCCGATCATCACAGGCGCATCAGGCAGTGGCATCAAGTTCTGGTAGGGCACTTCGCCTTGTGCATGATGATGCGAATGACGACTCAGGTTGAACATGCCCCATGATGTCATTCGACGGTTCGTATTCCAGGAGTGACGTGGCTGAACAGGCTGTTCAGGTAAGCGCACCATGCCGTAATGCTCCATGTAGTTCACGATTTCAAGTAAGGATTTGCCAAATAAAGCGGCCAAGCTAAAACATAGTGCGCCTGTCCAGCCCGCAACCGAAAATGCAGCTACATTCAACACCACGCTCATGAGCAGGCCTCGAATGTACGCATTGTGATAAGACATTACTGGGAGTCCCTTTTTATTCAGGCGTTCAGCTTCAATTTTTGCAGCACTGATATTTCCCTTGATAGTTGAGAGCACTATGTGAAGATATACATTGCGTCCACGTGGTGCTGTCGCTGGATCATGCTCAGTTGACACATAACGATGATGACCGTACACATGCTCAATGGCAAAGCCCGCATCGTAACTAAACGCCAGAAGCCAACGCCCAACCCACAACGAAACGGGATCCCATGTCCGATGCGTTAATTCATGAGCAACCACAGTGCCCATGATTCCAATCAAATAGCCATAGTAAATAATCCCTGAAAAATAGCGATGTACAGACGAGGTTGCCTCCCGCGCCGCAAAGACGTCGTAACTGGTAAGACCCATGACAAATTCACCTAGACCAAGTGGATCTCCTGTCGACATCGTCCACATAAAGCAAAAACCAATCAACAAAAGGAGTGGCAAAGCTAACCACAATTGAACGGTCAAAATCCAGGGCTTGCGGTACTCGGGTGTCACTGTGTCGTCGCCCGTCAACATGTCTCCTAGAACATAAAAGCCCAACAAACTCGCAAAACCCGCAGTGATCCAAGCGCCACCCGCCAAATATGCAACGACTGCGATTACTCCCATCAAATGAAACATCATGAACTTCAGATAATCACCAATGGTCGCCGGAGTTCTCTCAATCAAGGGCAAACCAACCGCTCCATAAAAGCCAGTGTTCATAACCTCTCGAACTACGAAGCGATCTGCATAAATACCTTGTGCTGCAAGCTTGTTCTCCTTTAATTCCTTAATTGCAGCATCAATCATTTGAGGCGGACCACATAAGTAGGCTTGGGTGGCACCCGCAGCTTCCCTACGAATATGGTCCGTTACCAAGCCACGCAAGCCATTCCAGTTGTGATTGGAATTATCTTCACTAAGAATGGGAACAAACCGAAATCCAGGCCAATTCTTTGTGTAAGCGTCAAGGCGATGTAATTCGTATAGATCTTGTTCGGTGCGTGCACCGAACAACAGCGTAACGGGGCGCCGATCACCCTTGCGCTCCATCTCCTCAAGCATCCCAAGTATTGGAGCCAGGCCACTACCACCGGCGATAAATACAACCTTTTCTCCACCCTCACGTAGCCAAAAGTCTCCACCGGGACCTCGTACGGTTAGTATTTCCCCTTCGACCAGCTTATCGAATACATAAGTTGAAAACCGACCACTAGGCACTCTGCGAATGGTGAAGCTGGCCAGACCTTGGTTGTCTGGTGCATTTGAAAATGAATAACTACGAGGTGCGTTTTTGACAGAATCCAGCGTCAACTCGGCGAATTGGCCGGCCTTGTAATTGATTGGCTGATCAAGTTGCACGTCAATTCTCGCTATGTCGTGTGTCAAGAACTCGCGCTTCACAATGCGTCCCGCTACTGGCGAAGAAGTAATCGCGGCGCTCTCGTCCATTTCCACTTCAATGTCCGACTTCAAGCGACTTTGACAAGCCAAAATGTAGCCTTCAGCAATCTCTTCCTCAGAGAGCAGGTACGCGCTCTCAGTCAACTCCTGAACCCTGCCGTCCTTGAGCTTACACTTGCAGGAACCACATCCTCCAACTCTGCAAATATTGGGAATTTCGACGTTTTGACGCAAAGCAGCTAGAAGTAGCGTTTCGTCGGCTTCAACATGAATGAGTTTGCCGTTTATATTGGCTTTGTGGGTTGAGCCTTTGTTTAGAAATTGAAGCATGTCCGCCTCCAAGTGATTTTTATAATGTGAGAAATGGCGATAGACCAAATGAGAATTATTATGCGGAGGGGGTCATTTTCTGCAAAGAGGTGCGTCGGACAAAAAGGGGTCTTTTTCCGCCAATCTTATGCAGTAGTCGTTTGATTTACCTTTGAAGGAAGCTAACTCTTACATACTTCAGATTAAAGAAGTTAACGCGATGTTCAGATCTCTCAACTTCTCGGCACTGACGTCCTTACCCTCGTAAACGAGCCGCTTACCGACCATAAAAGCCAATGGCATGTTGACTGCGTCAACAGCAATTAGACGACCTTCCCTGATATAGAAAACCGCAAATGCATCACCCTCGATGTCGCGGCGAACGACGCGTTCATCATGGTTCTGTGACAATCCCACCATTTGCAGGCGAAGGTCATATTGATTCGACCAGAACCATGGGACGTGGTGGTACGGTTTGTCCTCTCCCATCAGGGTAGCCGCCGCTGTACGGGCTTGTTCGACAGCGTTGGCGACCGATTCGACCCGTTGCATTTGTTTGAAAAAAAGATTTCGGTGGCGGGTACAGTCGCCGATAGCCAGGATGGAGGGATCATTGCTGCGGGTATGTTCATCCACTAAAATACCGTCATCACAAGCCAGTCCAGCGGACTCTGCCAGTTTGGTTTCTGGTACTACTCCTACAGAGACGAGCACAATATCGGCTGGCAAGGTATTCCCGTTCGCCACTACTACGCCAGTCACATGACCGAGACCGTCAGTTGCGAATTCGGTAGCCGTGGTGGTCAACCGCACATCCACTCCCGCGCTGCGGTGCTTTGAATAAAAGAACTCTGAGATCTCTGGTCCTGTGACACGTTGCAATAGGCGTTCTGAGGATTCGAGCACAGTGACGACTAGGCCTGCCTTGATGGCGATTGCTGCCACTTCTAGGCCGATGTAGCCGCCACCAACGATCACCAGCCGTTTACCCGGATTTAGTTGATCACGCAGGACATCGGTGTCGGCGATATCGTGCAGATAATGAATTCCCTTCAAGTCCGCGCCGGGTACTTTCAGACGTCGCACCCGTGACCCAGTGGCCAGGACGAGTCGATCGTATGTCAGAGTGCTCTGATCAGACAAGAGAATGGTTTTATTGCTCCGATTTATCTGCTCAACGCGCACGCCAAGTTTAAGCTGGTGGCCCGCGTTCTCGTATACCGACGATGGTTTCAAGTACAGCGACTCTCGGTCAACACTACCCGCCAGGTAATTCTTCGACAGAGGTGGGCGCTGGTATGGGGGGTAGGGCTCATCTCCTACCAGTACTATATTATGCGGGTATTTTTTCTGGATTAATGTGGTCAGTAGCGCGCCTGCTGCATGCCCACCTCCAACGACAACTGTCGTCTCTTTTTCTTTCGTTGTCATGAGCGCCCTCTCCAACACGTTATTGAGACCGGATTATCCAGCTGGACAATATTATGATTGCGCCCCCCTAACAGCGGTCGGGCGTCTCTGTTTGCTTGTAAAGGAATTAACTTGTATTCTGCGTCAAAGAGATTATCGCAGTGGGGTCAATTTAACCATCATCTCCGAATAGCCACGCACGAAGTTCGACTGCACTCGTTCGGGCTCACCAACAACTTCTATGTTTTCAAAGCGCTTGAGTAATTCCTCCCACAGGATACGCAGTTGTAGTTCGGCCAGACGGTTGCCCATGCATCGGTGAACGCCATAGCCGAACGACAGGTGGTTACGTGCGCCAGAACGGTCGATGAGGAATTGATCCGGATCCGTAAACTTGCGCTCGTCCCGATTTCCCGATGCATACCACATCACTACTCGATCACCTTTTTTGATAGTCCGTCCCCCAAGCTCAACGTCTTGCTTGGCGATTCGGCGCATATAGGCCAAAGGTGTTTGCCAGCGGATGATTTCCGACACCATGTTTGGAATTAGCGCAGGGTTTGCTTTGAGCTTCTTGAACTCTTTCGGAAACTGGTTCATGGCTAGTAAGCCTCCACTCATGGAGTTGCGGGTAGTGTCATTACCACCGACGATGAGTAGTGCCAGATTGCCAATAAACTCCATCGGACGGTTAATCAAGTCACGAGTATCCTCACTGCTTTGCAACAAGCTGATCAAATCAAAGCCTGGCGCCTCACCTGCGGCGCGGCGTGCCTGCTTATCTCGCCAAAGTCGTTAAAAATCGCGGGCCATGTCGGCGGCAGCGTCGAACATGGCCTCCTCGTCGGTGAACTCGCCACCGGTGGCTGATGCGGCACCAGCTAAAAGGTCTGACCAGTAAATTAGTTTGTCACGTTCGTCGTAAGGGAAATCCAAAAGCGTGGCCAGCATGCGTCCGGTTAGCTCCTTTGATACCGTTGGTACCCAGTCAAAGGGTTGGCCCACGGGAAGACTGTCGAGCACATCCCCTGTGCGAGACCGGATTAGGCTCTCCATTTCTTTCAGGTTCTGAGGAGCCACTACGCCTTGCACGGAGCTCCGCTGTGCATCGTGTTTTGGTGGATCCATGGCGATGAACATTTCCACCGAGAGGCCTTCAGGGGGATCGCCAAGGATGATGACCGGCTCGGCGGAAAACAGGTCATGGTGTTTATCGACGAACAGGATGTCCTCATAGCGAGTCACCGACCAGAACGGACCGAATGGACTGTTTTTCTGGAAGTGCACCGGGGCTTCATCACGCAGTCTCTTGAAATAGGCCCGCCATTGCCCTTGCCTGTACAAAAACGGATTGCTCACGTCAATGTCATCAATTCGTAGTGTACCTACGTCTGGCAGCGGGTATTCAACAAAGCTTGGCGTGGGCCTGCGCGCGCCAATTGTTTTCTTTTTGGCACGCATCAAAAATTTCAGACCCTGAATTTGCAAATGCATTGGTATCACCTTGGCGGTGGCATTAATCACTCTGGTCTGAATTTGGTCAAATGTTTTGGATTGTGTTGACATGGGGCTCTCCGATATTTACATCTGAAATTCTGGGAGTCGAACGGTCATGCCGTCCATCGCTTCAGTGGTTTTAACTTGGCAGCCCAAACGTGAGGTTTTTGCCCGCTCTGGCGTCATCGATAGCATCTGCTCTTCCCCATCACCGAATGAACCGATCTTTTCGAACCATTCATCTGCGACTATGATGTGACAAGTGCCACAGGCGCATTCCCCGCCACAGTCCCCATCGATTCCTGGAATGGCGTTATCGACTGCGATTTGCATCAATGATGATCCAGCCTTGAATTCGATAACGTGAGTTGTATTGTTATGCTCAATAAAAATGATTTTGCCCACTGCGTTTCTCCTACTAGTAACTATCATCGCTAGTGATAGTAAATTGCCGTCAACACAACGGCGAGGTCATTTCTTGACGGCACCGGGTCATTTCAAGACAATGCAGTTATTCTCATCCTTGATAGGTGGCGCTGATGACGCGGCAAGCGAATATTTCCCAAAACCTTACAGCCGATATCCCATCAAATTACTCACGACTTATTGCCCGTGAGCTGGATCTGACGGCTAGACAGCTACCAGTTCTGTTACGTGGAACGGGACTCGGAGTTAGACAGTTTCTGAGGGAGGATGGCTTGCTCTCGGCAACTCAACAAGTTCTGATTTTGCGAAATGCGTTGGTGTTGTCTGGCCAGCCCGAATTTGGTTTAATGTTGGGCAAGCGCCTCACGCCGGCGACGCATGGTGCTATGGGGTTTGCCGCTTCAAGCAGCCCAAATTTACTCAGTGCGCTACAGGCTATACATATATTTCTGCCAACGCGGGTAAGCGTCATTGAATTAAATTTGCAGCAAGTTGAAACTCACCTCGAATGCACACTGCATTTTCGGATGTCGCTTGATGCTGACATACAGCGTTGCATGGCAGATACGATAATTAAAGTTCTTCTGGAGTTTGGTGAATTCATTATTGGTCGACCTCTAAATGAGGCTGAAATATTTTTCCCCCATCAGGCACCCGAGTACCATGCGCTGTACTCCGACTATTTGTCGGGGCAGATTCTCTTTAATTGCGATCATTTAAAACTCAGGTTGCCGATGGCGTTGTGTCTGGAGCCGAACGCCTCTGCCAATCATGAAAGCTATCGCTTTGCTCTGCAGCAGTGTGAATCCATGCTCGCGCAACTTCAGACTCACAAACCTAGCTATCAGACGAGAATTAAAAAGATGATGTTGTCCCGTCCGCCCGGAACCCTTAATGAAGATGAAGCGGCAGCTTCTCTATTCATGAGCAAGCGCACCATGGCACGTAAACTCAAAGAGGAAAACACCGGATTCCGGCAAATCCGAGATGAGATTATGTCTCAACAGGCTGCAAGCTACCTGTGCGACAGCAGGTTATCCATTGAGAACATCGCTGTGTTGATGAACTATCATGATAGTGCCAACTTCAGGCGTGCTTTTAAGCGCTGGTTTGACCAACCGCCAGAGACGTTCAGGCTAAATACCAAACCTCAGGCTATGCAATTTAGTTGATTTATGATCTAAATCAACGGTTGATTGAGCTGCTTTAACCGGTGCAAGTGTTCGCCCTGAGCATTTTGATTGATCAAACCTTTGATAATAGCTTGCCAGACGAAATTGCCAATGTCGTTCGGTGTATGGGAGCCATTTGGATCAAACCATGTTGCAACCCAGTTGAGGGCACCAAGGCCAATCAGTCGAAGAAGACGACTATCCACGTCTTTCTGAATAACTCTCTGGCTGATCATTGTTTCGAGAATATCTATCCAAAGAGACTCGTACTGGTCACGCAGTTTTATGATTTCCTTCCGTGCCTCTGGACTCAAGGCTCGCCATTCAAACAGCAGCACATAGACCATGTCGGAATCACCCAGCAGAGCTCGAAGATGTGCATTGATGCAAAGACGCAACTTCTCGACTGGGTCATTCGAACTGGCATAGGCCAATTCTACCTCTTCTGTTACCAGGTAAATTCCACGGCGCATCAGTTCAACAAGAAGTGCCTCCTTGGTGTTGTATCGATAATAAAGGCTGCCTGGCAGCATATTGCAAGCTTCAGCGATTTCCTTAAGTGAGGTTTTCTCAAATCCCTTTTCGCGAAAAAGTCGTGCTGCATTTGACAAAACATTGCCCTGATCATCCAGTTTACTATCGGGTATGGGCGGTTTTTGAACCATAGTTTGTACATCTCCTAAGTGGGGACATTGTATTTCTCATCATTGTCAAAATGGACCGAATCTACACACAAATAATATTCCATTGTGTAAGTCGTTGCCCTTCCGCTTGAACATATTCTTGACTTTAGTTGGTTCACCAACCAAAATTAAGATGTGTGTAAACTTTTAGGCGATTACTATCAATGGCAATAATTGCTTTTGGTCTTTTTTATGCCAATCCCAAATGTTAATGAGCGATCAAATCTGATGACTGAGCCAAACAAAGTTCACCAATGTGGTGCCGTAGAGACTGCGCGGCGTTTTACCGAGCAGGTCCCTCACAACAGCGATCTAGGTATGCAGGTAGTCTTTGTGAATGGCAGTAAGGTGTGTATGCGTCTAACCCCACAGGCATGGATGTTCGCCGATTCCGAAAAAAGGGAAGTAAGCACGAGTATTTTGTATTCACTAGCTGACTCGGCCAGCGGTCTTGCGGTATTCGCTGAGGCACAGGAGCTAACTCCTATAGCTACGTTGAGTTTGCATATGGATTACCTAAGACCCGCTGTTGATAGTCATTCATTGTTGGCGGTGGCCACTTGTCGCCATCTTATGGACGACGTAGCCTTCATCTATTGTGAAATCTTCTGTGAAGGTGATGATGTGCCGCTAGCAACAGGTAGTGCCACATTTATAAGAAATACCCAAGGCCAACGCTTCCAAGTGGCTGAGGCTTCAAGGGGAAGAGCATGAGTCGTACTGTCGATCCTGCTCATCCTCGTCCCACCCCATTTGATGGAAAGAGCGAGTATGACGCTTGGCAGACCTTACTTGATAGTATTCCATACTCACGGCATTTAGGACTCGAGGTTCAACAACACAATGAGGCGATATTTGTTCAACTGCCTTACCGTGACGCTTTTATTGGTAATTTCATGTTGCCAGCACTACACGGCGGTGTAATCGGAGCCTTGATTGAGATTACAGCGCGTATCGCTGCCCAAAGAGAAGATACGCAACTACGCAGCCCCCGTATTCTGGGAAGCAACATCCACTACCTTCGCTCAGCCACGGCGCAAATTACTTTCGCGAACGCGGAGATTGTGCGTCAAGGTCGGCGTACCAGTTTGGTGAGGGTGAGCTGTTGGCAGAGTGAAAGGACTGCACCGATCGCAAACGGAGTTGTTCAGTTGCTGTTCTCTACTTCCGGGAAGAATCAAGATGGTATTGGTAACAAATAAATCATGTTCTGTCGAACGAGACGGATTTCTCGCCGCTGATGGTCGAGAGATTACCTTGTGGCGGTGGCCTCAGTCTGACGGACGCCCCATGCTTCACTGGGCACACGCGACTGGTTTCCATGGTCGTCTTTATAAGCCACTTCTTGATGAACTGTCCGTTGAGTGCAACATCATAGCTTGGGATATGCGTGGACATGGAGCAAGTTCTGATGCAGCCGTTGCTTCTACATTTCGCGGTTGGGAGACCTACTATCAAGATCTAACCGCGTTGTTGGCAAAGTTGGATGAACCAGTTTGGCTTGGAGGTCATTCAATCGGTGCTACATCAAGCATTATGGCGGCTGCTCGCCAGCCAGACAAAGTGTTGGGATTGATACTTTTAGAGCCGGTGATAATGGATTCATGGCAAAGCCGAATGTTGTGGTTGTCCAAGCTGTTGCGTCGATCACACCGGTTGTCGTTGGCCGCTGGAGCCGCACGCCGACGGAATGTGTTCGATTCTTATGTCTCAGCTCTGGAAAACTATCGTGGTCGAGGTGGCTTCAAGACTTGGCCCGAGTCTTGGTTAGAGGCTTATGTCCAACATGCCTTTATACAGGATGGAGATCGTCTTCGTCTTGCATGCTCGCCGTTGTGGGAGAGCTCCACATTCGCTCAAACCGAGCATAACCCGTGGCCTGGCATTCGTCAGTTGAAGTGTCCTGTTGTTGCAATAGCTGCGGAGCGCGCTTCAACTTTCTCATCATTAGCGCAAAGACGTCTTGGAAAGATATTGCCCTCAGCCGAAGTGAGGGTTCTGGCTGGAACTACGCATTTTTTGCCTATGGAACAAACTGAGCTAGTTCGTGATGCGATGCTTAAAATCATGTTGCCAGAATGCAGGCGGAACTAATTCAGAGATTGATCAAATTGCAGTTGTGAGGAGCAAATTAGTGGACAGTCAAGCCCAATATGATTTTATAGGCGTGGGAGCTGGCTCCTCCGGAAGTGTTTTGGCCAATAGGTTGAGCGAAAATGGCAAGTTCACGGTATTGGTATTCGAGGCAGGGCCTAGCGATAAAACCAATATGTTCGTACACATGCCAGCGGGTATGGCTAGTCTTATGCGCAGCCATAAATACAATTGGCGATTTTAGACATCACCACAAGTGCGTATTCTGGTGAATTCGTCCATTTCCTCGAAAGAGGTTAATTGGCCGAATGCACTTACACAAATTTATTTACAGGCCCATATAGGCATCGTCCATTCTGAGGCATATCTGTTTGCGACTTTCCAGCATCTGATAGTGGAACTCGATTTCCATATTAAATCTTCTTTCCCACGGCATGTATTTGGCCTGATGATCGACATTCACGAAGTCACTTGGATTAATGTAAAAAGTCTCTTCGCGCGGTTTTCGCATTGCCTGTAGATTAGTTCCAGAACGAGTTGTTTCCATTCGCTCATCTGATAAATCGTCAGGGCCAACATCTTTGTTAAATTTGATATCTAGTGGCTGTTCCTGTTCTTTGGATTGATAATCTGAAGATTCACTACGCAATGCCTTGATTGTTTTTTGACTCATATCATAACTTGTGATTCGACCTTTAAATTTATAAATGCGAGTCGTGTCCTGGAGTCCGCTAACTTGTTCTGCGAGGTGTATTGTAACGTCGGAGTTTGGGCCCAAGCCAGAAAACTTAGTCAGCTTGATTTGGTTGTGTTCGACAAGACGTTCGACAACAAATTCGTGAACCTGCTGTGTGATTAGTTCCTTGGCTAAATGATCAAGTTTAGAGTTGTCGTCCTTACCTACACGGTGAATGCTATTGAGCTTCGGTTCGAACACGACACCTTGCAGGCTTGATACGATATCGACGATGTGATTATCAATCCAATCCAGCCGTTCGAAAATTGCTTCCTCATTTTCTTTTGTCGATGAAATGTCAAAGACGAGTTGCCAATAACGGAGTTCACTTTCTGAGTCACTAACCAAGTCGCCGACTTCAATTGACCTATCAATTTGATCTCTGTAAGTGGCTGCAATTCTGTGGAAAAGATTTGCTTTTGTAGTTTTGAATAATCTAGCACTTTCAGATACCTGGCCCTCTGTTAGTGATTGCGGATTTTTCACCTTAAGTTTATGAACTACATAGAAAGTCATTTAGTAGCCTCCTGCTAACAGATGTACAATCAATCCAATCCAGAAAAATTCGGTATTCGAAAAAGGCACGTCTTTCTTTTGACGTTTGACACCAATGACCCACACTGTCTCTAGATCAATATTGAACTTGACTGTTTGACGCACAGGACCAACTGATAAGCTGAATCGAGTGCTCAGTCCAAGATCTGTCAAGACATTCCGAATATCGCATTTTTGACTGTAAGAATTTGACCAAAAGAACAAATCTTTGGAGTCGAATCCGAGGAACTGAAGCAGGTCTAAAATGTGGATGAGATTCACAAGATCCTTTTCTTTCATCGATTCGCGGATCACATAATGAGCATCCTCAGTGAAGTTACCGAGTGGATCAAAGTTAGAGTTGAGTTCAAATGGAATTCGTTTAAGAGCCAATATTTCTGATGTTTTTGCAGGTGTTGCCTGCACTCGGTGAATCAAGTCAGCAGTATCTGCATTATCAGGTAATTGTTTTTCAAGGCGTTCGTAGAAGGCTCGGCTCAGGAAAATGCCGTTCGTTTTCGTGTGAGCGAAGCGGGCAGGGCGTAGGTTAGGCGGAAATGATCTAAATATATTTTCAAGATGATAGAGCCGGCTTGCGATTTTCGGGTTGGCAGTGGAACAAGGATTTATCGTATTGCTAGATTGGTTGAGGTAATCAAGTGATCCGAGAATGTAGTCTTTGACGTTAAAAGTACGCAGATTTATTGACTCATCGAGTTGATGAGCTGAACCTTTAAGGCCGTATCTTGAAGCCAATGAGAAGGCGAAACTTTCGCTTTGAGTATCAGTGTTCCCGAGCGCGCCTTCACAAAATTGACTGTTGTACAAGGAGTCGATAACCTCAAACCCGCGATGTGAATAGGTTTCTAGTAGCGTGGTTGTTCCTGCATGCCCGAGAATTCTGCTCGCGACAAATAGTGTTTTGCGATTCACGTTTTCGGGTGTTGTATGAATCAATCTTTCGCCGGTTAACGGATTGTCAGGATTGCAGCAAATTGCACTCTCAAAAAGTCCATATGTCAGCTCGTCAGCAAAGGTATGTCGCAGGGTGTGAATACTCCCTCTGAAAGTAACATTTCGAATGATTTGGTTTAGACGCAAACTAATCTCGCGCGCAGAGGACTGAATCAAATCGCCAAGGTAACTTGCTTTCGCTGTGATTGCTCGGTGCTTTATTCTTTGAAGGATCCCTTTCTCCTCACTTGTAATTTTAGTTTGAGATAACACATAGCGATTGGAAGCAGGAAATTTGGGTCTAAAAACAGAATCGCCCACCACCCTGAGCAGCGGGGTAGTATCTAGAAGCTGCAGATTGACGGGCTTTAGAAAGAGAGACTCAGTTTTCCTCAGACCAAAACGACGAAGAAGAACAAAAATTGCTTGAACCGCTTCGGGCTGGGTTTCTTGAATTTTTTTAAAGATCAGATTTAGTTCTTTCTGAGAAAAGAGATGTGTGGCTGGGTTATAAACCGCACCAATACTGTCGAACTTCACGGACATCAAAGGATTCAGTTCTGCTAGTTTGGAGAATAGGTCCCTAATTTGACGCAGATCGTCTTTAGCAGATTGCAGGATCTGTTGTCTGTCCAGTAGGTAGCCGTTAATGGTTTCAATTGCCTCATCGAGTTGTTCATCATCGATTTCCTGCTCGAGGTTGGTCTCTTTAAAAAGATTCCCAATTCTTCCGTAGTAATTGAGCTTGGTGCTTTTAGCCAAACTTTTTCGTCCAGAGGGTCTTCTACTCTCTATATCTTTGGCATAGCTTAAAAGTGCCGATTTACACAGAGAGGGTCTCGCTGCAATTTCTGTACTTAGTCTTAGCATCGCGCCAAGGGCGTCATCCATGATTGCTTCAATATGGCTTGCGACAGATTTACACAATAGCCCTTGTTCATGGAAGTCAGTTAAAGTGTCCGAGGTGGAGCTCTCCTCGATGGCTTGGTCATGGGTGCCCCCAGAAAAGTTATCCTTAATTTCGAGTCCTGTAGCGCTAACAAATGAGCTTGTAGCGGTCGCTTGGGATGGATTAGGGTCTTTGTTACCGGGATCGGGATATGCAATCGCATCGGTCGCTATAACTTCATGCGAGAGATACTTAGTTGCGGGCGCTAGTCGAGCGTTACTTGCCACGTGATCTGTGTCAGGATCAGTGAGTTGTTGAAAGCTTAGATAATTTGAGCTGCGATGCTTGGTGTCGCCTGAGGCAATCGCGGACAAACAACCGGGTAATTCGTATAGTTGGTAGGATTGCTCAATTTCAGCGAAATAATAAAGTAGGTCTTTTTTGGTGTTAAGCGATGATCCACTGACTCCGAGGCGATTTATTTTAGCCTGCAGGTCACGCCCTAGTTTTTCCAAATTATTGCTGCTCTGGCGAAAGCTTAGTTGATTGACCAGCCGTTCATAATAGTGAATTGACAGGCGATGAAGCTCGTGCCGTCTGACCGGAGTGAGCGGATGGGGCTGCGTATCGACAAAATGAATGTCAATAAATGTTTTATCGGATACTGTTCCAAGCAGGTAATTTCCTTTTAGAACCTGCTGAATTGCTATTTTACAGGTAATGCCATTTAGCTTGATTAAAGAGAGTGCGAACAGAAATTCAAGATTGACCTTTTGTTTCGCCTGGGTGTTGGATTGGAGGATCTCCATGATGCCTGGGTGAGACGCCCGGTATTCCGAATATTTTCGACAAAAGTCGATTGGCACTCTCTCGTTGACGGTACGGCCAACACGCGAGAAGAATTTCATGTCAAGGCCTGGTGCTAACTTTCGAAGAAACCGAGTGAACTTGTAAAAATAGATATCAAAATGAATCCGGTTGCTTAGCTCCAATTGGGCTTGTTTGAGTGCTTTGTCAATTCGATCTTGTGCTTTCTGTTCAGGTCGCAAGCCTTCAATAATTGATTCCGCATCTTGGTAGGCCCTCGCTGAAACTGACTTGTGTAATGCTTTATGTTCAGTCCTTCGCAATTGCAAGCCAAAGCGTTTGGGTATCGACTGCCCCCACACATCAACGTCTTTGCTACTGAATTCAAAATCAATGGATTCACTAATATTTAGGAACTTTAAGATCCTATCTGCAAAGTCACGAACTCGTTGGTGATCCTTATTCATTGTTCTTAGGCTTGATGCGCCGTAAACTGGAATCTTGTCGTTTTCATGGCCTAATAGTCCATCCACAATGTCTCTATCGGTGATCTCGCAGTGGTTACTGACAAAGTGACGCAAGAAATTGGCCTGTAAGGTATCGAAATTTTCAAGGAGTGTTATATCCGCAGAAATACCTTCAATACCGTTTTCTGTCAGGAAAAAGAAAAATGGGATACCTTGAGTGTTTGAAAGGCTTGGCGTGACGAGAAGCGATTCGATTTGTTTCGAAAGCTTAGGCGTGTTGGTTCGAAGTAGATTGGCGAGGCGTTTAAGAGCATTTCGATAGGAGATGCCAATTTCATCAGCGAGCGATTTACAAAGTGGTACCACACGTCTTGGCTCCCTTAGTAAAACATCTTTGTCATCAACAATCGTGAGATCAAAAGTGTCTGTGAATAAATCAAGATCGCAATATGCATCTTTAACGGGTCGCCCGCCCGTTGTTAGATAGATCCGGAAGATCAAGTAGGTAACCCAAGCATTCCAAGACATGCAAAGTGATTTGCTGTTTATGGCATGCTTTAATTGGCTAACCATGATAGCTACATCGGCTCTAAATTTCTCAAGATCAAAAGCGTAAGGGGAGCCCGCGACGTTTTTCTCTTTGTGGATTACGGAATAGTAGGCGCATTTCGAAGGAAGCTCTGATCGAGCGTTTTTTTGTATCAACATTGCTGCCGATTCTGGATGCCCTTGTGCAAGGAGCATCAGTCGTCGGCTGCTTTGCAGCCAGGCATTCGATTCAAACCCGAAATGTACTTTTACCTGATCAATTTTCTCAGGATCGAACTTTCTATCAATCGCCAGGTCGTAGAGGCTCTCATGGGTTTGAATATTCCATTGGTCCTTTAGAAAGTTTTGGAGTTTGGTGGGTAGAGATCTCCGCTCTATCCTTTCGGACGGCAAAAGAGCTGAATGAAGAAAAGTCGTTTTGCCGATATGTTGAAGTGATGGACGAAGTCTCCATATCGCGGAAAAATCCTCCATGAATCCAAACTCCGGTTCTGGCAGATGATGGACTCTGAGTGCTAGCGCACCTTCAAGGTTGGCACCGATTTGATATCCGATCCAAATTAACACGTCTGCTAAAGTGTCATTGGTGATTTCGCTGGTGTTGCCCGCCTCCAAAGTTGCGTAGGCACTGATATGTTCAGCCTGAAGCGGCAAGTGTGGGTTGGTCGGGAAATAGGTCGAAAGGTTGAAATCAAGCAGTACTTGCCCAATGGCTTTTGCCTCTAGCTCAGGGGCGTCCTGATTGTTGTTTTGTTGTCCCTTGGTATGACCGTCAATGTTTGAACCAGTGTGGTCGTCTGGTTGCGCATTACTGAAGTTCTGTTTAAAAAGCGCTTTTAACCTCCGGACTTCCTTGCCATCATCATCGTTTATTTTGTACCTGTTCAATTTCAAAGACTGGATCCCTGAAAGAGAGTCTGGACCAAAGTAAAGAACAGGTTTTTCAGACGGAGAAAAGAAATTCAAGAAACTCTTCTGAATATTCCTCTGATATTTCGTTTCGTTATCGTTTGGAAGAACAGTCGTTGATCTCGATAGACGAAGTTCAGTTTCTAACTTTTCCTTGAATACTTTTTCACTTTTCGATGGCTTGTCGAAGCGTTGAAACAGATGGATCAGAAAATCACGGTTTTGGTTTTCGTTTACTGGCGCAAAAGTTTGGCGTATCTCATTGAGAAATTTAAGATGGGGCATGCGAAATATCACGCTTCCATGGGTGAAACAATAGCATTCAAACAACTGCTTTAATATTAGCAAAGCGGTTTGTGTATAGCCGAAATTGGGATGCTGCTGCCAACTTTGAAAAAGCAGCTCAACAATTGGGTATTCACCGCGTGAAATTTGCTGAGCTCTGAAAATCGGTCGTTTTGTATTGATAGTTTGTAATTGCTGATCACATGCTCCGTAAGCATCGTAGCTTCGGATTATATGGATCAGATGGTGGAGGTTTCTGTAGAAATCATCTTGGTGCGACCATGCTTGTAAAGTTTCCCTGTAGTGCGTAGTGCATAGCCAGCCAAGGCAGTAATGGAGAAAGCCCCCTCCCGCAAAAGGGATAGTAATTTCCGACTCAACCTTATGATTACGTAGCCCGTTATGAAGACGTAGATCTTCCCCGATTGCCCAGCTTCGTCTTAAATTGGTTACAAAGTGAGCGGGAAGGTCTATTTTGTCGGTTACCGCTGCAAGCGCATCCTCAAACTGGCCACAGTCTTGGATTAGATTTGGATTCCAGTTGGGGATATTTTTCATATGGCGGTGTCCCAGCTTGACAACATCGTTGCAAATATCGTTACGATTGCACCGAGAAGACTTGATTTGAACAAGCTATATCGCTTACACTTCGAGCAAGTGGATTGGGGGCTCCCGGTCGGCGCTATAGCCTCGGTGGGTTTCATCGGGGCTTTTCGCTTTTTTGGGGCGGATAAACTTTTAAGCCCCAATTTTCATATCCTTGCCCGACGTTTTTTCGACCTCCAGAGCAATAAAACTTCTCCTTCAAGATTTCAAAAGCACTGTTTGGTTGATCGGGGCGCAGAATGTTAAGGCCAATCGGCCTAGCGACGAGGTCAGCCAGTTGCAGGCCAGGGGAATCCACCTTTTTATCCGCAAAAATAATCTCAAAAGGGAAGTTGATTCCAACGCGATTTGCTCCATCGGTCATCCGACGAAACTCAAGCTCTAACTCGTCGTCTTCTTTTTTACCTCGACATTCAAAGACTACGTGGGTGAGTTGCTTGTGCTGACTCTTCTCCTGCAGGAACTCATAGAGTGTTTCCAAACAAAAGCCTAGTGCTAAATGATAGGGGTTCTCGTTTTGGTCAGGCGAGCCTTTGAGTTTTGATTTGTCGATGACACAACTAGCCAGAATAAAGTTGTGGGTTTTGATTAGTTGACTCAGTTCGTCCAGGAATTTGGTTTTTTGCAGCTTGCTTTTGAAGGTGAATGCGCCTTTTTCTTTTCTGATGTCGTGTTCATGTAGTACAACCAAGTCATGACCGAAGTGCTGGAACTTGAATTGGTGCAGTGCGGAAACAACGCGATTGGCGTAATGCCTTTTGTGAAATATGCAAAAGGCAAGGACGAAAATTGGATAGTTTGGATCCAAATTTTGCATGCCATGGTCACCACTTTCGTCGACATAGACGATGTAGTCACTGAATAAGCTGGGTGTGGTTTGGTCGGTTTTGCTGCTCATTGTGGTCTCGCAGTGACTTTGAAAAGTCTGTGACGAACAAAATTCAGTCGCCTACGGATGTGCCGCAAAGTGGGCCGAGACTCCAAAAACCACAAAAATAGCGAAATAGTACCGAGACGTTAAATGGTGTTATCTCACAGTTTGTGTGTGAAAGCAACAAAGTATAGAAATGCACATCGTCTTGAAAAGCGCGAATTAACGTCGTTTAGAGTGAATGTAAGTTGTATGAGATACATCTTTTCCCCTTGGCCTCCGAAGGTTCGATCCCCGCCAGCCGCGCCACTTATCAAGAAGCCAATGCAGCCACGTCCCCCCACTGTTCCTCTGGCGCCCAACGCGATTCAAAAAGGCACACCGCTGAAGGTCTTGATGAACCGGGAGTCGATTGAGTGCCTGGCTCAAAACATTTTGTATGCGCACAAGACATTTCCAGCTGAAGCGTTTTGCAAGCACGCGCTGACCAATCTTGAACCCTTGGAGCTGATGCAGCGCGCCCAACACATTGCAAAATCGCTGAGGGAATTTTTGCCCGGCAATTACCAGCAAGCTGTGTCCATTCTGATTGATTCCTTCACTCCGGCAGAGACCGAAGTGGGGTCCTTGGGGCTGGCTGGGTTTTTCTACATGCCACACAGTTTTTTCATTGCCGATTTCGGTTTAGACCCAAGTTACAACGACGGCGACGATCCATTCGATGTGTCCATGCAAGCCTTGCGTGAACTCACCATGCGTTTTACGGCTGAATTTGCAATTCGCCCATTTCTCATCCACCAACAAGCACGCACCCTGATGCAGATTAGCAAGTGGCTGAGTGATCCCAACCCGCATGTAAGGCGACTGTGCAGCGAGGGCACACGCCCCAAGCTGCCCTGGGGAAAGCGGATTCAGTCATTTGTAGCCAACCCGCAGCCCACATTGCCCATACTCGAATACCTTAAAAACGACGAGTCGTTGTATGTGCGCCGCAGTGTGGCCAACCATCTTGGGGATATCGCCAAAGACCACCCAGAGATTGCCTTTTCAACTTGTGAGCGCTGGCTTCAGGCGAATGCGTCCGATGAATTGAAGTGGGTGGTGCGCCATGCGGTGCGTTACCATGCGAAGAAGGGCGACGCCCGGGCTTTGGAAATTAGGAGCAGGGCGAAACTTAATCAGTCACCAACTCAATAAATTGTATGTACATCGAAGGCACCATTAAAATCTGGAATGATGATCGTGGATTCGGTTTCATTCAGTCCCACGAGAATCAGGTCGAGGTGTTTGTTCACGCGACGGCATTCAAAAATCGCCACACTCGTCCCCAAGTTAATCAACGTGTTTACTTCAATATTGAACCAGGTTCAGAAGGAAAGCCGAGAGCCATCAATGTACATTTTTCACGGCCCGTTTCCAGTCCAAAAATTGCTAAGACTGAGGCCCCTGCACAGTGGGGAACCTGGTCGTTTTTGGCAATTCCTGCCTTCGTTTTCTTGTTTGGTGTGGTGAGCCTGGTTTGGAATCCGCCGCTGCTGTTGGCTTTGTTCTATGTGGTGATTAGCGTTTTGACTTACTTCACCTACGCCATGGATAAATCAGCAGCCAAGAAAGGCGGATGGCGGACTTCTGAAAGCACCTTACACTGGCTGTCCCTGTTGGGTGGTTGGCCCGGTGCGCTTGTTGGTCAGCATATGCTTAGGCACAAATCAAACAAGGCTCCGTTTCGATTGGTTTTCTGGGTCACGGTTTTTGTGAATGTATCTTTGTTCTTGCTAGTGGCTTCTCCCAAAGGTCAGGCATATTTGAAAATGTTCAGTTTGCCACTTAAATTTCAGACGTAAGCACTCGGGAGTTTTGATGCCATATGTCAACTTTTAAATTACCCATACCCCACATGAACAATCACTATTCATTCATCGGTGGCCACGAGGGCCAGTGGCAGGTTACCCGCTGCGATGCCGTTGTGGGCGCACCTGTTGAGGCCGTAGAAAGGCTGAACGTGGTGAACACCCCGGCGAGCCAGCTAGGGCAGCGCGGTACTTGGGTGCTTCAGGGTTTTACCAGCAATGTGCGTTATGCCGAGCGCCATGAAATTGCCCAACTGCGCGCCAGGCAAGAGGGCTTGAATCGACCTGCTTCCACCTGTGCTGCGCTTATTCCAATCAAGAAAAATGCGCAGTGGTGGGCTTTGTCGCAAGATGAACGCCGTGCAATATTCGAGGCACAGTCACACCACACCGAAATTGGATTGGCTTACCTGCCTGAAATTGCCCGGCAATTGCATCACTCACGTGATCTTGGTGAGCGTTTTGACTTTTTAACCTGGTTTGAATTTGCGCCAGAGCACACCGATGCATTTGATGAGCTGCTCGTGAAATTACGGGCCTCGGAAGAATGGAAGTATGTCGAACGTGAAGTAGACATACGCTTGCTCAAGGACCCTACGTGACAACACAAAAGTACCAAGGCTTTTCCACTGCCGGCTTTGGCAAAGATTTATGCAGGTGACGCCGTGGGGCGCACGACGATCTCACTCGTGTCCACATCGCTGGGCTGATTGATGACATGTGCAATTGCTGTTGCAATTGCCTCGGGTTTCAATGCGATTTTCCGAAAGCTTTTCATGGCCGTGGCTGTGGCGGGGTCGCTGATGGCATCGGCCAATTCAGATTCCACCACACCCGGATAAACACAAGTCACGCGGAGGCGATCATTTTCTTGTCGCAAGCCATCAGAAATCGCTCGGACCGCGTATTTCGTAGCGCAATACACCGCAGCAGTTGGAACCACATAAAGTCCACCAATCGAAGAAATGTTGATGATCTGCCCACTCTTCTGTTCATTCATGATGGGCAAGACCGCCGCAATCCCGTTCAGCACGCCCTTGATGTTGACATCGATCATTTGATTCCATTCGTCTGTTTTTAAAGCATTCATCGGCGAGAGCGGCATGACCCCGGCGTTGTTGACGATGACATCGACGCCGCCATAGGTTTGAACTGCCAAGTCAACAAGCGCGTGAAGGTCGGTCAGTTGGGTCACGTCGACCTGTTGATACACCACCTGACCGCCGTTCCACGTCAAGTGGTCTGCAATGGATTTAAGTCGGTCAGTACGTCGCGCGCCCATCACGATTCGATGACCTTGCTCGCTTAGCAACCTCGCGGTGGCTTCACCAATACCGCTGCTTGCACCCGTGATTAAAATTGTCTTCGTTGCCAATGATTGTTGCATTACAAAATCTCCTCGATCGCATTCAAAGATGAGCTTCAATATTGGGCAATGTATTGGGGTTCGAGAATACAGATTCCTCTTGGAATATTGCCTATAAGTATGTTTTTGAAATTTTTGCGGACTGCGAGTGATATCTTTGACAAGCAATTGGCATGTTGGCGAAGGCGGTTTATATGACTGACACATTTTTTCGGTCACGGCAGGCTCAAATGGTTGCCATGATTCAGCGCATGGCGACCGCCGAGGGGTACTCCGAATCAGCGCTGAATGGTGTGACATTCATGCGTTGCAACGGGGCGTTGGCCAGAATGCCAGCCCTCTACGAGCCAAGTATTGTGATTGTCGTCCAAGGTACAAAACGTGGATTTCATGACGGAAAAATTTACACCTATGATGCCAACCATTATTTGGTGGTGTCAGTTCCGCTTCCGTTTGAAGTTGAAACCCAGGCCACCGCTGAAGAGCCACTTCTAGGTTTGATCATTCGAGTGGATTTTGCATTGGCCGCAGAACTCCTGCTGAATCTGAAAGAGTCGGTCGTAGACCAAGGTGAAGAGCTGCCGCCGTTGTTCGCTTCCCGCGTGGATGTCAAGCTGGATGATGCCGTCTTCAGGTTACTTGAAATACTGGAGTCCCCGAATGATTCAACGATTCTGGGTCCCTCAATGATCAAGGAAATCACCTACCGGGTTTTAACCGGTGAGCAAGGCCGAAGTTTGCGTCTTGCTTTCTCCTCTGACAATTATTTATCGAGGGTGGCAAAAGTATTGAAACTGATTCATTCAAATTACCATCGTGCACTCGATGTGGCTACCTTGGCCAAAGAGGCCAATATGAGCATTCCGACATTTCACGTGCATTTCAAGTCGGTCACGTCCAGTACGCCAATTCAGTACATCAAGGCGATCCGGCTTCATCAGGCTCGGTTATTGATGATCAGAAAAGGTGTGAATGCATCCCAGGTGTCGGCCATGGTGGGCTACGAGAGCCCGTCACAATTCAGTCGGGAATTCAAGCGGTACTTTGGGCGTACACCTGTGCAGGAAACTCAGCATGGTCAGTCAATTTTGAGTATGTCGTAACTTCCTGGTTTTTCGTAAATGCACTGAATAATGTGCCAAACTTTCCAATCATCTAATCCTGGGGTTCGCGATGAAATTGGTGCTTTCTTTTTTGATTTCGATCAGTGCGGTATTTCCTGCTTTTGCTGCTGAAAACGCGCCACCTCTTCAAACTATTCAATCGCTGGATGTTCCCCGTTACATGGGCACCTGGTTTGAACTTGCCAAGTACCCCAACCGCTTTCAGAAGCAATGCGTGCGCAACACCAGCGCCGAATATTCATTGCAAAAAGACGGTACGGTGAAAGTGTTGAACCGTTGCCAACTAGCCAGCGGTGATATGGAGGAAGCATTGGGGCAGGCCCGCCAACTTGGAAATGTGAAGTCGCCGAAGCTTGAGGTGCGTTTTGCACCCGCGTGGCTAAGCTGGCTGCCCATGGTGTGGGGCAGGTATTGGGTGATCGACCAGATCGGAGAATACCAGTTGGTGGCCGTGAGCGAACCCAGCCGTGAGTACCTGTGGGTGTTGGCCCGTACGCAACAAGTGGACAAAGCCAAATACGATGCACTGCTGCAACGCCTGAAAGCCAAAGGTTTTGATTTGAACAAGCTTGAACTGTCGCCGCAAGGCAGTTAAACCATGCGCCAGTTAAACCCGAAGAAATTGCTGCTCAGCAAGTGGACCGCCGCAAAGCCCGTGAACAAGGAAAAACATTTTCTGGTTCGAAGCGTGGTCAAGCCTGCCAGCGAAGAATTACCGGTTGAATACTTTGAACTGGAAGCTGTGCATTCAGGCCGAACGCAAATTATTCACTGGCGGGATTTGCAGGACGAAGCGCAGTGGCTGCAGGGGTGGAAGTAGCCACGTTGAACCATCGATTGGCAATTTACCAAATCGTATTGACATGTGGATAGCTCTGAATTTTTTCGTCCGCAGTAATTAGCGCCAAACCCATGGCGCGCGCTGTCGCTACAATCAACCGGTCTGCAGGGTCTTTGTGAAAATCACCGGGCAGGCGTACGCTTTCGATTGCAATTTTATTGTTCACCGGCTGAAAACGGATTGCATCAATTTCGCTGACTTTGCCCAGCCAGGTTTCGACGTCTAGTGTAAGAATCAAACGTTCACGTTCAACCAGCATCGCAATCTCCCAGACGCTAATCGCGGATACCCAAATTTCACCGCTTTGAAGTTCCTCGCTGATGCGTTTCATCGCCTTTTTACTGATCATTTGGCGGGCGCCTGTCGCCAGCCAAATCAGGACATGGGTATCAATCGCGATCATCGCGCAGCATCCCATTCGTCTTCGCCGACTGGGTCGGTGGGGGAGTCATAGCGAAGCACCGTGTCGCGCAATACATCGAAGGGGTCGGCCTCGCGGTGTTTGAAAGGTTTGATTTCAAGCGTTGGAACGCCGTGATCGGTGATGATAAGCGATTCGCCAGTCGATTCTACTTGCCTGAAAAACTCCAAGGCTTTCGCTTTGAACTGGGATTTGGAAACCTGTATTGCCATAAAAAGACCATGGTCATATGATTCTGGTCATAATATGATTTTTGTGAGCAGGTGACAAGCCCGTGTTACTTCCACCTACCTTGCGCTTCAATCACCAAACCTCGTGGCCCGCGTACTTCATTCTGGTTTGCATAGGCCCAGTTCAAGGCCTTGCACATTTCATCTGAAAACTCGTTGTCGTTTTGCTGGTGCAAATCCATGAACTGTTTGGATGCCACCATGGCGCGCAATTCCTCAAGCAGGCCTGGCTCGTTGATGTAACGCACCACGCCATGTACATAGTTTTCAACTGAATCGGCCACGCAGTATTCAGCCAGTCCTAGCGAAGCCAGAATATCGTAGTCGCTGCGCGAATGGGGTTCGGCACCGATCAGGCTGACCACGGGCAGGCCCAACACCATGCAATCGATGGTGCTGGTGGCGTTGCCAAACGGGAAGGGGCTGAGTGCCAGGTGGTGCTGGTTGAGCATGTTCAGGTAGGCTTCATAACCTGTGCGGCGGGCCACCACGGCGGTGGGGAAGAAGCTGCGCAGGCGTTTCTCGGTTGAAAGGTGGCCAACACCGTATTCATTGGGGAAGAAGGTGAAGCAAATCGGCTTGGCCGACAGGCGTTCAATCTCCTTCAACGCAGTGATAAACCCAAGGTTGATTTTCATGGTGTTGCAAGGCACTGCAATCGACACCACAGAGTCATCCAGCACTGGGGGTGGTGGCAGTTTCAAGTCTTTGTGGGCCTCGGCCACATTGCCAATTTCACTCTCCAGAATCAGCATGTTCTCATTCACCACACCTGGCCCGCCAAATACACGGGTGGTTACAAACGCCATGTCCATCTCGCTGCTAAAGCTGCTGGCCGGGTGGCCAAAGCTCATGGCTTGCAGGGGTGCCCAACGCAGGTTGGCGAGCGAAATTCCCCACGAGCGCATACCCACACTCATGAACCAGGCAATGTCGGGTGTGCATTGGTTCAGCACCGGTTGCAGGTTCATTTCTTCTTCGGGCACTTCGATGAACTCATCGAACAGGCCAATGGATTGATCATCCACATCGGCTTTCATTGACACCATCACCAGGTAGTAATCGCGTTTCAGGCGCTTGATCATGGGGGCATACCAACGGTACATGGCGTGCACCGATTTGAACGTTTCGGCAATCACGGCCATCACGGGTTTGTTGTCAATATTGCCTGCATGCCGCACGCTGCCTGCGGGTTTGGCCTGTATGCCTTTGGCCTTGTGCACTCGCTTGAACCACAGGTTCAGGTGCTTTTTAATTTCATGCTTGCGCGGGCTGGTGCTGTAGCTGCACAGCATCCAGATATTCGAGATCAATGCGCGGTATTGGTCCAAAGGGCGCAGGGCACTGTAGGGGTTGTACTCCTCAAGCAAGAAGGTGCGGCCAGCGTCGCCTGTCACGGTCAAGGGCAGGCGGTCCAGCAACAGGCCAATCGCCAACAGCGCCGAGGTTTCCGTGCTTTCCAAAGTCAGTTCTACCAGGTCGGCAGGGTCCAGGTCGCCCACGCTGGCCAGCAGCAGGGCGCGCACCAAGGCTGGGTTGTCAGTCAGTTGTTTGGCTTTGCGCTCATGCGCTTTGTTGAGCAGCAGCTTGAGCACCGCGCGGCTGTTGCCGTAGCCGGATACTTCAAACACATGGCTCATGAAGCGCTTTTGTTTGGTCAGCACCAACAGGCTGTTCAAGCTCAGGGTGTGCTTCAGATCGGTGAGTACATTCACGTACAGCGCGGCAAACCGCGTGCACAATTCGGTGGTGCCTTGTATGTTCAATTGCATCAAGCTGGCATACGGTTTGTTCTGGCACTCATTCACCAACACAGCCAACTGATGGATGGTTTTCTCTGCGTCCTGCTGTTGAATGAATACGCCACTCTCGATGCTTTGCAGTTTTGCATCAATGTCATCAAACAGCGGTTGTAGTTGTTCTTCCAGGCTGACTGTGGTCATGGCTTAGACAATCTCGAACTTAAAGTTGAACGGTGCGGCCAGTGGCCGAGGCTTGTGCAATCGCCTGGCTCAAGGCCAGGCCTTCTGCAGCAACGCCAGTCGACAAAGTGTAGGCATTCAGCTTTTCATCGCGCATGGCTTGCGCAATGTCGGCGTAGTAGTTGGCAAAGGCCTCGATAAAACCCGAGGGGTGGCCAGCCTTGAAGCGGTTGTAGCGGGGCTGTGCGGTTATTTCACTGCCCGTTGAAATTCGGTCGAGCAACATGCGGTTACCTGCTTCATCGGCAGCCTCAATCATTTCCGGGCTTTCCTGATGCCATTGCAAACTGCCCTTGGTACCAAAAACGCGTATGCGCAAGCCATTGCGATAACCCAACACGGCTTTGCCGTACCAGGCGTTGACCATCAGGTTATTGCTGTATTGAATGACAGCATCCACTTCATCAATCAGCCCCGGCGATACGTGGGTGATTGCGCGTTGCCAGGCATTCACGGCTTGGGGTGTGTTGCCGCATACAAAATTAACAAGGCTGTGCAGGTGTACAAACAGGTCGAGCGACACACAGCTGATGTCGCCGTCTTCAAGCCGCCATGTCTGAATAGCGTGGGTTTTGTTCTGGTTGCTCAGCCGCATGTAGGAGTCTTGCGGCATTTCCACCATCACCTTGAACACGCTGCCAATGGCCCCGCTTTCCACGCGGCGTTTCATCTCGCGTACAGCGGGGTAGCCGGTGTAATTGAAAATTGAAAACACCTGGGTGTTGTCGGGTTGGACACGGGTCAGTAGTTCTTTGCATTCCTGCACATTGGCCAACAGGGGTTTGTCCGAAATAACCCGCAAGTTGTGGTCGAGTGCCAAATGAATGTACTGCGCATGCGATTTGATGGGTGTGGCAATCACCACCGCATCCACTTCGTGCGCTACCGCATCGATCAGCGCTTCTGCGCTGGGGTACAGTTTGTCGGCCGGCACATTGTATTGGCGGCCCGATTCGGCATTGAATTCCGGATTGCGGCTAAAGCACCCCGCCACCAGGTCGAATTCATTGTCCATTTTCATGGCGATTTCATGCACGCGGCCCACGGCTGAATTTACACCACCGCCTATCATGGCCACCTTGATGGGTTTGTGCAGCGGTTTCAGTGTGTTGTATTTGCTCATGTTCAATGTCCTTTGCGTGTGGCTTTAACCATTGAAGGTGTAAAGCCTGCGCTGTGTGGCAAGGCTGGCCAGTGTTTGAAGGTCGGCTGCGTTGGTGCAGCGTGCAAACAGCAGGGCCATGCGGCCCACCGGGCTTGGCGCAATGAAGTCGCCAGTGGCGGCAATGGGCACCCAACGCTCCATGTGCACCGGGTGGTTAAAGTGCAGGTGTTGCAACAAGCCTTCGTGCGGCAAGGTCAGTGTGTGGCGCAAAATGAAATTCTGCTTCAAGGGGCCAGGTGCGGCACGTTGACCCAAAAACCCTTTGGCGTAGCTGGCCACATAGGGAAAGCCGGTAGAAAGTTCAATCAACTGGCTGTACAAATCGCCGGGGCAGCGGCGGGTAATTTCAACCAGCCAGAATTCATTGCCTTTCAGCAAAAACTGCGTGTGCACCAAACCATCACACAGGCGCAGGCTTTGGGCCAAATGTTCAATTTCGCGGCGAATGCGCGTGTGTACCTCCACCGGAAAGTCGATGGCCAGGTGGCTGGTGTCCACCACAAAGCGGTTGGCCGAGCCATGTTCTATCACCACAAAGTCTTGCACCACGCGGCCATTCACTACAAATGCAGAATGGCTGTACAACTGGCCTTCCACATATTCTTCGACCAAACAATCGCCACTTCTCGACTCAGCTTTGGCGGTGCCAATCGCCTTGTGCAGCTGGCTGGTTTCGCCGGCCTGTATCACAGTAATGCCGCGGCCGCTGTAGGCATCCACAGGTTTGACAATCACGGCGCAGGCGGGTGTCTCGTGGTTGTCAAACACACGTGGCACGGACAAACCTTCTTGCCGGGCAAACTGCCGAAACTTCTGTTTGTGATTGATGGTTTCTGTGGCGTGCAGGCTGTCAATGCCGGGAAAGTGCAAGGTTTCCGACACCTCTGCGCAGGAGTAATACGAGCGGTCGTTACAACCGGGCACCAAGTACTCAATGCCCAGTCGGGTACACAAGTCGGCCAGCGCGGCTGGGTTGGAATAGTCCAGTTGCTGATAACCGGGCGTGGCTTTGGCCAAAAAGTCGTTGGGCTTGCCTCCTGCAAACAGCACCGTATGTCCGGCATTGCGCAAGTAATTCAGGATAGGCCCCGAAGAAAAATTGGTGTCGACCAATAGCACCTTAGCCACGGCTGGCCTCGTCGATAATCACGCAAATGCGCGCCACATCTTCCAGTGGCAGGTCAGGGTAAATCGGCAGGCACAACACTTGTTCAGCCGCTTTGTGGGCATTGGGCAAATTGCGCGGTGCAGCCGAGGGCAGGCCGCGGTACATGGGCATGCTGCTGATTAGCGGGAAAAAATAGCGGCGGCCATTGACACCGTGCTCTTGCAAACGTGCGTACAGCGCGTCGCGTGTAATGGGGTAGTGGGCATTTACGAAAATCGGAAAGTAAGCGCCGTTCCATTCCACATTCTCGGGCACAGCCATGTGTTCGATTCCGGGGACATTGGCCAGCAATTCGCGGTACAGGGCCTGTATGCGGTGGCGCTTTTCAATGGCCTGGTCCACATACTTCAATTGCAGCATGCCCATGGCGGCATTCAGTTCGCTCATCTTGCCGTTGATGCCCGGTGCCATCACGGTGACTTCATCGGCAAAGCCAAAGTTCTTCAGGTAATCAATGCGCTGTTTGGTTTTGGCGTCTTTGCAAACAATGGCCCCACCCTCAAAGGTATTAAACACTTTGGTGGCATGCAGGCTTAGTACAGACAAATCACCGGCATTCAAAATGCTCTCGCCGTGTTGCTTCACGCCAAAGGCGTGGGCCGCGTCGTAAATTACCTTGAGGCCGTACACATCGGCAATGCGTTGAATCTCGGTGGTGTTGGCTGGCAAGCCATAGCAATGCACCGGCAAAATGGCACTGGTTTGGGGGGTGATGGCCTCTTCAATGCGGCGGGGGTCGAGGTTCAAAGTAAGCGGGTCTACGTCCACAAACACAGGTTGCAGGTCATTCCACAACAGCGAATGGCTGGTGCACACAAATGAATACGGGGTGGTAATGACCTCGCCTTGAATTCGCAAGGCTTTTAGGGCGGTCATCAAAGCAATGGTGCCATTGCAAAACAGTGAGATGAATGGCACACCCAGGTACTCGCACAGCGCCTTTTCAAGCTGTTGGTGGTAAGGGCCGTTGTTGGTCAGGGTTTTGCTGTCCCAAATCTGTTCCAGGTAGGGTATGAACTCCGCAAGCGGCGGCAGCGCTGGCTGCGTCACATAAATTTTCCGATGATCCATACCCAAGCCTTTCTATTTGATTTTCCTCATTATCCCGGCTGGGTTACACAATCATTTGTTAAATATCAGGCCTCTTTCCCCTTCAGAAAAATGTTTTCCCCCATTCAGGCTTGCTATAGTTCGCATTGAATTTGGCTTGAAAACGGCCTTTATTGATCTATTTACCGGGAATTCACCATGTTTGTTGCCGGCAACGGTGTGGGTTGGCTTGAGGCCGTAATTTTAGGGCTGATCCAGGGGCTGACTGAATTTTTGCCCATTTCATCGAGTGCGCATTTGCGTATTATTGGACCCATGTTGCCGTCCGGGCTAGACCCCGGCGCAGCTTTCACTGCCATTACCCAGCTGGGAACAGAACTCGCGGTGCTGGTGTATTTCCGCCACGACATCGCCCGAATTTTTCTCGCCTGGTGTGGGTCGTTCAAGCGCAATGCCGCCAGTGGTGTGCCAATGAGTCCCGATGCCCGCTTGGGCTGGCTGGTGATTGTGGGCACCTTGCCCATTGCTGTTTTGGGCCTGTTGTTTCAAGATCTGATTGAAACCTATCTGCGCAACCTGTACCTCACCGCGATCATGTTGATTGTGTTTGGTCTTATCCTTGGTTTTGCCGACAAGGTGGGCAAACGCCAAACAGAGCTGAGGGAAATGACCTGGCGCGACGGCATTGTGTTTGGTTTTGCGCAAGCCTTGGCACTCATTCCCGGTGTCAGCCGTTCCGGCGGAACCATCACCGCAGGTTTGCTGATGGGCTACACCCGAGAGGCAGCCGCGCGTTATTCATTCTTGCTCGCGGTGCCTGCCGTGTTTGCTTCCGGCTTTTACCAGTTGTACAAAAGTTGGGGCGTGGCTGGCCCGGTCAGCCCAGCCAACACGGCATTGGCAACCTTCATTGCCTTCTTTGTGGGCTATGCCGTCATTGTGTGGTTCCTCAAGCTGGTCAGTACGCGTGGCTACGGCCTGTTTGTGGTGTACCGGGTGGTGCTGGGTGTGGTGGTGTTGGCGCTGTTGGCCGCCGGGGTGTTGCAGCCGCTTTAAAGTTGTAGGAACGCAGTATGCAGGTGTTGTGGTTCAAACGGGATTTGCGTTTAAGCGATCACCTGCCGCTGTTTGAAGCCATGCGCAATGCCAAGCACCACGGGCTTGTGCTGCCCTTGTACATTCACGAACCCAGCCAAATTGCAGATGCGCACACCGCGCGTCAACACCAGCTGTTTGTGCATGAATGCCTGGATGATTTGAAGCAGCAGTTTGCACAGGTGGGTGGTTATTTGCATGAGGAATTGGGCGAGGCCGTCGATGTGTTGGCCCGCCTGCATGCACAGTTCAAATTTACCCACGTGTGGGCACACCAGGAAACCACGCAGCTTGCACAATACCAACGGGATCAGGCCGTGGCGGCGTGGTGCAAAAGCATGGGTGTGGCGCTTCATGAATTGCCCCAAAACAATGTGCAGCGTGCCACCTTCATGGCCAATCCGTTTGCTGAGAAAATTAATTTTCAAACTTACCTGGACCGGGCCGCCCAAGAAGAAATCAAAAACCCGGCCGGCCGAAATTTGCAGGCCTTCTTCGCACCCACGCCCCCTGTTGAACTCAACCGTGCCACTGTGCCGCTTGCTGCGGGCGATGACAAACCACTGCGCATGAAAGGTGGCCGTGCGCAGGCCCGGGCAGTGGCCGCAAAATTCTTTACTCCAGCCAAATTGAGAAGTTATCCCTTCTCAATTTCCAGCCCTTTGAAAGCATGGAATGGTTGCTCGCGCCTGTCGCCTTATCTGGCTTACGGTGTGGTGAGCGACCGCGAGGTATTGCAAAAACTCAACGCTTTGGTGAACAGGGTGCATGGGCAGGGTGATGCGACACACATTGCAAAAGTTGAAGACGCCGCGCGGTTTTATGTGGACAGGTTGATTTGGCGGCAAGGTTATTTGCAGCAGCTGGAAAACCACACGGGTTTGGAAACCGATGCTTTTTACTGCGATGAACCAGCAGAGGTGAATCAGGAATTTTTGAGAGCTTGGCAACAGGGCCGAACAGGCTTTGCCTATGTGGATGCCTGCCAGCGCTTTTTGCAACAAACCGGTTGGCTGAACATGCGGGCACGGGCCATGTTGGTGTCGTTTGCGTGCGTGCAATTGGGTTTGCCCTGGCAAGCCGTGGCCTTGTTTTTGGCACAGCAGTTTCTCGACTTCGAGCCCGCCATTCACTATGGGCAGGTGCGCATTGCGAGTGGCACCAGCCACTTTTCGCAAATGCTGGTGTACGACCCCTTGAAACAACAGGCTGAACAAGATCCTAAAGGCGAGTTTGTAATGCGCTGGTTGCCGGAATATGGCACTGCTGATTATCCAGAACCGATTGTCGACAATGCGGAATCGTTAAAGCTGGGCAAGGCGCGCTTGCATGCCATGCGCCAACACCGTTTGTCATAAGTGGGTGTTGCCGCGAAGCCCCGCACTGATGTATTCGTGAAACAGCCGGCGCATTTCCTTCAAGCCACCGCTTTGGTTGACCAAGGGCAATAGCCTCTCATCGTGCATCACCATTGAAAAGTCGGCCAAACCATGAATGGCCGTGTTCACCGCCAAATGCACTTTAAAACGCAATTGTGCCTCAGAGTATTGCGGGAAAAATTGCCGCAAAGTGGGCGCAAACACATCCATGTAGGGGTTGAAGTAGCGCGTCAGAAACCGCTGCCCCTGCTCGCCGGTCTGCCAAGTGAGGCGGGACAAAAACTGAATGCACACCGCACCAGTCTCGCCGCTTGAAAACAGTTGCACAAAGGGATCAAAAATCAGTTCGCACAGGCAGGTCCATTCTTTGTGTTCAGGCGCGCTGCGCGCGAATTCGGTGTGGGCCCGTTTGCAGTGAACATCAAGCTGACCTGTCACAAAATCCACCACCTCTTCCACCAATCGATCTTTGGTTTTGAAATGATAGTGCACCGCCGAGCGGTTACCCTGGCCTGAAAGCTGCCGAATTTTACTCAGCGTGACACCTTCAATGCCATGTTGCGCAAATTCATTCAACGCAATCCGTAACAGCTGTTCGCGAGTATCAACAACATGGGCTGGGGCGGTTGCTTGATTCATGTGTTTGTTTTTGTGAGTAAATTTCCGCTTGCCTGATTTAATACCTTGGTATTAATCTAGAGTGATTAAATACAATATAACCATAAAATCAGGAGACATGCGTGAAACTTTCAAAAGTATTCACGGCTGCAATCGCAGGCACGGCATTCGCGTTGCTTGGTGCCTGTTCGTCTGAAGACGCAGGCAACACGGCCAGCCCCTCGGCATCGCCATCGGCCAGCAGCAATGTGCTCAGCAGTGAATCCTTGGCCCAGGCCATGGGTGGCAGCGAAACTCCCTTGGGCTTGGGGTGCGGCTGGATTGCGGCCAGCGATCCTGACAAAGCCAATATTGCTTTTCCCGACAGCGAAGCCAAATACTGGGTGGCGGCTGCGCCTGTGTCGCCCCAAACGCGGTTGCGAATTGATGGCCGTTACCCGGATGCCCGTTATTTTTCCTACAACGCATACGATGCCGCGCTGCGCCCAACCGACGCCGTGGCCGACTTTGAACTCACACCTTCTGACAAAGGTCGCGAAGGCAATCCTTTCGCGCGCAAGGGTGCCAAACCAGGCGGTGCTTATACGGCTTATCTGGAATACGGTGCATCTCCGGTTCAAAACCCGGAGGTACTACGCAAGCCCAATACTTTTTACACCGGTGAAATTGGTTTGGGTCCATTGAATATTCCAAATGGTTTGGCGGTGTTCATTTATCGGGTGTATGTGTCGAATACCGGCGAGTTTTTTGATGGTGGTGTGGGTTTGCCCACGCTCACATTGGAAACTGCGGACGGCAGCCGTGAGTTGGGAACCCTGCCAAATTGTGCTGAGCCGTTCTTGCCGAATTTTGGAGGTGCTGCGCCACCACTGGGCCTGAATGAGGTACTGCTGGGGCTGGACTACCCCAACCAGTTGGCTTTGCCTTTCCCAACGGCCACCAATCCGCCCAATACACTGAAGTTTTTTAGCCTCGGTGACACCGTATTTCGAATCGCAGGCAATGTGACCGGTCAAGACACCAGCATGCTGGGCGGCCGGATTGATTCAGGTTCGGGCGGTTTTTTGAGCAACGTACACAATGCCTACACCAGCACTGGTTTTGCTCGCCGCTACGGCAGCATTGCCATGGTGCGTGCCAAAGCGCCTACCTATCGCGGCCAGCCCGGTGTGGAGTTTGGGCAAGAGCAGTTGCGTTACTGGTCGCTGTGCGGCAATGAATTTGCAACCCAGCGCTTCACCGATTGCGCCGCCGACTTTCAAGTGCCACTGGATGATCAAGGCTTTTTCACGGTCGTCATATCTGATCCGGCTGACCGCCCAACCAATGCCACAGCCGAGAACGGATTCTTGTGGTTGCCTTGGGGGCCGTATCCTGATCAACTGCTGTTGTATCGCCACATGCTGCACAATCCGGGATTCGCTGAGGCGATCCAGAATGTGGAGAAGGGTGACGCATTGGCCGACGTAATGAAAGATTTCGCGCCTGTCGGCATTTATTGCGACCCAAACGTTTTTACACAAAGCAATCGCAGTGGCGAGGTGTTCGCCCTGTGTGAACAAGACCAAAACACCAACCGATAACCACTCATATTTGAGGAGACAATGAAATGGCAGTGCAAAAGTTGAAACACGGGTTGCTGGCTGCAGCAATCATTTTGGGAAGTGGCGCAGCACTGGCCAATGACCTGTCTGAACTGGGCAAAAGCCTGACGCCCGTGGGCGCTGAGAAAAAGGGCAATGCGGCTGGCACCATTCCAGACTGGACAGGTGGCCTGAACACTGTGCCCAAAGGCTTCAATCCTGAAACCGGTTATGTCGATCCCTTCGCCAACGAGAAGCCCTTGTTCACCATTTCCTCGGCCAATATGGCGCAGTACGCAGCCAACTTGACACCCGGCCAAATGGAAATGATGAAGCGCTACCCCACCTACAAAATGAATGTGTACAAAACACATCGCACGGCGGCCTATCGCCAGGGTGTGTACGACGCAGCCAAGGCTGAGGCTCCCAGCGTGAAGTTGGTGGACGGCGGTAACGGTGTGGAAGGTATCAAGAAGTCCAACATTCCTTTCCCGGTGCCCAAAAGCGGCGTTGAGGTCATCTGGAACCACAACTTCCGTGACCTGGGCGGCTCAGTCATTCGCTATTCAGCAGACTTCCCGGTTCAGTCTGACGGTACATTCACTGTCGGTAAGCGTATTGAAACTGTGGCCCTGGCTTCGTACATGGACAGCCCGGAACCCAACCGCATTCTGTACTTCATGAACCAGATTACTGCACCGGCCAACGCAGCGGGTGAAGTGGCTTTGGTGCACGAGCCAATTAACCAGGTGGCTGAGCCGCGTTTGGCCTGGCAGTACAACCCAGGGCAGCGCCGCGTTATTCGTGCGCCTGAGCTGGCTTACGACTCCCCAGGTATTGGCGCCGATGGCTTGCGTACCAACGACGACTTGAACGGCTTTAACGGCTCCCCGGACCGTTATGAGTGGAAGCTGGTGGGCAAGAAAGAAATGTACGTGCCCTACAACAACTACAAAATTGCCGATCGCAATTTGAAGTACAACCAGATTGTGCAGAAAAACCATGTGAACCCAGATTTTGTTCGCTATGAACTGCACCGCGTGTGGGTAGTGGAAGCCACGTTGAAGCCAGGCAAGCGCCACATTTATGCCAAGCGTGTGTTCTACATTGACGAAGATTCCTGGGCTGTATTGCATGCCGACCAGTACGACAGCCGCAACACCCTGTGGCGTGTGCGTGAAGTGTACGGGGTGCAGGCTTACCATGTGCCAACATTTGCGGGCACTGGTGAAGTGTTGTACGACTTGCAGTCTCGCCGCTACCTGGTGGGTGGTTTGACCAACGAAGAAAAATTTGCCGAGTTTGGCAAGAAGTACTCGCCGGCTGACTTCTCTACGGCAGCCCTGCGCCGCATGGGTCGTTAATCCTGCAGTAATCGGCGATAATCGCGGTTTGAATGTTTCAAACCGCGAGTCGCCCCATGGCCCTTCGAGCCACCGTTTACAAAGTTCAACTGGATGTGTCCGACCTGGACCGCAATCACTTCGCCCAATACCCCCTCACGCTTGCATTGCACCCTTCTGAAACTGAAGAGCGCATGATGGTTCGCCTGCTGGCCTTTGCCATGCATGCGGGGCAAGACGTTCAATTTGGCAAGGGCTTGTCAGCAGAAGACGAGGCTGCGGTGTGGGAAGTCGACCCCACCGGGCAAATCAAGGTGTGGATTGATGTGGGCCAACCCGATGAAAGTCGAATTCGAAAAGCCTGCGGTCGTTCAGACCGTGTGGTGATTTACTGCTACACCCGCTCAGCAGAAGTGTGGTGGAAACAAAACCAGGACTGGTTGAACAAACTGGACAAAGTGCAGGTGCTGCAGTTAAGTGTGGAAGACGGTGCAACGTTGGCAGGCCTTGCACAACGCAACATGACGCTCGCTTGTACCATTCAGGAAGGCATGGTGTATTTGGGTGAGGCTGCGGTGCAGCCTGTCACCTTAAAGAGTGCTGATGGTTAATCAATAGATAGTATTCTTGACACCATGAATTTTCGACCCTATCATTCGCTCGTACTCACCTGCGGCGTGCCGTGGGCCCAAAAAACCACCAAGAGATTGGTGGTTTTTTGCTTTCTGGGGATGGTGAGTAGAAATGAGAACAGTGGTGTATATCGACGGCTTCAATCTGTATTACCGAGCGTTGAAAGGAACGCCGTTTAAATGGTTAAATATTCAAACCTTGTGTGAGTCAGTGTTACCCAAGAATATAGTGATTCAAGAGGTCAATTACTACACCGCCAGGGTGTCTGGTCGAATCAATGCGAATTCCCCTAGAGATCAACATCTATATTTAAAGGCGCTTACCAGCCTTTCTAAAGTGAAGCTTCACTTCGGGAGTTTCCAGACTCAAAATAAATGGATGTTCCTTAATCAGCCTGTGCAATTGCGACCAACCGGGCAAGGTGCCTTAAACCCGAACCCGAAGTATGCCTGTGTGGTAAAGACAGAGGAAAAAGGTTCGGACGTCAATTTGGGCGTACATTTGGTTCGTGATGCCTTGTTGGGAAAGTTTGACCACGCCATCCGATTGGTAATCGGTTATTTGCCTCTGTAAGCTGTTGCCATCGCCTTGGCAAAATCGCGACCTACTTCCCGGTCTACTTTGATGCTGCCGCGGTCGCTGTCATCGAGGCTTTCATTGTTAAACACCTCGATGTCCAGCTTGTCTTCGCTTTTTGCGACCACCAGTGACACCACAGCATCACCACTCACATTCACGGCTGTTCGCAACATGTCGAGTAACCTGTCCACGCCCAGAATCAACCCGATTCCTTCAAGTGGCAAACCAACCTGAGTGAACACCATGGACAGCATGATCAAGCCTACACCGGGAACACCTGCGGTGCCGATGGATGCCAAAACCGACATCATGATCACGGTGAGATAACCGCCCACGCCAAGGTCTACACCATACATATTGGCGATAAACACGGTGGCCACACCTTGCATGATGGCCGTGCCATCCATGTTGATGGTGGCACCGAATGGAACCGTGAAAGAAGCCACTGAGTTGTTCACGCCCATGCGTTCGGTCACGGTACGCAGGGTTACAGGCACCGTGGCGTTCGAGCTTGAAGTACTGAAGGCAAACACCTGCACACTGCGTATTTTTTTCAGGAATATGCGGGGGCTAAGTCCTGAAAACACCTTCAGGAAAAACATCAGAGTGATAAACAGGTGGACCAATAAAATGCCTGCAAGTACCACCACATAGCCAATTAACTGGGTGAAAAGGTCGATGCCCAATTCGGCCATGGCTTTGGCCAATAGACAAAACACGGCGTAGGGCGCCAGGGCCATGATGATGGTGACCATTTTCATCATGGTTTCATTGAGCACCTCGATCAACTCAATCACCTTGGTGGCTTTGATGCCCACCATCAGCAGGCTGATACCGAACAAAATTGCAAAGAAAATAATCGACAGCATTTCGCCACGGGCCATGGCACTGATCGGATTGGTGGGGATGATATTGATCAAGACGTCGGTCAGCGGCGGTGCTTCGCGTGCGGTGAAATTGGCTTCGCTGGTGGCGTTCATGCCCTCACCAATACCCAACCCCCCTGCAATAACTATCGCGCTGGCGATGGCCACGGCGGTGGTTAGCACGTAGAACGCAAATGACTTGCTTCCGATTTTCCCCAGCAATTTCACATCGCCTATACCGCACACTCCGCAAATCAGGGAGAACAGAACCAGTGGTACCACCATCATGTTCAACGCGTTGATGAACATTTTACCCACCACGTAAAACAAACCACCTGTAATGAATTCTTGAACGAAGCTTCCCTGGTAGTGGAGACCTGAAAAGTTAATCGCGAGGCCAACTACAACACCCAGGGCCATGCCCACAATCACCTTCAGGGTTAAATTCATTGGCTCGCTCCACCCAAATTGATAAATGATTTGATTACGATACTAGAAATGGAAGCAAAGTCGAGGCAATTATGTATTTCAATACCGTTGAACTGAGTCCCCGCGACAACTACCAGTTGTTAACCGGTGCAGTCGTGCCGCGCCCCATCGCGTGGGTCAGCACCTTGAGTGAAAACGGCGTTGCCAACCTGGCGCCCTATTCATTTTTTACCGTGGCCAGCTGCAAACCACCTGTGTTGTGTGTGGTGCAGGTGAACCCGCGCGACCGCAGCGAGAAAGACACCCTGACCAATTTGCAAACCACAAAGGAATGCGTGGTGAATGTTGTGAGCCATGTGCTGGTGGATGCGATGAATACCAGTTGCGGCGACTACCCGCCTGAGGTGGATGAGTTTGAAAAAGCAGGTTTGAAAAAATCGCTGAGCAAAGCCGTAACCGTGCCCGGTGTGGAAGATGCAATGGTGCGTTTTGAATGCAATTTGCGTGAGGTGAAGCTGATCGGCGAGGGTGCCCTGGGCGGCTCGATGATGTTGCTGGATGTGTTGGGCGTTGAGGTGAACGATACAGCCATGCGCGGTGGTTTGATTGCCAATGACTTGCTGGATGCGGTGGGCAAGCTTGCGGGCGATGGCTATTGCACCACCCGCAGCAATTTTGATTTGGCCAGGCCGAAGGTTTAGGCCCCGAGCTTTAAGCCGCTGAACGCGCTTTCAACAAAGGCAGCGAGGCCACCAAATCGGCAAAACGCTGGCCTTGCACCATCACATGGCTGCGCAGCAATTCGTTCGCCGTGTCGCCATCCCCAGCCAGAATTGCTTTCACGATTGCATCATGTTCATCCAGCGAGGTCGGGATGCGGCCACGCACACGCAACTGCAAGCGGCGATAGGGTCGCAGCCTTCTGCGCAGGCCCCAGGCCTGTTCCATCAAAAACTCGTTGTGACTGCCACGGTAAATGACACCGTGGAATTTGTCATTGAGCTGGTAGTACTCATCGGGGTCGCCCCCTTTTTCCATCGCAGCTTTGCATTCTTCGTGGGTGGCCACCAATTCTCTTTGTTCTTCATCGGTCAGACGGCGTGCGGCCAGCCTTCCGCACATGCCTTCGAATTCACCCATCACTTCAAACATTTCAACCAATTGTTGTGCGCTGAATTGCGCCACTACAGCGCCGCGCCGTGCGCGTAGCTCGACCAAACCAGCGGTGGCCAATTGGTTTAAAGCCTCTCGAATCGGGGTTCGGGACACGCCAAAGCGATCTGCCAGTTCGGTTTCATCCAAGTGGTCGCCGGGCGGCAATTTGCCAAAAGCGATCAGTTCTTCGATTTGGTCCCGTACGTCTTCTGACAGTTTTTTCTTCATGGGGCGATATAAAAAATGAATCAGCGTTATTGACAATGTATACGACCGCAATTAGTCTTGTATACAAGAAATCAAATAACGCATGCAAAATGCGATGCTCTAAATACAATCATAAGAGAGCACAGCCCCAAACACAATGAGTTTCGGGGGAACCTTGAGGAGACATGGATGAGTCACGCAGCCGGCGCTGTCAAAGCGCTCGCATTTGATGTTTTTGGCACCGTTGTAGACTGGCGCGGAAGTGTTGCGCGCGAAGTGGCCATGATCGCCAAACACTTGAACATTCAAGTGGATGCCTTCGCATTTGCAGACGCTTGGCGTGCGGGCTATGCCCCAGCCATGGACCGGGTGCGTAAGGGCGAGCTGCCCTGGATGCACATTGACAGCCTGCACCGCATGATTCTGGATTCCATCGTTGACCAGTTTGGGCTGCAAAGCCTTAGCGATGCTCAACGTGAAGACCTCAACAAAGTTTGGCACCGCTTAAGTCCCTGGCCCGACACAGTGGCTGGCCTGCATGCCCTGAAAAAACAATTCACGATCACCACCCTGTCCAACGGCAATTTTTCTTTGCTGACCGCGATGGCAAAAAACGCTGGTTTGCCGTGGGACTGCATTGTGTCGGCTGAGCTGTTCAAGCATTACAAACCCGACCCGGAAACTTACCACGGCGTAGCTGGCTTGCTGAATTTGCCGATTGAGCAAGTGATGCTGTGCGCCAGCCACCCCAGCGATTTACGCGCTGCAAAGGCGCAAGGTATGCGCACCGCCTACGTGATGCGCCCCTTTGAATTTGGCGAGCACGTGCCCTTGCCCAAAGTGGAAGCAGGCGAATTTGATTTTGTAGCACAAGACTTTGTGGACCTGGCTCGCCAGCTGGCGAGCTAGAACCACCTACACGGAGCATTGAATGAGCAAGATTTACCGAATTGGCCAGATTGTGCCAAGTTCAAACACCACTATGGAAACGGAAATCCCCGCAATTTTGCGGGCCCGCGAAGCCGTGGAGGCCGAGCGTTTCACCTTTCACTCCAGCCGCATGCGCATGCAGCATGTCACCAAAGAAGAGTTGGCCAAGATGGACGCCGATTCGGATCGGTGTGCCCTGGAGCTGGCCGATGCCCGCGTGGATGTACTGGGTTATGCCTGCCTGGTGGCCATTATGAGCATGGGTTTGGGTTATCACAAAAAATCGGAAGAACGGTTGCATGGCCGCACCGTGGAAGCTGGTGGCCCTGCGCCGGTGGTGACCAGTGCAGGTGCTTTGGTCGATGGACTCAAAGTCATCGGCGCCAAAAAAGTGGCCATTCTCACGCCCTACATGAAACCGCTGACTTGCCTGGTGATTGATTACATCGAGAACGAAGGCATTGAAGTGCTCGACAGCATTTCACTGGAAGTGTCGAACAACCTGGAAGTGGGTTTGCTGAACCCGCTGGCACCGATTGAGCACACCAAGAAATTGAACACGGCCAATGTGGACGCGATTGTGGCGTCAGCCTGCGTTCAAATGCCATCGCTGGGCTCCATTCAGCCGATTGAAGACCGTGCGGGCATGCCGGTGCTGTCTTCTTCGGTGGCCACCACTTACATGATGTTAAAGAAATTGGGTCTTAAGACCTATGCCCCGGGCTTCGGCTCGCTGTTGTCCGGGAACTATTGAACGAACCCAGAAATTTCGTTCGGATGTGGAAAGCGTTTGCGAATCACTCACCTGATTCAACAGCGTTCAATTAGAAGCAAGAGAGGAGACTTACTCATGAAGTTCATGATCAAACCCCTGGTGGCCGGCATGGCTGCAGCAGCAATTACTTTTGGTTTTGCCAACACAGCGTCGGCGCAAACCACCACCATCAAGGTGTCCCACCAGTTCCCAGGTGGTACCGAGGAAAAGGGCGATTTCCGTGACCGCCTGGTGCGCAAGTTTGCGCGTGAAGTATCTGAAAAAACCAATGGCAGCCTGAAGTTTGAAATTTTCCCAGGCAGCTCGCTGGTCAAAACCTTTGCGCAGTTCGGCGCCTTGCAAAATGGCTCTGTGGATATGACTTTGTACCCGCTGGCCTATGAAGGCGGCAAGATTCCACAAGTCAACATTACCTTGATGCCCGGCTTGATCACCAGCTACGAACAAGGCCACCGCTGGAAAGGTCAGCCCATTGGCAAAGAACTTGAGAAGCTTTTGGAAAGCAAGGGCGTGAAAGTGGTTACCTGGATTTGGCAAGCCGGCGGTATTGCTTCCAAGAAAAAGGTGTTGGCTCCGGATGATGTCAAGGGCGTGAAAATTCGCGGTGCGTCCAAGCACATGGACTTGATGCTGAAGGGTGCCGGCGGTTCAATCACCAACGTGCCATCGAACGAAGTTTACAGCGCCATGCAAACTGGCGTGTTGGACGCTGCTGTCACATCCAGCACGTCCATCATTTCTTTCCGTCTTGAGGAAGTGGGCGACCACTTGACTGACGCCAGCCAGAATTCATTCTGGTTCATGTTCGAACCCCTCTTGATGGCCAAGTCTACTTTTGATCGCCTGACACCTGCACAGCAAAAGGCCGTGATGGAAGTGGGTGCGAGCCTTGAGAAGTTCTCCATTGAAGAGTCCAAGAAAGACGACATGATGGCTGCCGAAGTGTGGAAGAAAGCAGGCAAGAAAGCCTATGCCATGGACGATGCAACATTTGCCAAGTGGCGTGCAGTTGCCGAGAAAACCGCCTGGAAAGATTTCGCTGAAGAAGTGAAAGATGGCCAGAAGTGGTTGGACATGGCCACTGCAGTCAAGTAAAGCAAAGCGCACCAAACCCTCTCCACTGATGAGGGTTTGGTGTTCAAGTTCCACTCGGAGACTATTATGAACAACCCATTGTGGCGACTGTTCAGCGGCACCGTGCGCGGCATTAACCAAACCATGGCGTACATATCCGCACTTTTGATTCTGATCTGTTCACTCGTGCTGGTGTACGAGGTGGTAACACGTTACATCCTGAATATTTCCAATGACTGGGTCATTGAACTCAGCATTTTCATGTTGATCGCAGCCACCTTCCTGGCCGCTGCGCACACCCAGCGGGAGCGTGGCCATGTGGGCATCGAAATTCTGGACGAAGTGATGTCCAAACGCGCCAGCCGGATCCGTTTGCTTTTCGGCGACATTCTCTCGATGCTGTTTTGTGGCTTGGTGGCCTACTTGTCGGCTGTGTATTGCCACGAGGCCTGGGATCAGGGCTGGACCACCAGCTCCACTTGGGGGCCCAAGTTGTGGATTCCATACTTCTTCATGGCGTTCGGCATGCTGCTGCTGACACTGCAATTCTTTGTGCAAATTGTTGAAGGCTTGATGGGCAAAGCGCCCGAACTGCCCAAGCATGGGCACGCCACTACAACCAGCGGACAAGGGGGCTGAAATGGGTGTTGTCGAAATTGGCCTGATCTACACGGCCCTGACCCTGGTGTTGCTGTTCTCGGGAATGCCCATCGCATTTGCCTTGGGTTCCTCGGCAGTGATCATCATGTATTTTTTCATGCCTGCAACCAATATTCATTTGATTGCAGAAACCATTTTCGGTGAACTTGAAAACTTCACTTTGCTGACTATTCCGCTGTTTATTTTGATGGGGGCTGCCATTGGCAAAACCCGGGCAGCGGTTGATCTCTACGAATCCGCTTACCGCTGGTTGTACCGCATGCCGGGTAGCCTGGGCGTGGCCAATGTGGCGGGTTGTACCATTTTTGCAGCCTTGTGTGGTTCCAGCCCTGCGACCTGTGCAGCCATTGGCGGCATGGGCATTCCGGAAATGCGCAAGCGCGGTTACAGCGGTGCCTTGGCGTCGGGCTTGATTGCAGCGGGTGGCACTTTGGGTATTTTGATTCCGCCCAGTATTACGCTGATCATTTATGGCGTGATGGCCGAGCAATCGATAGGCAAATTGTTTATTGCGGGCATTGTGCCCGGCATCTTGTTGGCCGTGCTGTTCTCGGTGTGGGTGGTGATCAAATTCATCCGCGATCGTCACGCCTGGATGAAAACCGCGAGCCCCGAAGAAATTGCCCAGGTGGCTGCAAAAGAGCACTTTACCTGGAAGGAAAAAATGGAGTCGTTGCCACGACTGCTGCCCTTCCTCTTGCTGATCGGTTTGATCATGGGTGCCATGTACGGCGGCTTCGGTACGCCTTCTGAAGTGGCAGGTGTGGGTGCAGTGGCTGCACTGATTTTGGTGATTGCACTGTACAAGTGTTATCAGTGGAAGGACCTCAGCGCGATTTTCACAGGCACCGCCAAGGAAAGCTGCATGGTGATGATGATCATTGCCATGTCCTTCCTGTTCACCTATGTGATGAGCTACCTTCGCATTAGTCAAAGCATGGCCGAATGGCTGGTGGCCTTGGAAATGTCGAAGTGGGCCTTGCTGTTCTGGGTGAATATGTTGTTGCTGGTGTTGGGTTTCTTCCTGCCACCGGTGGCCATTATTTTGATGATCACGCCGGTAATTTTGCCGCCCATCCTGGCAGCAGGTTTCGATCCGATCTGGTTCGGCATTATTTTGACCATCAACATGGAACTGGGCTTGATTACACCGCCTGTGGGTTTGAACCTGTTCGTGATCAACGGCATAGCGCCTGACATCAAGTTCGGTGAAATCTTCCGCGGCATCGTTCCGTTCATTCTGATTATTGCAGGCTACATTGCCTTCCTGTCAGTGTTTCCGGAAGTGGTGATGTTCTTGCCCGACATGTTCTACGACTACTAAGCAGGACCAAAACAATGAGCATGACCAACACAACATGGCGCCAAGGGCAACAATCCAAGGCCGCCCGGTTGGGTCGCGCTGCCCACCTTGCCGGCGGACATTCCAGCAAGTTGGTGAAGGCAGAGCACGCCGTGGCTTTGCTGGAAAGTGTGATTGAACCCGGTGACCGTGTGTGCCTGGAAGGCAACAACCAAAAGCAGGCGGATTTTTTGGCGCAATGTTTGGCCAAAGTGAACCCGCAACAGGTGCATGATTTGCACTTGTTGCAATCGGTGGTGGCTTTGCCTGAACACACGGCTTTGTTCGACAAAGGCATTGCCAAAGAAATCGACTTCTCGTTCTCTGGCCCGCAAGGTGCGCGGCTGGCCAACCTGGTTGCGGCCGGCAAAATCAAGATCAATGCGATTCACACTTACCTTGAATTGTTTGGTCGGTACTTTGTCGATTTAACGCCCAATGTGGCCTTGATCGCGGCTGAAGCTGCCGATGCACAGGGCAATTTGTACACCGGCCCGAATACTGAGGACACGCCAGCCATTGTGGAGGCCGCGGCTTTCAAAAACGGCATCGTGATTGTGCAAGTCAATGAAATACGCGACACACTGCCCCGTGTAGATGTGCCTGCGGACTGGGTCGATTTTGTCATTCACGCGCCGCGCCCGAACTACATTGAGCCACTGTTCACGCGCGACCCCGCACAAATCTCGGAAATTCAAGTGCTAATGGCCATGATGGTGATCAAGGGCATTTACGCCGAGTACGGCGTAAAGCGATTGAATCACGGCATTGGCTTTGATACCGCTGCCATTGAATTGCTGTTGCCCACCTACGGCGAGCAATTGGGTTTGAAAGGAAAAATTTGTACCAACTGGGCGCTGAACCCTCACCCCGCATTAATACCCGCCATTGAAGCCGGTTTTGTGCAAAGCGTGCACAGCTTCGGCAGCGAACTGGGAATGGAAAAATACATTGCGGCGAGGCCCGATGTGTTCTTCACTGGTAACGATGGCAGCATGCGCAGCAACCGCGCGTTTTGCCAGGCAGCAGGGCATTACGCCTGCGATTTGTTCATTGGTTCTACGCTGCAAATTGACACCTATGGCAACAGCAGCACGGCCACCAAGGGTCGAATTGCCGGTTTCGGTGGCGCACCCAATATGGGGGCGGATGCACGTGGCCGCCGGCATGAAAGTGAAGCCTGGGTGAAGGCGGGGCGAGAAGCGCAAGCCAACCCCAAGCACATGCCACGTGGTCGCAAGCTGGTGGTGCAAATGGTGGAAACATTCCGAGAGCACATGGCCCCCGCATTTGTGGAACGACTGGATGCGTGGGACCTGGCCGACAGCATGGGTTTGAACAACCCGCCCGTGATGATTTTTGGCGATGATGTGACCCACATTGTGACCGAAGAAG